>Ga0179593_1350503_pt1 | contig 15967 bp, 16 predicted proteins | sample CZODoug2_1_08_16_FD_185931 | JGI IMG/M metagenome (GOLD analysis project Ga0179593, IMG submission 185931) | Vadose zone soil fungal communities from Angelo Coast Range Reserve, California, USA - CZODoug2_1_08_16fungal (PacBio error correction) | ecosystem: Environmental > Terrestrial > Soil >... | reverse complement strand
CTCTTTCATATGCGTGAGTTCTTCCGATTTCTGCTTCGACGTGAAGACGCCCCCCGAGTCGCCATCCCGCCCTTCGCCAACTCCAGGAACGCAATTTTCTCGATCTTTTTTCCCCCCCATTGGTCCCTTTTCTGCCACCGCCTTTTCCTTCTGTCTTTGCAAAATTGTGTTCGTTCCCGACTTTTCTCCCATCCTTTCCTTGATGCATGGCCAACCTTGTGACTTACGACGTGTTCCCTCGCTTTTCCACTTCCCTTCTCGCAATAGGTTTGAGAGGGCCTTGCCGACATACCAGCCACTTTTCGTTGACGGCTCCTCTGCTTCTCCCCCAGGTTTCTTTTTTGATCGGTGTCGTCCCTCTCCCTTCTTTGCACGTTGATTTTTTCACTTTCAGAGTCCCGCGTCCACACTGTCGTGCTCGCGTCCTGCTGGCCCTATTCAACGTCGCGTCATCGGCATGTATCCTTGCCCCCCAATTCCCGTCCTTCGTCTTTATCCTGTTTCTTTTTTTTTTCGGATTCTGGCCTTTTTCACTTTTTAGCTCTACTCTGAGATTGCTGCATTCCACTCCCTCTTCCCCTCTTCCTGCTCTCTCAACAACGTGATGTCTCGTCTATCTTCTTCCCCTTGGGATATTCCGAAATAGAATTTTCTCTTCTGTTACGTCGTGCTGGTGGTCCGTCTAACTTTCCCCTCCGGTCGTCCTGCTACGGCGTTTAAGGAATTGTTCTGACGTCTTCCCCCTTCCTTTCTTGTTTTGGTCGATGTCATTGCTAACGCTCCCAGCCCAAAGTGGTATTTGACAGTCCTTTGAGTACCGACCCATTTCCCTTCAACTTATTTCGTCGGTTGTAATTCCAGCTAATTGTGAGCTTCCCCCTTTAGTCGCCGATTTGGTTAAATTTTGATTTTCTCTTCCCCTATCCGGCCATGCCCGTAAAAAATTAATACGACTCATGGGATCTTCCGTTTATCACCCTCTTTGTTAAACAGGAATTAGAATAGCGGGTATCTAACTGCGGAGACGATCTTTTGTTTAGGATCGATACGCCCCCTCCTCCCGAAAGGTATCCATCCTCCCCCACCCCATGCGAATTTTTTCCTTTTTTCCTCTGCACAATCGGGAGAGCACACTTTTCCATCCCTCCCGGGAGAAGATCCCCCTGGTCTCCCCCCCTGCGCAAACCCCTCTTTTGTAGAATTGATGTCTGAATCGATTTCTACACCCTTCTTCGCCCCACCCTACGACTCTCAACCCCGATCCTTCCCCTTTTTTCCCCACCCCCTCAAAAACGCCCACTCTCCCCACGCTCAACTTTGCTAGATCACTTTTCCAGCTACTCCCCCCTCGAACCACTTTTCCCTCCTCTTTTTTAGGCAATTTTTTGCATGACGCCTTCGTCTCTTCCGATCTTTTTCACAACTGGCCAAGCCCTACGATATGGCCATCCGGAGTCGCGATGATTTAATTTATCGACGCGGGTGCTACCCCTAATCGAAGTCCGGCTGCCCACTTTTCCTTTTTTGCGAACAACCCAATTCTTCCTGTCCCCGCATCCCATGCATCACCCCAACCCTTCCCCTTTTACGGATGCATGTCCTTTTTTCCGCTTTAGCTCATCGCTTCACTCTTCGCCTCTTTCTTCTTTTTCCCCTCCGTGCATAACGCCCGGGGTTTTTCTTTCTTGCGTAGTGTGTGCTTTGGTTTTTTTTCCGCGACTGCCCAATGCAAGAAACCAGCAACGTTCAGCACGTCGATTTGAAGTTCCGGTCCATCGCGAATTCGTCCGCTCATTTTTTTTTTTCCTTCAGCGTTCCCGAGGTTGTCGCGCTTCTTTTCTTCCTTTCCCTCATCGATTTTTATCCACATCAGGACTCGACATCCAGTTTCCGCTCCTCCTTGCCGTGCGGCTGGCCTGTCGTTTTACCTTTATTAAGTAAGTGTCCCCCCCTTTTTCTTTCCCTCTCTCCGCCGTGTTCTTCATACCCCAGTTTCCCGTTTTTTCACTTTTGGGGGGACCAAGTCAGCAATTTATGGCTCGCCCCTCCCCCTTCGGCGGCTGCAAAGAGAGAAAGTAGAATCGACCTTTCTTTTCCCCATTTTTCCTTCGACCGTTAGAGACTTGAGGGATCCCCCCCCCAATGTTGCGTAAAATCCTATGCGTACGACCTTGCTTCTCCGCTTTTATGCAACGCTATGAGGATTCTCGATAACAGCGATTCCTCTGGTCTCTCACGGCGATACCGTTGCTGCCATCTCACGACCACGGATGTTTTCCTCGCGAATCACTCGGCCCTTTTCAATATCGCTCCCTCCCTCTAATTCCTTTTCTATTGCTTGCCGCACTCCCCCCTCTGTTTTCCTGATACGGTTTTGTTGAACGTAGTCCGTACCCTCTGAGTCGCTCTTGTAAACGCTACATGCCGTCCCTTCCCTTCCAGTTCCTTTGTACTCTTGGTCTTCCTCGGTCTCCGGATGTCAGTTTCTATCTCCAGCACCTCTCTGCGTCACGCCTCCTCCGCTGGTCGTATCTTCCCCCCCTCTTTTAGCGGGCCCGTCCTTTCTCTTTTCGGTTTTTTTGTGCTCCGAGAGCCATGCTATGGTTTTCGTTTTTGATGTTTGATTTCTCATCGCCCACTCTTCCCTTCTTCGTTTCTCTTTTTTCCTGCAGAGGGCTTCGCTTTTAATGAAAAGAGTCCCTAGGTACGGTCTCTCTCTTCCTTTTTTCCCTTTTTCCTCCGTTTTGTTTTTTTGATCCTCCAGTGGACCCGCTTTGTCTCCTTCATTGTTTTGAACCCAGCTCCATAGGTTCCTTTAGTTCCCAACATGTCAGTGGTGGATTGATTTTTCGCCCCTCTGGCCTCCTTTTCCCTGGACTTTGTGAACGCTCATCCCCCCCCGTCCACCTTTCAGCCTGACGCCTGGCGCCGCTCCAAGTAAATGGATTTGAAGCTCGTTCCCGTTCCTTTCGGCTGGCGTGCTTCGATTTTTTAGTTTCCAGCATCCCGTCCTCCTGTCCCGCTGTGATTTCCGCCCTGCTTCCTCTTTTTACGTCAATAGATTTATCCTTTGGCGTTGGAACTGTTTGAATTCTGCCATAGTTTTTGATCCGTTCCAATTTCCGCGCAGATTCCTATTGAGAATGCTGGCCAGGCGTAGGCACCTCTTATCGCTCTTTCCGAGATGTTCGTATTTCCGATTATGCTTAGAACCCGCAGTTCTCGATCTCGTCAGCCTTTTTTCTTTCGCCTTTCTTGTACCGTGAAATCGCTTTTTCTTTTTTTCGTTCCTCAAAGATTCTAATAGCTTGTCATCCTCCCTCTCCCTCTTTTTTACCCCCTTTCTTTTGGATTTCAACTTTTTGTTGTGATAATTCCCCTTCGCGGGCCCCCTTCTATCGAATTTACTTTGTACCAATTGTATATTTCTCGTTTCCAGACCCCCTCGTGGAATTAGCCTCTTCGGATCCTTTGTGGTGTGGATCTGCCCGAAGGTGAACAACGGTTTGGAAACTGGTGTACCCCTCGGCCGGGTTAGGTCCTTTTTTCCTCGACTTTTCTAAAAGTTAACTTTTTTACCGGTCTCCCCCTTCCATTCCCCCCATCCGTACCCGTGCCAAGTTTCGTGTAGCGTTGGAAAAATGTGTGTGCTCTTCCAGTTTTTCCTTCTCCCCCAAGACTGATCTTCAGCAGCATTCTTCGGCTGCTGTAATTGCCTCGTGAAGAACACCTTCTTTTTTGGAGGGTCGCCTTCGTGAGCTTCGTACGGCCTCGACGGTATCGTTTTTGCCTTTCGTCCGTCAACAGCCCCACCATGCCAACCTCTTCATATCCATCACCAACACGTTTCTGTCCCCTTTTTGTCCTTTTCAGCTCGAAGATAGTAGTCGGCCCCATTTTTTGACCCGCTGGCTTTGCAGCCGTAAAATGTATTTCATGTTTGCTGAAAACCGCTTTGGGTCCGTCTCTAGTTTTTCGACTTTTATTGATTCTTTTTTCCCTTTAAGTATGGCCTGAACTCCTTCTCTTTATGTTTTTCTCCCTTTTCCTGAGTCCCAATGAATATGTCCTTGATGCAAGCTTTTATTCCTTTTTAAGAAAGATTTATGATCCCTCCCTTTTCCTTTGCTGAATTGACTGAGATCCCCCTCCCTGATGAGAAGCCCATATATACTGTTCTCCCTTCCCCCCCTTTTGAGCTTTTTTTTGTGGGCCTTTTTTGCTTTTTTTCTTATTTTTCAGTTTTAGTTGTTTTTTTCTCTCCTTCAATCGTTAGTAACTCCCCTTTGGCTGAGCCTCGGGTTTTTGTTTACCGTTTCTTTTGGAAATGCGGTAGTGCTTATTTTCGTTTTTTTTTCGCGTTTTCCCTCTTTACCCGGTTCTAGCATCTCCAAAATTCGCACGTTTTTTTTGGCAGACCTTCTTTAGTTGGGGAGCGGTCGATCATCCCCCCACCAGCTTATTTCACGCATTGACTCCGACCGTTTCCCCCTATTCGAAGGTGTGACCCGTAAACGATGTTCTTTTTTAGTTATTCCCAGAATGACCAGGTCTTGGGAGGTATAAGGGGTCCTTGCAGGTGATTTGTCCTCCTCCTTGCCGGCAAAACCTCTCTTCTGCAGTGGTCTGCCTTTCCCTCCCCACTTTTGATTCCATTGCCTTACATTCCCTCCACGGCAAACAGTTGACCTCGTCGTTTGAGCCCTTTTCTCGTTTGCAGGCTCGTCTTTTTGCTGGAATGGTCTCCTTTTCCCTCTCGACCAGCCCTCCTTCATTAGATAGACAGAACATGCCTTCCCCTCAGTAGGAATGCGGTCTTCAGGTAAGTACCTAGATCAACCAAGATTAGATCGTTTGGAAGCCCCCCACGACCACTTTCCCTTTTTTTTTTTGTGTAGCTTTTTTTCCCCGATCCCTCTCGTGTCGGAGAACAATGAGTTTTTGTGATCGAGCATGAAATCGTTTTCCTCTGCATTGTTGCTTTCCTACGCGGTCGTCTTCTCTCTCTCAGGAAAATTGTCCCGAGACATCCGCTGGAGTCAAGGATACTTGAATTGACTGGTTCCTTTTTCCCAAGGATCCCCGAGCGACCTCCCGTACGATTTTCCAGTCCTCTCGAGACTACCCAAGTGGGTATCCTCGTAGCTCCCTTCGACCATCATCTTTACTTCCGTTAAATATTTTCTTTCCCGCTTCCCTACAGAGTAAAAACCAAAAAATTTCCTCCGCGAAGACTGACGAGGCAGCCCTCCCCTCCCCTACCTTTGGCTTATTCCCCCACAACCCTACCTTTTGCAACGAGTCAGCCGTTTCCCCCTCTTTGTCGACCGCGCTGGAGACTGAGAAGAAAGGAGTTTGTCCCTCCCCTCTGCCGGATTTCCAAGCCTTCCTTAAGTACCACCCCCAGTTCTTGCAATCGCCCTTCTGAAAGTGGCGTTTTTCCTCCGTGAGTTTTTTTTTACGAGACTGCTCGCCCCTTTTTATGACGAATCTTGGAGCCTTCTTGCGATCCGTTATCCTTGCACAGCCGATACTCCCAGCACGGCTCCTCCCTACGCAATTGACGACTGCTTCTCTCCTTTGCCCTTACCCTGTTTTTTTTTGGAGATCATTTCGATTGAGGGTTCCGATTGTGCTTTTGTGAAGATTAGCTGCGTCGCCCTCCCTCCCCAGTCTTTTCCTCTTTGCTTTTTTTCCTTGTCTTCTTAGTAATGGCTAGAGCTGACCTTCTCGGTTCACGTTTCTACTTACTTGTGAGGAGACTTCGGCTCCTCCTGCCATTTTATGGCCCCTCCCTAATTATCTCGGTACTTTTTTCCCCTCTCGCCTGGTTCAACGTTATTCGACGATCTGCTGTTTTTCTGTTCTTTTTTTATACTCCCACGGTTTCGTATTGAGTCTTACGAGGCATTCGCTGGCGAGCTTGCTTTTCCTTTTGTCGTACTCGAAATCTTGTTGATTTATCTGACCTTTGTTCATGTTCTTTCTTCCACTTTTTTTTGCTCGATCTGCTGTTCGACGTAAATAGCCGTATCCCCGTGCCCCCCCCTCACGTGATGTTACGGAGCGCCTCTTTTTTTTTCCCGTTTCCCGAGTCCCGATATAGATCTAGACACTCTTTACGTTTCAGCTTCTCCTTCCTCCTCTTCCTTCTCCCCCCCTAGCACAACAAACATCCGATTTTTTTTCCTCTCTTGCTAGGTTCCCTCCATGACCCTTTTCCCTTTTTTGTTTCCTTTCTGGCATCTCGAGTGGTTTGTCTCCTTCTTCCTTCCTAAGCCGGAGGGCCTTCCTCTTGAGTCTGGGTGTTGATCCTTCGTCTTTGTCATTGTAGATTTTGTCATCGTTCCCTCACCCCTTCTTGATTTTAACCGACGGCCCCTTTTCGCCCCCCCGACCTCTAAAGTTTTCAGATTGTCATTCCATCTGAATCCATTTTGTAGTTAGGAGTTCCGCTGTCTGTCCTCTCCCTCGGTTCTAAAGGATTTTTCCTTCATCTCGACCGCCCGGCAACCCCGTTTCTTTTTATTGGCGGCGGTCGCCCCCCCTCCCTCAGCTTTTTTTTTCCCTTTTCGCCTCCTTCCCTCGGTCGGTTTCGAAATGCGGATTGACTCCGATGGGTGGATGATCTCCCGCCTCCCCGCACGGTTCCATAAGCACCCCTTGTGCTTTCTTGTGCAAATCGTTAGTTTCCCCTCGCAACCTTTGACTTTGGCTTGATGACAGGTAACGCAGTTTACCCCCACCCACACCCCCAAAAATCTCGCGGCTTCTCCTTCTGTAGCCTTCTCTTGATACCTTTTTTCGCCAAAACCTTTCTCTCTCCCGCCAGCGCCAGCCCCCTCACAAAACGCCAATCCCTCCCCCCCGCGCCCTTTTCGGGCCGTAGATCCTGAGATCTTCTAGTTTTTTTGTCGAGTCAGGAAATTCGCCCCTTTTCCTCCCACTTAGAGATTAAAGATAGTTTTTTTCCAACAATGGACCTTCTCTTATGGCCATCCGGCCCGTACATCTGTGTCTTGACGCGTCTGAGAACAAAACTCCTTCATCCCCTGTCCTGCTAGCGTGAAATCACCTATCTGTTTCTCCAAAATCTTTTAGTTTCAACCCTTTCCCCTTTACGGATGCGCCGCCCGGCTTTCTATAATCTTTTACTATCTCGCATCTGCTGCTTCTCAGAATTGTCAAACCCTTTTTGGGTTTTTCTTTCCTTTGTTTTGAGTTTGCCGGTTTTTTTTCGCGACGAAATTCCTCCCCCGCAACAGAGACCACCCGCTTTAAGATTCTTCATCGCCTCCTTCCTTCTTCTTCTCCCACAGAGAGTGTTTTCACATAGGCAATTCATTCCTCTTCTCATTTGTCGGATTCAATCGGGTCGAGTCACTCTTCCTTCTCCCCCATTTTTTTTCCTTTTGTCCCAGAGAACAGCCCGCCCTTTTCTGCTGAATTTAGTTTTTCAACATTGTCCGCCAGCTCCTGCCCCCGCTGAAGAGGCGCGCCTAACGCAGGCCTGAGGACTCCCCCCAGTTCACCGTTTGCATTCCCGTCTTTCGCCCTGAGTGACGCTCCGCAGCTGTTTTTAAAAGCCGCCCGAGGCGAGACCCGTCCATTCCTTCGACTGCCTCCGTTAAGGAGGGAGAGCTTTTTCGTTTTCCTTCCCCGCCTTTTCTTTTTTTTTTTGGCCGTTTATTTTTCCTGACGCTAGGGTGCTCTTCCTCGCCCCGCCGATTCTTTTTCTATTACACTGCGTCCCCTGGGTGGGAAAACACCCCCAAAAAAAAAATTACGGCGTGTGATTTCTTCTCGGATTTTTGACCAACCGAAATCCTACGATTGCTTTTCTCCCATGCAATCCTTTTTTTCGTTCCTTTTTTTCAAGGGGAGCTCGACCTGCCCCTACAGGTAGACTGTCCGCCCCCCCTTTTCATTCAATGGAGTCTCAGTACATCTGTTGTCCTCCGGTGCTGTTCCTGTCTTTCGCCGTTTTAGGCTTTCCCAGACTTCAATTCCCTTTGCCCTCCGTCACGCCACCGACAGTGCTTTTTGTATAAATCTTGACTTTTCGCCGTAGCCAACTTTACGGGTGAAGTTGGGCGTGTTCTGTAGCGTGTCACCTCCGAGTCCATGGAGAGGCCTTCCTCTTGCTCGATAGCCCCTCATGACTTTTCTTGTCTTCAGATGGATGAGCTGGTCATGCACCCTTAGACCGCGTGACGTTCTTCTCTCTCTCTTAAGAATCCTCGTTTTTTTCTTTGAGGAGATCAGAGGACGTTAACCGCGTTTTCATGTGCCCAGTTCTTTTCTTTTTGCTCGACGGAAATTGTCAGCTTTTGAGATCGGGTTTTTTTTCCTTCCATGGCTCTCGGTGGTAAAAGACCAATCACGCACCTTCCTCCCCTCTCTTTCGCCTCCCTCTTGATTTGATATTCGCACTTCGCTGGCTTTTCCCCCTTTTTCTCTTTTTAGATTTAGTCTGTTTTACAGCAATCTTCCAGTTATAGCCCCCCTCTTTAGTTCCTTTGAGTGTGAAGTCCTAGTCATTTAGCATTTTTTCTACCCACGATTTTTCGTCGAATTTAGCGTTCCCAGCTCTCCGATTGGCTGCATTGCGTCCATTGTTGAAGCCGGCTAGTTTCTAGGGATCGAGATGTTCTTCATTTTCTCTTGACGCGACACGCCGTGATCTCTCCCCTCCCGCTACCGCAGGTATAGACCCAGGAATCGCGTGTGCTTTTCTGAAGCCTTCCCCTTTTTTTCTTCCACCTACCTTTTCAGCCAAGGTGTCACTCCTCTGGTCTTTCGCCGTCCTTTTTGTGTGATCACTCCGTATCGCTGCACGTAGAAGAATGGGGATACTTTCTCTGTCTTGCTCTTTTGTTTGATCGTCACCTAATGGAATGTTTCCCGTCGATTGCCACCGGTTACGGGGGTCATTCTTTTTTTTTTTCTTCGCCTCCTGTCAGCGACCAGGCCCACCAATTGTTTTTTCGGCAGTTTGCCCTCCCCCTTCTCAGCACGTTCCTCTTGCTTCTTGTTCTTTTTTCCCATGCTGTGTTTCACTTCCAGTATGCTTCGACAAACAGACTCTTGATCTCACTGTCTCCCTTCTGTCATTATGGTTTTGCCTCACCCTTCGGTTTCTTTGTTTTGGATGCTTTTTTTAATTCGCGATGGCCTCCCTCTTTCCTTCTTTTTAGTTTTGTTCGTGCTTTCGTTCGCGTTCCCCCGCCCCTCTCCACAATCTGCCCTCCGTCAAACCCCTTGCTGTCATAGAATCTAGATCCTCCTCTCTTCACGGATTATCGGGCGCCCCTTCAAAGCGATCTTCCGACCCCCTGGGCTTAGTGTTAATAGAGATGGTGATTTCTCTCCTTCGTTGTTTTCCTTGACTTCGAGGAGTTGTTGTTCACTAGTTAGTTCAGCATAGGCTGCCTCTTTCCCTATTCCCATTTTCCCTAGAGGTTCTCTCCTTTCTGCAATGTTTTCCTTGCCTGACCCGATTTAGATTCACCGTGGTTCTCTTATTCTCCTGATCTACGGCACCCTTGCTCTTTTTTTGTGGGCGTTTTGATTTGTGTTTATCGGTGTTCTTTTTTGTGTTTCTCTCATTCTATTCTCCTGAGTTCTCGTTGCGCTTGCGCCCCCCCCGTTCTCGTCTTTTCCAGGGGTGGGTTTTTATGGACTTGTTTGAGTCTCCCGGGCTTTGCAATCCTTGACACGCACGGTTGCCGTTTTCTTCCGTGAGTGCGGTTTTTGGGTGTATAAACAAGATTTTTCTTGACGCTTTCCCCCTTAAGTTTACGTCGGGTTTACCCCGCCTCTTTTTAGTTTTCTGCCCTTTGCTTTCCCAGGCGTGGGCTGTACAGGGGTTCCGTGCGGCCGTCTCATCTTTTCTTGGCAAACTGTCTCTCTCTGTTCTTTTGTCCGTTTCACCCGTTTTTTTTTCCCCTTTTCCTGGACAATCTCGTTCCTTTTGCGTTTCTTTTTGCGGCTCTTGCCGTTCCGTTTAGCAAGAAACGGATGTGGACCCTTTTTCTTTTTCCCCCTCCTTGATTTCATTTTCATGCCGTTTTTGCTCCGAACCCCCCCCCCCTGCATCGGCATTCTCCGGAGTGTTTTAAGTCACCTTCCCCCCCCTTTACCAACAAGCGAGATAGTGGCCATCGTTTAAACCAATGCTTTTTCGTTTTAGCCAGAGAACCTCTTACGTTTTACCACTCTTGTTTTTTGATTCTGCAGGAAGAGTAGTCTCCATGCCATCTTTCCACCTGCCCCTCCTCCGGTTTCCCTAGATCTACTCTCCCCGTCGTCCCGAACGAGTTTGACAGGAGCGAGGATCCCGTCCCTTCTGTCGTTTTAATTGCTGATCTGTTCCGATGGGGCAGATTTTCCCCTGTGTCTATCCCTCTCTCCCGAACCCCCTTTCCTCTCACTGTCCGTCAAGCTTCGTACCGTCCGAACCGTTTTTAATCCTCTCTCCCTTATTCGTCGAGTTGACTTCTCTCCCCCTTTTCTTATTCCCCATCCTCCAATTTTTGCCGCTGCTCGAGAAGAAGTTTTCACGCGAGGTTCGACCGCGATGGCCTCTTTCCTTTGGCCCTCTCCCGCATTTGTGATCGAATTCGACACAATTTGCACTCTCCCCTCTTTACCAACTTTTTCAGATCTTTGAGTGGTCTGCGACAAGTTTTTTCTCCCCTGATGTAAGAACTATTGGCCGTGCAGGCGGAGGTCGACTTCCACAGTTCTATCCGCACCCGGTCAAGACATAACGCATGAAGCCCTTACCTTCTTTTCCTCTTTTTGTTGTTTGATTGATTATTCCGTATATGCTTTATGAGGGCTTCTATTTTTTCTTCGGCTTCGATCGACGCGTTCCCCTACCTCTCTTCGCCCTGTTGGCCCCCCCCATGAAGTGAGAGATTTCCTTTTAGTTCCGTGCCTCCCTCTTCTTCATGCACGTTTTTTTTGCCCGATGCCACTTTTTTTTCCTCTTGTTACCATACTTTTTTGATTTCACATCCCGTGCTTCTCTCGTCCAGCGCCCGGATCATCGCGTTTTTTTTTCTCGCGCATCTTTTTTTTTCTAGTCTTTTTTTCCCTAAGCCGAGTCTGTTTTCGGGCTTTTCTTCTGGTTCTTTTTTTAGGGTCGTCCCTCTTTTGAAATCGACGGACGTACTTCTTTCGGCAGTTTAGAGCCTATGACCCAACTTTCTTTCTCTCTCTTCTGACTCTTTGGACCTTCCCTTTTGGAATCCCTTCCTCACTCAGTCCCCGTTTTCTGCTTTCGCCTTCGGCTGTCCTCGTTGTCATTTTTACTTTGAGATTCGGATAGATTTTTCCTCCCTGTTTTGCCCCCGCTGCTTTTTTCTCTCTTCCTGCCGATCACCCCACTCCCCTCTTGTGTCGATTAGATCATGCTATCGTTTTCTGACGGCATGTTTCTCTTTAGGGCCAGTCTCTTTTTTGCTTGTTGGTCGCTCTCCTTCCTTTTTCTTCGTTCATCGACATGCGTTGAAGGCCTTTTCTGATCATTATCTTTTCTTAGTAGGCCTTTATGGTTCTAGATGTGTCCGAGAGAATTTCCAAGCAACCCCCCTCGTTTCTTCCCCCTTTTCTTTTCATTCTTCCGCACATGCACCCTTTGTTCTCTTGTCCTGAAGAGTTCCCCCATTTTTTGTCTGCCGGCCACGTGCGATTCATCGAAGAGCCTTCTTTAGTTATGAAAGACTCTTCCCTCAGTGCCACCACTTTCAGTATTTGACTTCCGGTCGACCCCCTCCGTCACTTCTTTTCACTTTCTGAATTCAGCGTTCCTTCCCATTATTCGTCCTCTCTTGTTTTATGCTTTACGTCCATTATACCCGTTCCAGTGGCCTCACCTTTTTCATTTTGATCTCTGATACCTTTGCCCTTGCAGCCCCTCTCACCGCCATCAAGCCGACCCTCTGTCCCTCCCGAGAGTAGCACCGCGCCATCCTTTCTCCCTTTTTCTCCTTGATGCTATTGTTTTGCAAATTTTTTACACCCGTCCTTCCTTTGACCACGATCAGTCCCCCCCTCCCCCCCGCCAGTCTCCCCCCCCAGTGAAAGGGTGTTCTTTTTTCCTTCTTCTCTTTGCGATCGCGTAGTTTTCGTTTTTTTCTTTCGGAGGCCCTTCCCCCTTAGTCGGGTCAAGGTTCCCTCCTTCATGGAATCGGCTTTCTCCGCTTTCCTTTGATCTCTGGATGGTAACAACAACCCTGATTCCCCCTTTCCGTCCTCCACGTGCAGGCGACTCATCACACTCTTCCTTTGCATAACCCCCTATGTCGCCCCCAGTCTTTTTACGGATGCGCGTCCTGATTGCTTATAGTTTCTCTTTTTCGCTCGGGAGTTCTCTTTGATTTGAATAAACGATTTGGGTTTCTTGCACTTGCTCTTTGGCTGAGGTTTTCCTGTTTTTCCGTCAGCAGTCAATGCCCCGAACCAGCCACCCTCTAACCCCCGTCGATTTGAGAGTTATCGAATTCGCCGACCCTCGTGAAACATCTTCGTGGTCATAAGCCGTTTATTTCTCTCTTCCCCCCCATCTTTTCGAGCTTCATCGGAATTTGAAAGTCGGTGGCCCGCTACACCTCCCAATACTTTTTGTTCTTTGCCTTTTTTCCTTTTTACCCCTTTTCCAAGCCCAATCCCCATTGGCCGTTTTTTACTCTGTTATTTATTCCCTCCCCGCAGAGTTCCACCAGTTCCCACCGTTGGGCCAATGGGCACGACTTTTAATGCCCGTTACGATCCCCCTCCGGCGGCGCCAAGTTGCGCCAAGATTCCTGACCCTTCCTCCCATCTTCGCCGGCCGCGTTTCGTTCCCACGCCCTGGCGTCTCCCCCAGTTTCTTTTTTAGTATCTGTTTTTTTTTTCCGCTGTGAACCGCTATGATTAACTCTCGACGATCACACTTGACCTTTGTCTTACACGGCGATGCCTGTTCTTAAGAGCGGGTGTGATAGATAATCTTGACCCTACGCCTTCCTACCCCGGTACGATTTGAGCCGCACTTCCGCCAATCGACCTCAGCGATACTTTTTTGAACGGTTTTGCTTTCTCCTCCTCCTTTTCCGATCGTTCGCACACCGGTGATACAGACTCCTGAAGTCCCTACATCGCTTTTGGGGCTTATCCCTACCCCTGGAGCGACTATTCTCCTCCCCCTCTCCTGGTGAACCCTCCAATCTAGTTAAGCTATCCCTTTCCCCCCATTTAGTTAGCGGCCCCTAACTGGAGGTGTTCTTTTATGGCTTTCTCTCGGACAGTTCAGGGCTTCCCTCTCCCCTTGACCCTTTCCTTGAGTTTTCCGGATCAGATTTGATGAGCTGTGTTTTTTTTCTCCTTTCCCGCTGTTAACGGTTTCCTTTTCTATCTCTCTTGTTCCATCATCTTCCTTTTTGTGGTTGTTGATCTCGTCTCCTACTTAATTTCTTTTGACCCCGATACCCATTGTTGCTCGGAGGCGCCCGTCACTTTCCCCCCAGCGTTGTGCATGCCTATCCTCCTTCTTGCAGGCCTTTTGCCTGTCCGGAGTGACACGTCAATCCATGCCACCTTTTTCTCCCCCTCACGCTTGGTTTTTTCGCAACTTCCACCTTTTTTTTGTATTCCCGCGGTGCGTGGACGCCGCTCTTTTCGCTTAGTCTGTAAGCCGCGGCGCCGGTTAATAGTGAGGTTTTGTGACGTCACTGGCATTTCTTTTCGCCCTTTTTGGTCTTCCCCTTTTTTGGCGGAGCCCTTTCTCCCCCTTAACCCCCCCTCTCGCTCGCGTGCGATTGCTGCAGCTTCTGCACGCGTGAGGCCTTTTATTTCATAGGGATCTGATATGTTTATTTCCGGCTAATGCCGATTTTTTTTTTTTCTAGCCAGGGCATTTTAAGACTTTCCTCGTTGTGCCTGTGAGAAGTCCTCATATTCGGCGCCGATTCCTGGCGTACTCAAGTGCTTGTCTCCGCAAAATTTTTTGTTTCAGTCTTCCCCTTCCTTCTCATGGCCTGGGTTTGGCTCGTATCATCATTTTTTTTCGCTTGTTTTCCCTCCTCGAGTTTCCGCAGTTGCCCCCCCCGTGGACCCTTGTGTTCCCTCTGACGGTGCTTATCCCTATCCCTCTGGAAATATTTAAGTTGACACCTCCCTTCCCCTCCCCGCTTTCGTTGTCTGTAATTGCCCCTGATGGCTCCTCCCTTTCCTTTTTTCTCGACCCCCTTTTTAATATTGATATCCCCCCCTCGTCATCCTTCTCTGTTTGAATTGGCTAGGGAAGTACACATTTTTCTTCTTCTCCTTCCGATGGTTTCCGCTGCCCCGATCTTGTGACTGTTCTTTCCTTTTTTTTAGTCTGTCACCGAACCCTCTCACCTTGCAATTCATCCCCAACCCTCGTGCAACTCTGAGAAGCTCCCGCTTGCTAGATAGTCAGAATAAAAGCTTTCCTCCTCCCCCCTTCCCAGGATTTTTGCAACCCCAGGTTTGGGTAGCGCCGAGATTGTGTCTTCGTCCCTTCGTGCTTGCCTGCCATGAATTCCTAGCTGTTTTTCTCCATTGTCGATTTGAATCGCGAATAAGATGGACCCTACTTTCTCTCTTCACTTGTTGTTATCTAGTTGATGCTCTTTTGAGCAATGCCTCCTCCTTACCCCCCCGCTCTTCCAGGGTAGCAGAGATCTTTCTTCTGACTTCCTAAGGTTCAAGTGAGCGTTTTTTCTTGGGAGGTTTATTTGCGGTGTTCTGTCTCGTGTTATAGTAGTCGTGTTTTTCATTCTTTTTTTCCCCTCTATTTTCAATTTGAGACGAGAGGTTGCGTGTGTTCCCCTTCTTTCTTCGTTTGCCACTTTTGTTGATGGCGGTGTGAAGTAACGATGAACAAGGTAGCAGATCTTTTTCCCCCCCCTTTTTGCTCTGTGTTGACTTGCGTGTTTTTTTTTTTCGTTGCTTCATCCCCCAAGCTCGTCTACTTTTCTGACTCCCCTCGATTCTCCTTCGGTTGACTACCTCTTATTGTGCTCGACCCGCCGCCCAGCTCTTTCCGGTCGGGGTGCGTGAGCGTTGCAGAAATCCTTTCTTCCCCCTCTTCTTTTTTTTTTTTTCAGTTTTTGCCGCTCAACCCCATGGTTCGCTGCTTCCCCTTTCTCCTTTCCACTATGTTGCAGGAGTTGTTTTTTGCTCCGTCCGTGTGACTGCCACTCACGGATTGGCGAAGCGGTCTCTTCTGCCCCCGCTTTGCCCTTCATGCTTCTCAACCCTTTCCCCTTTCCGGTGCAGCCTCTTGAGTCTTCCTCGTGTCCCCCCACAAGCGATCTTTCCCCCGAAAATCTAAACAAGGCTACTTTTCTTGTTTTTGAGTTCTAAACTCGCGACCCATCCGTGGCGGTTGGGTTGACTTTGAGGCCGTTGGTCTCTCCGTGGAACGGCAGCACTCTTTCCTCTTTCTCGCGTACATGGCCCCCTCTCCATCTGGCTTTTAAGCGAAGGACGCTTTTTGACTTTCCCGGTTAGCCTTCGATTCCGACTTCGTCTTTTTAGAAGTTCCGTCGCCCGCGTTTCTCAGAGAGCGCACCTGCCATAGCTACGCCTTTCCATCTTTCGAAGCGAACCTTTTCACCAAGAAAGTGTGGCGCGACTCCTGCCGAGGACTAGCCATCAGCCAAACGTGGCGTTCTTTCTCAAACAGCATCTGCTCGCGCCTCCCCCCCCTTGTCAAACCCCGACTTGATTGACGCGCGGCGAGATCCTCAACTTTGGCATCATCAAGTCCTTTTTGGAAGCCGAAGTTTTTACCACCAAGTTCCTTCCCTTTTTTCCCCCCCTTGATGGAAGCACTGTCAGCATTTGCGTCTTTCTTCTACCGTTTGAGCACTGCTGGCCGCACACTTTTGAGGAAGGGAGGGCGCGGCGTCTTCCCTCTAGAATCCGGCCACAATTTTTTAACCCGCCTGAC
>Ga0179593_1248916_pt1 | contig 15967 bp, 13 predicted proteins | sample CZODoug2_1_08_16_FD_185931 | JGI IMG/M metagenome (GOLD analysis project Ga0179593, IMG submission 185931) | Vadose zone soil fungal communities from Angelo Coast Range Reserve, California, USA - CZODoug2_1_08_16fungal (PacBio error correction) | ecosystem: Environmental > Terrestrial > Soil >... | reverse complement strand
GTTCATCTGTGACATTCTCTCCTTTCTTTTTTTTTTGTGCGCCCCCCAAAAGTTCGTAGGGGCCCCCCTCGGTCACTTTTTACCCTGCATTCGGACAATTAGAGATGACCCTTGATTTCCCCCATTCACTTTCTTGCAAGGTTTAGCGCCCGGTTTGGGGTCCCCCCTCCCTTGACTCAACCCTGTGAGTTCCCTCTAAGCACCCCAGCTGGGCATCCTGTCGTGCTTCTTTACTATTTCCCCGTCGTCAATTCTGGGGCACCTCAGAATCGGTGCAAGAGGTAGAAGGTTTCATTCGCCGACGTACGGCCAGCAGGGTGGCCTCGGTATGCGAAGCACCCCCTCCAACGTTGCCGAAGGTCCCTATCCGTCCAGTGCCGGCCGGTTTAACAAAACCAGCAACCTTTCCACAGGCCGTATTGTTTTTTTCCGCGAGTGTCCCTTGTCTTATTTGTGTCACGAATTTTCTAATTTTCTAGGCCCATCACTTAAAAGGAGATTACCGCTTATCGACTTGTTTCTCGCCCGCCGCCTCTTTCTTTCCTCGAATTTGCTGCGGTTTTGGTGGTTCTCAGTTTTTGATGCCTTGATTTGAAGGACCCTTCTCTGGAGGTTTCTTCGGGATATTCCGTGCCTGTTTTCTTTTCGCGCTTCAGATTGGCCGGTCTTTTTTTCCAACATTTCTGAATCCCCCTTTTTTCTCGAAAATGTTTCTACCTGGGGATGTTGTTCCAAATGTAGTTCGGCCCCCCAAACATCCTCCTCCCTTCGTTCCTTCTCCCCTCTCCGGAATCCATAGTAGGATCTTCTCTCTAAATTCCGATCAATATGATTCCTTCGCTTGTGGTTCTCCCCAGGTACTCTCGGCGCTTGGGGTTGGTCCTCGGGGCCTAATTGGGAGGGATCACTTGGACTTCACCCTTAAGTTCCGAACCCGTCCGCATTCCCGTTTTGGGTAGTGAACTCCGCCCTTTTTTCCTTTGATTCCCGCGTTCTTCATTTTTCCCCCCCCTTTTGGCAGTAAAATTGCCCGCTTAAGCGCCAACACCCCTTCTGTTCACCAGGTTTTCCGGTAGTCACCCCCGAAAAACACCTGTCTTTTTTTTTTGATTTCGCCGCTGCCTCCCCCGAGTTCCCCCCCCGTGTCCTTTCACCCGCAGAATCTTTTTTGCAATCCCGGTGCCGTCTCTTTTCTGACAGAAAAGGAGGAAACGCGGGAATACGACCAAATATCCTTTCCCCGAAAAAGTTTCTGCCACCCGTGACGTCCCATATTTTTACATCTCCGTTGGGAATCGTCTTTCCCCTCCTTTTTTTTTTTTTTGGGTGGGGGGGTTGTTGTTTTTTTTACAAGGTGTCCCCCTGAAACTTTTTTCAAGACGGCTCCACTCTATCCGCGTTGCGTGGCCCTTCAAGTTCTTACTCACGTGGTGCCCGCCCTTCAGATCTTTACAAGCAACACATTGACGCCTTTAACCTGGTGGTTCAATTGACTGACTCCCTCGGCGCCTCGACCCGCACCCCAACGAAAGCCTGCCCTTCAACCAATGGTTCCGCTATCTGCTCCGGCTACAAAGCCGTCGGGAACACAGGGAAAACGGCACTTCCCATGTCGCCAAGGACGAGTTCTCTCTCGATGTTTGTTAATTAAGTTCCTGACTTCCAAGGTCTGCGCGGAGAGGAACGTAGATTTTTCAGTAGGGAATTTCGTGTGCGGCCCCCTTCTATCTCTTCTACTCCTTCCCTTTGTTTTGTTTTTTCTATTAAGATGTACCGAGGCAAGTTTCTTCCCTTTCCGACATTTTTGGATTGGAAGCTATTTCACCCCTGGCCGCGTCACTGTCATCCCAAACCGCGTGTCTACTCCTTGTCCTCCTTTTAATTTCCCCTGTTTGTATCTTCTTAGTTTGAGATAGACCGCCTATCTGACTCCCATGTTCCTCCAATGTTTGTTGTGGGCAATCTTTACTCCTTCTCCTTTTAACCGGGTTCCCAAATGTCGTCGTTTTTTGCCGTTTCCTTGTTCCGGGTTGTTTGCCCCTTTTTTTTCTTGGACCACGCTCGGAGTAGAGTTTTTGCGGTTCTTTCCCACCCGGTTCCCAGTTACCACCTTCTCGGTGTGGCCCCTCCGATCCATTTTCGATTGTCGCTCGCGGCGGTGGAGTCCAGGATTCGATTATTTTTCAGGTTCCATGCTCTTTTTTTTTTTCTTCCCCGCGGTTCGCGGCCTTTTGATTTTCGTTTTCTGTTCTCCATTTTTTGCCCTGGTTTTTCTGCCCGCGTGGACCTCGTGTTTTTCCATTGAAAGCAGAAAAAGACTTTAGGTGGTTCTTTTTGATTTTTCTGAGGTTGAAGGCCCCGGAATCAGGTGACTCCGGTTTCGTTTTTGGCGGAATTCTCTTTTTCCAAGGACTTTCTGATTTGGTACCGCCCTGAAAAAAACGGCCGGAGTTGCACGACTCTGGTTCACCGGGAACGGCTGGTTCATTCCTGATTTTGTGCCTTCAGTCTTTATGATTGCCCGTTTCGGTTTTCGTCTGCAATCCCAGTCTTTCTTGTCCCAACCTCCCTGAGCGACCTCCCTGTTATTCCCCCTTCGGACCCATTTGATAGTGTTTATTTGCGCTTTCCTTCTCTCCTTGCTCTGGCACCCTCTCTGGTCGTTCCCCTCGGCGCAGCACGATGGCCGTTGATGTTTCTTTCTCTTTAGACAACCTTGCCCCGAAATAAGGAGGCCGGCCTACCGTTATCGCAGGGATTTTCTATCTTAATAGCGGCTCTGGGGGCAAGGAATAGGTCCCCCAGGCGGCATTCCATCTAGGAGTAGGTAGGTCTGTCTTGCGCGCCTCCACACATTTTAACTCATTCCGCAGCATTTTCGGCCTTGAAAGGAACCACTGCCCTGCGCGGGGCTGCCCAGACCACCAAGTAAGATCCCGTATGTTACTTCTTCATCTGAACCTTTTACTCTTGCGTTGCGGAATGGCAACCAAACCCATCCGATGGTGATTCCCCCCCCCCCCTGAGATTTCTTGGAGATCTTTTTTTTACCTTCCTTTCTTGAGACTACTTTCTCCCTCGGCCATGGCGGTTGGTTTCTGTTGTGACCTTTTGGGGATTATCTCATCTCCGATGTTCCTGATTCCTTGAAGGCTAGTGGCGATGTGCCCCCTTCGCACCTATCCGCGATAATTTGGGGATCTCAAAGATGGAAGTAGGGATTGCAGTTGCCTTTCCCGTAGAGTGATGCGGGGAACGGGGGATCAGGGCCCCGAACCCAATAAGTAGTGATTAAGTGTAGATCGATGAGCAGGAGAGTCGTAATATTTGGGTAGCGCGTGGGAAGTGAGAACGGAGGTTCGAAGATTACTTTCTCTTATGTACTGTGAGAGATCAGTTGCAGGTTAATCGAATGGAGAAAGTACGCAGAAAGTTTTGTTCTAGCCGATCCGGATGGCGAATTTGCAGTCCGGAAAGAATTCCGTGGACATTACGACTTATTTCATTGCGATCTTTGTTTTTCCGGCGTAGAATGAGAGCGTTCCATGGCCTTTTTTTAGCATTGTGACTCTGGGGTGCCAGAAATTGATTTTCTTTTCCTTCGGTTTGACACTGGTGGATTGTTTTTGCTCGTTTCCCTTAATGGGTAGTAATTTGAGGGCTCCATTTAGTTGAATATGATTACCAGTTCGGGACTTTCTTTCCCTCCCCCCCCCCTGCACATTCCTTTACCGCCTCTTTTCCGCAATGTTGACTTGGTCCCATAGAGAAGCGTCTGGGACGCCCTCTAGGACTTTTCAAAACGCCGGTTCTATTTTGCTCCCCAAGTCCCGGTTACACTACCAAAACCAAAACCCTACCATTAGACGGGTCACGTACGTTCCTTTCCGATGAAGTACGGAAATTTCGCCGAGAAAGTCGCCCCCTATTAGGGCATTTGCCCCTTGCTAACCGCTTTCTCCCTTGCTCGCCCTCCTACTGCTTCTTCTTATACTGCGTCACTTACCCCTGGTCCCCCACCGCTTGTCTTTGTAGCGGCCTCGTTGCGGTGTTTGCTGGCCTGGGTTTTTTTTTGGCCCGTGCCTGGTTTTTTTCACGGATCAAAAGGAAGATTGCGTACATTGCTGCCAATTCTCCCCTGTTATCCTAACTTTTTTTTTATATATTTTTTTTTTTTTTTACCCAAAAACCTCGTCGCCCAAGCTCGGCACTTTCTGTGGTTCCCCCCCTTCTCATCCCTACTTCTTCGAACCTGACGAATCAGTTTGATGACGCCGACCCCCCCCCTTGTGTTTTCCCAGTGTCTCATCGGAGCCGCTTCAAAAAAGCCTCCGTTTAGAGTTTCTTTTTTAAACTTCGTTTCCCAAGAGGTTATGTTCGGCTCCAAAGTCCATATGTCGGTTCGGTGGAACGCTTTTTTTCTTACAGCTCCCCTCGACCACTCACAGAGGTTTTTTGATTTTTCGGGCACGGGTGAGTGGCGTCCCCCTTCGCCGCATTCGAACGGTTTTGTCCTCGTTTTTCTGCCCGCCTCTCACCCATTGCATTTTTAATATTTTCAGTCGGATGTCACCAGGCTAAGCATTTCAGGCACCCCATCCCAAACAAAATCCGGGCTTTGCGAACAACTGCACTTCTGAATCCACGCAGCTCAACGTGGTAATTTATACCCTTCAGCAGGTTTTGTACTGTCTTTTCCGCGCAGCGTGAGCCCCCCTGGCAGCCCTGCGGAGACTTCTTCACTCCAGCCTATAGGACCAACCACCTCTTATTTTGCGAACAGACCTCTCTTTGCGCGATTCGTTCAATCCTCTCGTCTGGCGCAGTGGCCAGATTATGGTTTGGTCTTTTCTCTAAGTGCCTCTTTTCCTCCCCCTGCTTAACCCCCCCCCCCCCCCTCTGCTCGAGAACCTTCGGTCGTTTATGTCTCACCATACATTGCCTGATGTGCCCCTTCCCTCGAACCCTTCTGGCGCCCATGAAGGTTTAAAGTTTTCTTACGCATTCTGCCCCCCCTTCCCTAAACGGCCTTGCTGCGGCACCATAAGTAGTCTATCTCTTCCTCACCAGCTTGCATTTTTTTTTAAGTCTACCCGCCAGGCATTTTTCCCCGGCAACTTTATGGATTTTTTGTTTCCGCCCTCCGCCCATTCTCCTTGTGGTTTTGGGCATGATGCTTTTCGATAAAACCTCTGGCCTTCTCCCCTGAGTTTACTTCAGTTGGGACGCCTCAACCCCTCACCCTCTCCCGAATCCTGATTTCGCCCCCCTCCCCATTCTCCCTGTTCCCCAGATAAAGATCTCAAAGGACGACTTTTTTTTTTGACCCTCCCATTGTAGCGTTCCTTCGACCTTCCATCCCCTGTCTTGGGGAAGCCCGCCTCTCTCCTCTTTTTTTTTTTTCTCCTGTTGTTTTTTGAGACCTTGCAGGTCTTACCCGTCGAGGGGTTTTTATCTTTCGGATTGGCACCTCCAAGGGCAAGTGGATTAGTTTCAGTGCTTTGGAGACTACGGGATGATTTTTCTTTGCCCCCAAGCTGCCACATTCCCGGTTTTCGGCTCTTTTGATGTTTAGTTGTAACCTTGACTTCCCGCTTCCTCTTACAGCGTTGTCCACGTCACCCAGCGTAAACATCCCAATCCCGTCGAGCTTTGTTTTCGCTGACAACATTTACAGTTCTGCGATTTTTTTCGGACGTTGTCACGCCGCCGCTGAAGATCTTGTGCGAATATCCCAGAGACGGGATGGTTTTTGCTCGCAGCCGTTCTCGTCGTGTTCCCAGGAGTGCGTTCCTTTGGTGCCGCTTTTCTGTCCTTGTGTTGCCTGTTGCAGCGGCATATCAATTTTTTTATTCCCCTGGCTTTGCACAGCCCTTTTTCCCCCGATCATCTTTGGTTTTTCCCCGGTTCGTTATCTTGTTTTCTTGGGGCACCGGGAAAAACTTTTATCCACCTTGATTCCCATTGACGTCGATTCGTTGCGTCCTTGCCATCCTCCTCCCCGCGGGCTTCGCCTTTAGTGGCGGTTGGCGATTTTTTGCCTTATTCTTTTTCTCCGGTTTCGGTGTTCTCCCCCGCCCCCCCTTCGCGTCCCCTCCTTCTACCTTTTGTTACTGAGGCCCGACGGGAGTTTGTCGGACTACCTTGAGAACGGTTGGGGTTCTGCAGTCTTCCTTTTATGGGTCCTGCGGCCAGGCGTTTTTACGGCTCGCTTCGTCAAATCTTACATATTTTTAGGAATGAAGTGGTTTTAGTAGCTCCCCTTGGGTCTCCCCTTCGCCCTTCTTCCCTCGCTTCGCTTGCCCCCTTCACCTCGTCCCACTTTTCCACCTCTGTCTTCCTGTTAGTTGTCCTTTCCGACATTTTGAGTCACCCCCCCCGGCCCTCTTCTCCGATACTCTTTTTTTCTCCGGCTACCCACCGCCCCTTCTTGTGTCCAGAAATTCCTTTGCTCGGAAGCTTCCTTTTTCTTGTCTCGTGAAGGCTTTCACGTTTGACCACCCCTGTCTGATTTTTCTTCCTTCCAGCGCTGCGCGTCTTTTTCGTGTAATGAGCTTTGTGGCGCCTAATGTAACATCTGACAATCCTTTTACCTGAGGTTCGGGGACAGATCTACATTCCATTATAAAAACTTAGGACCCCCGTGCTCAATGAGCATCCCTTCCCCTCCCCATCTTCCCATTTAGAATGTCTTTCAACCTCATGTTCCAATTGGATGCTACCCACCCAATTCCCTCCGCCGCAGATTGCCGGCCGCCCCACCGCCAAGGAGGTTGCCAATGAATGTGTGACGTAACCTCGAAAAGGACTTCTTCGATTTCGCTTTTCGATCCCGTCGAAAGTTTCCTCACTCTTCCCCTCCTCAGCGCTTCTGAGGCGCTGGTGGTAGTGTTCTACACAGTGTCCCTGACGTTTTTGACCCCTTCAGGCTTTGTTAGAGGGTCCGGCGTGTTTTTTTCTCTGCAAATTCTACCCTCGTCTTTTTTTCCGCGCTTGGGTCCTTACTTCGATTGTAACCGGCACCCACAAACCCAAACCCCCTCCGAAACAGCCGGTTTGAAGAAGTTTTGCGGTTTGTGATGAGTCCTTTCCTGCTCATCTGCAACGCAAGGTTTCCCTCCCCCTGTAACGGATGCGATCCAGGACACTCAGCAAGCCTTTTTTCTCCCACAAGTGAACAAATTTGATTTTCAAGTTTCCCAGTCAAGTCTCCCTTTCCCCCGTCCCCCTCGGTGTCGCCCGCTCAGATGGGTCATTAGTCCCACAGGTCGCCACGTTTCATGGAAATTCACGACTTTTCTTTCTTCCGGCCTCTTCGCCCCAATTTGATTTCTGTGGGTTTCGTCAAATTTCCCTCGGGACCACCCCCTTTCGTGCCATTTTTTCTCCGAAGTTTTCCTTTCTTTGACTTCATTCCGCCGGCTCACACACAGTCCACTTTCGGAAACGTTATTCTTTCCCCTGCGTTGGTTCGACAGAATAAACCCTGACCGGACCCTTCCGCACCAACCCTTCTGGAGCGGATTCGTGACTATTAGGTTTAGGGGTCGCACGTCTTTCCAATTCGGTCCTTTCCAGCACCGTAAATTAGGCCGAAAGGATCCCCCTTGGTCTGCGCTCACCGCTGGCCAGTGTTTCCCCCCTTTAGGACTTTTTCTGGCCCCCCCCAACCAAACTCGCCCCCAATGATCCGCTTGAGTTATTCCGTTCGAGTACTTTTTAGCCGAAATTGCCTGTTTTTTTCCCCACGTCCCATGTCGAGGGATCACCTACTATCGTACTTTTTTTTTTCTTCAGACGGCTCCCCCTGTGATTTTCGCTCATTCTTGATTCGGGGATCCATTTTCTTTCTCAAGTGTCATCCAGGTCTCTGTTTCCTTTTCCTCCGGATTCCTTGCTGCCTGTTGAGATTCCATCCCTCAGCGTTCCGTTCAAACAACGATCAATCCTTCTTCCACGAACTCTTTGAGAACCCGGAGGGTTGTTCCTGGACCTCTAACAGCTATCAGTTGCTGCTCCGCGGCCCGTCTTCATATTCCTTTGACAGAGTTTCCCGGTGAGCCCCTTCCCGAGCAAACCTTTTTTAACTCGCTGCTGTTCCAGGGAGCTTCTCTGCGGGTTTTGGTTTGAGTTCGACCCTTACACGACTTTTCGTCCGGCCGACCGGTTTCCAATCCCGACTGCCACCCAGATTTTACGTCTTTTTCCTTTTCGTTTCCTCCGGCCGTTTTTAGTTTCCACTTTCTTCCATCAAAGGTGGAAAGCCTCGTCTTCCGCTCCCCCCCACCGCCCCAGGGATCTTCCCCCCTTTTTTTTTTTCTTCCCCTTCATTCACCACGCCTAGCTCTTTTTTCTGATAGCCCCTATGCTTTTCCCTTCAACTCGTTCGTGCCCCGTTCGATGGTGGAAGCTCTTGCTCGACGAAATCCCCGGCTGACCGCGGTGACGACCAACACAGCGCCTTTACGCACTATTTTCCAGCCGTGAAGCCACTTTGGCTGTTCTCAATCGTTTGGTTTACCGGCGTTTAGACTGCCTTGACCGGTTGACCCAAGACTCTAACCTTCCGCTCCCTGGCGTAGTTCCTTGCTTCAGAAATTTTCAACCCCGCCCCGATCAGTTTACCACGTCCAGTCATCAGAAAATTGGTTTTTCCACGGGTGACGCTTCCGTGAGTTCGACCTGCCAGCCCCCTCCCGCATGGCAGGACCGGTGAGCGATTTGATGTGCGCTCTACAGCCCGCACCTGGAGACCAAACCCGGAGAAACTGCCGTAGCGAGTTTTCCGACCCTCTTACTTATGACTGTTTGACGTGCCGCGGTCCTTGGACGAGTGCTAGTCACCGCGCCCCGAAGGGGCAGATGAAGCCGAGTCTTTTTTCCCTGAGATTAGAGCCTCCTTGGGGTTTGTCAGAGATGTTTTGAGGGACGAGGCCATCCTTCGCTCTTTTTCTCTCGTGTGGCAACCTGGCCAGCCCTTACGTTAACCGCGCTCGACGGTTGCTTTTTATTTCGTGCATTTGTCGTTTGTCATCCCTTTTGCTGTGTATACTTCCCTTCCCCTCTCGCGATTTGCCACTTGGTCCTTGTGCTTGCACTTCCCGGCTCCATTCTTTCATTGTTTTGAAACCCCCTTTCTTCTTTACCTGTTTTTTTCTTCTGTTTACTCCCTCTTCTTTGTTTCCCCGTATTCAGCAGGTAATATATTCCCGGAGCGGTTTGGAAGGGTCTTTCCACACTTGAACCGGTAATGCGAGGGAACGCCCCGATTCCACCGGTCGTCTGGTCGTCGCGGCGGTGAGTGGCTGCGCTCTCTTTTTCGGTTCCTGCTCGTTGAGTCTTGGGCCCGCCCCTTTCGTCCTTTTTGCGCGCCACAGTTTCTTCTATCTTGTGATGACGTTTTTGTTTCACGGACCGGTTGGTTCCTCTTGGCGCCTCGTCTCCCCCAAGACCATCCTCTTCCTTTGTTTATCTTTTGTGCTCCCGGTTCACTCCGTTTGCCTTCTTGGAGTTGGGCGTGACTTGCTGAACTTTGACCTTAAAGACGTAGGTAGCCGGACCCAACGGCCCCGGATTCACTACGCCTTCCCCTACCTGCTGGATTCTTTTTTCTTTTTTTTGTTCGTGAGTGTCCGGGGACTGTCTTTCGTTCGAACTCCAGTTATTGTGGTCCCCCATCGGACTCGAACTCCCGTGCATGCAAGTGATCCGATTTTGCGGACTCTAATGCCGCGGTCACGACCCTGACGATGGCCTTTTCGCAGCGACGAGGACTTTTTTGCCACGGATCCACCCCCCCACCCTCCCGAAATTATTCGACTTTCTATCCGACTTCTTTTTTTTTTTTTTTGCCCCGGAAGGCTCGGTTTTGAACCTCCTTAACAGCAGGCACGGAAGAAAGTGCCCCATGAGCTGATCTGTTTTCACCCCCTGTCTCCCAACTGGAGCCCCCCTACCGCCTTTGTGCGCGGAAACATCCAGGCCCTTCTTCTTGCGCGGATTAAGTCGTTTCGATCCTGCTCCGTTTAAACTCCTCTTTCTACACATAACCTCGGCGGGCCCCAACCAACGTGTGTCTTCTCCTTTTTGGCTCCGTTCTTTTGTTCCCGTTCTTGCTTCTTTTTTCCCCTGGAGAATTCACATTTGGGTTTTCCTTTCTTTGCTATTTCACCTTTTGTCCTTCGTCTTCTAACTCGTGCCCATTTAGGCTTGCGTTTCCCACGATGTGCCTTTTTTGTTTTTGACGGACCCATCTTCAGCCGCAGCGCGTCACAGCTGTTTTGTGTCTGCGTTACTTTCCCGGCAGCGTTGGATTACCTTTTCCCTCCGCGGCTTTTCTTTTCCCTTTTGACCGTGCTTTTGTTTTCGCGGCTGACTTCTATCTGGACTTTTTTTGCAATGAAAGGGAACGCATTTGTGGTTTCAACCATACTCTTGCACCTTCTCCCCTGGGCTAAGTTTAACTGTCCCTGGAGGACCTTTTTCAGTTCCCCTCTTCCTAGCTTTATTGTGGCGGGATAGTCAAAAGATAGTATTACTGTTCCCCGGTTTTTCGCAGGGTTCAGCTTGGTGGCAACGCTTCCTTGTGGTCTTTACCGTGTGCATGGTTTTGTTTTGTAGTGCTTTTCCTCCGATTCCGCTCCTTGCCCCTTGGTTTCCTCTTTCGTTGAAGATTTTTTTCCCTCGATTTCCCAAAACCCCCCGACCTTCTTTCTGCTGTAGCGTTCCAACTTGTGCCCTCTTCCTCCGCGAGTGACGCCGCGCCTTGACCACTCAAACGCTGGAGAACTTCATTTTCTTAAACACCCCCTCCCAACCTTTTTACCCAGAATTCAGAGAATCACCTATTACGCCCCCGCCGAGCTTCGGTCTTTTGCAATTGGCGACTCCCTTCGCCTGCGAGCCACGAAATGCTCCTCGAACGTTTCTCCTTCTCCTTTTCCCCTTCTTGTGGAACCCGCCTTTTTTTTTCTTCTTCCAGATATGTTTAGGCGGGCGGGACTTGATGGGTTTTCTCCCCCTTTTACAATTGCACGGAGTTTTGACCGGGCATGGTTTTCAATCGATTTTTGGCTTTCCAAGGCTCTCCTCTATGCCTAAAGTTTGTTTTATCCTAGGTCTGGAACCCCCAAAAAACTGTGTTACTCTAGTTATGATTGGGGGCATTCTTCGATGATTCTTTTATACGCCCTTTTTACTTCGCCCTTGTATGATGCTCCGTGAACTTTTGTTCATAATAGTTGGTTACCCTCGACTATATTCCGACTGATTATCTACCTCAACTATCACTCCTTCTTACCCCCCCCAATTCTTATCACACAGGCCTCCGTGTGACTCTTATCTTGACATGGCGTTAGAAACCCAATTTTTCGTTTTTTTTTCAAACTTCTTTTTTTTTCCGGGATGATTCTGTGGGACCGCCTCCGCCCTACCCCCGGATCCTCGGCCCCGATCCCCTCGGTGTTTGGATGCCGTTGTCTTAGGTTTAATGTGAGACTTCTTTAATCGCCGCCTTTCTTAGCCTGATGTTTCGGGGTGTAAACACCCGGCATTTCATCCCTTTTGACAGAAGTTTTTTCGTCCCCGCGCGAAGCAGCTTTCCTCCCCGCAGCCACACCTTTTTTTTTTTTGCTTTTGCGATTCCCTTCCACCCGTTCTGCTTCTCTCCAGCTCGCCTTTTTTTTTTTCCGGTTACCCATTCCGCAGGAGGTTTCGGTTGTGACTGGTTTGCGCGAATTTTTTTTTCTTTTACGAGGCCGCATCGGCGCTCGAGAGGAAGTCACCGCTTCTTTCCCAAGAAACACCGTATAACCCCTCTGCCCGATGGCCTCTGGCGCCCCCCAACTCCCTCCTCGTCTGGCCGAGGTTTTTTAATCCCTTTTTTTTCCGTTTATTATTATTCCGACCGGCGACCCAAGATGCTCCTAGACCCTGCGGCTCACCCTCAACGGCTTGCTTCAACGTCCCTTGATATGCACGTGATACACATGCCCGCTCCTGTCTGGCGAACTTAGCGCGGCTCCAACGTCGGACCTCCCCTGACCCTAATCTCCCTTCGCCTCGAAACCCATCAACCGGCCGGTCTGCTTCAGCACCAGCCCCCTCTTCGTCCTTACCGGCGACCCCCGACATGTCGATTTTCAGGACCTTATATTTCCTCGACTTACGCCCGGGTTCTTTTCTCCCTTCCTGATTTAAGATTCCCCCACGCTTAATTTTCCCGCTTTACCTTCCAAGGGGTTCCGGCCGACCCCATTTCACCCCTCTTCTTCCGGGAACCGCCTGGCTGTTTGCACCGAACACTTTTGCACCCCCGTCCACTCCTGGTCCTTCCCCCGACTAACTTGCCCTTGTACCCTGGGGAGTGATTCACTTCTCCCTCTCTGGGCAGCTCTCTCTCTTTCTCATCTTTTTTTTGTTTGATCGCGCTTGCGTGGTGTTCCTTCCCTATTTGGGTATTTTAGTTTTTACCATTGTACAGTTTTCCCGTTTACTTTAGGACTTTCCAGGGTGGGGATCTTTTTTTTCACGGGTTTTTTTTGAAGCAGCCCCAGCAGGTGTTTTGCGATCTTGCTGGTTTCCGTTTGTCCACCTTTCCCGTCACTGCGGTAATGCCTCCCTTGTTTTGTCTTAAGTACGACTTCGGACCCAACTTCCCCTCAGGAGCTTGGTATTTTTTTCAACACTTTAACGTTCTTTTGACCTCGCATTCGGTTTCTTACGGTTTACAAGCCGCCCCGTATTGACTTGTTTGGCCTGTGGAAGGAGGGTATGGGGGGGTGATCCGTATTCGCGGGACGGGTTTAGCCTGCTCGTGGGGTTCTTGCCTCCGCTTCATGTGGCCCGCAGTGTGCTCTTTTTTGGGTGAGTTTAATATCATTATTTCGCCCAGGTTCGTGTTGTTAGCCCCGGGTCTCTCCGAGCATCTTTGGGTTTTCTTTTTCTTCTAGGCCTTAGAGAAACGACCCCCAGCGGTATTACTTTCGCCAGACGTCTCTTTTTTTCCTTTTCGCGATTTTCTGTGACACTCTGAGGTCTTCGCCCCATCAAGAGGTTTGTTGTCTTGTCCCCGATTTTCCCAGTTTGAAGATTTGTATTTTTTCCCTTGCTGGTGACGCTTGCGCCTACGATTCCCCCGGGAGACTCGGGACTTTTCCCCGCCTTCGTTGCGGCCCCTTCATAAACGTGCAGTTCGTTTGACGCCCTTCGTTTTGCTGGATGCCTTCTTTTCACGGCGTGGGGGTTTGACGATTCTGATTCCCATTCGTTCCTTGAAAAGGTGGGTTTCGTTGGAACCTTTTATGTCTTTCTCGGCTTCGAGATGCTCTCGACTTCACCCCCCCGTGCGAACACGGGCATCCCCTTTTCAGGTCTAGGATCTTTTTTTGCGATAGCGGTCCACCAGGCAGCTTTGGCGTTACGTTTTTGCTTTTTTTTTCTCCGGCCCTCCCGTACAGTTTTTGGGTTTTTCTTTAGTACTTTTTTTTTCGATTTGTTGTTTTTTAGAGTTTTCTCAGTCTTTGGGGTATTGCTGGATGACGCTGCACGTTTTGACCACGAGGAGTTCTTGTATAAATTTTTTCTTTTTCCTTCGTAGCCTTAGTCGTTCTGAGATCCCTTGCCCCTCGCTTACTTTTGAGTTTTGGGGCCCTTCCTTTCTCATCCCAAAACCTTAGGTCCTACAGTGTCCGTTGCGCGGCCCTTTTTACTACCTTTCCCCCCATTGTACTTTTTTTGAAGGTCACTGGTGAAGGTGCAAATTTGGTGGCGAACCCAAATTTCCGCCAGCTTCCGACGGGGCGTCTAAACCCCCCTGCCCAGGAGTGTGTTCCACCTGAGGTGGGCCTCTCCGTAGAGGAAACCGGATTCTTTTTCCCCCCCTGATTTGGCTGAGGTACTTTTCTTTACCAAGTTCGTGTAATTTTCCCCCGACCCTCCGCGCTTCGTGTACGAGGGAAGTTGCCTTATTTCAGGGTTCGAGATTCGGGTTGGCTGAGTTTTTAGGTAGCTGCAAAATTCTTTCGGCGTTGTCCCCCCCTCGCCCGGGCGTAATAGATCTTTCGTTTCCCTTTTTCTGATCCTTTTTTTTCAGCCAGTTGTTTTTTTCTTTCGGCGCTAATTTGAATGCCTTCTGTCACACGGCAGGTTTCGCCAAAGGTTCCCCAAATTCGTTCCCTCTTCCGTAGGAACACTGAATCACCCTCCCCCAGCGAACAACCCTTTGGTCCCCCGGTGACCAACATTTTTTCTGCCCTATCCTAGGGGCTTTTTTTCGCCCCCTTTCCCATCGTGCGCACGTAATCATTGCCGGCCGGACCCCCCCAATCGTCTCAAGTCCCTCGGCTCGTCCCCGCGGACCTTCTGCTACCTCTGCCATATGGTTTTTGTTTTTTAGTAATTTTTTTGACACCCCTGCGTTTCACTGAATACAGTCCAGTATACTTAGCCTTGCTCGCACCTGTTCACTTTTCGGAATTTTTCCTCGACGCGGGGTCCCCGTAATCCCTATGCTGCAAAGTTCAGAACCAGTGTGAGAGCATTTCTAGTTGAAGTTGGGTGGTCTGCGAACTAGGGAACCCCATGGCCGGGGCAGGAAGCAGTCCCCCCCTCTCTTCGACCAGGGAAACTTTTTGTAGCATCACCTCCCATGTCTTTTCCCAACTTCGTTTGCCCGGCATGTCCACCCCAGTGTTTTTGGGGTCAACTTGCCAAGGATCCCTGCCGGATTTTTTCGTCGTTTCATGGTTTTAGCCGACCCTTTTCCCTCCATACCCCTTTCCGAGTCTAACCGCCTTATCCGGGTCAGCTTTTTTCCTTGATTTCCGCGCCCGCCGGGATGCGTTTGTCCCTTTTTTTGTTTGTTAAGTTTGCTTACTACAGTCTCTGGTTTTTTAGCGGGACCCGTTTGTGGCTGTTGTTTTCATCGGCCGCGCGTCTTTCACAAGCTAAAATCTTTTAGAGTCCCACTATTCGTTTTTGTTGTTAAATGGATCCGCCCCCATCCCGAATTCGTGCGTCGCCGCGCCGCTCCCTCGTCGTGCCCTCTTCATTAGAGACCCTTCCGCGCTCTGATCACTCGTTGAGGAGCTTCTTCTTTTTATCGCGATGTTTGTTTTTTCTTTTTAAGACCAATACCCTGCTTTTCAGGGTGACTCCTACGGTCTTCACTCCATCCTGCGCCCCAGCTAACTCCAGCGTCGTCTTGCGCGTTGAAAATGTTTCTCGTTTTCCTCCCCTTTTCCCCCCCTTTTTTTTCCCCCCCCCCCCCCCCCCCACCTCCCTCTCCCCCCCCTTGTTTTCCCATGTAGTAACCTCGTTTTTAATTTAAATTGGCTTTCCCCTTGCTCCCACGCAACATAGGATGTTTTTTTTTTTTCCACCCGGCATCACCACCGACGCGTCTTTCTTGCTTTTCTGCGCTGCGCCCCGCAGTTCCCCTGCTGTCCGTGACCCCATCAGCGAGGTGAAGCCGGTTTTCGTCCTCTTACCTTTTGAACTTTTGACTTTTTTTTTTGAACCCATCCAGGGAATGCACCCATCGCGCCCTCCCGTGGCCGACCCCACCGTTGTTTTTTTTTTGCTGTACACGTTTTTTGGATTTTTTTTTTCTGGTTGTTCTTTTTTTTTTTTTCTGCGGGACGGTGTCCCCTTGAACGTGGAACGACTTCCATTTTCCGTTTGAGTATCGACAGGCTCTGACCTTGAACCCCCCATGAGCATTTACAACTGGTAACCAGGATCGGCAAGGGGGCCCCGGTGGCCGATTCTCTGGCGAGCCCTGACAAATCCTGCTGGCTTAATGGTTGACTGATGCCCCCCCCTTGTGGCTTCTATCCCTCTGCCTTGATCAAACCGTGGCTGCAAAGACTCCCGCGTCGCAAGTTACAGCCGGAGATTCTTCGCTTTTGACGTTTTAGTTTTGCGCGAGAGTTCCTTCCCTGAGTTTCAGAGGAGACGTAGTTTTGCC
>Ga0179593_1501202_pt1 | contig 15968 bp, 24 predicted proteins | sample CZODoug2_1_08_16_FD_185931 | JGI IMG/M metagenome (GOLD analysis project Ga0179593, IMG submission 185931) | Vadose zone soil fungal communities from Angelo Coast Range Reserve, California, USA - CZODoug2_1_08_16fungal (PacBio error correction) | ecosystem: Environmental > Terrestrial > Soil >... | reverse complement strand
CCCGCTGGCTTGACTTTCTTTTAAGTTTTGTCCTGGCTTCCAGAGTTTTTTCCTCATGCAAGATAAAGCGTTTCTGACCGTCCTTCTTTCCCCAGTAAGTTTAGACTTTTTTCTTTCTTCCCATTTTTGTCCCTTTTTTCTCTTCTTCTCCCGTGCACCAGAACGTGATTTTTTCGTTTCTTTTTATCTCTTTTTTTTAAAGTATAATTCCCCCTCACCCTCCATACAGGCTTTTCCTCCTTTAACCGGGGCATACACCCGTTCTTACTTCTGCTTTTCTTCAGCTTATGGATCGATTCCCTGACCTCCCCCCCCTCTTCTAACAGGGTTTATTGCTTCCCCACTCCTTCTCCTACTAAGGCCGGTAATCAATGTGAACCAGGAAGTTGACCTGCGTTAAGGGAAGTAACGTTTGTTTCCCGCCATTCTACCTTCTCCTTTTGTTTTTTTTTCACACATTTTCCCCCTTGTTCGAATATTTTTTTGGCGATTTCTTAAAATCTTTTGATATGCTTATTGGGGTCTTTCTGCGAACATGGATGAGTGTCGGTCTTTCTCGATCCTCCTTTTGTTTCCTTTTAACCCCAGTCGGATTTCCAAAACTCTTTTTTCCCTTTAGGGCTTTCGTTGAGTTTTGTTTCCCCCAAACATCTGGACCCGGAGTCTGACATGATTGCTTTCCTTTCTCTTTGGACTTTGGTCACCTTTTTTGTTTTTTCCTTCGTCGGGTTTGTCCTTTTGACATATTTCCTTCATGCAAAGTGTGCCAACTTACCAATTCTTCCCATTCTCATGAACGACCTTTTTTACCCCGGTTTCCAGATAATGGTGTTTTCTTTCCTTTTACTCCCTCCGAAAGGTTCCACGGGGGCTTTTCTAACGTGGAAAATAACACGTATCACGTTCTTTTTCCCGCATTTCCAGGATTTTTCAGCTGATTCCCCCCTTTCCTTTCTTCTTAGGTTTAGGAATTCCCCTCCATGGTTCTCTTTATTTAAAACTTGCAACCAGGACCCTATCCCGTCCCCCCCCCCCCTCCCTTTCCCTGCCCGTTAAAAATCCCCCCACAAAATTCATTTTTTTAAGTGCCCCTCTCTTCAAAATCATGGACCCTTTTTTATCGATGGTGATTCAGATATAGTTTTTGATTCTTTGGTTTTTTCCTCCTGCAACTGTACCCAATAGATTGATTTTCTTCTGTTTTCTCCGCCGAATTTCCTTCCTTCTTTTTCCCAGTTTTTCTCCCCTCTTATTTAACGACAATCCCTTTTTAAGGAGCTTTTCCCCTACCGATTACCCTTTCTTCTTACCGCACCTCTTTTCACTGGACCCCTTTTCCTTAGCAGTTAGCAAGGTGGCCCCGCCCGGATGGTTGGTTTTAAGCCTTTCCTTTTTCCGACCTGTCAGTTTCAAGCCGCCTCTGAAAGGTTTTTTGTTGTTAAAATGAGAAGAGATTGCCTTCCCCCTTTTCCCTTCTTTTTCTGGGCTTCCATTTTTTGTCCACACCCCCAAAACGATGTTTCTCTTTGGTTTTTTTTCGGTGCCAGCCCCCCCTCCCGCTAGAAAAACCACGGCAATTTTCCACACTTTTTAACCCTTCTTTCTTGTTTTTTCACTTATTGAAAATTCGATTTCGCCTTGGAGGTTTGATCCCCTTTCCCAGTAGTTGTCCCCCGGGAGGTATTTATCTTGCGAGCACGATGTTTATTTTTTCAATACTTGGCGTGCCACCCTGCCTCAATTCTTGCCCGAATTCACGGGTCCAGGCGCTCCGATTCCCCGTGTCCCAGCGCCCTTGAACTCTTTCCTTGGACTGGGAACTAGATGCTTCCAAACCATCGCTCCGGATTGGTTTGACCCCAGTTGGTTTACACTTCCCCCATATCGACTGTTCGTCTTCCCTCTTGCCCGTGCCGTTTCTCCGTTTTTCTTCCAAGTTTTGCTTCCTTTTTTCCAGATATATGCCCAGGACAGCGTCGGTCTCTGCGCATGGTTGTCGATCACTGCTGATCCACCCTTTCCCCTTTCATGGCCTTTTACTCATTCCCAATTCTTGAGTCTTTTCCTCAGTTTTGCTTTTCTCGATTTTTCTCGCCGCTGGACTTATTGGACTCAGTTCGCTGGGTCATTGGTTATCCTTTGTGTTCCCAAGTACTCGCTCCAACGCCCTCCGAACCTCCACTTTTTGATGTCCCCCGTTCTCTAAGTCCCTTTCCATTGATTACCCTCGGTCGATTTCTTTGACCCTTCTATATTTGTACGCTTTTTTTGACTCTTGGAATGCCACAGGGTGGATTTCTTCCCTGAAGGTTCCGGAGCTGCTCTCCCTTTTGTTAATCAGTTTCTTCTGCGGGTTCCCTTTTTTCGTTTTCACTGGTGACCCCCCTTCGTCGTCCTGGCCAGTCGGTTTTCTTTTTTTTTCCTCCCAATTTCTTCAGCAAGATTCCCTTTTGAACTATCCCTTTACTTTTGGGAGCTGTGCTTTTCGCCTACACTAGCGGTGACCCCCCCTCCTTTACTGTTATGGCCGCCAGGCCGCTGCTCTTTTCCCGATGAGCATGCCGCTTTTTTTGTTCCATTTTTGCCGCTTCTTTCTTTTGTCTCCTTTTCCCCCTTCCTTTTCCTTGTGCGCGTGCTCCACCTATCCCTCTGTTTTTTTTTCCCCCTTTGCCTGTCCGTCCGAGCCTACTCGGCTTTAAATTCCTGAAACACCGGATTCGGTCCTTTGCCCCCAGGCGTGGTTTTCCTGGTGTGTTTCCCCCACCCCCGCTGTCCTGAAAGAATGGACTCACGGCTTGCTTGGGCGTTTTCTCGTGCTCCGCCCTCTTCTTTTAATGCAGAGTCGTTCTTCCAAGCTCTTTCACCTTTGTCCCCGGCGGTTCTTATTCCCTCTTACTCGAAATAGCAGTGATTCTCCAACCTTCATTTCCCTCTCCCCCTGGTCTTCTCTTTATTCCCCCCCAATTGAATGTTTTGGCCTTCCTCCCGCCTGTCTCCTTTCTTTTTAAGTTGATGGCCGATTTTACCTCTTACTCCCGAACCCCCATTTTTTTCTTCTTTCTCGTTTGACCCATTGCTTTTCGTAGTTTCGTTTCCACCACCCTTTTTTGTTCTTCCCTTCCTTCCTCTCCACCAAAGCCGCTGTTTTGCGCAATTTTTGGACGACGCAGAAACATCAAAATTTTCCCTTGAAGTAGACCCGTCCTTATTTTTTTTCTGCCACCACCTTTTCTCCTAGACTTCTTTTTTGGACCTTCGGTCGTTGTATACTCTTTCCCCTTCTTTTTTTTTTCTTTTTTCACGTGTTTCCTTCCCTCCTTCAGCATGTCCTTTTTCCGGTTTCCCCTTAACGACTGTATTTTCCTAGTGTTATCCAAGCCCCTCACCCCTCTTTTTCTCACAGTGTTCAATTAGCACTCCCCCCTTTTCTGAACTTCTTCCCGTTTTTTTTAGGCGTTTCAACATATGGTGGTGTGTCCTCCCCCAAAACCCCTTTTTTTAAAGCCGCCGACCCAATGCCCTTATTCTCTGGTCTATTTGTGAACAGTATTTTGATTCCCGACATTTTCCTTATTGTGTTGTTTTTTTTGGGTGTGTGTGTTTTTTTTGTTTTGTTGGGTTTGTGCCCCTTTTTTCCCTCTTTCCTTAGTTCCTACAATAGCTAGAGGACCCCCCTAACACGCAGTCTTGTTTTTAGCTTTTTTCATCCCTCGATGCGGACGCAAGTTCTTATTTGCTGGCGTGGCTCTTTTTCTGACAGAAGCGTTTGGGAATTTCCCTAAAGATGTCTCAGCGCTATTTCCCCCTTCTTTTTGCTTTCTTCGTCTTTTTTTTTTCCTCCTGTTAGCCCAGATGTGTTTTTCTAGGGTCCCCCTCCTCTCTCCTCCTCATTCCCCTACGGAACTTGGAGTTCCGTATGTTACGCTGTGTAAGCCTCTTTTTTGAAGAAGGATGGACAGCATGCGTTCCCCCCCTCTTTTCTTTCCTCCAATACCCATTTCCTCCCACGCTGATTTTTCTTGTTTCCTTTTCCTCTGACTTCATTCATTCTGGAGGGCTGAGTCTTTGCTAAAGAGTATATTTGTCCTTGCTTCCCTTTTTCCCTTTCTTGCGCTCCCCTTCAGTCCATCATGTCGCCTACATCTTCCTTCTTTTGTTTTTGAGAGTGATTTTCCCTTCTGAAATTTCGAGATCCAGAGTTTGCGAGAAGCATGACCGCCTGCAGCATACCAGCACGACGGTTTCTTCCTTTCCCCCCCCCGTTTTTATCACAACTTCCCTCTTCCAGTCATCGTTGCAACCCATTTTTATTTTTCCTGACCCCCCATTGCCTGTGGGCTTCCTCCGAGTGATAAGGCCGCTTCAAAACCCGAACTGTTTACCTCCTTCCTTTCCCCGTTTCTCGATTCTCCCCTTTTCCTTTACCTCCTTCATGTTATCCGGTTTTTTTCCCCCTTTTCCCTTTTTTTAGAACCCACCGGGAGGGAGTACTCCCATCATTTTTTTCCTTATTTTTCCTCTTGAAGACTGGGAACAATGGACGGTCTTCCAGTTTTATTGACCCTCTTAGGTTTCTCAGAGTTCCCCTAGATGCAGGGTCGAAATTTTTAGACTGCGTCCTGTTTTTCCTTCTTTGATTTCCCCTCAATCTGTTCTATGCGCAGGATTGTTATTCCTTGTCCTTTCCTCGTTGCTGCTCCGTTCGCCAGGGTGTTTAGCCTGTCGTTGGAGCAAACTTACTTTCCCCCCCGTTTTCTTGTCGTTTTTTACGCCGTCCTGCTTGTACCCCAAATACTCTCAACCCTCGTGGGCTGAAAAAGAAGGTTTCTTTCTTTCTCTATTGTGACCTCCTTTTTTTTGTTCGGAATTGCTGGTAGCCCTCTTCTTCCATCAAAGACGTACCCTGTGGAAACGCCTGCTCCTGCTTTTCTTCCTGGGTCGCCAAACGCCTTTTTCTTTCGTCTCTAGCGTCAGAAAGGTCCCGTATGAATCTGTTATCCATGTTTTTTCTTTCCTATTCCTCTTTTTTTTTTCCTTTCCCCCTCGTGCCATTTTTTTTTTTTTAGTATGTTTTAGTCTTCCTGGAAAGAGTCTGCCTTCTTGAATTATTCCACAAAAGGTGTTGACCTTCTAAGATTTTGAGTCCCTTCCGTATTCTCCTGGTTTCGCGTTCCCGTCTTGAACGCTTTTATTCAAAAGACAGCGCCCTGTGATTGTGCTTTAAGGCCCGCGTCATTTTCGGGAAGTACTTTTTTTTTCTTTTCCTATTGACTTTTTTTATCTTTCCTTCTTGTAGTTCTCTCAGAACCAAGTGGCTTTTTCGGCGGCGCGGCATCCTTTTTTTCTTTCCTATCTATTCCTTCCAATTTCTTTAGGGCCTCTTTCCCCCCCACACTTGAACTTTCTTCCCTTGGAATCCTTCAGCGGGCCAGCGCGGTTCCCTGCAGCGTCTGTGAATTACCGGGACCGTCTTCTTTCTTTTTCCTTTCCGTTTTTGCCTTTCTCTGAGGTGCTTTTCTTTCCTTTTTTCTGGGTCTCAGGCCGCCTTGCCCCCCCACGATTATGTGTTGGTCTTCGCCGGTGGCTCCTCCCTCCCCTTTTCCTCCCGAACTTCTTGAAACCTGTTCCAAAACGGGCCATTCTTCAAACCTTTCCCTTTCTTTTTCGGGCTCTGCGTCACAATTCTAGCGTCTGTCTTAACTTATCACTGTCTAGTGGACAATAACCTCTTCTTTTCCCCGCTTCAGTCCCCTTTTCAATACTTTTTCGACCGTGACCCCTTTAAAGCGAGGCCACCTCATTAAACTAGATGTTAATTTTCGTGACGAAGAAGAACTTCCCTGCCTCCCTCCTCCTTTTTTTCCCCGTAGATTCAGCCTGACCCTACAAGATCTTTACGTCTGGTCAATCCCAGTGTCCTTCCAAGCTCACCTTTCCCCCCCACTAGTACCTTGAAATATTTCTGCTGTTAGCCCTCTTACCAAGCATCGGTTCCCCTTCCCCCCCTCCGGTCTCCCCCTCTTTTTGATTCTTTCTTTTTTTTTTTGTCGTGCTCCCCTGGCCGCAAGGTTCCGTGACCCAAGGTGCTTTCCAATATGAATTAACCTATCGATATCTTCTCCTTTGTTTGGCGTGCTGCTCTCTCTGACTGTTGTTGGCATCTTTACTGCTCAGTTTATTCAACTTTTTCTGGTTGTATTACACTTGCCCCCCCCCCCTCTCTTAACCCCTTCCCCCCACTCTCTTTCTTTTCTACCTTCGCATGGGGCTTCAAACATTTGAACGACCCTTTTTTTTTAAAGGCATTTAGATTCTTCCTACGTGATATGTTGTGACCCATCCTTTTTCCGTTTTTGCTTCCCATTTTATCTTGTCAATTGCCGGCCCCCAGCATCTTTTCCTTTTTTGTTCGATTTAGTGTTCCTCCCTTCAGCAAGGCTATAATCCTTTGCGGGGGGACCCTTTCTCCTCTCCTCCCCTTGGACAGTCTTTCGTTCCGTCCAGACCTTGATTCGCAATTACTTTTGCCCGTTGTTTGACCATCGTGCGGTTCTTTACGAAGCGGTTTTAGACACCTCTTCCTCCCCCCTCATTTCCCCTTTCAGTTCCTTATTCCCGTTCAACTTGCGACTTCTGAAAGAAATTTTGGATCAGTTTTTTCCTTTCACCTCTTTCGTGCTTTAGGTTCGGCCTCCGTGACCTCCCCTCCTATATTTCACATGCTTCAGCTCGAATCCATAAGAGGCTCCCCCCCTTCCCCCTTTCCCCTTTAAACGGCGCTGTCCCCCCCTTTTTTTAATTTGCTTTTTTCTCCTTGGCCATTTTTTCCAGCTGGAAACTTCTCCCATACTGGACCTTTTCCCTCCCCTTTTTCCCCGTTTGCTTTTTCCTTTCCCTCTCGAGGCCTAACCTTCTTGTTTCCCCCTTTTTTTTTTATTTCCCCTCTTGCGGGATCTTTTTTCCGACCCTTTTGAACTTTTCTGGAGATAGCCTACTATCCATTCCTTCTCTTGAAAATCTGTAAGTTTTTCCTTTCCCGGCGCCCAGCCGTCTCCTCAAGTGGACTTTTTTTTTCGATCAGTCGATGCGGTACTTTTGAGCTGGCTCTTACGAACCATGCTTTTATTGACTTCTTTTTTTTCTTCGCCTTTTTTTTTCCCCCACCGGTGTTGGTTCGTCCCCCTCCCCTACTCAGAGAACCCTCCTCTGGGCAGATTTCCTAAAACAACTTCCCTTGGCTTTTTCCCCGAGCCGATCGAAGACTGACTATGCCCATTCCCTCCTTCTCACATTCCTTTCTTCTCTTCTTTGGTCACAACTGTCAGGTATCCCCAATGCGGTCTCCCCCCTCAGGCCCTACACTCAGTTTTTTACGTGTCTAATCTTTCATTTTCTTCTTTTTTGCACCTTTTTCCCTTCCCCCCCCTTGTGTCTCCTGCGGCGCGGTTTTTCCTAAAATTCTCGCACAATTCCGAGGAGCGTCTCTCCATAGACCGGTTTATTCCTTCCTTTTTTCCCACCCCTCACCTTTTTTTTCTGTATGTGGCCAAACCCTTCAGGCGTTTTACCCACTTGAGGGGTTTCCGGTTTGATTATTTCTGCGTATCCCTTCTCGTTCTCTGACCCCTCACGGCTTTTATGTCGCAGGCACTCTTTTTTAAATTTTTATTAACACCTCCTGCAGGTAGTAAGCGCCTTTCTTCGACTCTTTTTTCCTCCTTTTTTCCCAAATCACTCGATTTTGCCCAGCGTTTTTGCCTGCTGTTTCAACCGTGCCTGTTTCCTGTGTGGAATAGATACATTACTTTTTCCCATTCTCAGTCTTCTTATCCTTCCCTCCCTTTCTTCTTTTCGTCGGGCTTTTGGTCGTCACCTCCCTCTTTTTTTTTTTTCGTCGAAACGGGGTGATGCTACGTTGCGGACCGGTGTCTCCCCCCCTTTTCTCGGCTTCTTCCGCTTTTCCATTTGGTTCTGTTATGTACCGGCACGCGGCTTGCCGCCCCAGACGCTTCCTTAGTGTCAATAAGCCCCGCGAATTGTCTGGCTCTACGAGCATAATTCCTGTTTCCCTCTTTTCGATTCTCCTTCCTCTCCTTTTTTCTTTTCATGATATGCGCACCCTTGTCCGCGAACGACCCGCTTCCTCACGAGAATTCGCCCTTTTCCTCCGTTGTTTTGAGGAGTGTCGGGCGGAGAATTTTTCCGTCCTGGATGAATTCGTCTGTTTAATATTCCTTGTCCCATCCCCTTCCCTCACTGGGTCTCCCTCTCTTCTCCCTAACGTTCTTTCGACCCCTCTTCCTCTTATTCGCACAAAAACCTGCTCTTTCCCTACCCAGTTTTTTCCTTGATGAGCCCCAGAGGTCTTTTCCCTCCCCTTGCCCCCCCCACTGCGCGCAACTCTTTTTCTATCTTCCGAACGGGGTTCCCCCACCCCCGGTCTAACGATTTCCCTCAATGATCTTCCACTAGTCACCATCTGGGCTTTTGATGACTTCCCACCCCCCCGCCTCCTCCCAGGAGTTCCGTCCCTTTCTTTAAGCTGCCCCATACTTTTCTTTCCGGCGCGTTCGTTTACGGGGCTCCCCTCCCTTCCCCTCCCCCTTCAGAAAGGTTGATTCGGTGTGCTTTTTTCCTTTTGACTGTTGGCTCTAAAACTCCTTCGACTGTATTTTTTTTTTGAGCACAAGTCCCCAGGCCCCTTCTCGTGCCCCTTTCTTCTTCCTTTCTTCCCAGCCAATTCCCCGCCCCTGGTTCCACCTTTGGTCTTTTTAGCTTTTGTGAATTTTTGCTCAAATGATTTTTTCCCCCTTCCTTCCACTCCTGATTTCCCCTGTTTCTTCTTTTTAGTCCGTTTTCTGGATTCTTCTTTGAGTTTTATTTGACGAACCTCCTCTCCCGAGACCCTTCTGTTGGCCATTACTGTTGACCTGCCTTTTTTCCCCCCTTTTTTTCCCTATCCTTACCCCCCCCCTTTCTTCGGTAGTCGCTGAATTCCTCGTTCACCTTAGTTGTTGTGTTGACCCACCGTAATCCCCCGGCGTTGATTCTTTCCTTGCATCCTTTTCTTTTGCATTTTCCTCTCTTCCGTGCCACGCGATGCAGCTTGGTTTGTCTTCTTGCCCATGGGCGGCCTTGGCGATTTTTTTTTTCTGACCCACCCACGGGTCCTTTAGAAAAAGCTGTTTCCCCCCTCGCCCCCGGATCTGGATTCTTTTTTCTGGACTTTCCTCCATCTTCCAACCGAAAATTTCAGCGTCTCCCCAGTTTTCTTATCTTTTCAGGTCGTCACTATTGGACTGGGTCGCACGATCCTACTTCCTTTTTTCCCCTGACTGCCCCCCTTTCCTTTTTTTTTAGTATCTTCTAATAACAGCGGTGTTGCAAGTACCTTTAATAAGCCTTCTTGTCCTATCCGTTTCCTTTTTGGCTATCCTCACCCCCCCCCTTTTCCTTTTCCGTGCCCTGTTAAATTATGCTTGTCAAGGGGCTTAGGGCCATCTCCTTGCCAGATCCCGAATTTTCGTGCCTTTCTTTTTTTTCCTTTTTCCCCCCTTTCCTTCGTTTGTAGGTCTTTGCCTTGCAGGAGCGTTCTTCCTTTGGGCCCCCCTTTCTCTACAGTTTTTGCGCGAGCCTTCACTAAGCAATTCTTTTTTTCCCTTTTCACCCCCCCTTGATTTTCCAGTCATTGCCCTTTCGGATTCTCTTTTCTGCTCACCATCGTTCTCGTGTCTTGTTTTTTTCAAGTCGCCGCTCTTCCATGTCTTGAAAAGTCCCCCCTCGGCCGTTCCCAACATGATAGTTCCCCTATTGTTCAAAAGCTTGCCTCCCATGCTCCCGTGCGTTCATTGGAACTTCCCTCCTTATCCCATCGCTGTTCCTTGACCCCCATGGATTTCCCTTTCTCAAGCTCCCCCCTAAGATCTTGTTCCATGACTCTTCATTTCAAATTCACGAGTGGAAAGCCCCAGTTCGCTTTCTTTTTCCAATTTGGATCCCTTCATGATCCCCTCTCTTCCCTTCCCTCTTTTTTTTTGCTTATTGCGATTTGGGGCGTCGAGTAGTCCTTTAGCTAAAGTTATTCTTCTGGTCCCTTTCCCTTCCCCACCTTTTTCTCAATATTTTCCTCCCTCCTCCTTTTTTTCGAGTCTCTAGTCTTTCCTTTTTGAATGGGATTTATTCACGGGACCAGGGTCTGGCCTTCCCCCCAAGTTACGCACGAAACCCAAATCTCAATTTTTGCCCTGGGCTTTCCCCCCCGCGGACTCTTTCCCCGCCCACCCTTTGACATTTCCCCTCCTTTTCAATCTAGCTTCCTCTCTTCCTTCGTGACACGGGTCATGGTACGCCTGAGAGATAGTAACCTTTTTTCATCCTATCTCTTCTTGTTCTCTTTTCCATCCGTCACAAGGCGCGATCGGCTGGCTTTTCCCTTGACTTTTTAGCCCATTTTCGCGATTGTTTTTACCCCCGTTTTCCTTTTCAGACCCTTGAGTTTCGAATCGACTCTGCGGTTTGGTACGAGCGGGCTCCCCCTTCTGCTTTTTTTTTCTTCCCCATTACCGCTCACCTCAATGCTCCCTGCGCCAATTTGGCAATCCGCCTGAGACTTTAAAGTGGGCCCTTTATGTTTTGTTTTTGTCACCCTTTCCGCGGTTGTTCCCCGTCCTCCCCCTGAATGGACCTGCCCAGACTCAGGTACTCTTCAGTTCCCTACACTTTTTTGGCCACTTTGCCAAACTGCCGGTCCACCCCAATATGGAATCGTGTTCTGTGAGCATTTTTCCATTTGGCCCTTCCCCCCCTCCTTGGGCGTTTTGAGGACTTCCTGGGTTCCCCCTCCCTGTTCCGGCCATTTCTTCTCCCGCATGGCATTGATCTCTAGTTTTAACCCCCTTTCCCAAACCCTGATCGTTATACTCGCTCATACGTATGCTTTCGACCATTTAAAGATTGGCAGCGACCCCCTTCCATTTTCCTTCACCTGGACGCGGGGTTTTTTCACGCGATTAGACCTTCGGACCTTTTTAGGTTGGAACGGGACGGAAAACATCGGCGGGCGTTCTCTCTTGACCTTCTTTGGGTTTTGCTCGCTGAAACCACTTTTCTGGGCAAGCTCCTTGCCCCTTGAGACCGGCTCCCCTCCCCCGCTGCAGGATTGGTATGCTCCCCCCAATCGGTTTCTATTGGATTCTTTCCTCCAAGACCAATTATTTTGATACCGGTGCTAGGGTAACAACTGTCCAGTCTCCCCCCCCTCCCCTCTTTGAACCGTTTCCCGGCTATGTCGTTCTCGACTCCCCCCTCCCCCTAATTGACTGGAACGTGTCCCCCCCTGACTCCCCTCTGTGGCCAACCTTTTTTGGCTTCGTGGTTCGTACTATTTACTTTCCCCTACCATCCGCCTTTCCCGCAGCTTCCCAGACTCCCCCTCCACCGGTCATTGCCTTAGCCCCCCCCCGGGGTGTGATGTAACCCCTTCCCGTCCAAGATTTCGTTTTTTTACTGCTTTACGTGGTCCGCTGTTTTTTCCTTTTTCTCCATTAAGCTGAGTATCGGGAAAGCACGGAGGTTGCCTTGATTTGCCTGTCCCACACCAGAAATCCGCCCTCTGAGAGCAATCGCAATCCAAAGCAGACGCTGGTTCCTCCTTTTCGAAAAGAGTAATGGTGGATAGTTCCTCGCTTCCCTTGACTTTTAGGTGGACAGGTAAACTTTTCTCTTCCATCTCGATCTTCCTTATCTCCTCACCAGATTTTTGGAGTTTCCCTTCCCCCGTAGAATCTAGGGGGAGCTCCTCCATGTCCCTCCCTTTGCGGTTCCAGGAGTTGGGTTTATCGCTTCCCTTTTTTATTGTTCCCTTTGGGGAGTCTTGATACATACATGCAAGCCCGTCTCAGTTCTTTTTTCCCCCTGAAGATTCAGTTCTTTTTTTGCAATCCTATCTTTTGGTACGGAGAAGCTTGCTTGGTGTGTCCATGTTACTTCATCACCAGCTTTCATTGCTTTTCCTTGGACTCAAGCTTATCTGGCTCACTTCCCTCCTATCCGTTTTTTTGGTCTCTCTCGGCGGTTTTTTCCTTGTTCCTTGGGCGGCCTCGTGAGGAATCCTTCCTGAAAGCGGGACGCCAGGTTACTACTCTTTCTTCTTTAAAATTCCTCCCCCCTTCCTACACCGGATCCTTTGGGCTGGTAGGCGCGCCAGAATTCTTTTTTTTTCGCTTCTAAGCCAAGAGTTTTCATGCAAGGATTCCCCAGTCACATTCCCCTCCGTGTCTCATTCCCTTTCCTCTCCCCCTCTGTTCCCCTTCCCCACCATTGGTACTCCACCGAACCTAAGGGGCTTTCTTGCACCCACTCTCCCCCCCCCCCTTCTCGGTTCCCAGTTTTTTGATTTTTCCCCCGCAGCGCAAGCAAATACGCCTTGGGTCCTTGGGCCTATTCGTTTCTGTTTTCCCAACAGGAGACTTTTAGGAACTTTGGTCTGTAATTATATCCGCTTGATGGATGGTCGCCCCTGCTTCCCAGCTTCTATTTCCCCTTTTCAGGTCAGGCGTCGCCCATCGCGTCAATTTTTATCCCCACACACGCCAAAGTCCCTTATCCCCCACAGCAGGTAGCGGTGTACGTTGTTTTTCTTTTACACCCCTTTTTCCCCTTTGTTCTTGAGTCAAGAAGATTTTTTTTTGTAGGGTGTATGAGTAGGTTTGCGTTTGTTGCTGTATGTTAGTATTGCTCTGCCCGTTGCCCCGTTGTCCGCCCCATTGGCCCCCCTGAAATGCTTTAGTTCCCCTTAATTTCAAGTTCTCCCCCGGTTTTCCGAATCGATGTTCACGTCGACTGTCATCTTCGGCCCTAACTCGAATCTTGACTACTTGCAGTCCCTTTTAATTTTATTGCGATCCCTTAGTTCAGGCCAGTTTTTTGTCTTTAATTTCCCGGCTTCCTTTCTTTCTCCCTTATCTTCGTCCGGGCCGAACCACCGGTTGTTGCCACAGGAGCCTACGCACCGCAAAATAGTGAAGTCCTTTTTCGGTTAACGTTTTCTCACTCAACCTTTCCCGTGCCGTCCTTACATGCACCGTTTCCCCCCTTTTTCCCTGGTCTCCGGTTTTTGGTGTTCTGAACTCAATTTATCTTCTTCAGTCGAGTCTTAAAATGGATTCAACAGGCACCTATTTTCCTTCGAAAGCTGAGTCTTTTTTTTTCAAAATTAATTTCTTTTCTTCTCTTTCCCCCTCCCCCACTTTTAGGGGCCAAAATGGGGCCATTACTTTTTTTGACCGGGGCAAGTATGTGGTTACGTGCAATATTTCCGCCTCCGTGTTTTCCCCTTCCGTTTCAGGGTGGGGGTTCCGAGGCTGGCGGGTTAATCTTTTTTAATTGATTCAGGGCGCTACTTTTTTCCCCCCCCCCCCCCCCTATTCTGGAGTTGTGCTAGGGCGTCACGAACTAAGCCGACTCCTTAAAACGCAACGCTTCATTCAATTGGATCTTCTTTTCTTCTAATGTCGGCTTCGCGGTCTTTAACTTGAACTTTTGTCGCCAGACTAGTCCCCAGCTGCGTTTCACACCCAAAAATTCAAACTTCCCACAGGTGCCTTTTTCTTTGGACAGAATTGGCGAGAGACCTTTTCCCAGCCGAAAAGAGGCCCTGCGGATCGCCATCCCAGGGTGTCCCGTTGGGGGTGGGGTTTTCTTTTTTTTTTTTTTTTTTTTTGGGGTGTTGTTGGGTTGTGTTTCTCGCAAGTAAACCACAGATCGCTTTTGTCGCACCTTCCCTTTGCCCCTCCCCACTTCGTTCCTCCTTTTTCAAGGGCAGCCCTTCCAAGTTTGCCCATGGAAGCTATGGATCACCGTTCCCCTCCTCGGTGTTTCTTTTTTGTGGCGTCGGTTCCGCCCCCCCTGTTTCCCTTTTCCTGCCGTTTTATTGAACTCATTGAAAACCTTTCCAAATAGATGAGTTTTCCATCCCGTTGTTGTTGTTCTCGAGATTAGTGTTGGGACTTCTTTTTCTCCCTTCCATAACTACCAGGTTACCGCCTTTCAACACCTCCCCGAAGCTGCCACCTCCCCCCCCGCTCCGTTCATGGTTACGTTGGTACGCAAATTTCAAACTGAACATCCTTGCTCTTTGAGTCCCAAGGGGACTTCCTTCCTCCACGTGTGTAGTAATTGTCAACCTCCGGCAACGTATTTCTCCCGGGTTTTATGATGAATCACGTGACCCTCGCCGACCTTTTTGTTTTGCTTTAGCCCGTTCTCCCTCTCAGCCTTTCCCGTCGCCGAGACCTGTGTCAGCTTTCCGATATGAAAGTGGGGTTTTTCCCTGCTGGTTTGGGACGCCGCTGGGATTTTACCCCCCTTCTTTCTCCCTCCTTTCATCAGTAGCCCTCTCGCTTCGATTTTCAGTAGCAATCCTTTTACGACAATGTTCATTTCGTCCCGTTTTTTTGCCGAATTCCAATTTCCTTTCTTTTTTGGATGCTCACGTGTTCTCCACCACTTATTTTGGTTCTGGCGGCCAGGAAGCAGTCAGAAGGTCCCCCCCCCCACAATATCCGGTACTTCCAACCTTTGGTTTCCACCTGTCCGGCCCGGTCACCATACAGGCGTGTCGACGCGACCTGGAGGAACCATTAGAGCTTTTCTCCTCACTTGTCCCTTTTCCACTCACGTCTTTGGGTTCCTACGGGCTTTCACTCATATCTTCTTTTACTCAAGGCTGTCGTCGAGACAAAGTTGCCCTTCTGTTCTCTGCAGATACTCCTACTTCCCCCTTAATTAACTCTTTCATTGGGCAGGGGACAGCCGTCCGTTCCCAAAGTGGCCGCTTTTCTATCCCGATTTGGTTTGAAGGTTTTCTTTGTTCCGGCTTTCGACCTTTCCGCATCTCGACCCTTTTTGGTCGCCTTGATTTGGCTTCTGCTTCGCTGTGGAACCACTGTGTTCGCAAGCCCGATCCCGAGAGACCAACTCCTTCCCTCTTCGGATTGTCCGAACCCCTCTGCCCCCTTGTGGCACGTGTGTTTCTGACTTCAAAAACTCTGTAACAGTTCCACTTTTTTCTTTTTCGTGTGTTTTTCCCCATTCCTCGCACCCCTCTCCGGTGACCCGTTCTCGGCTCCGTTTGGACACTCCTCCTCATAGTTTATTTTCCTGAAATCTCCATGCGTTTTGTTGCCTGCCCACCGCCCTGCGCTTGTTCGTCCACAGGTATGAGACAGCCCTAGCAGGTTGCCCGCGCGTTTCTCAAATCGAACGAGCCCGGCCCTCGTTTTCCCTTTCCTCGTGGTTGAGGTGTGGTCAGCCCCCCCCCTCCTGAAGGAAACTTAAACGCTTTTCCGAGAATTTGGGTTTTGGTCTCCCCCCATTGGCTAGTACTTTTCCCTTCCTTTCCCTTTACTGCTGTTTTGTCCTCGTTGCGTTCCCTTCGCCATACTGCGCCTTAACAGCAGATTGCGTGAAATCGACACATAATGCAGGTTCCTCCCTTTTCTCAACCTTCTTCTCGCGTTAGTTGCTGTGATACCCCTTTTCACCCTACGCTCTCGGCCGCTGATGAAAGATTCTAGTTCCCTTTCTCCTCGACGTATCAGGCCTTCTCGGACTCGATTTTTTTTTTTACTTCAATCTAGTAGCCAGATGTGGTGACTCCTTCCTAGTGGGAATCGGTCCTGTCCTTGGGGAAGGAGGACCTTGGAGTTTTTCCGATCCCTTAATGCCGCATATCGATATGTTCCTCCTTTGATTTCGGTATGCTTTCCCCCTTCCTTGCTGCGCGCCTCCATTCTCCTCCAAACGAAGCGACTCAGGTTCTGGTGGTCACTGATCCTGCAGGAATCCAGATGGCATTGGAAGATTTGCCCTCTCCTCTGTGGACTCTGTCTTTATTCGTTTACCCTTTGTTTCATTTTTGTCAAATTATGGGCCCCAGGCCGCCGGAGCCCGCTTCACTTTCGCAGCCG
>Ga0179593_1371714_pt1 | contig 15968 bp, 24 predicted proteins | sample CZODoug2_1_08_16_FD_185931 | JGI IMG/M metagenome (GOLD analysis project Ga0179593, IMG submission 185931) | Vadose zone soil fungal communities from Angelo Coast Range Reserve, California, USA - CZODoug2_1_08_16fungal (PacBio error correction) | ecosystem: Environmental > Terrestrial > Soil >... | reverse complement strand
TTTTTTGAGCGCATCATACTTTTGTTCCCCAACAATTTGTGGCCCGTTAAGACCTAGCTCACACGTTTTCCTTTTTGTCTTTCCTCTCCCCCCCCTTTTTTCGCTTTTTTGCGATTTTTGCGGACGGTCTTCTTTTTTCGTTTTTTTCCCATTATTTGAAGTTTGGTCCTTTCTTTCCTAAACTTTTCTTTGCGGCCCTACACCAAACTACCCCCCTGTTCTTTCAGCACTGTATTTCCGGATTTGCACCCGGTGAGGGCCTTTCCCAAGTTAAGTTCGCTTTTGAACGCCTCGCCGGTGGTCCACCCCCACGTTTCAGACACCCCGTCCCTGTCCCCCCCCCTTGCTTTTCTACAGCTGGCATTTCTTATAGCCCTGCAAACTTCTTCCCGTCCCCTTTTTCCTATTTTCCAGCGTCGCCATCGCGTCTTCCCCATCGGAAGTCGGCGGCTTGACGACCCCGCTCCCGTCGTCTTTTTCTTTTATTCTTGCCCTGTCCGTTGTATCGCGTCCGAACCTGGCTTCACCTCGCCCGCTCCTGTTGCTCATGCTTTCCCCCTGTGTGCAAGCACCTCCTGGTTTTCTTCATGGATTTGGGAGGCGGGCGTTTTGTTCAATTTCTTTTTTGTTCCGCTACTGTTTTTTTTTTCCAATTTTGCAAGCGAATTCCGGTGGGTCCATCTCAGCCCCCCTACAGTTCCTCTTTTTCTCCCTCCCAAACCTGGTAAAACACCAGTTCCCACTCTCGACTGCAATTTCTTGACTTAGGTTTTTATCTGTTTCCCCCCACACTAGGTTGCGTTCCTTCCTTTTGTTCCCCCCCCCCTTGTGTTTTGAGTTCAGCTCCTATTTTTCCCCAGCTCCCTCCCCGACCTAACAGGCTTCGGTTTTCTTACCGCTGGGGTTTACGTCCTATTCTGGCGCATTTACAAAGCTGTTTTTTTTTCCCCCCCCCCGTTTTTTTCAATTCCCTCTGGTTCCAAAAAATTTTAGTTGGTGCACCCCCGAATATCGGTCTTTTCCCCTTGTATTTATCTTGTCTCTCTAAGCCCTCCAACTGGTCAATACTTTCCCTTGGGTCTTTCCCATGCTTCAACTAATATGAAAGATTCTTTTTGAAAGCAACCGGCTGCTCCCTCTTCTTTGAAACGTCCGCCCCTCCGGTCCTTCCCCCCCTTGTCCTCTGACCAATTTGGCCGGACTCTCTTTTTTCGTTTTGAGGAATGTGTTTCCCCAACATCTAACCCGCTAAAACTTGCGGTTTCTGTTGACACACCCCACCATCCCCACTTCTGCCCATAGCCCCCAAAGACCCCTTTGCCGGGCTTCTTCCTTTTAATGTCCACAAGCTTTTATGTCCCAGCTGCCCTGGTCTCCGTGAAATGCTGGGTTTTCTTTTAAAGTCTTCAACCCCCTTTTTTTCCTCTTTGACCCCCCTCAGGGTCCCCCCGGCCCATTTATATTTTACCGTTCCCGCGGCTATTCCCAGCCTTCGGACCTCGGACTCTCCAAACCTGGGCACCGACATTTCCCCACCCTGCTCCTGAGCAAAGGGTTACCCCGGCTAATTGAATTGGACATTCCCCCCTCTTCCTTGTGGCTTGTCTCCCCCCTGCTGCAGCTCAGCCTTTTCATTTGTGTTGACACCCCTCTGGTCCAGCTCCCCCCCCGTTTTCCGCCCTTGCGGACCTTGAGTTTCTTGTTTTCCCATAGCTAAAACACCAAAAAGCCATTATTGCTTCGAGCCCCTCTGTTTTTGGTCTTAAACTTAACTTCCCACTAATGACCCCCCGCTACGGCCTTTTTTTCACCCATCGTTTTTGTGAGCAAGAATTGGTAGATTTTCTTTTTTTTGTCCACCTCTTATCAAAGGGTCCACTCCCGCCCTCTCCCTCTTATCCGGCCTGCTTTTCCCCCCTCCCTTTTTTTTTTTTTTGAGTGCGTTGCAAACCCGATCACCCCGTCCGTATCCCGGTTTTTTTCTCAGCCTGAAATTCTTCATGTTTTTTCTTTTGGTCTGTCGAGAGAGTGATTCCCGCGGGGGTTTGGGTTTTGCAGACCCCTCCCCTTCCGACCCGTTCTGGCAATTGATCCAGGAAGCTACCGATCCCGTTCCTTTTGGACCCCCTTTTTGGCGTTTTTTTCTTGCACCTTTTCACACATTTTAAGGGGACTCCTTCTGAGATTCTTGTGACACATTCCCTGGCCCCCGAAATTTTTTTTTTCGTTTGCCGGGGGCCTTTTTTTCCCCTTCGTCCCTCGCAACCAGAAAGTTTTTTTACCCCCCCAAGACCTTCACCCTTGCCCTAGCGCTGTCACCGTCTGGCGCTTTCCCGTGACTTCTCCCTTTTTTTGTTCCTCAGGGTTTTGGTTGTCCAATGGAAATTTTTTCCCACCCCCCGACCCTCTTGCCGTTGCACCCCTTGGCTCCCCCCGTGACTGATAACACCTTGTGGATCCCCAAATTCCTTCACACTGCCAGGGTCCTTTTTGCTCGCCCCAACCTTGAATCTCCTTCCCCCTTCAGCAACAGGCCTGTTGGGCCCATTGTTTCCCCCCAGCGTTGTTGTCATCGCTCGCCTTTTTTATTGTTTTCATCCAGCCCGCTTGCCGCCACGAGGTGAGTCAGTTCCTTGTTTGATCTTCCCTTTCCCTTCCTTCCCCCCTTTCCCCTGTTGTTTGTTGATGGTCTTTTTTCTATTTTTCCTTTTTCCCTCCCCCCTTTCCTTCCTTTCTTTTCTGTGTCCGTCGTTTGGCCTTCCTTTGACCTGCTTCCCGTTCCTTTTTTTCGCGTCCTCCGGATGAGCTTTTCTTTTTTTTCGGCGTCTGGGCGTTGCCCCTTTGCGGGGAATGCTTCTGTGGTGGAGGTTGTCCGATTCCGCTTCCTCAGTGGTAGTCAGTTTTTTCCCAACCTGCCTTTTTGATCCGCTTTTTGGTTCTTTTTTTAGCCCCCAGTTTGCTCTTTTCCCCATGATTTGCCACTCCTCGGTTGCCCCAAACCCTTTTCTCCCCTTAACTTCCTTTTCTTTCCCGCTTTGTGTGCCGCTCAGGCTTAGGTTGTCCCCTGTGTAAAAGTCTGTATTTTTTTTTTCCCTGGTTTTGTGGTTTTTCCACTATGTTTGGGCAGTGCCTGCCACCTTTTCGAGGTTGTGATTTTTGCTCTCATCTTTGGACGGTTGACATTTGCGCCCCCCGTTGGTCTTTCATTCCCTCTTTCGCAGGCTGGGGTCCAGCTTCCATGACGTGTCTTACCATTTAACCTTTTATGGTCCATGCACCCCCTGGTCCGCAAGTTGTTCAGCCCTTCGAGTTTTCTCGGGCGTCACCTTGAGTGCCACCTACGGATTTTCCTTGCTTGGCGTTTGGCCCCTGTTAGCCTGTTCCTTGCCTTTCTTTTTGTTTACCCCCCACCTGCCAAGCCTGGGCCTTCTTCGTCCTCGAACCGTAGTAAGTACCCCTGCCTTATATCTCGTTTTTCCTGAACTTCTCACCCTTCTCTTTCCTTGCGCCGGGATTTCTATTCCTTCTTTTTCTGCAATAAATTTTTTTTATTTTTTTCCTCTTTCTGTCTTCCCCTTTCTTTTTTCCACCCTACCTTCCCGTTGGATCTCTCGCCCCCAGCCCCCGACCTTTTTCCTTCAACCGCGATGGCCGCCGCGTGTTTCCGTCTGGATCTGAGATTTGCGTTTCAAGCCAATCCCTCGGCTTTTTCTCCTATTTTTGCTCCGTTGACCTGTTGCTCCCCAGGTTCCTTGTTGGCCTCTTTTGGTGTGTTAACCCGGTTTTGTCCCCCCAGGATTGTTCCCCCTCGCTGCCCCCCGTTCCCTCTTCTTTTTTCTGCCCGCCGTGCGTGTCAAATCTTGTCCGCGCTTTTCCCCTAGAGCGTCCCCCTGCTCCTTTGGCGCCCACTTTGGATTGGTCGTTTTTTGCCCGGGCTTCCCCTCGCCCCCATGCTTTTTTTCCCCCCCCCTACACCCCTTCGTTGCCAATATTGTCTCAACTTCCAGGGTTGGAGCAGTCCCATGTGTTACCCTTGCACCCCCCCCCCCATGTTCATTCCCCCAGGCTCTTTCTCGTTTTATTTTTCAGGCAATCCCCCTTGTAAAGACGGCTACGCTTGTTCACTGACCCCGATGTTCTAGAGCCCACCGACACGTTGTTGCTTTGGCTCTTTCTATGCGGGTGACACCCTGGTTTATCGTTTCGCTCGTTTTTCTTTTTTTCGCAACATGTCTCGGCTTTCTCCTTGCCCGTTTTTTTCCAGTAGTTCGCGCTCTTTTTGTCGTGGTGGTTTGTCAATTGTTGTTTTTTCGTTCAGATCCACCTTTCCCTTCTCCAGGTTGCACCGCGCTCTCCAGGTGGTTGGATCCAAGCATTTTGCTCGTTTTTCCTTCTTTGGGCCTTGTCCTGTCTCTAAGCCAAGAGTTTTTCCCTTCCCTACCATTATTCTTTCGCCCCTTCTTTTCCTTCCCGAGATTTTACAGTCGGAATTTCCCCAACCCAAACTGTTGTTTTTTAAGAAACCGAAGATTTAGTAAACCCACTTAACCATAATCTACACCCCGCCTAGCGTTTTCAGGGTATTCTAGGCCTCTCATGGTTCTTTTTTCCTGCACCCCCCTTTGTCAGCCGTCTTTCACCTGTTTGATTCGGCCCCTTTGGTCCCCCCAAAACTCCACGCCATTTTTTTTCAAGTTTGCGGCTGGCGCTCCAAGTCCTTTGGTTGTTTCCACATGTCCCTTTTCGCGTCCATCTTTCGGGGTTTCGACGTTTTTTTCCGTGTTCTCCCCTCCGCCCCATTTGATTGTTTTACCCTTCCCTCCCATCAGTGTCCAGCCGCCACCCGTTCTTTCTCCAGATTCTTTGCACCTCCTCGCGGAGTTTTCTTTGTTCGTTGTCCCCTCCGACCGCTGTACCATTCTCCACTTCCACATTGGACAGATGTTGAAGAGGTTCGGAGCTTTTGCGTCTGTTTCCGTTCTCGCCGGTTGGGGCCGCCCTGTCCCCCCCCTTCTGCGCTCAAACGATTCGATCTCTTGAACTGTTTTATTTTTCTCTTCAAGAAATGCCTATCCCCTTTCCGTCTACGTCGGTTTTTTTGAGTCCGGTGTTTTGCTTCTTTCCATGAGAATTAACGAGCGGGCTCTTTCCGTCCTGCTTTCCCACCCTTTGCCGCCGACACCGTGCTGCCTCTTTTGGCCGGGAAAGTTTTTTCATGATCCCTCGACACCTTTTTTCCTTTCTTTTAAATTTTTTCATGGCACGCTGAAGGCAGGCCTTCCCCCCACATTACTCCTTTGTAATGGTAGGTCCCGACCGAATTAACCTCTTTGGGTAGACTTTTTGCGGTTCTTCGTCCCAACTTTTGTTTAATGCTCTTCCAGCATATATTTTTCAACCTCCTTCCTTTTTTTTTTGTGATTTGAAGGAAAAAACCCCCTTTTTTTTTGCCGAGAGCTCATCCGGCCCTGGCTTTCCCCCGCCAAGCCGTCTGCGATTTTGTCTTTTTAATCTGCTTGCTTTTCCAACTGATCCCAAAGTGGGTTTGACCACAACCTCCCCATTTTGCCTCGAATTTTTTCTCCCTTTTATTTTTTGCGGAAACCCCTTGAGCCTGCAGGTTTTCTCTCTTCAGTTTTTTTTCTTGTTCTTCCCTGGCCCCCGTGGCACGGACCTTCCCACCCTCCCCCCTTTTTTTTATTCCCGATCTGTCACAGCTTTTTCTTTCTTATATCGAGACTCCCCCATTTCCCAGCGACTTGGTATTTTTGGCAACGCCTCCGCATTTTCCCAATCTGTTTGAGGCACCTTTAGTCCCCTCCTCCCCCGGTGCACCGCTCGAGCGATCTCATCTGTTTTCTCGTGTATCTTTTTTAGCCGCCCCATTTTTATTTCCCTCCCTCCTCCCGCGCCCCCCACAGTTCTTGACCCGTCACTTCCTTTTACTCCTCTTTTCCCTTGGCCCGAACGTGGCGTGCTGCTTTTTTGACCCCCACGAATTTCCTCACCCTTTGGCAACTTCTTCGGGGACAAGTCTTAGCGTGCATGCCCGGTACGTTGAAGCCCCACCTTTTGTTTTTCCCCCCCCGCTTGGCTCCTCTCCTTGCACAAGGGGGTCTTATCTTTCTGGTGGATTTCTGGTATTGCCCCCTGTCCCGGCTTTTCTACTTTTCGCGGGAGCCAGTTCCTCCTGCCCAACGCCACTAAACCACCCCAGTGCGTCTTACCTTGTTTGAGTTTTCCGCTTCTTCTGGGAGTGACCCGTGTTGTTTTCAACACTTTTTGGAAGTCCGCCAAATCCCTTTTCCCCGAGGGTGGCCCCTTGCTTACCCTTTTTTTTTATTGTCCGGGCGTGGGCCGCAAACGTCTCTTTGCTTTTGCCCCCTTCCGGTTCACTGCAAGGTCCCATACCCGAAACTTTTCTTTTATTGATTGCCTTTTAACCCAACCTTTTTGACAGGACTCAAAAGGCTCTTCGAGTTTTGTCCCGACGAGTTTTCTGAACTTTCTTCCCCCCCCAGTCCCCCTTCTGCGGGTCACTTCCTTCCCCACTGGGGCACTACAGCCCCCGTCTGTGACACTGGCTGCTTTCCAACCCCTCCCTTTACAGTTGGACGCGCCTTGCCAACCCTCCACGGGTCCCCCAAAACCCCTTCCCATAGCTCCCCCCCCCCTCCCATGTCTTCCCTATTCAAGACTGTGGGCAGCGACACACAGGGTCCCCTACCCGTCTTTCCTGGAAATCCTTTAGACGCCGTTTGGTGCTTCTGTGGACCTTTCTCCACCACGCATGGGCCCACTTTTTTTTCTACCTTGCATTTAAACTGTCCGGGCCGTCGGCCTTGTACGAGACTTTCGTCTTTTCTCTGACGTTTTCCCCCCCGTTAAACTCCCTCCCCAACTGTTTCACCACCGATCTCGGTTACGGTTTTCTATTTGAGGCCCCATTTTCCTCGTCCTTGGTTTTTTCTCTCTGACTCTTCCACTGGGGGGAACTTTGTCAATGCTTCCATTTTTCCCCCAAGGTTGTCCCCCCCCCCCCCCCCTCCCTTTTGAACTTCTTTCTGGTGTAACCGTTTGGAGGCTCAGTGTTATCTTTTAGTTCCCCGTACCTGTTGCTTCCTCCCCACAGATCCTCCCCTTAGCCGGCTAAGTGCTGCCAAACTGGGGTTCAGACACCCTCTCTTTTTCTTTCTTCCCGGGAGGGGGCCTCTCTCCTATCTTCTCGGCTTTGGCCTCAGATCCCGTTCGCTGTGCTCTACCTTATCATATCCCAGGTAGTTCGATGCCGAATTCTGCCCTTTTTTTTTAACAGTCCCCCCCCCCCTACGTAGCAGTTAGGTAGTAGATTTTTTGTCGTCTGCTCATGGTGCGATCCGGCCCCCCCCTGTTTTTTTGCCGTGATCCGTCCCTCCCTCGGTTGGGCAACCTTTTGTTGACTGGGCTTTGTTGGCCAAATGTGATTTTTTGCTCTTTCTTTTTTTTTCATTTCCCCCACAGACGGAGACCGATGGAGTTTCTTCTTTGGTTCACTGTCGGAGTTGGCTTGATTTTCTTTCCCCCCCCCCCCACATTTTCCTTCACGAACGTCCCCTTACTTTCTTCTCCTCGGCCTGGGTGTCCCCTATACCCCTCGCCAAGTGGCCTTCTTTTATTTCCACACTACTCCCCCCTTCCAGTTGCCCCGAAGCGTTGCTTGCGATCCTTCCCACCACCTGCTGCTCCGTCCTGGGGATCCAACCCCCAATCAGAGTTGAGTTAACTTCTTTTTGTTCCGTCTTTTTTTTTTTTTGTTTTCCACCACCCCTCCCGACTGCATCCACCTCAGCACTTCGTTCCCCACCGCTGCGCTTCTCGTCTTTGGGCGGGATCGCCGGAATTTTTTTTTTTCTGCGTAACTGCACTCCCCCCTGTCCGGTCTCCGACCAGGGTCGTTTCCGGATATTGCCTCTTTTCCCTTTTTCATGGGTGTTTGTTGTTTTTTGAGATCTCCCCCCCTTTTTTCTATTCCAGGACTCACTACCTTCTTTCTTGTGTCGTTATGTCTGGTTGGTAGGTTGTTATTTGCCGCGGCACCCATTCCTAGTTTTTTTTTTTTTCTCCTTTCCTCCTTTCTTACTGTGGCAGCCCCTTTGCTGAGGTGAATTCTTTTTTTTGGTCTGTTTTTTCGAGCTAGTCCCCCCCCGTGTTTGTCCAGAAGCCCCTCACGCCTTTTTTTTTCCCCTTAGATATTCGTTACTCAGCCGTTTCGGCAACGCTATGGGCACCCTTTTGCCGTTGACCAACCCCAACATGTTTTTCTGGATTCCCGTCCTGGCACAATCCGTTGTTTCGTTCCGACCCTTTTTTGGAGCGGTCCTTTTGAAGTGTTCTTCTGTCCTTTTGGTTTTTACTCAATCCTCTTCCCGTTGCGTTGATCGGGACCGTACGGACCCGGCCAAAGACTGTTGCCAGCGTATTAGCACTCAGAGCGAGCCTTGCTGTGTGTTTGTTGTCCATCTACTTGTTTTTTCCTTCCCTTTCCCCCCCCATTGATGACATGAAAAGCGTCCCATTTTTGCCCCATTTTTTCTGCGTTTTTTTAGGTTTTAACCAATCCTTTCCCCCTCCGGTTTCGGATATTGTTGGTGTATTTGTGCTCTCCTCCCTCCTTCCTTGTTTTTAAAACCCCTCCCCCTGCGGGTTTTGGGGGGGTGGGGGGGGGTGGGGGTTGTGGGGGGGGGGGGGGGGTTGGTGGGTGGTTTGTTTGGGGCGCGTGGTTCCCCGCTTTATGGTTTCGTGTTGCTTTTTCGACAGACAATAACTGGATCATATTTTTCTTGTTCTCTGCCACCCCCAGACTCACCGTCTCCTTTGAGTCTCGCGGATATAAATGTTTGCTTTTTCGGCTTTCTTTGGCCTTCCCCGTTGTCTAAGAAAAGGCGCGACCCCGGCGTATTTTTTTGCACACCTCCGGATTTTTTTCCCCGCCTTCCTGTGTTTTGTCCTGTGTCGACTGGATCTTTTTTTTCTTTGCTTTTTCTAAGCCCCGGCCTCGTTCCGTTGATTTGCCCTTTTTCCCTTTCCTGTCCAAAAACTCTCCCGGTCCTGTCCAACACATTGGCTGGTGGCCCCCTCTTTTGTTTTTTTCTTGACCAGTTTTTTAGTCCTTCATGCGGGCAGCTGTCACGGGCACTCTCCCCTGTTGGTTACAAATGGCCACCCCGAGATTCACCGTCAGCGTTTCCTGATCTTCTTGTTGAGAACCGTTTGTGTTTTGTCCGTTCCCAGTTTCTGCTCGCTGAATCCTTCGCCTTCCTCCCCCAATTGTTTTTTGAAAAGACAAGCCCTTTTTTCCCCCTCACTTCTCCCTGTTTGCTCACTGCCCAGTCAAGCACCATGTTTGGATCACTCCTTCCACACCGGTTTGATCCTTTTTTCCCCCATTCTTTTTTCCCCCTGGCTGGCCAGGCCCTTGTAAAAGAGGGTTCCCGTTTTACTTCCATGGAGCGTCTCTCCACCGCCATGCGTTTCCCCTTTGAGTCTTTCTCGGTTGGGGGTTGTTGTGTACCCAGTCGTTTTTTCGCTCGATGGTTTCGTATATTTTTCCTCTGCCTTGTTACGTACTGTCCCGTTTCGTTTTTTTTCCCTTCGAGTCGTTTTGCGAGTACCCGGATTGGTGGGGACCCCCGGTGGCGCGTTTTCAGATACTTCCCCCCCCCGCGCGAGCCGCGCCCTATCTTCATTTGCTGGAGCAGCGCCTTTTATGCTTTTTTGACTTTTGGTGATCCCGACCAAGACTTCTTTTTCCCCCTTTCCGCGTCCTCTTCGTGTTGCTCTTTTTGGGCCCTCGATTTTTCGCTGATCCTTCAACAGGTGTTTTCAAAGTGGCTCCCAGACGTCTTCTTAACCCCCTTTTTCCCCCCCAGTCCTCCCGTCGGAAGTCGGGTTTTTTTTCCCTGTAGTTCTGGGGCCTAGCTTGTTTTTGCAAATTTCCCCCCCCCTCTTTTCCGCCGTACCGGATTAGTTTTTTTGAATACTTTCGGGATGGCCCAATTATTCCCACCAACTTTTTTTTTGTCTAACGTCCTTTTCCCGCCCTTTTGCAGGCCTCTGTCCTTGCTTTGTGTGTTTCTTTTTTCCCCCTTGTTCTTCTTCCTGGAGGGCCATCTTTTAGGTGCTGTTTTTGGACTTTCGAATTGAAAGTACTTTCTTCTTTTCCCGTTTTTCTTTCCCCCCCTCTACCCCGTTGCCTGCCCATCACATGTCTTTTTTTCCCCCCCCCCTTTCGCTCGCCCACCCCCGTCGGCCCTCCCCAAGCTTTGCTTCCCGATAGTTTTTGCAGATTCTTGAGGCTATACTCTGCACGTGGATTTTGTGTCCTCTTTACCTTGCGGTTTTATACTGCGATCCCCTTTTCCCCCCCCCCAATGGATGGATACAATCCTCTCCGACAGCGTCTGTGCGTGGTTTTCGTCGCTCCTGGCGTTCTCTGATTGGTCCCCAGGGTTCGCCCCCAAATCTCTTTCTCTTTTCCCATTTGTTCTTCCCCCTCTATAGAACGCCTAGGTTTTTCCCTCTTTTGGGGGCCGATTTACGGAACTGGTTGTCGATCCTTTTTTTTTTTTGCTTTCCTTCTTTTTGACCCTTTTTCTTCAAGAGGGGCCTTTGTGCCGGGTCACCCCCTTGTTGTTTTTGATCCCCCTTTTTTAGCTTCGAGGGCCCACTCTTTTTCTGAAATCTCCGCAACCCTTTTCGTTACGTTGCATGGGCACCTGCTGCAATCCATTGGGCCGGGGCCTTCCTTCTTTTCCCCAACCCATAGACGCCTCTTCGTAATGTCCCTGTCCCAGAGAAACCCAACGCTTTTTTCGTATGCGGCGGGTTCGGACCCCCCAACATTGTCTTCATCTTTCTTTTCTTCCCTTTTTGTTGGAGGATCTTGCATTTCGACTACCCCCTAAAAACCTTTGGGGCCTCCTTCCCTCCTGGCTGCCACTGAGTTCTTGTTGGCCGGCCTTCCTTACGCGGCGTCTTCTTTCTCCCTTCTTTTGTTTTTGATTTGAAAGCCGTTTTCCCTGCCCACCCCACTTACCCTCTAAAAAGTTGGCGTCGATTCCTTCACACTCATTCTTTGGTCCCCTCACCGCTTTAGCCCCTGCTTCTTGCCTTACCCCCTTCTTGTTTCGGCCCAAGGCCGCATTTTTCTTTTCTTCTGGTTTTCGCTTTTTTTTTTTTGGGAGTTCCCTTCCCAAACCACCAGGCTACTCAAACCATTCTGGCTCTCCCTGGATATTCTTTTTTGACATGAACCCTTCCCTCTACGCGGCCGATTGTTCCCAGTTCGCGCATTACAACGTACTGCCCCCCCCCTCGTTGCTTTTTTCTACCCCGGAGAACCCGCTCGAGCGTCTTTACCCCCTGGCCCCTTTGTATTTTCGCAGTATCCGCTTCCAGGTCTTTTTTTCATCGCTTAACTCGGCGATTCTGGGAAGCCTCCTTTTGGACGACCCTCCCCCACGAGGTGTGTCTGTTTGTTTACCCGGACATTTTTTGCGTTCCTTTCCCGTACAGGGGCAAATGGCAAGCCGTCCTTTAGTGCATTTTTCGCAGCCCCTCTTTTGCCGACCCAACCGTGGTCAAAACTTACCCTCCTGCAGGCCTGCAAGGGTTTGGGACTTCTTTGTTTGGTTTCCTCTGGGTCCCCTCCACCCCTTGAGTGTTTTTGCATACGCCGTCCCCTTGTTTTGCGTTTGTGGTGCACCTTTGAGACCCCAGTCCTGGACTAACCTACCTGCACCCCCCCCGTTTTTGGCTCCGCGTGCTGGGTTACGGTTTCCCCTATTTTTGTTTTGCCATTGACACAAGAACCACTTTTAGGATTCTTCAAAAATTTTCCGACCACCCCCGTTCGTACGGTACGATCTTTTTTTTTGGCTGTGGGCATTGACCGTCCTTGGTCTGCCCCCCATTCCCCCCCGTTTTTGCAAATAATTCGTTTAAAAGGCAGGCTTCTTCCCCGAGTTTTTCCTTGAAGAAGAATTTCCTTTTGGCGGAGCCTTTTTTTCCGATGTCACTGAAGTATTCACACGTCCTTCTCTCGTCTCGAATCTAACACGTCCCCCCCAAAACTTTTTTCCGTCCCCTGATTTTTCCCTTTTTGCCGGGTTACTGTGTGCTCACCAGCCTTTTGTGTCATTGCTTTTTTCCTCCGACCCCCAGCGACTGTCCAAAACCCCCAATCTGTCAATAGCCTCCCTTACACTGTCCTTTTCACTATTTTTTTCCCCTACGACCCGGCGGAGCTCTTTTACCCCGAATTTTTTGCCACCTCCGTGATACGAAAGGTGAAGTCATCATCTGGTGCAAGGGCTCCAACATCTGTTTCTTTTTATCCTGGTTTCCTGAGCCAATTTGCTCCTTTCTGGGTTATCGCCGCGCATGCGGACTTCTCCAATTTCACCTCGTTTCACCGTGCCCATTTTTCCCCCCCACTGTGGGTTCAAACCCTGCGGCCTCCTATGTTCTTCGCTTGTTTGTTAGCGTTGGGCCCTCTGCGGTTTTTTTTTCGCACTCCTTTGCTGCACGAACAAACTCCGGTAAAGTGCCACTAGTCCACTTACACCCATTTTCCCCCACCCCGCCCCCTGTTTGGACCTGAGGTTCTGTTTTTTCCCCTCTTTCCTTTTTTCCTCAATCGCCGTGCTTCCTCCCTCTGTTTGCTTTCGCCACTTCAAGATTCCGCTATTTTCCCCCCGACCCCCATTTGTATTTTGCCCCCCCCCACATGCGTTTTTGGCCCCTACTTTTTTCCTCCTGCTTGGGCGGGACTTTCCTGCTTGGCAGGTCCCAAAAGGAGCTGAGTCTTTCTCTTGGTCTTTTCCTCCCCCGCATCCGTGAGTTTTTTCTTTTTCTTCGGATTCATTTTCCCCCTTCCCTTAGCTCTTTTCAAATGGCCCTGACACCTCGTCCGTTTTGATTTTGCTTGGGTTTTTTCCAACTTTTCTGGCAAGGACGATCATTTAGAGTCGTGTACCTCCTCTTTTTTTTTTTTTTTTTTTTTTTCCTTAGCCCCGTTCAATCATACGTGTCCAGGCCCCTTCTTTTGATCCTCCGCTACCCGCCTTCCGGTTCTTTTTTTCCACACCACTTGGCTCTGTGTTTTTTCATTGCCTGCATTTGGCCAATTGTTTTAATTTGGACGTTTGTTTTTTATTTTTTTTTACCCCAAATCCTGATTTGGCGCTGCGTTTTCCCAACTTTTTGACCCTGTCCCCTGTTCCATAGTCCCCCCCCCTTCTGCACACCTCAAATCGATTTTTTCCCCACCCCCCCCGTGGACCCGCCGACAACTGGCCACGACCTGTCTCCTTTCCGGCATTTTCTTTTCGTCCCGCTACTACGCCGCCAGGTTTCCCTTTTTTTGGGGAGTATCGGTCTTTTTTTTTTTTGGTCCCACCGGTTAGTCGTGGGCCCCATGCCCTTGTCTACTGCCGTTTTGGACTGAACGTCTGCCTCCCCCTGCGCTACCTAATGGATCCCCCAAAAAAAATCCTCCCTTTTTTTCACGAACCCCCCCTTTTCTCTTCAGTAACGGGAGGATCTCTTTCCAAAACCCCCCAGAGTCACAGCATTAACCCCCCCAGCCAACCTTAGGACCAGCTGATGGCCTTTCCAAGGTTTCCTGGTCCCGGCGTTCTCGTTCAGCACTTCTCGTCGTCTTCCATTTTCCAAGAACAGACGTGCCGTGCCCCCATCCCCCCTTGGGGTTCCTTTTCTTTCGAATTTCAATTTCTCTTTTCCTCTTTTTCTCCGTTGGTATTGTTTTCTAACCTTCGGATTTCCCATTTTTCTAGGAAAGCACCTTTCCTTTTGCCCGGTTTGGCTGTGAGTCTTTCTGGGCGGAGTTTGACGCTGGACACCTTTCATTCTTCCCCGCTCCCTCCCTTTGACTCTTTTAAGACCAGTCCGGGCCTCCTCCCCGTGGGGTTTACCGTAGTTTGGACTGAACGGAGAGAGTGACCTGACCTCGAGCTTTACAATGCGCCCCCCCCCCCCGTTCCTACCCCCCTCCTTTTGACTTCCCCCATCCACCCCCCATATTCGCCCCCAGCCCCCCCTGGCCTGTTGGCCACGAGCGAAGCCAGGGAAGCAGATGTCAGGATTCACTGGTGTGGGAAGGTTTGTTTCTTGGACCATTTCTCTTGATTCCGTCTGTAAGCAGCTTTCCAGCTCCTTCCCAATTTCTTTTTTTTTAGTTGTCCCCCAATCCTTGCGTCCAACCCCCGTTCGGATACCACGCCGGCCCCCACAAAGTTACTTGATTTGTTTTTTTTTTCTTGAACTTCACTGTACTTTTTGACGTGTTTCCCCCCCCCCCCCCATGCTGCATTGAAGTTTTCGGCGAGTCCTTTTTTTTGAGTCCCCAAACTCTCTTGTGTTGCTGTACAAGGTGTAGGAAATTTTGTTTTAACCCTGCCTTTTTCCCTGGCGCCGAGCGACTAGTCTCTGTGGTCCAGTCCCCCTCGGCCTGCTTCACTTCATGTGCACATTTTCTTTTCCCACTGAACCATCTCCCACCCCCCATTTCCCAGACCCCTTCGGACTTTTTTTTATTCGGGATGGGATTTGATCTGGAACAGAGCCTTTCTCACGGGACGGTTTTCTTGGTTTTCCCCCTATTCTTTTTTTTTACTCGCCTGTATCCCGTCTGTCTCCCCCCCCCCGGGCCCCTCCTTTGGCGAGGTCAGTTCTGCCCTAAGCTACTTTTACTTTCTTCGTTGCCGAGACCCATTTGTAACTCACTCTTCGGTTGCTCTTTTTCGTCTTTAATCTCCAGGAGGTCTCATCATCCTCTGTTTTTTTGGCCCTGCCCCCAAAATCGTTTGACCTCTCTTGTCCCGCACAGGTGCGTTTTTCCCATGCTTCTGTCCCCACACCCCTCGGGATTTTTTCTTTCCTTCCCCTTGCCCCTTCCGGGGTCTCGGATGGAATTCTTTTTCTTTCCATGCAATCTTTCGGTCTGCTGAATTTTTTTCAGGTTTCCATCCCCCTTTGTGGTTACCACCCCCACCAGAATAATGTCTTTTCAAGGGAGTCTGTTTTTTTGACCCCAGAAGTTTCGTTGTCGTTCCCCCAGGGTGTCTTTCCCACGATTTTAAGTCCTTTGCGGTCCCCCCCCCCCCCTCAAGCGGGTTCTCCGAGCACTGATCCTCCATTTGCACCCAGCTACATGGAGGCTTTAAAATCTCTTGCCGTTCTTCGAAACTCCTTTTTATTTTCTTCAGGTTTCTTTAGGAATTTCAAATGCTTCTTTTAAACCCCCTTTTGCCCGGCCCCTCTTTGATCCAAAATGAAGTTATTTCTGCAAGTCCATGCTGTTGGTTTCCGGTAAGATTGGCCCCCCCTTTTCAGGTGATCTCCCCAGCTTTTATCGTGTTTGGTTCCAGGCCCCTCTTTGTTTTACACGAGGTTTAGAAGACTGGTTCCTTGACTGTCCCCCCTGAGTGGTTTTAATTCCGGCCCACCCCCAACATTGTCGTTGACCGGGCTGGGGTGAGATGGCTATGTGTGATATTTTTTTTTTTCCGCCGTTTTTCCGTTTTTCCCCTCAGCGTTTCCTTCCTTTCTTCCCCGGCTGGTTGCGCCCATTTCCCATTCTTCTCTCTTGAAGTTTGTTTTCCTTCTACCGTCTATTTTCTCTTTTTTCGTCTGACTCTAGGTGGACCCACCTGTTCCGTTCAGTCAACTACGGTTTGGCTCTTTTATATCCTCGGCTCCCTGGCTTTTTTTTCTTTTTTCTTTTTCTTCTTTTCAGTGATTTGTTGCCCTTTTTTTTTGGTTCATTGCTCTTTGTTTTGCTTTTTCGTTCTTTTTCTTGGTTGGGCCGTAGTTTTTTTTCTGCAGGACCCCCCATCTTTCCAATGTTGCCCTCCCTGTCCCTTGCCCGGCTCCTCTTTGGTTCCTTTCCCTTATTTTTTCCCCTCTTA
>Ga0179593_1371205_pt1 | contig 15968 bp, 27 predicted proteins | sample CZODoug2_1_08_16_FD_185931 | JGI IMG/M metagenome (GOLD analysis project Ga0179593, IMG submission 185931) | Vadose zone soil fungal communities from Angelo Coast Range Reserve, California, USA - CZODoug2_1_08_16fungal (PacBio error correction) | ecosystem: Environmental > Terrestrial > Soil >... | reverse complement strand
CTGGGACTGTTATGTACCCCTCCCAGGTCCTCCGGCCGCGCGCCAATACCTTCCTGATTTGTACGGGTAACTCTTTGTCGGAGCTTCTTCCCATCTCAAACACAAAGTGATGGATTCGTTCTTCCTGTCCATAGCCCTTTCCTCTCCTTGGACCAATTCACTCTATACGCTATTTCCCCTTTGAGATTACATCTTTCCTTATTTTTGTGGTACTCCCCTTCCGTGTTGCTTCCTGCTATTCCCATCCCCTATATACTCGCTTTTTGTTTCCGGTTTGATTTTTCCTTTAGATGGACCCCTCCCCCCCACATTGTTTCCCAGCCTCTACTATCGACCTTGCTCTTTTTTCTCCTCTCAGGTCGCTGCCTCTCCTTTGTTAGTCCTCTTCCTTCCTCGAGCCCCCCCCTTAAGAGGATATTATTTTTGCTTTTTTTTTTGTTCTGTCTTTTTCGAAGTTTTCTGTTGTCCTCCTCATCTTTCTAGTCACCGGAGACTCATAATTTCATCCACTATCCCTACTTCACCCCTCCACCACCACTTGTGTCCTTTTTCTCCTTTCTTCGTTCTGACGGAGCTCTTTTTCCCCCCGTTCCTTCCCGTTTGTTCTACTCTCCACCCTATCTTGTTACGTATTAGATCCTGCTCCCAGGAATCTCTTCCTCCCCCACCGCACTTTCGCCCCCCTCTTACACCCTTGTTTTTTATTTCTTGAGAACTCTTAGAACGCATCCCATCCCGAAGTTTCTTTCCCTTTTCTGCCGTTGAGATTCGATTAAGACATACCTCAGCTCCTCCTTCTTGCCTTTTCATGTTTCAGAAGACTTGTCCCATGTGCTATCTTCCGCCCTTCTCGTTGTCACATTTTTCGGTAGTGTTCTGATTTGTTCTTCTCCCCTCTTTAGACCTTCCCAGTTTACACTTTTCCCGCCTGATCTTTTTTAGGCCCGTGTTTGTGTTCCCACCAAGTCCTCCTTTGGCAAGCCCTTTTGCCAAAACCTCCCCGTTTCCTTTTTCCCTTTTCATACCTCGGGTTGTTTATTGTACTTTTCTAGGACTTGTAAATTCTCTTATGTCTTCAGCTTTATCTTGTTCATTCTCTTACTTTCATATTTTAGTTAGCTGGTCTTTCCACATGCTCCTTCCTCTTCTTCCTCTCTCTCTCCACGGATTTCGCTGGGCCGCCCCCTAGACTTCCTAACGCACTGCTTTGTCATGAACGTTTTCTCGGCCTGAGCCCTTTCCCCTTTTTTCTATCCAGACCCTTTTTTTGTTTTCCTTTTTCTGACTAGTCTTTTCTCTTCACCTTCCCCCCCCCCCTGAGATTGTCTAATGATACTGGTTTCCTTTTTTTTTTTCTTCCTACTAGTTCCCTACTTCTAATTTTCTAGAACCCGTACACCCCTTCGTTGTCCTATGCCGTGTCTCCCCCCTCCACCTCTTTCCTGTATATTCCTTCATTCGACCTTTTGATCCCCTTCCCATGAGAGCTTCGCTTTTTTAACTGCCTCCAATGCTAATTCCTCCCTATGTGTGGAACAGCTTTTCTCTCTTTCTTCCGATTGTCTCCCTCTCTTCTTTCGATCCGCTCCCCTCTTTATGTAAGCAAGCAGCCACCCCCGCACGAAGGCCTTTTTCATCGGATTACACTTGTTTTCTTCGTCCCTTCTTTTTTCCTTTCCTTCATAGAGCTTATTGCTCTCTTCCTCTGATCTCATAAATGAAGATTATTTTAAGTCATTTCCTCTCTCATCTCTTTCTTTCTTGTTTATATCTTCCCCATATTTACTCTTAATGGTTCGTTCCAGATTTGCCTCTCCTGTGGTCCCCCTCCTCCGACACGATCCTTCCTTTTTGAATCCTCTTCTTTTCTCCTTCTTTTGACGGCGGTGTCTTAGAAACTTTGCCTACCAACTTTTCCCCTTAGTGATGTGTAGATTGATTTTCTTTGATTGTTGACCTTCAGTTTAGGCCATCACCATCCCCCCTCCCCCTTTTTTTCCCTTCTTTTCCTATCCTTTTTTCCTCCCCTTTCTTCCTTTTTCTTTTTCCCTGCTTCCCCAGACTTTAGATATTTACCGTGAGTTGTTACACTCCGTTCCTCTTTGTTTTCCCCTCCTTTTCCCTTGTAAGATTTACAGGCTCCCCTCTCTGTCTGGTGTCACCATTGTTCTCTCACCATTAGCCCTGGGCGCTCTTTGCAAGAGCAATGACGTGTTTTCATTTTCTCTTCTGTCATCTATTACCCTGGACGGCCCAATCAGCGTCGGTCGTTCGTCGTGACGTTAAACTCCTCCCTTGTCGCCCTCTTTTGGTCAACTAGCTTCTTTTTTGAGTAAGTCCCCATCGCATTTCCGACAGTCTTGAGGTTCTGCTTTTCATTTTTTTTGTTTCCCCCTATATTGAATCGTGTGACAATAAGTATTTTGTTCAATTCCCTGTGTTTTTTGTCTGGACACCCCTACTCTTCAGCTTTCCTTTTTCTCTTTCTTTCCGCTCGTTCTTTTCGCAGCCCTTGTAATGTCTCCTAGTGTTCTATCCTTGGACCCCCTTGTAACTCTATCTCTTCTTCTTTCCACATTTTGTTAATTTTCCGGATTTTTACTTTCAGATCTTTCCAAGGCTACTGTGTGCTTGCCTTCTATACCTTTTGTCCTATCAGCTTTCTACCCCCTTGTTGTTTCTTTGTTGTCTTTCCTCTTCTCCAGACCTTTTATTTTCTGTTTGGCGTCTCTCTCAAATACTCCTTCTGTGTCTCTCTCCTTTGTCTATTTTCCTCATGACTTTGTCCGTTCTTTCCTATCCCTACCTTTCTCTCCTCCTGTAATTGGTGCTGGTTTTCCCCACCGATTATCCCTTTATTACAACGGCGCCTACGCTTCCATATATTCCGTGTATTTTTTCCTTTTACCTTCTATCTTTTCCGCCTGTCACGCCGCACAAACTCCCCGCCCCCTTCCCTTCTTTCTCGTTGTGACTCTTCTCTCTTTCCCATTTTCTTTATTCTCGTCTTTCCGTCCCTATCCTATCTTTCAACGTGAAGGTTTTGCTGAGATTTACTTTGTCATTCTTCTACTTTTGTCCTATTGTTCCCTCCACCCTTTCCCTTCTCCCTCTCTAGGTCGCCTCTTTTCCAACTTTTGACACGTTCTCCTGTTTCATTGTCAGTGACTTTCTGTCCATCTTTATGTCTCTGATTTGAGTTCCCGAACATTTTTGGAGTTCCTTCCCTTTATGCCCCCCACTTACCACCAATTTCCCATCGTTTTTCTTCCCTTATCCCTCCCCCCCTCTCCTTTTCCCTTTTAGCCTGGATAACTTTTTCTTTTTCCTTCCGTCTGGACCTTTCCGTTTTCCCCCTGATTTTCGTTTCCTCCTTCTGTCTCCCCGCACCCGCGGCCTTCGATTGACTTTCTTTTTTTTTTTCATGATCATACCTCCTCGTGTACCAAAAAGCTATGATAACTCTGGCTCTCTTACACAGACCCTTTTTTCCCTGTCCGGACTTTTACTTTTCTTTTTTTCATGTGAGATAGAATGTACCGTTTCCCTCTTCCCCCCCTTCTGCTTGTCTTTATCTTCTTTGGTTTGCGCCTCTCTGGATTTTTTCCCTTTTTCTCAACCTTTTTTTTTGACGTTCAGACCCGTGTTTACATCTCTTTTCTATACACTTGTATTTTTCCTTTGTGATGTGTAATCCGCCCTGAAGTTCCCGATTGTTCCTTTTTACTTTTTTCCTAATCTAATTTTCTCTCTCCAATGAGCTTTTTCCGTCTCCTCCGCCCGTCTGTTGTCTCGATCCATGTTATTGCCCTTTTCTTCTCTTTTTTTTTTTTCTCCGGTCTTCCATCTTTATATTTTTTCCGAGTCGTCTTCTCCTTTCCTTTACATACCCACGTATTCTTTGTAGTGTCTCGCCCCGAGCCCCCCACACATGTCTGGTTTTTGTCATTGTCATTTCCCACGAATCCCTTTTGTCTATTTTCCCCCATTCCCTTGTTCGTTTTTCCTTTTTTTTCCTTTTCTTTTTTTCGTAGTAGGTACTTCTCGTCCGTCTTTTTTCCGTTTTTCTGCGCAACTTCCCCGCCTATTTTTTTTCGTGCATACCTATCCCTCCTCCCTCTTCCTTCCCTTGACCCATTTACTTAGTTTCTCCTTTGACTTGTTTAATAGATATTTTTTCGAGGCTGCTACCTTCCCTAGAGATCATGTGCACCGTTTCCCCCCGTTAGCTTCCGTCCCTTTTGACCTGTCACTCCGACTGGTTCGTACTGTAGTTCTCCCCCCATCGACATTATCGTTCTTAGCTTTCGCGTTTCTCACTTCATCCCTTCGCCCGGTCTTTTTTTATTCCCTCCCCTTCCTTTTCACCTAACTCCTTTCCAGTCCATAACCTCTTGATTTAGTGGCTCCGACCTCCCTCTTTGCCCTTTTTTTAACTCATGGGATACGTAGCCTTCCTTAACTTTCCCCCAGTCCTTGTCTGTTTAGCCCCTTGCTTTCGGTTTTCCTTCCATGCATTTCCTTTGACTGCGTATAGTACCGGCCACAAGTGATCTTACTTTTTTAAGTGGCTCTCCACCGTCCCCATTGGGCTCCCCCTCGACACTTTCTTAATGTAAATCCTACCAAAGAAGCTGACTTTCTCCCCTTCCCCGGGCCCCTCATTTTCCTTCAGCCTTCCTTTGCCCCACCTTTCACATCATTCCCGGCACGCGTATTTTCCGCTTTTGCCTTCCCTTCATTCTATAGCCCTCTTATTTCTTTCCCCCTGGTCCCGCTCTCTTCTTTCCCAACCCTTTACAAGCCGGCTCACATTTAGCCCTTTACCGTTCTTTAAATCCCCCGACTTTTAGGAACCTCCCCCTGCCCTCAGTGTTTTATATTTGTTGCCAATTTACAGGATAGGCGAAGCTGCCCTCCCCGGCCTTTTTTCTCCCCTTTCTGCGCTTTGGGGAGAGGCTCCTTTCCCCCCCTTAAGACCCCCCTCCATTACTATCCTCTCTAGCCAGTTTCCCTCTCACAGGCACTTTGCCTCTCTTTTCTGTCTCGCTTATGCATCCTGGACTTTATCTGACGACATTGTATGAGTGTGCTTCCCCTTTCCTATTTCGTATTTGACCCTGATATTTATACTCTGGTGGCCCCTTTCCTTTTGGGTTCAACCTTTCTTGAACTCATCCGTACCCTCTTCGTGCCTCCCTGGACCCTCCTTACCTTTTCCTGTGCTAGCCTTTCCTCCCCTCCATACTTTTCTACCCCTTTCTGCATTTACCCTTTTTTTTTCTTTCCACGAAATGGCCACCCCCCCCTGGCATTTCCTAGAACATTTCTCTCAAGATAGTGTCCGCGCCGTTGATTTTCTCCATTTTTTTGCTTTTACTTAGCTGTCGCAATAGAAAGGATTTGTTACCTACTACTCCTTCAGCGTCCTCTCTCTTTCTTCTCGAGTTGTCCCTACACAGTCTTGCACCCATCCCTCCCCCATTTTTTTTTTCACTTCCATTCTTTCTGAGAATATTCTCTTTGAGTCGCGCCTAACTTCTCTCGGGCCTCCCCTGAACCGGTCATTTATTCTCCCTCGACCTCCTTAATATTCCCTTCACCTAGTTTCACCTTCTCCCTTTTTTTTCTTTCGAGCGTTTCCCTCTCCCCTAATCTTAAGTAGATATTTTCGCAGGAACGGTCTTTCTCGTCCTTTTTCTAACCCTTTAGTGTCTCTTCTCTCAGATCGCATGTCACATTAGATTCTCCCTTTTCCCAACGGACATTTCAATAGAGTCCCCTATTTTTTCTTTCCCCTTATTGTTTGGAAACTCCTGCTTTTTTCACCTTGGTCGTTTATCGTAACGGGACTTAAACCTCCACTTCATTTCCCCCTCATTCAGTCGTAGAGTTTTTCCCTCCTTTCCCTCAACTCCCTCTCTTCATAGTCGCCATTCACTGGTTTTCATTGATGACCCCCCCCCCTTTACACCCTACTTTCCTATTTTCGTAGTGCATCCTCTTTTTCTTCGAAGTCCTCGCTTCCTTTCTTCTTTAGTGGCCCCTCCCCTTTCTTTGTTCTGTTGATATCTGGAAGTAGTGTTTCTGCTTCCCCCCCCCCTTTTTGCCCTGAACCTGTCTGTTTCTAGTAACTTTTCCCCTTCTTTTCGTCTCCTGTTTTTCTTGACCTTTTTTTTTTTCCCCCCCCTTTTTCCCTTTATCGTTGGTCAGAGTCTTTATGAACGAAAGTATGCTGTGGAGTCAGATCAGCTCTTTAAACCAGTTCCGGTTTCTTCCCTGGAATTTGCTTTTCTTAGCAGAAAAAAGTGTCTTACCCTGTTTTCCTTCCCTTTCTCAGCCTTTGCATTTTCCCCCCCCTTTTCTCCCCCCCCCCTCCTTTTTCCCCCTCTCCCTCCCCCCCCCTCCTCTCCTTTTTTCTTTCGATCTTTACTAACTGTCTTCTTCATTTTTCTTCCCCTCTTGAATTTTTTTCTCCTCCCGCAGCGTCCTTCCCCTTATTAAGACTTGGGGAGGATTTTCCCTTATTTCTTCCCCAGGTGGTGAGGCTCATAGACCTTTTTCAGGTCATCTTTTTCTTTTTATTTGATTACTTTTCTTTTTTATTGCTTGTTTCCCTGTTTTACCAGAATTTTTGCTTTATTTTTTTCGCTCTGGACCTTTTTTCTGAACTAGGTGCTTCCCTGCGTGTCTTTTCTTTTCTGCGTTGATTCCCTACTTGGCCGTCCGTATTTCTTGTCAGCCTTATCGTCCCTGTATATCTTTTTTCTTTTATCCTAAAGGCACAAGTGTGGGGATTTTTCTTCTTCTCCTTATCTTCACCCCCTTCTTCTTCCTTTTTTCTTGCACTCTAATGTCTCTACTCCCTACACCGCGTCCCCTATCGGTTGTTGGCTCGGTACATTTTTTCTTCTTCTTTCTGATTGACTTGTTTTGTTGTTTATTGCCCATGTTCCCCCTTAGCAAGCTTTTGTTTCTACACCCCCCCCCCAGTGATCGCGTACTGTCCTTTTTCCCCTCTCATATTTCTTTTCTGAACTCCCCATCCACTGTACGATTTTTTACAACCCCCACGAAAGTTTTCTTCCTTTCCGTCTTCTTTTCCCTCTCGGTTTCCTCGCCTGATCAGCCCCACCCCCCCCTATCATTTGCAGTTCCCCTTCCATGTTCAACCTGTTCTAACCATCCAGCCTTTAAGCGTCCTCCTCCGCCTTTTTAATTGCCCAGAAGTCCTCCCCCACGCTATTGGCCTCCCTGACTGTACGCTTGGTCCAATTTTTAGTTGTTCGTAAGTTTTCGATGTCTTTTCTCCTCCCGTCCCTCCCCGGTTCCATTTTACCGGCCGCCGTTGACACTTTCCGTCTTATACCTTTCCTCCCCTGTTCTTTTTTTTCCCCCCCCCATTTTTGAGTTTTTTTTTCCTAGTCATGTGTTCGTACCTTAGCCCCTGGTACTACCTCGTTTTCATTTTATACCTGTTCCCTCTCCGTTCTCCATTTCTTCTTTCCCTTGTCCCCCATCTGAAAGGTTGTTCGGTGCCACCCGCTCCCCCGTTGATCCATATTTCCTCCTTCTCCCACCTTAATTCCCACGGCTTCTTACCCATTGTTCGCCAGAACCCCCCCAGCTTCCTTTTTTACAATCCCTTTCGATGCCCAATCTGAATTCGTTTTTTCCATCCCCCTTTTGCTTTTTCGGATAGTCTTTCGACCCCTCTTTTCTCCTTAACCCTTTTTGGATTCCCTCCTTTTTCCCCCACTTTTGCAATTCGAGCTCTCGACCGATTCTCAGTTATTTTTTCCATTTTTTGCTTCCCCCCTCTGGCAGACTCTCTCCGATTAGTTCCGTTCCGTGTTTTCCTCTCCCCCTGCTTCTTTTTACCTACATTTCCTTCCCTCCCTCGCGGCTTGTGTAGCTTTTCGTATTTCTTTCCTATTTTCCTTGTGACCGTCCGCGAACCGTCTGTAACTTTTCCTCCTCCCCCTCTTTGGTCCTTTTTTATTACAAACTTCTTATGCAGCTGATTTTTATTTTGCCGCTTCAGTTTATTCCATTGCATCAATCTGCAACGACTTATCCCCCCGCTTTCCCCTCCTTACACCCCCTGAGTCCTCTTACTCAACGGCTCTGTGACCTTTCTTCTTTTTCCTTTTTTAGAAATTTTCTCGACTCCTTCATATTCCATATTTCATATTTCACTTTAGTTGTGTGTTGAGCATGATTCTATTCCGATCGCGATAGAAGTTTTCTTCTCCCTTTCCTCTTGCCTACGATTGTGTTTCATCCCCCCTCCCCCCCACCGCCTCGAGCTTCTTCTTAACTCCCATTGTATGTGTCCTTGAGTTAACCATCCTTGTTTTATATCCCTACCATGAAGCTCTGTAAGAATCGTTTTTTTCCGTTCCCTCTCTTCCTCCTTCATATAAAAGGAAAGCCCTTTTCCCTTTGCCCTGTTTCCTCTTGTGCCTTTCTTTTGTTACCTTACATGCAATTTCCCTCTATAATCCGCTACCGCGTTCTTCTTGCTGTGTTTAAACATTTTTTCCACCTCAGCACATGCCCATCCTTCCCGCCTTTAATTCCCATGCTGCTTCGCCTTCTCAGGGTTCTTTTTTTTAATCCCTTCCCAAGTTACCTTTCCTTCTGAGGCCCTATTTTTCCATCCCTCCTTGTACAGCATGGTCGGAAGAGCTGGCGATACCCCGAATGTTTTTACGCTTCTGTCCCCCTCCCATTTTGGTGTTCAAATCTTACTCCCTTGACGATACACTGCATATTCTATAATACCTCTTTCTCTCCATCGTTTTGTTTGCGATCCAGTTCCACTTTGTTCTCGTCCATGGTTGGTGTCGACCTTGAGATCTTCCGCAGAAGAAGTTCTACGCAATGCCTCGTTCATCGGGGTGCTATCCGTGCACTTTCAGCCGGTTTACCTGCCGATCGGTCTACTGAATAGTGCTCAACCGCCCTCATCCCTTTCTTTTTTCTGCCTTTTTCTTTTGCCTCCCCTCCCTTTATGTTCGGTTCTCACTTCATAGTCACCTTTACCCCTCTTTTATCTTTTAGTACTCTGTATGCCTTCTCTCTTTTTTCATCTTCATCTGTTCTTTCATACGTGCTCCCCTTTGGGAGGTTTTTTGTTTTCTCTCTCCCCTTTTTCTTCCCGCCTTGCCCCTCGCTTCCTTTTTCGTATTTTGTCCTATTTTTTTTTACTCTTTTCTTCCCCTTTTCTTACCTCTCCATGGGCCTTTTGGAACAATTATTTTTCCCCCGATTTCCGCTCAGATGATTCCCCATTCTTCTCTTCTGGGTTCTTTTTGTATTTTTTGCCTCTTTTTCCTTTCCTTTTTCCTCCCCCCCTCAGTGAGCTTCATCACTTCCCCCTTTTCTTAGGCCTCCTTTCCCCTGTTTCCCCATCCTTCCCCCTTTCCTCAAGGTCCTTCCTTGCGAACGTATCCCCCTGATTCTTCAGGATTCAGCATATTTTTAATTTCCACTTGCCACTGACCATGATCCCCCTCTCCCCTTCCTCTAGAATTGCCTTCTCCCCTTATGACCCCCTTCAGTTTTTTTTTTCTTCCCTCTCGTATGTTTTTTGTTCCCCCCTTTTTTTTCGAAACCCGCCGTGTTCTTAGTTGTTTATTTACTCGTTTTCCTCCCCTCACCTTGTTTCTTTCCCCCCCCGTCTTTTCCCCTCCTCCGTCCCTCTTGACTTGCCTCGCTTTCTCGCCTCTCCCTTTTTTTTTGTAACAAAGAAGCTTGATTATTTTTTGAGCCCCAGACCCGCTCGCTAGGAGTTCTAGCTTTTTGCTTTTCCAGTCTATCGGTTGCTCCAGAGTTTTCTTTACCACCTTTCCCCTTCCTGACATGGTCATCCTCTGCCTTTTCCTCCTCCTTGCGATATCCTTCTTTTTTGAATCCCTCCTCCCTCTTCCTCCCTAATAACCTCATAGGACTACCCTGTCCGGTTCTTGCTTTTACTGTCCCTTTCCCCAATTTTCTTTTTTCCTTTGGGTTTTTCTCTCTTTTGCCGTTCTCCCCTATCCCCTTTTCTCCTCTCCCTTTTACCCCTTACTTTATCAACTCCTTTTAATCACCTCTGTTCCTGTCCCCAAGGGAATGTCCCCACTTTTTACTTATCACTTCTCCGTCCCGATTTTTTTTCTGAGCCCAAGGAACTAGCCTCCTTCAGACAAGTTTCACCCCCCCCCCTATTCCCCCCACTACTCATATAATAGCTTTTCCCTCCTTCCCCCCTGGGTCTCTGAGTTTTTCCCCTCCATCTCCCTCCTTACTTTCATCTGACCCCCTTTTTTATTCTTCGTCTTCCTCCGCTATTTCACCTAACGGATTCATCATGATTTTCCTTCCCAGTTCCTTCCCTTGCCGTTTATCCTTTTTCCACCCCCCCAGATCTCTTACCTCTCTGGATTCTCTCATTTCTCTGTCTCTAAATAACTCTTTCTTTCCCGTTGTACTTACCCCACCCTACCTTTACGCCCCCTTGCCACGATTTCCCCGCTCATGCTTGATCAAATTGCCACATTCTAAGACACATTATTTCTGCTACTCATCTTTCTTCTTGATTGCATCTAAGACAAAGCAGTCCCTTTCTTTTTTCTTTCCGTTCCTTTCCTTCTTTCTTTCTTCCCCCTTTTCTCCGATTCCCCCCTCTTCGCTCGTTTACGCTATTTTTTCTCCCTTTATCCCCTTTCCCATTATTTTAAAGTATTTTTCAAGAGCTGTTTCCCTTTTTTTAGTCTCCCATCTCCTGTCTATCTTTCCACCCCTCGTTTCCCTTAGTATCTTTCCCTCTTCCTTTTCTCTCCCTTTCTGTCTCTTCGACCCCTTTCCTTTTCCCCACAAACCTCGTTTAAGTTGGATTGGTTTTAATGACTCCGTGCTCTATTTATGTAATTTGTAGCCGAGTTTACTTCTTTTTGCTTCTCCTCCCCTGTTCCCTCTTCTTGCTTCCCAAAATTTTCTTTTTCCTGCCGCCTCCCTCCCTGATGTCCCTTCAAAAGAGTGATTCTCTTTCTCCCCGCCCTTGATCGAGAGGAGGGCTGGTCCACTTTACTCCTCTTCGGTGTACAGTTTTTTCTGCTTTTGTTCTTCCTCCTGTTATCATTCAGTCTCCTTTTTGAGAGATGAGATCTCGCCTTTTATCTTTGGTTGAGTGCTCCTTTTTGTTTTCCCTCTCCCCACTTATTCTTGCTTCCTTCATGCTCTCCCCTCCCCCTCGGTTCGCTTCTCCCCTCCCAATTCTTTCCGTTGCCAAGGACTCTGTTTTATTTTGTTTTTGCCTTTACCTCACTATAAAAGAATCAATACTCTATATGGTTCTTGACTGTTCTCCTTATCCCCTATCCCTCTATCTCTTAGGTGCGCTTACTCCTCCGGCTGAGCCTGTGGCTGGCTTGCGCACATTGGCCTCCATTCCCACTGACCTTCCTTTCCAGCTGTATCCCCCTTCCGTTATAGACTTGCCCCCCCCACCACTCCGCTCTTTAGCCTCTTTTCCCTTTCCCCTTCCCGAACCTTTTACAGACATACCGCTGACTTTTGCTTTGCCCCTGTCCTCTTGACTCTTCCCTCCCTCCCTCCCCTCTAACCCCGATTCTCCTTCTCCCCTTTGGGCTTTCGCTATACCTACTTGTGTAGCTTGTCACACAACTTTTTCAAACTTTGAATTATTGTAAGGCTTTTGTTGTTTAATTTGGTAATCAGTGATTTTTGTGATGAACTTCCCCACGTCCCGTCCATTGAGGTCTGGCCCCCTCTCTTTTTCGCTCCTCATGTGCGAATATTTCTCTCCCGCGTATTCCCCCCCTGCTTTTATGTGAGCTGAAATCTGTTACTCTCCCTCTTGTCTTCCCCGTCTTTTCTCCCCCTTCGATGCCATTTCGCCAAATTAGTTTTCCTTGATTGCCTGCCATCAAAGGTTGGGCGTTGATCCCCCCTTTGCTTCCGATCTTTCGCTCCTCGTTATAACGCCGTTTGTCTCTTTTCTTTGTTGACCATGAATGAAGTTTTACACCTTCATTCTCTTTTCTTCGTATTTACCCCCTTTTTCCGACGCCGCTCTTCCCTTTTCTAAAACTTTGTCGCCTTTTTTCTCCCAGGCCGATCTTTTTTTTTCTCCCAATCCCAACCTGCGATTTGCCTTCGTCACCCTCCCTCTTTGTTTTTCGTTTCTTTCCCAGTGTTTGATGTGCGCTTACCTTTCACCAGCCATCCTCCCCCCTTTTCTGTTCGTTCTTCCCATCGTTGCACCCAATAGGACTCGCGCCCGACTCCTTTTTTTCTTTTCCCCTTTTTCTTCTGTTCCCTTCCCTATCCCCCCACACCTGTCCCTTGAGCCCCAACTCAACTCGGCAAAGAAACGCCGCAGCGAAGTTTAAATCACGTTTCTTTTCTTTTTGCCACGATGCAGATTCTCTTCCCCCTTTTCACCCAAATATAGCACCCTCCTCCCTCGGTTCTTGATTTTTTTTCTTTCCCTCCTCTTTCCTTTTTTGAAGCCTCCCCTTTTTTCCTTTTTTTCCCCCGATTCCCCTTCCTATGAACTTTTCAAGGAACCCCGACTTTGCCAATTCATTCTCCACCGGACCCCCCACCTTCTTTCTCGACCTCTTTCTGCCCTCCCTTTTTTCCCCCTTCCTAGTCTTTTGTATGGATCTCCCCGTTCGTCGCTTCAGCGTGAGTTTCTCTCTCTCTTCCCCCTCCCCGTCCCCCCTCCTCTTGATTTTTTTCCAACTTAGTTCAGGAGTTTCGCTGTGTTCTCTAACCACCCTCTCTCATTGGAGCCACCCCTTCCACTCTCCCCTGGAAGTAGTTTCGGTCCTTCTTTTTCCCCTCACCCCCCCCTTTGATCTGTTTTTGTTTTATACCAGCACTCTTTTTTTTTATGGTTGTACCCCCTCAGGAGGCACGCTTCTTCTCTTCATTTTTTACGGAGGAGTGCCCGCTCGACCTCCTACCATTCTTCTTTTCCCGTACATTCCGTACTAGCCTAACTATGACCTCATTTTTTTTTTCTTCGGTTCTTCTTTTTTTTCCTCCCCTTTCTTCGTTTAAGTGATCTCCCTTTTCTACGGATTATCTCGTCTTTCGTCCCTTTCCCCCCTTAGTTACCACACACCCGAGATTGTTCGACCCCCCCCTCTCAATGCTCAGAATTCCCTTTCCCAGCGCCATCTTGCTTTTCCGATTCTGCTTTGCCTATCCCCCTACCGCCTCCTCTCTCTCCCTCTATTTTCTCCTTCCTTTCCCTCCCCCGGAAAATTCCCTCCCCCTCCTCTTCCTCTTTTCCTGTCCTCATCTTCTTTTTTTGACCTCCCCTTCTAGCACTTTTCCCCCTTCTACCATTTTTTTTTCTTTCTTCGCGCCCTTCTTTTTTTTTGTTCCTTTTCTTTAACTTCCTGGGTGTTTCTGACCCTTTGAATCTCGTTCCGTTATTATTCTTCCTTTTACTCCTGTTCCTCTTATCTTCCTTCCGCTCATTTTTTTTAGTTGGCGCGTCTCTTCTTCGTCCTAGATCCACCCATGGAGGCTTCTCTGGCGTCCGCTCATTCGCCAAGTTTCCTTCTTTTGCTTTCTTCCCACCCCCCCTGTCAGGTTTCCAGTTCTTCGTGGTCCTACCCTTTTCTCTTCTTTTTACACATCTTTCCCCGTCGGATTCGACGCCCTCTTCCCCCTCACTTCACACTCCTTTTCTCTCTGGGCTTCCCTCTTACTGAGTTTCCCCCTAGTTTCCATGCTCGTCTCCCTCTTTTTTTCCCTTTACCTGCTTCGGCCCTTGTTTTTCTCTTTTCTCTTTCCTTTTCGGTTTGGCATAAACACTTATCATTTTCCCTCACGCCGATTTCCGACTCCCTAGCCTCTTGATATTTCCTCCCCCTTTCCTGGTGTTGCCTTTTCCTGAGACGAAAATCAGAGTATTTGTTTTTTAGTTCCTTAGTCCTCACATCCCTGATTTTCTTTCCTCTTCCCCCCCTTTAGTTCCCAAATTTTTTTTGGGGTGAGCCCTCTACCGGATGTTTTCCTTGTTTGAAAAACTTCATCATCTCTCCGGATTTTCTGTCCCGTGGCTAGGTTTCTTGCCGAAATAACATGACAACCCCCTATTTCCCCTTTTTGCTCTTTATTTCTTTAATTTCATGGTTTTCCCCTCTACCCCTGTCCAATCCCCTGCCGCCACGGCTTTGATACGCCTCTCTTTCCTTTCTGGTCCTGAAGTGTGGTTCCTTACGCTCCCCCCATGTGCTAATCCCCCCTTTTTGCTTTTCGACGTTGCTTCCTTCTCCCCACCACAACCTACTTTTTTTTTTTTTTTTGTTTCTTCGTTTTTTTTTTTTCCCCCCCCCGTGCGAGGGGGAAGATTCTTTATTCTCCTCAGATTCAATTTTTGTTCTGGTATCAGGGTCGACGGACCCCCCTTTCCTTGTCTCAAATTGAAGTAAAGACATCACAATTACACACACCCCGTCACTCTCTTTTCCCCGAGTCTTCCCATCCAGCTCCTGTTCCGTATCCTTATCTCACCATGAGTCCCTTAGATAATGTTCCTTATTGTTAATTTTTGTCATTTGCCCCTCTGTCTTGCCCTGCTACCATTCCCGCCCCCCCTTATCCACGAGCCTTTTCCCTTTCCTCCCCCCTTTTTTTTCTTTCTCTCTGTGGGCTTTGCCCCTCCTTCTTTCCTCCCCTCTCATTTGAACTTTTTTTATTCTAGCTCCGACTTTACAAGTTAGGCGTAACCCCCTCCCCTTCTTTGGTCCTTTTTGTTTTTCTTTGAGACCGTGTTGTCATTTTCCTTTTTCCTCTGATTTTACTCTTTTTAATGTCTCTTCCTCGCCTTGTTTTTCACCCGACATGTCCCACTCTCTGGTTTTTTCCACCATCTATCTTTTTTTTCTTTGGAAATTTGCACTACACATCATCTCCTTGTTATCGCTTCCCGTACCTTGGAAATCTCTTCCTCCTGTCCTTTTTGTAATCGATGCCCCCCCTATCCCCTCCCTCTTTTTTTGGCTCTTCGTTCCACTTTTACAGCATTAAGGTGCCCCCTTGACCCCCTCCCCATATGTCTCCCGATCTTTCTATAGGAGTGGCGGTTTCCCCCAAAGGATTTTTCTCCTAAACAGGTCCGCTATTAGTCATGTCTTCTTCCCAGCTGCTTTTTGTCTATGGGACAAGCAGATCTGGCGTGACTTTCCCCCTTATTTGCGGTAGCCTTCTCCTGCATTCCGTTTTTTTTTTCCCTCTATTCTCTTTCTCCCGTGCCCCTTTTCTCTGCTCTTTGCCGGGCTCAGGCTCTCTTTTTCAGATTGCGTGGGCTCGTCTATATGCCCGCTTCTAGCGCCTCCCTGTATTGTGGGAATTCACACGCTCTCTCATAGTTCTTGTTCGGCAATTTTTGACCCTTTTAGCCCCGCTTTGTGACGCATTTGTGTGCCGCTTTTGTCCTTCATGTTCTAGCAGCCACGCCACTTATCTCCATTCAGTGCGTTAAGGCCCTATTATTTCTCTCCTCCCTCTTCTTCCCACTTCCCTGTGATATGTGGTCCTATTTATATGCTGCCCCTGCCTTCTTGTCACTTGCCCTTATCGTACTGTCCCCTGCCCTTGCATTCAGTGACATATAGCTCCCTATACAGTTTTGTTGTCTTTCCGACTTACCCTTGGTCCCACTTTTTTCTGGGTTGCAGTTGGTGTACTTTGTTTGGTCTTTCCCCTTATTGCACTTTTGCTTTTTTTTTTTTCCTCCTATTCACAAAAAAATAAATTTTTTTGTTTCCGCTATCCCGCCTCTCTTGTCTCACCCTGTCCTTCACTTACGACTCACGTAGCCCCTTTCTGGTTGGTGATTATGACTTGTGTCGACCACCCCCCCCGTTTTTCGCAACCTCCGCCTTCTCCCTTTCTTTTTCGCCTATGGCCATGAGTAGGTTCGTAATTCCACACAG
>Ga0179593_1632645_pt1 | contig 15969 bp, 25 predicted proteins | sample CZODoug2_1_08_16_FD_185931 | JGI IMG/M metagenome (GOLD analysis project Ga0179593, IMG submission 185931) | Vadose zone soil fungal communities from Angelo Coast Range Reserve, California, USA - CZODoug2_1_08_16fungal (PacBio error correction) | ecosystem: Environmental > Terrestrial > Soil >... | reverse complement strand
CGCTCGATCCCTCTGATGAACGCGCTCCTTTCCTCCTCCCCTTTTCTCTTCTTCCCGCTCACGCCCGAAACGGATTGCGTGCCCCTCTTTCTTGGATTCCTTCCTTACAGCTTCCGCGCTTTCTCCTCTTTTCCCTCGCTACACACGAAGACCTTCTTGGCGACGACGATCCTTTTTCTGCTCTCCCCGACCGTGGCGCGCCGGGATCATCCCTCTCCCTTTTTCTTCCGGAATTCCACTTTTTTTTCGGTTCCAGCTTCCCCCTTTGTTGAGGTTTTTGAACGGAATCCCTACTTCCCTCATAGTCTCTAATTCCTGCATTAGACTTCTGCAAACATCCGGTTCCCTCTCGAACCCCTTTTAGGTTATTTTTTACTTTTTTCTTCTTGTCTTGGATATCAACCCGCCCCCTCTTCTCTTTCTTTTCCCTTTTTCAAAAATCAAATCCCCTTTTTCTTTTTCACTTTTCCAGCCATGAAGTAGTCCGTTTGGGACGTACGTTCCCCTCCCCTTAAGTCTTTTTTTTTTCTTTCAGCGATTAATCCCCTCCCCCCCTCGCGTACGTCGTTTCCTTACTCGAAGTTTGAGTTTCACCGCTGTGAACAGCCTTGCATACCCCCTTCTCTTAAACGTCGGCAGGCTTTGGATTTAAGCCCAACTCCCAATCACAAACCCCCCGACCAATTACAAAACGCGGCCCGCGCTGCCCACCTCCCTCCCACGATGACCCCCCCCTTGTAGAGCGTCGCTGACTTTTTTTGAGATCCTTTTCCTCCGCATATCGGAGGTTCTTCCACTAGTTGCACACCTACTCTCCGCACTTCTTAGCAGCGGACTGCACGCTCCCTGGCAAAGCCCTTTTAAAGTCAAAGGACCCTCTCCCTTTTTCTGTCAAATCAGTTCACCCTTGTACTTTCCCTTCCTCCCCCATTTTTTATTTCTCTTTCCCCGAGAAGTACGGATTGCTCACGAAAAACGGCGTTCAGCCATTTTCCTCCCCTCCTTGTCAGTAGGTTGTTAATGAAAGCCTTCTGGCACCCTCGTCCTCGATTAAAATAGAACTCCCCCCCAAGGGGTTCCTGCCTTTTCCAAACGGAATGAACCCCCCCCGACGTTTGATTTTAGGTCGATTTTTTAGAACCCTCTTTCCAATAGTGTTATGAACATTTCTCCCAGCTTTAGATGTTTTTTTTTATAGCGGATTCCTCCCCTGTCCGTTGAGGTAGTTCGTTAATGCCTCCCCCCTAGTAGATTCCCGCTTCTCCCCGATTGCATTGATCACTCTTTCCCCATGTCGTCGTGATCTTGGAAACCCCAAACTCCAACGAATAAGGAGGATCCTCCCCCCTCCCCCTCCTTGACCTTTTCTTCTCCTCAAGGAATCCGCCTTATCAAATTCCTCGCGAGCCAAGATTTACTGCCCGTGACGATCTCTCACAATTTGAAGACCTCCCCGCCCCCCTCTCAACTTCAGCGCCACTACTTCATGCCTGTCTCACAAAGCTTTGGCTCTATCCCCCTCGACTCTTTTACAAGTTGTCTTCCCCTTTATCCGACGTGATCCATGTTACCACGTGCCGATAGTAGTACCCATCTCACTTAGTTTTCAGGGATTTCCCCCCCCCCACGCCTTTCAAGATTTTTGCAATTAACTCCCCCCAAAATTCAAAAACATTCCCTAAAATCCCTTTCCCCTTCCCCCAGAAAAATATGGCCCCTCTCCAATCACGCCGCTTTAAGAATCCTCCTCTCCTTTGTGCAGTTCCCGCCCCTTACTTCCTCCCCCAATGGAAAGAGTTTGTGGCTTTGAAATCTACCTTCCCCCACACGATGCTCCTAGGAGAGACAGCCGACCCCCTGTTACGGGTTTCTATATTCTCCTGCCGCGCGGCATTTCTTTTTTTTGCAATAAGGTTTTCCCCCCGCGATTGGCGTCGTGTCGCCTTGATCGGGGGATACGTGTATTCCTTAACACAAGTCCCCTTCCTTCAAAAAAGCCCTTCACGGGGCCCTCAACTTTTCTTTCCCTCCGATGTGAGGACTTTTTTGTCACTGCCTCCCTCCTTTTTTTTTTTAACTTCTTTGGGGAAAAAGTTGCTTTCCTCTCTTTTGGCTCCTTTTCATTGCCAAACCCCCAGCTCTGGAGGTGTTCCTTTTTCCAAAATGGTCAAGGACTATCTCCTCCCCCCCCACCAATCTTGGTGATGAACTTTTTTTTGATATGTCCCCCCGGTAGATGAGCCTTCCTCCTCGAATCGAGTTCTCGGTGCCGCTGAAATGTTCTCATGCCTTTTTAACCCTCCCGATGTCTTTCCCCTGAAAGTTTTCGAAACACCTTTTCCATGAGTACGACCCCTATAGTAGGTCTCTTTTCGCAAACTGGAATATTTTCCCTCCTTAGGGTCCATTGAACATGTCCTTCTTTTCTCCTACCCCGACCCTACGTAATTTGCTGTCCCCTTTTTTCCCTTCAGATACCCCCCCGATCTGCCTCCTGGTCCCATCCCACTTTTTTAACGGTAATGAGTTCAATTTTTTCCTTCTCCTCCGTCTTTCTGAAAGAAAATCCATTACCGGTTGAGGTTCCTGCTGTTTGGATTATCATAATAGCTGGACGGTGAAACCTATGATGATTTTGCATTTCCTCCTGACCACCTAGAGGATGGGGTAGTTTGTTGCGATTTTCCCCCCCTCCCCCTTTTAGGTGGAGATCCCTCTTCCTCTTCCCCCTGCCAAATAGCCTGGTTCCTGTCTCCTGAGATCACTGTAGACCCCTCTCTTCGACCTCCTTCTGCAGGCGTCGGCCCCATTCCATCTCGCTTTCTAGAAACGGGACCCCTTTCTGTGGAAAGATATCCGATGGTGATTCCCCCCTTGATCTTCCCCCCCACCCCCTTCGTTAAGGAAATGATTCCTTCTTCTTTCCGCTTTTTCTCCCCCAAATATGGACACCCTTTGCGTTGCCCGAACCGCGACGATACTATTTGCTTCTGTAAAATGACCGACCTTGCGTTTTGGTAAGGGGACCGCCTTTGTCGGTTAGGCTTTTCGGGAAAATTTTCCTTTTTCCCTCCTAGGCGCCCATGGGCCTTTTCCCGGTTTCCTTCGAGTAGAAAGGGACGTTGACTTTCCCTAAAAGCCCCCGTGATAGGGTAATAGAAGTTCCTCCCTCTCCTCTCTCTTTTCCCTTCATACTCGTTGTTGCGGAGCTCTTCTTGAACCCTTCCTCCCATAGAAAATGAAGACATTTTTTTTTTTTTCTTCCTAAACCGACCTCAAAGTACTTTTCTCCCTCTTATAAAAAGGGTACGTCTCTTCTCCCAAAAGAGGAGATATCGCATCCAAAACCTTCCTCCCATACAGTAGAAAAGCCCCCCCCCCCCCCCTCGTCTTGAAAAAGATAATATCTCTTTCCCGCCTGTATGTCCCATTTCTCATCCTTAGCACGTCTTCCCCCCCTGTTTCTCCAGGTGTTCAAATATTTTTCTTCCTTAATAAGTCTTCCCCCTTATAATGGAAGTGACCCTTTCGTTGCCGACCCTTCCCGTTCCCTTTAGGATAGGAGTTTAAAAATCCTCTTCTTCCGGTTTGCCTTCTCCCCCTCGGAGGGATTTGGGGTCCTTACTCCGTCCTTCCTCGAGGAGATCTCCTTCTACATGTCCCCCCTTTTTTAGATTTTTCTATACGGGTTTGCGGCCCCCTGGAGGTCTCTCCAAGTAGGAGGCCCCTTCCTCGAAGAACTTCTCTCCCCCCTTCATAGATTTCGTCTCAATGATCCACATCCCGTTTTTCAGAGCTATTTTCTTAAGCCCTAAGAAAAAAGGTGTTTTGACCTTTTGCTTTCCGTCCGACTCCTCCCCCGACATTGAACCGACCTTTCCTTCTCCCCTTTGTCTCTTCCCTCTCACGATGTATCTGCCGTGACATTTCTTAGTAGGTTCCTTGTCATCGGCTTCTTCGGTCAACTCCTCATCCCTTATCCAAGAGTGCCTTGCGTCCCTACCCCCCCCTTTCTTTTCGTGACTCATTGCACCCTTTTTCCCCCTTTCCTTATCTCAAGTTGGCTACATTTTTTTTTCCAACTGCATTTCTCCCTCTTTTTCCGTCGATCTCCTCCCCTCTTTTCGCTTTTTTCATGTCTTTTGTCTGTCCTTACCCCCATCTCCCACACCCCTCTCGAAGAGTTTTCCACAAGGATATTATGCACTTCCCCGGCTTTTTGCACCCTTTTCCTTCCAACTAGAAGGATCACCCCTTCAAACTTTTTAAGCTTTCCCATCAATTCCTTTTCTGAAAGTCTTTCGATCCCGTTTTCAAGGCGCCCTTTTTTTGGCTTGCGCTGAAGGTTACTTGTTTATAGTACGCTACCCCCCCTTTTCAAACTGATCAATTTTTTTCGACGCCATCTTCGCTGTCCCTTTTTTTCCCCCCCTGATTTTCTTTCCCCTGGCGTCGTGAGTTAGTCATATTCCCCTTGTTTTCCGTTTCTCGTCGTTTCTCTCTTCCCGTTTGATAGTAGATGGTCCGGTTTTTTTCCTGGAAAATCTTTTTCGTGAAATTTCATGATTCTGCCCGAACTTGCACCAACCATTTCGTTTATGGGTACGCTTTGCTGCATTTCTCGTCAGCCTGAAGGGAATCACTTTTCTTTTCCTCAAGTTTTAATTGTTATCCCTTGAAATTTCCCCCCTTTAGGTGAATAGGCCTCCCTTTTCAATGTTCTTCTCTGGACTAATTGTCTACGGTCCGTTTTGAATTCCACAGCCTTTCTTCCCAATGGAACCTCTACAACTTGTGGCACAGCATTCGTTTGTTCGAAATCCCTCCCCCTCTTTGAGACAGGAATGAATTGTTTCTCTGTTTCGTCACGATGAGTCTCCTTTTTCGAGAAGGTCCTTCCTTCTCAAATGCTGAATAGATCTCTCCCCTTTCCGGTGACCAATATTTGGCTCTCCTACCCCTTATCTTTTTCTAGATGACGTTAGAGAAAAGTTTCCATTCCCCCCCTCTTCCTTTCCTTCTTTATTAGTTAATTGGTTGGATTTCCCCCCCGTAGAGAGACGAAATCAAGAATTTCCCAATATGAGAGCGGTCCTCTTTCTATACCTACCATAACCTCTTCCTGGCTAGAGAGATCCCCCCTTTTTACCCCCCTGCGAGAATCCTGGCGACCTTGATAGTAGATGTTGCGCCATCTTTCTCAGGGCTCCCTTTTTCTGATTGTTTTCTTTTTTTCAAGGAAGTTAGTTCACCCGTCCATGATCTCTATTTTTTTTTTTCCCTGAGGGTTTAATAGTTTCTCCCTTTCGGTCATGACAAAATGAACCTTCGACATGCGTTCCCCCTGTTTTGAGTTTCCTATTTTCCCTCCGTCTCCTCCTTTTTCTTGTAACCGGGGCACCCTCCCCCAACTTAGCCAATGACACTCACCTGGGATTCCATACACCCCTTTTTTTCTCCAATTGACGATACGTCTTTTCTTTTGATTTTTTAGAGGCTAAAAATTTCTTTTCTTGTCATGATGGTAGGTGTATGTTCTTAGCCTCTCCGATGATTTTCCCCCGAAACTCTCCCCCAAAAGGATTAAGAGTCAGAGCTTCTCATTTTTTTAGAGTGGAGCGTTCTCAGACGCTTTTTTCTTTTGTAATGGTCGATTTTCTTGGGAAAACCCCCTCTCCTTTCGTTTCTTATCTTCCTCCCCGCTGCGACTGCTTTCCTCCCTGCGTTTCTTTTTCAAGGTCCCCTTTTTCCCCAGCGTTGACAACTCCATTCTCTTCTCAGAACGACTTTTTTCCGTCCTTCTTCCCCCGTAAGCGCGGATATTAGCATCCTTTCTTCCCAGGTCTTTTAGTAGGCGTCCCGGACCCATCCTTATTCTTGAGCCACTTTTTTTCTGTTGAGGTTGTTGAAGCCTCCCACTATCCCAGAAGTTCTTTTTTCCCTTTTGAGAGCATAGACAATCCTCCCTTCCCCCAAATAAAAGACAAGATTTTTTATCTTGAGACCTTTATTTTATTTCCTAGAAAAGAACATATTTCCCCCCCTTTTCCCTTAGATTGGAAGTAGCCCCCCTCAACAAACTTGACCTCGGGCCTTGGTGAAAAGAATGGACCCCTTTTTCTAATCCTTCTTTTTGAATGATCAAATTCTCCGGTCAGCTCTCTCTCCTCCCCGTCGCCAAGAATTTACTGTTCCCTCCAGTCATGTCTTCTTTTGTCGCGACCTTGAACGAAATTCCATATTCCTCGTAAGTGTCGGATAGGGGGCTCCCCCCTCTTCTCGGCAATCTTTTTAGTGAGCGGATCATCTTTTTTTCCTTCCCGGATCGCGTTCATGCGAGTGCCCCGAACTTTTTCCCGTAGCGAGATCTCTCTTTCCTTTTGTTTTGGTGAGAGAGATCGTCTCTCCCCTTTTTCCCCGTTCGGGTTTTCCCCCTCTATCAGGTATATCAAGATGCCGCTTCTCCCCTCCCCGAAACGTAAGCTCCCCTGCGAGATTTCCCTTTAGGGCCCTATCCTCCCCCTCTCTGACTAGCGTTCGTTAGCGCTCCTCCCTGAATTCTCTTCCCCCTACGATTATTAGCGAGGTTCCTTTGCGCGCCTTGATAAACCTAGGCTTCCTTCATTTTTTTAGCTATCTCACCGGTTACCGCGTCTTTTTCTGGTTCACCCTTTTTTCCCGCGAGTTACCTTTCTTCCTTCCGGGTGTCTTTCTCCTCAAGGTCTCCCCCCTCACAACATCGTGTAGGTTCTCCTTTTGCGGATGTTTTCCCCAGAGATACAAACTCTCCTGCTCTCTTAGTTGAATAGGCTTTACAATCCCTAACCTCCCCCCACTTTTCTCGGTTAAAGAAATGGGCCTTCTTCCCGCGATTTTAAATTAAGTTTTTCTTCTTTGGACGAGTATCAGATCTCCTGCCTATCACCCCCTTTCCAGATCCTCCTTTTCTTTCAAGCCCTTTTTTAAAGATGGCGCCCCCCCTTTTTACCGTGCATCCACTCCCGGGAGCCCTTCGTCCGTCTCTTTTAGGTGATATTAAGCCCCCCTTTTTTTCCTGAGGTTCCCCCCCTTCAAAACCTAGACCCCCCACCCGCGCCCGCGCTTCAGGCCCACCTGCCTCCTTTTTTTTTCCCAATCGAAGGTAAGAGTTTCTCTTCATCTTTTCTTTGATATTTTCTCTCCTCATAATCGGTTTGTTGCTAGATTTTTGCCACCTTCATCGGACAGCACGATTCTCCGCGACCCAAGGAAAGCACCCCCTGTAGCTTTGTAAATTAATGCCCTTCCTGGATGTCCCCTCGTTCCCCCTTTTCAAATTGTACAGTGAGCCCCCTCTCTTCCTGGGCCCCCCTTTCCCCCGGGATTAGAAAGAGATTGCTCTCTTACAACCGAAAAACGGACGTTGACCCTTGTTAGCTTCTCTTAGGTTTTCCTTCTCCCGACGCGAGAGGATGTCCTTTTTCTTTAACAAGTTTTCCTTCCATAGATAGAGCACCCTTTTTCTTCTTTCCGGGACTACCCTTCCCGAAATCCCAGAAAGGGGGATTCCTCCCTCTTATACCTTTTTCTTTTATAAGATAATTTCTCCATTAGGCTTTGTTTTCTCTCTTCCTCTCGAGAAATGGGGCTTTTCTTCTATCTCCTGTAATGAGCCCCCCTTCTATAACCGCTCCGACGTGTTTGATCCCCCTACCAAGGCGTCAGGTCCTTTGCCCCACCCCAATAAAGAACCTCTCCGACGACTTTTCGGCGCCTTATTCCTCCGAATCTTATCCCTTCGGAGCCAAGCTAGTTTCCCGGTTGTCCCCTCTCTGAATAAAAATTTCCCTCCACTCCTTGGAACTATAGAACTTGAGAATAAGAGTTCCAAACCCTTCCCCGAAAGAGTAATTTTTTCAAACTTTGTTTGTTATTTTCTTTGCTTCCCCCCTAAAGACTTCTTTTTAAACCTCGGGGAGTTCAAGGGATACCGTCTCAACTTTGTTCTCCCAATGGAAACCTCTCCTCTTGAGCCCCATAGATAAGAGGCCCCCGTGCCCTTTTGTCTGAACCTCTTCCCCACGTCCCAAGACCTTCTGAGTTACCACCCGTTCCCCCCTTCCCCCCCAAAATCCCCCGCCCCCAAGAAAAGTTTTATTCCATTCCCTCTCTTCTCATAAAATAGGCCACTCTACGTAGCCCCCTTTCGTCCTATAAGAAAATTGTCATTTCCCCCCCCCCCCGTTCTCCCGATAAATCCTTTCCCTACGAACTTAACATTGCCTTGAGTCGACGCGAAATCTAAGAGGCAAACTTCCCTCCATAGGAGAGTTTCACTCGGCCCTCCCCCTGTTATTTCCTGACGAACTCCCCCTCCGGGCCTTCTTTAAGAAACTTCCCTTTTCAAAAGCTCTTCTGTGCTTCAACGAATTCGACTTTTTTTTCTCCAGTTTTCCGTTTCTATAAACCCTTTTCTGGCACTTCAGAGCCCCCACCAGTTTCAAAACCCTCTCCCCCCTCTGATCAAACTTATTGCCCTCAACCCCAGTCCCAGGATTTCCCTTCCTGACCCTTGCTAGGTGCCAGCAAGATCTTTCAAATCCCCCTTGCTCTTCCGAGAATTGACACCCCTCCGATGAGTGTTTTACATCCTTCACTGCCTACTTCCACACTCTTACTTTTTTATGAAATTTTTCCGAACGTACAGCCCTCTTCCTGACCATGAGACATCACCTGCTTCGTGGGATCCTAGATAGGAAGCTAACCCTCTTTCCCTCCGGTGCCCCCCCCCTCTCTTGTTAGGACAAGCTCCTTCCTGTGAAAGTGTTTAGCCCCCCACTGGTGACATGGAGTTCCTCCAAATTGTTCTGAGGAGGCTTTTTTTTTTTCTCCTCAAATTCCTTTTCTTTCTTTCGCAGGTTTCGGTTTACTTTTCCCACAGGCCTCATCCCTATCCCCTCCCTAAGTCATTGCAGGCCCCCCCTTCTACGATCTTTTCTGGCTAACATCCTTTCCATTCACACGGATGGTGTTCCCGATGCGTCCTTCCTTGACAAGGGAACGGCCTCCGAGGTCCTCCTTTTTTTTTCCCAGTTGCTGAAGGATTTCAGCACCTTTGAGGTGAAAAACTACTCCTCCTTTTCGGCATTGAGAGACCCCTTCTTTTTCTTTGGGTCGGGGGCCCTTTAAGGGCTCTCTGAAAGCCTTGTCCCCGGTGGCACTTTTTCCCCCCCCCCCCCCGCCCCTTCCCTCCCAGATAGCCTTTCTATAAGATAGGCGACCCGTCTTCCCGAGAATAGACCTCCTTTCCCGCCTTTTTTCTCCTAAATAAGATAGGCCTATTCCTACTCTTGCTGTGGAAGCACCCCCCCAATTCTTTAGGGCCCCCCCATGCCCAAGGAAATGATAATTCCCTTCTCCCGTGCGAGTATCCAATTGCCGCACCCCCCCTCTGGACACCTGTCTTCGAAACGTCTTCTACGAAGTGCAATTCGCCATGACAGCCCGGTTCCGTCGAGCGTAGCTTTCCCCCGGCTGGACTTTCTTTTTGAAGGTCTGGCGGGAAAATTGGTCCTTTCCGGAGACCCTTCCCCTTTTTTTCTATCCTGCCTTTATCCTTTTTCTTCTCAAGGACGTTAAGGCGTTCCCTTTCCCGTTTTCAAAAGTCCATGAGGCCTAGCGTTTTGCATATATCTCCCCCCCCCCTTTGTTGTTCTTCTCGGGAGGTGAACTCCTTCTTCCCCCGAGACAAAATGATAACCTCCTAACTCCCTTCCTCAGTTAGACAGATCTGTATTTCCAATCCCCTTTCTAATAAGACACCTTTGGCCTAAGATTGTAGGACAATTTTTCCCTACCCCCTTTTTTTTAAAAGTAGACCCCCCCCCCCCCAAGCAGGACTTTTTTTCCCCCAGATCCTTATTCTTTCGGACAGCAGGTCGGTATTGGCCCCCTAAGCAGTAGTTCCCCCTCACTCCCCAGAGGGGTCCCCTCATAAAGAAGGCCTGTCCAACATTATCCCTCGTGAACGGGACATGAAGTTGTCCCTCTCCCCGAAGGGCCCCCCCCCCCCCTTCGTTTCAAAAGCTCCTTCTCCTCCTCTGCAGATAGATCAGGTATTTTTTCCTTTTCCTTCACATGCTCCGTAGATCTTGCGCTCTGAATACGCGTCTTTTTCCTCTCCCGGCGATATGGGGGAGGAATCTGACCGTTTTATTTTTACAGCGAGTGCCCTACCTCCTCCCGAAACCACTTTTCTTTTTTTTTCGGCGAAATTACTCCCTGCGTAGTGGTTTCCCCCTTTCTGAGTCTGAAGCCCTTCACTCTCTCCCCCCCCTTTCACAGGTCCCACTTACTTCCGGTCCCTGTCTCTCCTCCGATTCGTGACACCTTGTCAGTTTTAATGCCAGTTGTGGCTTCTTTGAGCAGATCGTATTTCCTTGAATGTACGCAAATGACGCGGTTAGTGTTCTTCCTTTCCCCCCTTTCCCGGGAACAGCAGAAACCCCCCCTTTCCCCCTCGTCCCGAATAACCCCTAATAGAAGTTCTTTCTTTTTCAAAACTTTTCCCTTGATCAAGTGGAGAAACCTTTTTTTTTTCCACGAATGCTCCCTTTCTTCCTGATAGATGATAAGCGCCCCCTTTTCTTTGCTAATTGTCCTACCTTTGGTGTACCCACAAATCATCCCCTATCGAAGAGTGTGGTCCCCCTCTTCCCAGTCATGGAAATTCACCCCCCTGGTTTGTAATATATCTACATCGCAATCTTTCCAAAAGGATCTTCTTTTTCTCCGTGACTCACCCCCCCTCATGGGATTGAGACTCCCATCATGAGCTCCCGTTTTTTTGAGCTGATTTTCTTATAGAAAACGATACCGATTCCTCCTTAAAGATCGAGTTTTTCCCCCCCCTGATTTTCTTCCATACTGCCTGCGTGCTTCTTTTTTAGTATCAGCACCTTTTCATCTTCCTCGTTCCCTCTTATCATAGTGGGATCGTATCTTTTTATAAGACGAACACCACTGTGAGTCTTTCCTTCATGATCTATTTCTTCGCAGTTTTTTTTTTTTTTCTGTTTTTTTTTAATCTTTATTTTACCTAAATTTATTTTTCTTTTTGCACCAAGTTTATGATATTTTGAACTGCGTGCTTTGCATACTTGTCCCTCTGCTCTTCGACGAATGAAGACCCCCCCCCTCCTTCACGTTTAATTTTTTTTCACTCTTGAAAAACTTCTTTTCACCATTATCGTGGGACTTTTGGTTTCCTACCTCCGGTGCCCCCCCCCCTTTTCCAATGTTCCTATGATATGTTCCCCCCACCTTCATGGATAAAAAAAATGTGTTCCCTCTTCCCTATACACCTTATTGAAGGGAGGTAAGCACCCTTTCCCCCCGTTTTTGTCTCCCCTCCCCATTGGCATGTTTTCTTCACTCTAGTCTAGATTCATCCACGTCTTTCTTCCCCCCATTCTGAATACGATATCGTTCCACCCCCGGCCAATTTCTCTCTTCTGCATTGATATATGCTTCTCCTTCGATACGTTCGCTTTTAGCCTTCAAGGCGGCCTGCTTCTTTTTCATATGTGGAGTTTGGTGCCCCGAGCCTCCCCCCCTCTCCCCCAGAATTGATCAAATGGAAATTCTTCGCGCCCTCGTTTGTTCTTATGAAAGAAACCTTTCAACTTTATGGATAGAGAGGGATCACTGATCCCACGCCGACATCTCCTGTTCAGGAACCCCCCTCTTATCTTTTCTATAGATACGACCTCTCCCCCCGAGTAGATGCTTTCTACTTTCGTTCAGCTCACGGGGGGAACCTTTTCCCCTCTATTTTCCTCTCTCTTTAATAGTTTTATCCTCCCCTCCTTCGCGTAATGACACACTGCCCACCCCTCCCTGAGGAAAGAAGTTTGTCCGTTCCCATCCCCGGTAGCCCTCCCTCCTTTCTTCCCGGGGCCACAGTACGGGTCCTCCCCCCACGGTTGCATGCCCCATCCGATTTGACCATTCCCACCCTTTTGCCGTGAATTGACGATACCGCTTTTTTACAGTCGCCTTCCCCTCGTCTGTCGATGATGTCATGTTGCCACGCTCCCTCCGCTTCTGCTTTCCCGGAACAAGATAAACCCTTTTTCTCCTTACGTAATGCGATTTTCTCGGAAGCTTTGTTCCCTGCGCTCGTTTGTAATTGTCGTAGTTTCCTTTTCCTTCGGAGATTTTTCTTTTTTAAGTTCCTCTGAGACTGAAGACGTTCCCTTCGCCTATGTTATGAACAAGGTTTCATTGCTCCACTATAGTATGAGACCATAACTCCTCTTCAAGAGATGTAGACCCCGGATCTTTTTCTCCCTTCCTCCCTTTCTTTTAAGTAGGTTTCAAGAAAGGCACCTTTCCCTTTTTTAACGATGCTAAAAATTTGTGACTTATTTGTTGTCCCCTGCAACTATAGAGCAGGCTGCGTTTCTTTTGATCCAGACAATCTTCCACCTTCATACCACATTTTTAGATGGGCGTCCGGGATGGTTCCTCCCTTTTCTGGCCATCCTGACTTCCTTCATGTTCCTTTGCAGTCGTTCAATGGTACCCCCCTTTTTCACCGGGGGATCTCTCCCCCCAAATTCAAGCAATTGCCTATGAAAGAGAGTTACTCACGGTCGTCTCTCCTTCTCTCCTCGTCGCCAAGAATTTACGTCGTTTCTTCTTCGTTTGTCGCGCGACCCAACCTCTTAAGATGTACGTGTCGTCTCTTTCCTTTGGACAAGTCGAGCGGCAGCTTTTTTTTGAGCGGGATACTTTTCTCTTGTTTTCAGTCGAGTGCACCGAAACTCTTTCGAGCTCTCTCTCTTTCCCATTTGGTTCCTTTTACTGCCCCTCATTACCTTCTTTTCCCTCCTCCTGAAAGCGATCCCCCCCCTCCCCCCGCATACTGCCTACCTTCCTCGAGCCGACTTGTCAAGCGGACCCCCCTTTTTTCCCGTACAGCTTAATAGACCTATGTTATCTCTCACCTTCTGTAACTTCTTGGCGACTCCTCTTTTTTTGCGGAGCCTCACCGTTTTTTAACCCTCTTTCATCGTTTGAAAATTCCAGGTCTTTTCTCCTGTAAAGAGCGTACCTTGCGTTAAGCCTTTCCCCTACTTTTAATGTATTAAGGAGGTTTTCTTCTTCACATTCCTTTCTTTAGCCTCACATTCTTCCTTTTCCCCTTTTTTTCGGGGATGTATGACCTCTCTCCCCCAGACTGTGATCTATAGTGTTTCAAAACCTCTCCCTCAAATTGGATAATAGTTTCCCTTTTTTCCTTTTCCTTCGGTAAGACGTACAATCTTTCCTCAGATCCGCGATTTTATGCCTACTCCCCCCGACGATTCCGTAGTTAGGTTTTTCCCCCTTAGTTGTCAACTCTTTTCCCCAAGGGGAAAGTGAATAACCTTCTTCCCTTCTCACCGTATTAAGTATCTTTCCGTTCTTTCTCTAGAGCGGGTCCCCACAAGACCTAGACAATTTCTCTGCTTCTACAACGCTTCCTGAACAAAGCGAAGGTTCTTTTTTTCCTTTCATATTTGCTAATTATAAGCATTAATAGGATGTTTTGCTCGATTACAGTTGCACCCCCTCCCCCCTTAAGAATGATTTTTTCTTTTTCCCTCCCCTTCACAGGCAGCCATCGTCACTTCATGCATCAGGGGGATGTTAAAATAGTCCCAGTGCGCATTTTTTCTTTTCTTCGGTACAAGATCAGGGCTTCTCCCTTTCCTTTCTTCTGACACGAAAAACTGCGTTGATCGTTTTTTCCCTTGTCATGACCGATTTTTTTTTAGAGCCCCCCTTTTCCACACGCTCTTATCCACCCTTTTCCAAAAATTTCCTTCGTTTCCGGACTTCCCTCCCAGAGGACGGTGGTTATACGCTTCGCCTCTTTGATGGTACAGTATGTTCTTTCGTTGGATTCGATCCCCTGTTTTTTTGGTTCTGTTCGGTCCATGCGCGAGAGAGTTTCCCTCCTTTTTTTTATATTTTTTTGTTTGCTTTGCTCTTTTTTGTTCTGTTTATTTGATGTGTATCTTAATTTGCATTTTTGTTTTTTGTGTTTTTTTTTTTTGTTCTACGGGGGCACACTCCCCCCTAAAGAATCTCACAATCCCCTCCAGTATCGCCGTCCTTCTCATATATCCAATTCCCTTCTCCCCGATCGCAATCTTTCTCTCATTAAACCATTTTGAACGACGTGGCCTTCCCATCGAGTCCCCCTTCAGCGACCCCCTTCCTCCTTCTGTCTAACTCTATGTCTGGTTGAGGATTTTTCCCTCCCGAATGTCTTCCAACCTTTCTTTGGATTGCAGGTATTAGAAAACTTTATATTGAAACTTTTTATTTCCGTAAAATTTTTGTCTTTTTTTTTTTTGGACAGCTCTCTTGTGTAACTACTTTTTATGGTGGTTTTTTTTTGTTTGTTGTCCCCATGTGGTTGCACACATTTTTTTTTTTTTTTTTTTTTTTTTTGTGTCCCCTGTGCACGTCCAATACTTTTCCTGCCTATGTTCATTTTGTGCAATTCATCCACTTAAAACGTTTTCTTCCAAAAGAAAAGTTCTCAGAACCTCCACTCCATCAGCGGCCATTCTCGCCCGAATCAGAACTCTTGGTGCCAGTTTCAGATAGATAATTGTCAGCCCCCCGTAAAACATTCCCCTTTTTTCATGAAGTCGCTGCGTTCAATCTAAGATCAATCCTGGACCCCCCTCACTATGAAACCCTTTCTTTTTGCTATATTCGCGCGGATTATTGACTCAGGTTTTTAATTTTTCCACGAGATCTGGCGTACCTTTTTTTTTACCATTCCCCGATAGGTGATCCATTCTTTTTCTCTAACCCCAGAGCAAATCCCAAAAAAATAAAAACGTGAGCTCAAACCCTTTTCTCCCTACCTTTCTCAAATCTTGAAGGGACTGAGGCACTGATAGTTTCCTTTACCGCATCCCCTTGGGAAAATTTTTATCTTGCGACTGTGGGCCGAGAATTGCCCCACGCCGCAAGTGCAATATGGCCTTTTCTCCTTTTTTTTAAGCCCACACTCTTCGATCTTTTTTGGTGATGGATTTTTTAAAGTACTCCGGGATCCCTGCATGACCCTTTTCTTAACGCGTGGCCTTATATCAGATCTCCAGCGTCTCATTCCTTAAAAACATTTTTTCACCAACTTTGTTTGTGTGTTTTTTTTTTGTTTCAGCCTAAGGTGAAAGTTTTCTTTTCAACAGGTTTCCTGAGTACGATATACACTTTTGACTTGAATGTTTTCCTTCCTCTTGTCCTTTTTCAGAAGACCGATGAACCCCTCCTTCCTTGAGGAAAATTCTTCAGCGGTTTTGTAACATCACCGCGAATTCAACCCCCCCCCCCCCCCCCCCCCCCCCACTTGTTGTTTTCCTTTTTCTTCGACTACGTCGAACAAGGGACCGGCCCCTCCCTGTCCCATGAAAGGTGCTCTTCGGCTTCAGATACTTCGTTTTCCCTGGGAACCCAGCGAGATGATTTCCGTCACAAATCGAGGATTTGGGTGCTTTCCTTTTTTCCCCGCGCTGGCATAAGAAGGTGGCTCCCCATCCGAAGTGTTTTTTACTGGATCTGATCAGCCTTTTCCCAGTCGACGGCGAATTTCACGACGGTATCCCCCCCCCTCCCCCCCCTCTCGGCAGAGCGAAAGACGCTTTTTGACCCTTATCCCCAAGGGATTTGAGGACCCATGTCTTTCAAGCCGCCCTCTGGAAAGATGCATGCCCAGGCAAGCAACCCCCCGGCGTGGATCACTTACGATTGACAATCCCCTCCCCGGGCCCTTCCCAGAGATTTTTTTTCAGGGGACCAGCCTTCTCCTTGGAGTGTCCTTTTTTTTACACCTTTTGGGGATTCCGTCCTCGGCGCCTCAGGTGTCCCGGGAGCATTGGGCTTCTCGTTGAAGGCGGTCCTGAAAAGTCCACCTGTGCTCTT
>Ga0179593_1541630_pt1 | contig 15969 bp, 22 predicted proteins | sample CZODoug2_1_08_16_FD_185931 | JGI IMG/M metagenome (GOLD analysis project Ga0179593, IMG submission 185931) | Vadose zone soil fungal communities from Angelo Coast Range Reserve, California, USA - CZODoug2_1_08_16fungal (PacBio error correction) | ecosystem: Environmental > Terrestrial > Soil >... | reverse complement strand
TCTGGAAAGAACCTCTGTTCTTTTTCTTTCCTCACTCTGTCCAATATTTGCCGGCCTTTTCCCATTCGCTCACCTCGGTATGCGGCCTTGCCTCTCTTTTTCTTGCCTCGCGTTGTCCCTGTTCTTTTTTTCTACCTTTCGCACGTGAGGTAATCAGCTGAAGTCTCGAAGGGCGTCACATTCTCCCTGCAGAAGTCCCTGGGCGCTTTTTCCCATAGCTTCAAACGATCCTCTTTTTTTTTCTTCTTTCCTCGTGACCACGCGTGCCCCTCCCCCCCCTTGGAGCGCGATAGTCTCAGATTTGAATAGTTTTATTTTTTTTTCCCTCGCGAAGGCGGACTCTTTTCCTGTTGGAAATGCGGGCCATGTTCCCCTCCTCTCTTTTCGATTAAATCAAATTTTTTTCCCCCCCCGCTAAGAGTTGCGAGGACATTCCCTTCTTGGTTCCGCGAAACGTCCCTGCCCGAGGGGTCAACACCGCGTGTTCTTTTTCTTCTTTTGTGAGGAGCACAGACCCCCTCCCCCTTTCTGTCCAGACTCGCGCATGACGTCTTTCGCTCCCTTCTTTTTTTTCGGGGACCGAATTGCTCCTTGTCCCCTATTACCGTTGCGCTCTCCTTTTCTAGCGCAGCCCCTCATCTCTTGCGTGTTCGGAAAGACAGCTAGCGCCGTGATTTCTCTTCCTCCTTCCTTTCAGTTGCGCCAAACAGTCCCTCTTATGACAAGGGGATCTCATCGCTTCCTTCCTTCTTCCGTGGAGCATCCAGGCGCTTCTTTCTTTTTTTGCTTCATCGACGAGATTTGGCTGCTCCCGCCGAGTCTCCTTTAACTTTTTTCCCCTGCGCGGGGAACAAAGTCTTCCTTGTTTGCCGATAGCCAGGCACGGGTTCTCCCTTTCCCTTCTGAGGGATTTTTCTTCCTCCCCATTCCTTTGGCATGGCGAGGAAGTCATAATAGGGTCCTTCTTTTTTTCTTTTTCCTTTTCCCGCTGGGAGCGCTTTAGCAGTTGTTCTATGTAGCCGCTGATAGAACCGCCTTTTCTTTCCGAACCTTTGCGCCAACCGATAGCTTGCTTCGACTCCGTTTGTCTTTTGGTAGTAGGAGATTCTTTTTATCAGAATAGTCGAGATCGTCCATTTTCTTCCATGGACCCCCAAAAAAAAGGCACCCCCAGCTTGTCGGCCATTCCTGACGTTCAGCTTTTCCTATACGAACATAAGCTGTGACCCCTCTTCGTCTGGGAACCTCCTTTCTGCGGAGGTAGGCCGACTTTTTTTTCCCCCCAAGGCAAAACGACCTCTTTTTTTAGCATGGCCCAAGCTCCGATTTTCTCTCGATCCTATGACCTTTTGGCAGAGACTTTCGACGATCATCCCTTTTTTTTTTTGGTATCGGCCGCTGAACGATCTTCCCCGATGGTCCTGCGGAACCCGTCCTCCTCCTCCCCTACCGCAGCAAGCCTCCGTTCTCCTTCTCTCTGATGCTTCCAAAGCTAGGGTAGCGCACAGCGTTTTGATTACAGCTCTGCATTATCCTCTTCCCCTCCTCCCGTTTCTCCACCCAGAGCTGCTTTCCTTTTCCCTTTTCGCGCGCCGCCCCCTCTTTTTTCCTCCTTCCCCCCCCTCTGCGCGACCTTACCTTCCCTTCCTTCAACGCTCCGAGTCGAGCCGTTCAATGTAGAGAAGAGCCTTACCCTTTTTCTTTTCTTCGGCATCGATATGGACGACTGTTTTTCTACGGGCGCGCAGATTCCTCTCCCCCCCCCCACGGCATGGGGAGCTTTCCTTCACTTTTCGCCGCCAGAAAGCGGGACTTAGCGAGATGGAGATCCCGTTTTCTCTTTTTGAGCTCCAGCGTCGAATACCCCCTTTTTTGCGGCAATGATGTTGAAAACTGCTTTCTCCCCTTCTCCCCCCTTCTCGGTTCGTCGACTTTGCGCTGCGCGAGATCACGAGGCACGTCTGCGCTCGGGCTCCCGCCATTTTCCATCTTCAAGAAAAAACGAACGGCGAACCTTGACAATGATCCTTTTCTCTTCCATCATCGCGCGTTATTTTTTTCCACGGGGTAGCATCAGACCGGAAACTCACCCCACTTCCCTTCGAGGGCTTCTTTTCTTGGCCATGCGAGTTTTTAACCTGACCCTTCTTTTTGTCCCTCCTTCTCCGGCTCGTCCTGGGGCGAAGAAGCAGACAGGTCTCGGCGCAGATTGGCATTCTTTTCTTTCCCGCCCTTTTGACGCAGCACCATGCTGATGTCCGTTCTAAGGCGACAAGTTCCCCCCTTTCCCTCCCCTTTGCCCGCGCATTTCTCCTTTATCGTAAAACTCACCAATGACTTTTCAGTTCCCTTCCTTTTTTTTCCTTCCGACGTACTCAGGGAGGGCATTTAATGTCGTTCAGGTATCCTTTTTTCCCCTCCCGGGCAGGAGTTCTACCTTCCACGGCCTCGACCAAAACTTCTTTGCTTTCTTTTTTTTTCCCAAGTCCGGGGCGTGCTTCCCGAGAACCTCCCCCCCTCTGCCCAGAGCCCACTTGGCAAGCTCGGTTTCTCGCAGGCTTACTCCTCCCCCGGCATCTTCCCCCCTTTTTCCCCTTACATAGATCGTTCTTTTTCTCCCCCTTCCCTCTGCGAGACACACCCCTCGATCTCTTCAGGAAATGGCTCTTGGCCGCCGCCTTTTTTCTTCGCGCTGAATACGGTCCCCCTTTCTTTTTTTCTTTAGAGGACAGATTATCGATCAGAAAATTGTAACTTTCCCCCCCTCGACGAAAGGACCTTCATCGGCAAGCGCTCGCTTTCTCCCCCTTCCACTGGCTTGTCTTCCCTTCCCCGATGGGATCGAAAGTAGAGAGAGCATGAGGTACGTATCCCAATTATACTCCTTTCTTTTTTTCCCGCAAGGATACTCAGTCCGGTATTTTCCTTCTCTTTATACTCATCCGTTATTTCTTCTCTGCGATTGCCGTCCCCTTTCCTTGGCATGCTTGGACCGTGGACTGACTATCCCCTTTTTTTTTTGCCCCAGAATGCACATGGATGGATTTTAGCGAATATGTCCGACCTCTTTTTCTATCCCTTTCTACCTACTTTTTTCGGAAGCCAAGGCACAGAACTTTTCCTTTTTATATTTAAGTGTGCGCAAAACCCCTTTTTCCTTCGTATGTCGGTGGTTTTTTCAATGGTCTGCTTTCTTTTTTCTCTTATCAAGCACCCCACTGTCCCTTCCCCCGTATCAGCGCGGAAATTGGGCGGCAAAGATCCTTTCGTATATAGAGTTTCTCTTCTTTCTAGCCCGCTCTTTAGATAATACGAGGGAAGGCCGCTCCTTTTTTTTGTTTTCGTCAGGTGACGGCGATAACCCGTATTCCCCCCTCTTGATGGATCGGTTCGCTTCTTTTTAGAGTATCGAGGCTAGCCGGACGTGTCGTTCGATTTCGCTTTTCTTTTTTGTCGAGCCGTGGCGAGCAGGTTTTTTTAAAGAGACCTCCCCCCCCCCCATGACCTGGCAATCTTTTCTCCTCTTGTCTTCGTGCGCAGGTGTCATCTAAGTTCATTTGGGCTTGTTTAATACTCAACTTTTTTCTTTTAGCGGGCAGGCTTACTTCTTTTCCAGTGTAGCTGATTCGCGCCGGCTTTTCTTGCAATACAGACCTGTTTTTTGCCTTTCCGAGCGCGCCGACGACCGTCTGCTTGCTTTTCCCCTTCCTCTCCCGATGGCCGTCTCCCCCCCCCTGGAAGGTTATAAAAAGGAGCATCCATGGTTGGCCCCGCTAGTTTTTTTCTTTCTGCGGTCGATGAGGCATACTTTTCCTCTGCGTCCAGCTCCCCTCCTTTTTTAGCGTTTCTCTCTCTTTTTAGACGGTATGTTCTGCCAGTCAGAATGGTCTTCGATCCTTCTTTTTCTTTAGCGCATAGGAATTTCTGCCGATACTAGATCGCTACCCTTTTCTCTCTCTTTCCTGCTCGGTGAATACATTTTTTCCCCCCCGTTGTGCCGCCACGGATGAAAGGATTCGTATTGAGAAGATGTCGTAACGTTCTCTTCCTTCTTCTATCGCCAATTGCCTTTTTTTCGGCGAGGCCACGGAGTCTTCCTTCCTCCTCTTTTCCAGCCTGGGTTTGTTAGTTTCCCTCCCTCTTCAGTTATGAAACGAAGAAAGAGCGTTAACTTTCTTTTCCTCGCTCGCCGCCATGAAAGCTTGTTCAATGCAGATGCGTCCTTTCCCCTTCCCCCTCTCGCGTTGTACGGCTTAGCTGCGTCTTTTTCTTCGTGCGCAGCTGGTGCGAGAATAGATTACTTTCACGTTTCCCGGCGCGCGAAAAGTCTTGTGAGTTGCGAGTGGTTTCCAGCCCTTCTGGTGGCGTTTCTTTCTCCTTCTCCCTGCTCCAATATGGTTCAAAAGATGTTCTAACGAGGCGGCGTTTCTTAACGTCTTTTTTTCCGGGCTGCGTCGTATAGACGTGTGCCTTTTTTAGAATTCGCCTTTTTTTCTTTCACTCGGCGGTTTCCCTTTCCCCTTCCCGAGGACCATCACGGAGGACTGGAGGACTGGTTTTGCGAGTCTCTTTTTTTTTTTGTCATCGGATCGAGCTGACCTCTTTTTTCCGGTACGTGGTTTTTTTTTTCCCTCTTCTCTGGTCGCCAGAACGAACCGCCCCGATTTTTCGGTGCACGATTTTGGCAAGTGATGTCGTCATTTTTCCCCTCCCCCATTGTGCTATAACTTTTTTTCTCCCGAAGCTGGGGGTGCAGGGTTTTTTTTGCAGGCGGCGCTGGATCTCTCTTTCTCTCCCCCCGACTGATCCTCTCCTACCCTGCCGCGGGAAAAAACGTGATTCGAATTGCCTTTTTTTGCGCGGCTTTCCCCAAATCCCGGGCGTTTTTCCCCTTCCATTCTGCGAACTGAAGACTAGACCAGTCCCCTTTTTTGAGCACAAAAAACCCCTTGGACCCGATGATGCCTGCTTCCCTCTTTTTCTTCCCGTTGCTGAAGCCCGACCCCTTTTTTGCGTTTCCCCCCTTTTCCGATCGCCCCACAGCAATCTTTTCCCTACTTGGTCCCGCTGTTTCTTTCCCTCCCCCCCCCGCTACTTACGGTTCTTTTTTCCCTCCCTTTTTTCGAAGACCAAATTAGGGCTATGAACTCAAATCCCTTGCCTGAGATCCCGCCTTCTTTCCGATGACGATCCCTGGTCTTTCTCTCCTGATTGTGAATGTGTCTCCCCCTTCCCTTGGTGAAAGAGGCCCTCGAGACCCTTCCGGCGCTGAAGCTTGCATCAAACGTTCCTTTCTGCGGACGATAATCTCTCGGGGCTTTCTTTCGGCGCCTTTTCCCTCTTCCCCTCCATACTTGACAGCCCCTTCTCCCCTTTCGCGCGCTGGACGAGGTTCGCGCACTGCCTCTATCTTTTCAGAGCGCTACGCGCTTTTTTGAAATGAAACCATCCCTCCTCTCGTTGCTGCAGGCTTCTTGTAGCCATCGCTTTGCGTGGTGAGTCCGTCTCCTTCTTTTTTTTTTTCATAAGGAACGCTAGATTTTTTTCATCCCACGGAAAGACGGCTTACTTCTTTCCTTCCTCCCTTGTTTTCCCTTTTTTCGCAACTCATTTCAAATCTGATCGATCGCGACCCTTGGTTTGGTCTTTTTGCGAGAAACCCGTCCCCCTATTCGTATTGGCGCCCGACTCCCCCCCCCTCCCCCTTGCCCCAGGGACTCCCCTTTTTTTTTCAAGTGTGCCGGAAAGGATTGAGCGAGACTCTGGCATTTTTTCCTACATTGGACCCATAGCGCAGGGCCATTTTTTTTCCGCCTGAAAGTCGGGCAGTGAGGCAAGCATGCAGGTCTCCTTTTTCTCCCCCTTGTCTGAGGGAGCAAGCTTTCTTCCCCTTTCGTTCCCTCTTCTGTTTATGGTGAAATCGATCGCCCGCCTTCCCCGCTATGCTTGCAGGTGCTTCCCACTTACCTTCTTTTTTTGTTGTGTTGAGAGCGATCTGGAACAGCACTATTTCAAAGACTCTTTTCCCCCATCTTTGCAGGACCGGCAGTCCTTTCCCCCTCCGACAAATTAGATAAAATCGTAGCGGCCTGAATGCATTCTACAATGAATCTTCCTTTTTTTCCTGGCTTATGGTAAACAATGTCTTACCTGCGTCTCTTTTCTCCGGGGACGCCCCTCTTCACTCATTGCAGAATTCCCTTTTTTCTCTTTTGCTGGTCGGCGCCAAATCGCTTCAACGATCTTAGGCTGGGGCCTTTTCTTCTTCCCTTCCCTTGGAGCGGCGATCGTCGTTTCCCAGCCCCCCCCCCTCCGGAAGCAGCATGCCCCTTCTGCTTCTTTCTTTCCGTTGGAAAATGCGGCCCCCATGTAAAAATCGTCTTTTTCCCTCAATCGTAAAACCGCTTATAATTTCCCCCTTAACCCTTCTTCTTGGAAACCACGCAAAGCGATGGCTCCCGCCGACACTCATCCTTTCCCCTTTTTTTCACACCGCGCGTAGCGCTCTGAGCTCCTTCCCAGCCAAGTGCGCGACCCTTCCTCTTTCTGCCGCGGCGCCCTTTCTCCTTCTTTGACGGGACCGAATTGCTTTCAGCCGCACGATCTGCCTCTTTTTTTCGGATGATAGTCGCAGACAATCAAATCGGTTCTTCTCCCTTAAAGCTCCAGCGCCGCATGGTCCTTTTTTTCTTTCCCCCCCTTTGTGCCAGTTCGCAACCATTCCCTCTCATGACCAGGGGATCAGTTCCTCATTGGACGGAGGAATCTTTTTTCTTCCTTTTTGTTCGTTTTGTTCCCTTCTTTTTCGATCCGGACGGAGGTAAAGATCAGCCGGACTTCGTGCCCCTCACCCCTTTCCCAAGTATGATTGCGACGCGTTTTCCAGGCACGGGTGGCTTCTATGTTCCTTTTCCTGTTCTTTCTAAGCACCGATTTTTCTCGCCAGCATTCATAGGGTCACCGGCTTGTGCTATTTTTCTTCCTTCGCAGCGATACGGGTCTCTTTTTCAACGAAGGGATTTGGTTCCCCCTCCCAGCGTCCGCGCACCGTTCTCTTTCTTTTTCCCCCTCCCGGTTTTCACGACGCGAAGATGGTAGTCGGAGATTTATTTTGATGTTTCTCTTTCTTTCGCGGCCTGACCCAGACCCTTCAACCCCAGCTTCTCCTTCTTCCTACTCCCATGCCTTCTCGCATTCTTCGTCCGATGAAGACCCCCTAGCTTGACAGCTCACAGGTTCTTCACTTCCCTTTTTTTCTTCTTTCGGGCGACCTTCTTCGTCGTCACCCTCTTTCCAACCGACCCCTTCCCAGGAGCCTCGTCCCAAGCCCTTCTTTCTTGAGAAGGATTCTCGGCAGTTAGACAGATTCCCCTCCCCTTAGTCAGAAGTGATTTTCTCGCTCTGATCTCTTTTCGCCGAAGATGCTATCACTTCTTTTCCCTGCACGTATCGAACACGTCCTCCCCTCCCCTCCGCGGAGCCTTCATCCCCTATGCTTAAAAGAATAGGTAAGAGCCAAGAGTTTTGATCCTCTTTTTTTCAGATAGAGCAGGATTCTTCCAAAGAGGCTGCGGGAAACCACTAGCCCACCTTTCCCCTTCCCCTTTTTTTTTCCGCGCCTCCCCCCCTTCTTCTCGATTCTACGACAAAAGATGCTCGCGTCTTGTGATATTTCTCTCCGGCGTCGAGCCTGGGAATGTCTTCATTGAAACAGCTCGTTCATGGCGGCCTCTTTTTCCTCCCTCTTGGCCGATCACTTCTTTTCTTTCTCCGGGCGAGCAGCTGCGCCCGACAAACATTCTTTCTGACGAAGGTCGTGGCTCGCCGCCGCTTTCCTCGATGGCGAGCTTAAGATGCTGCGTCCCTCCTTTCTCTCCAGCTTTTTCCTCTACCCTCCTGGAGCAGAGGAGGCAATCTGATTGACTGATCCCAGGAGAGAGCTTTCTTTTTCTCCTCTCTCTTTTTTTCCTCTAGCCGTGCGATGCGGCTTCTTTTTTTGCTCGTACAGACACATTCTGAGGGCAGACCCCATTTTTCTTTCTCCCATGCATCGCCCCTCCTTCTAAAAGGAGCAGAGCGCAGGACAAAGCGTCTCGGTTTTTTTTCTCTTTTTTCTTTCCTAATCGAACGGCCCCCTCGCCGAGCGGCGCAACCAGGCATTCTCCTTTTCCCCCCCTCTCTTTTATGTCGAGTTCCTTCCTTTTTCGAAGCCGCAGAAGGCGCGGTTGCGCGGCCCGCTGGAAATCTTCATCACCAGGCTGATGGTCACGGATGCTTTTTTATCCACCCGGAAGCATGCCCGTCTCTTTTCTTTTTTCCCCCACTCCCCCCCTCCTTCTCTCACCTGCGAAAACGCACGCTATCGGGCGGTCGCCCCCACTTTTTCTCTGACGGAAAGGGACCGGGAAGTATTTGCTCTACAAACTCCGGGCTCCGAGCGCCGTCCCTCCTTTCCTTCCCTTGGGCGAGCAGCGATACCTTCTTTTTTCGAGCCATCAAGATGGGCAACTCGGTACGCCGGCACATCGCAGACACTTCCCCCTCTCCATTCCTCGAGATTATCTTTGCTCCCTTTGTGGCCCCCACAATCCCATCTGGCCCTCGATCTTCCCCTCCTTCCTATGGGCCGCAGAAGCGCCTGGCTTGCTTCCTCGCATCCCTTTCTTTTCCTTTGTGTTGATAAGAGTTCTTTTTTTTTCATTTGCAATGAGGGTTCCCTCCCCCTTCCCTCCGAACATTTCCCTTTTTATTGCCGCAAGAAGCTGAAGCTTCTCTCCCTTTTTTTCCCTCCTGGCTTGGCTTCCTCTTTCTTTGCCTCGAAAGTAGCGGCGAGCCTATTTCCCTACTCCATGGATCCATCCTTCTTGCAGGCGAACCGCAATTGATACTTCAGTCCCCGAACCCCTTATCCTTTTTTGCCCGGCAGCTACTCTTTCATCCTCTTTTTTCTTTCTTATTCCGGCCCAATGAAGGGTCTTTTTTTACGTTCCCGAAGTTCCCCTTTCGGTTCCCCGGAAGCAAAGATTTCACATTGCTGGCGCGGTCTCCCCTTTTTTCTTGGTCGAGCCCATCGAATGGACTTTAAGCCAAAGCCAGTGCCGTTACTCCCTCCTGCGAAGAGCTGCGCCGGATGCTTTCCCTTCCCTGTTCGTGCTTGAGGTGGGTCTCCCCTTTCCTGGGCCTTTTCTTTTTCTGATATTTTTTTTTTTCATTATTTCAAGACACAACCTTCCGTATTCAGAGCTTTTCTCCTCGCAGGCCCTTCTTTTCTCCGGCCAGTCTTGAAGGAGATCGCGGGCAGAGCTTCTGGTTCCTTTCGCGGACGATGGAGCAAAGATAATCTTTTTCCCCGGAGGTGCTGCGTCAGGTTCTTTATTAAGATCTTGCCCTTTTTCGGGCGCGAGCAGGTTCGTTTTATCGCGGGTCGACTTTCCCTTCCCAGTCGGCGCGGATTTTTCGCCGGAGTTGTCGTGCCGTGGCGGCAGGGTCTTTTTTTTCTTTTTCCGCAAGAGAACGAACCCGTACAGGACCTTGCCCGTCTTTCGCCCGGAGTACGGCTTTTTAATCAAGTCATTTGGGAGTTTTTTCCTACAAACTTCCCTTTTTCCTTAGGCAGGCTTACGTGGTGGATCCCCAGGGTGCTGATTGAGACATCTTTGGTGCTGCCCGCACCCCTTTTTTCCCTTTGGAGCTTCGGTTTCTAGCGCGCAGAGACCGTGGCTTCGCCAAAGTCTCGCCATGTTTCCTTCTGGGCAGGTTCTCAACGCGACCTTTTTTTTCCAGATGGATGGTATTTGCGATTTTCCCTTTCGCTGAGGACTACTTCCTTACAGCTCGATTTCCCCCCCGCGATACGGGATTTTTTTTCCTCGATTGCGTCGCATTTTCGCCCCTCTTTTTTTGCCAGCAGGAATGGTCGCCCCCCCCTCCTCTTCCCCCTTCGCTTCGGGACCTTCTTTCTTGGCAGCGGATTATCTCGCGCAAGCTTTCCGACTTTTTTCCCCTCTTTTCTCTTCGGGGATCAGTTCAACAGCTTTTCCGGTACAGGATGTATGCGGAGCTTTTCCGGTCTCGAGAGCACGTCTCGTTCCCATCTACGCGAAGTCCGCTTTCGGGCGGCGGTGGTACTCTTTCAGGCCGCTTCAAGCTTGGGTGTTTTTTTTTCCTTTTCCCCGTATGAACGCTGCCCCTCTTCCCCTTTCCTCGGCCAGCTATTACCTCCCCTCCCTTTTTTCAGAACGAGCTGTTCAATGCGATGATCGAATTTCCAGGCTAGACGCCGTTTTGGTTCTTTTTTCTTTCATTTCCGGTAGCGCAGCTCCTCGAGAACTTCCTCCTTTGCGGGAGCCTCCCCATTTCAGGGATTGTAGTTGAGATGGTTCAAGAAGCCTACGGGTTTTCTTTCTTCTTATTCACCTGCTCAAATATTGTTTTTGTCAAGAGGCGGTTTCCTTCTTTTCTTCCCGCGGCGAAAGCGTTTTCTGTTCCTTGCGGATAAAGGGCCGGGTATTTCAGCAAACGATCTTTTTTTATCATATTAGGAGAGTTCTTCCCCCCCTTCCGGGCCGAGCCATCATTCTTCTGGTCAATGGTTCTTTCTCCTTTGTAACGGGTCTGAAGATTTAGGTCATTGTTTTTTTGTCTCCTCTTTGACATAGAGCGTGGGCCGTCTTTTTCGTGGTGCCGGGGGTTTCCCCCTTTTTTCTCTCTTTTCCTCCCGACCTCCCCTTCTATCGGTGAAAGGACGTGTAGAGCCCCTTTTAGTAGTCATCGAAGACGACCCGTCTGGAGGATTGCTCCGAAGATGGGTTTTTTTTTTTTTTCTTTCGATTTTTGCGCTGGAAGATTTTTTCTAGCCCGGTCTTCCCCCTCTCCTAATACCATCTGCCCGGCCTTTTTTTTCTTCCGCATCGAGCGGTTGCGCGGTTTTTTCTCCCACTTCCCATTCTTTTCTTTTTCCGGCGACATAGACACGGAGAGATGGCCCTCTTTCTTTTCCCATCTGAGCAAACGCCCTTTCTTTTGCTGCGCGCCATGCTCAAATCAGATTGCTTTTTTCTCCATCCACTGACGCCGTATTCTCCCCTCTTTTTGGCGATCGGCCCAAAGAAATAGCGTTAATCATACTTTGTCCCCCCATTTCCGGCTGATTTACCTCCGGCCGGATCGTCGTTTTTTGCAGCCAAACGCCCACCTGCCTCTCTTTTTTTCCCTGCCGGACAAGCTTGTCTTTTTTCCTCCGCTTTTTTCTGCGCGCGATCGAGGGATGTTGTCTCAACTGGCACTACCGGGGTTGCCGCTTCCCTTCTCCTTTTCTTGACCGAAACACGGCAATCTTTTTTTTTTCCCATCTCTAGGAGGGCGCAACGGGGACTACCCCCTCCCCTCCGGGCGGATGCTCCCTTTCCTTTCTGATCAGCGGAGACGCGGAATTGCCCCGCGCGGCTGTGGCAGATTTTCTTCCTTTGCTACTCAAGACGTGAGCTCTTCTTTTCCCTTGGTGCTTGAAACACCCTTCCTCTCGCGTGCTGCCGTGCTTCTTTCGCTCTTAGTGGTTGCCTGTAGCGTATGAGCGGTTTTCAGCCTCTTTGGATCCCCTTTTTTTTTTTACCATGGCCGCCTTCTTTCCCATATCCGCCGTCGCCTCCCCTGCTCTGTCAAACTCGATTTTTTTCCCTTTCTTAGATAGGAGCATAAAAGGGTGCGGCAGTTCCGCTGTTTTTTTTTCCGTTTGAAGCGATGGCGACGACCCTTTTCCAGGGACTTCTGCAATGTTTTTACTGTGCTTTTCTCTTCCTTCCCATCACTCGAGAAAGGTAATTTACAATTGTTGACTAATGTCTTTCTTCCCACGCGCGATGCAGGGAACGCCTGGCAAAGTAGTGTCCCTTTTCCTCCTCATCCGAGGGCGTGAGCCGATGTTTTTTTCTCCCCTTTTCTCCGTTGTCCGGCAAGATTTCCTCTTTTCCTGATCGCAGCCGCGGAACGATATGGCCATGGTGTGTTCCAGACTTTCTTTTCTTCCCTTCTTCCACAGCACCTGCATGGCATGAGCAGGTCCCCTTTCAACCATAATCTCGTCCAATTTTGCCGGACCGGCACTTTTCTTCCCCCCCTTTTTACCTCTATGCGTCACTGACATTTCCTCTCTGTAGTTCCATGCATAGCGATGTTTCCTGCGATGCTGGTCAACAGTCTAACGTGCGTCTAGGTACTTTTTCTTTTCGGCACAAAGGAGACACACGCACTTCCCCTGGGCGCGCTGGTTTGCGCGTTCCTCTTCTCTTTCCCCCCGAGACTTAGGTTTTTTCTTCTTCAATCGAGTGAACGCCGCATTGAGCCGATCTCTCAGTCTTTCCATTCTTTTTCTTAAGAAGCATGCCCTCGCTTTTTTTTTTCTGACGCGTCTTTCCGGGCCCTTCTTCTGTAAAACCCCTAGGATTCAGATCTTTTGAAAAACCGCTCCGAGTAATCCCTTCCACCCCACGCAAAGCGATGGGTACCCTCCTCCCCCCTTCCCTCCCCCCTTTTTTCACGCTTGTTTCACACACGCGTTCGTAGCGCTATTTCCGATCCCTTTATCCCATGACAGGCCAAGTGCTCTTCAGCAGCGCGAATGCCGCGTTATCTTCTTCCGGATTCTTTTCTTTTTCCTCGCGCAGCGACAGATAGCGTTTGGATTACTTTCGCATTTCCCCAATCGGGAGATTGCCGGTGTTCTTCCCTCCTTTGACATGGTCGCGGGCCGGTCACCCCCTTAGTTCCCGTGCTCCCCCTTCCCGAGATAGAGAGAAGAAAAGGATTTATCGATCCCGAACCCCTCTTTTCGGATAGGCGAGGCGTTTTTTCTTTTTCTTCATCGGCCTATCTTTTTCTCTCCGGAGGTAAATTCAGCAGGACTTTTCCGGTCCTCGGGGGACCAAAAGTATCCTTCTCCCTATTGAGGGGGCCTTCTCCTGGTGGCTCCCTTTTCCTTCGCAGGGGCTTTTTCAGCAAACTGTCCCTTTTTTGCGCGCAGCATTTCTTTTTTCTTGTGCTCAAGATGGTACCTTTTTCTTTTTTTCCTCCCCCAGTCGCTCCTTTTCCTCTGTCTCGAAAAGCAGGGATTGGCTGACGCACCGCGCAGCTCCAACCTCCTCTTTCCATTTTTTTCCAGCAGGGAAGATGGTAGTCGGAGATCTTTTCTTCGGCCCTCGTCGAGAATCGTCAGCGCTTCCCGCCTCCCTGCCAGCAACAACCCCTTCCCCCCCCCCCTGAGCAATCCGAACATGAAGTCAGCCAATGGGTAGTATCCTTTGCTACCCTTCCCCTTTCTTCGTGGGCACCGACGGGCTCTGAGCGGGACTTTTCTCCCCTCTCGGGGTCGTTTCCCCCCCCCCCTTTGACAGCGAAACCCTTGGAGCATCCTTCAGTCCCTCCTATGAAAGAGAAAGAGGCAGTTTTTTCCTCAAGCCCCCTCGTCCGCCGGCTTTCTTCTGATGACAGAGGAGATAGAACTCGACTCCTATTATTCTCCCTTCGGGAATAAACGGCCTCTCTTACCTAAGACCCGCGCGTCGCCCGGCTTGCCTCCTCTGGATGTCCCTTTTGTAGCAGAAAGAGTTTTTTTTCTCTTGAGAGGATCCGTTTCTAGGATGAAGTCGCTGCGCCCCCCCAGGGATGCTGGCCCCCTCAACGACAATCCTTTTCCTGCCACTTAAAGTGCTTTCTCCCATCCTTTGTCGCGGACCCTTCCTTTCTCCCGCCGTAAATCTCCGGTATCTCTTCCCTGTAGGCAGTCTCCCTTCTTGCTCTTTCATGGCGGCTCGCTGCGAGGCCCTTTTGAGAAAAATGTCGATCTGGTGTTCCTTTCAGATGAGCCCTTCCCCCTCATGGAGCCGGCTGCCGTCTTTTTCTCCCCCCTCCGAAGCCCCTCCTTTCTCTTGCGAGCTAAAGCTGAGGAGTGCTTCCTCGACAGTGAGTCGTTATCCTGGAGCGTTTCTTCCTGATCCCGAGCGCCTCGAGCTCTTTTTCTCCCCTCTCTTTCTCGCGCGAGACTCTCCCTTTTCTCGCCGTCACCGAAGCGCCTTGATCGGCATTCCATTCTGCGGAATCACTAACTTTTTTCCCTCGTCTCGCATCCATGAGCAGCGCGCCGTCGCGCCTCTCGTAGAGCTTTTTCACGACCGCAACTCGACATACCCGCCATCTAGCTGTCCCCTTTTTCCGGTGAGAACCTTGCCGGCCTTGGATGTTCTTTTGGCGAAGCCGCAGACTTTCTCGCTCCTTCCTCCACCTGGGCAAGCTCCGCCATGTCGTTTCTTTTCCAAGGATGAGGTAAGGATGCGCCCTCAGTCGAACACCCCATGGTTCCCCCCCTCAGCATGCCCGCGCCGGACGACTTCCCTCCCAAATGAACCTTCTCTTCCGGCGCAAAGATTCCTTTCTTTCGGGAAGCCCGCGATTCGAAAGGTCATACGGTCGGTTTTATTCCGAACGGGCCGAGTCTCTTTTCCCCCGACAAACCTTTTCCTCTCGAAGTCAAGCGCCTTCTTTGGCGAGCCGACGATACGCCTCACCTGATCTTTCATTGTCTTATCTCGGTTATCGCCGGAAACTTTCTCACGAAAACGCACGGCCTCGGCCTTTCCCCTCCTCCGAGAGTATGCTACACGGACAGTTGGCCCATTCCTCCCTCTCTCCTTAAGGAACTGGCAGATTCTTTTTCAAGCGCCTTTTTTCCCCCCTCTTAATACGGGCCCTCTTTCTTTTCAAGAGGCCCAGATATCGATCCAGCCCATTTGCAATTGATGGCTTCCCTCTAACAGGGAAATTTTCTTTCCGAAGCGCGCTACGCTGCGGTGCTACGGACACTTGTCTTTTCCTCCCTATTCATTAGCTGGGATAGAAAGTCTCGGCGAGCATTTCTAAGTATGTCGCAATATGCTTCCTTCCCGAAAGAACTCAGTCCCCCCCCCCCTCCTCCCCCATTTTGGACGATCCCTTCTTTTCCTTGTGGTGTGGAGGAGATGACTGCCCCCCTGAAGTGATTTTACTCTTCAGATCATTTCGTTGGCCGCAGATTGCACCCCTTTCCCGCTTGGTTTCTCGCCGACTAATGTCGAGCCCATTGATGAATGGCTTGTTTTCGCAGCGAGCGCGCGGCCTGTCCCCCGTTCGTCGCGGTTTGTGCGTAGTTCCCCCCCCTTTTCTGATCGATATCTTTTTTCTTTTCTCCCACCCAAAGGCACATTGATGGACCTCTTCAGCTGAGTTGCCCTTTTGCGGAGGCCCCCCCTTTTCCTCGATCGAGGGCCATCTTTCTGTCCTAGCCTCTTCCTTTTTTTTCTCAAAAGCTTTAAATAGAGAATGGCCTTCTTTTTTTTGCGTAAGGTGCTTTTTTTCTTCCCCACTTGATGGTCGGGGATCTCTTTTTCCTCCTGTTATCAGCGTTTTCTCCCTGCCTTGAAGCGGCAGCGACTTCGCGGATCCGGTCTTTTCATTTTTTAGCAGGGTATAACTACGGCCCCCCCTTCCCAGAGACCTAACCGTACTTCCCTTGGCACTCTCTTTTCCACCGGAGTCCGGCTGATCGTGCTATTTCCTTTTTATTGGTACAAAAACCCCGTCTTTGCTGGGCAGTGCTTACGTGGTTTTTCTCATGTCTTGAGGCCTTTCTTCTGGTGCTGCAGCCAATACCTCACTGATTTAGTGAGGGAAGCGCTTTTCCCCAGTAAAGAGCCTATGGCGGTCGACCCTTCCCCCTTCAGTTTTCACCGTTCTTTGCGCGCCGCTAGGCTGGCTGGATTGTCGAGTTGCCCTTATGACCTTTTTCTCTGCGCAACGAGCGCTGACTCTTTTTTCTCTAGCATTTTTTCGGCCGGTTGTTTCTTCTCTTTTTTTTCCCTTCCCCTGCCCGCTTAGGTCCCTTTCTTAGAGGCAGAGGAAGATATCGCGCTCGCATCTCGATACTCACTTAGCGATCTTTTT
>Ga0179593_1647304_pt1 | contig 15970 bp, 17 predicted proteins | sample CZODoug2_1_08_16_FD_185931 | JGI IMG/M metagenome (GOLD analysis project Ga0179593, IMG submission 185931) | Vadose zone soil fungal communities from Angelo Coast Range Reserve, California, USA - CZODoug2_1_08_16fungal (PacBio error correction) | ecosystem: Environmental > Terrestrial > Soil >... | reverse complement strand
CCCACCGGCCTGCCTAGGATTATCTTGGGTGAGCTTTATTTTAAGGCCACCCCGGCATAGAGGCAACTCCCTCAGTAGTGCTTCATAGAGCCCTCAATCTATGGCGCTCCTTTCCCCCCTTTCTATTGACCATATCTTGAACGAGCCCTCTCCCAGCCGGCTTCCTTCCTTGGCGCGGGCGCCCCCCTATGCAATGGACTTCTACTTTTGTTGATGCCTGCAACTCCCCGGAAGTTTCTGGCTTCGCAGGCCGTTGAAACCTTCTAGTTTTTTGACTTGAGGCCCACATCCCGGTGTCTCACCAAGTTCGAGCCAATTTAACCCGCAATTTTTTCGCTCCCAGAAGCGTTTGATGCCGATCGTGATCTCACTTTCTCCCCCCTTCCTTGGCCTTGCCCGATCTGGTAGACATAAGACTTACCGATTTTCCATCTTGAAATCCCTCGCAATAACGACAATCGCCCCATGAAGGGAACTAACCACCTTCCCCAAACACCTCTCCCTCCCCCTTGCTCCAGATGCTGTGGTTGGTCGCTTGATATCACGGCTTCATTTTTCTGAATGTCTGTCTTTGACAGTTCGCCCGCGGACTTCCCAACCCAAGCTCTTCTTATTTTTTTTTGGCCAAATCATTCTTTACAAATGCTCTTACATGGTCCTTCTAGTACGCGCCGACACGTGACGAATTTCTCGTTTGACCCCGCCCATTCGTATCACCCCGCAAATTGAGTTTTCGCGGGTTTTTTTTTAGCGACCAGCGAGAGAAACTTCCTCGTTCGCGCTACCGCTGAAGTCCAGAGTATATTCGCAGATCCATAAGAAGACCCCCCTTCCAATTGGACATTAATACCTAAACCCCAAACGATTTTTTTTCCGTAAGTAATATTCAATACGAGCGAATCGAGCGGCAGGTCGTCGTGATAACCTCATACGCCCTGGCTTTCTTAAACGGTCTCCGCCCTTCCCACCATGCCCCTGCACTTTCTTCTCCCGCGCCTGTCCTTCCCTCAATCTGTATTTCCCTTGCTGATGTCGCCTCCAAAGCTTAAGACTTTTCTCAGTGATTTTTCAGAGAGGCCGAAATCCGCTCTTTTTTTTTCTTTTTGCAAGAATTTTTTCAACCACTCGAGAAATGCCCACGCCCGGAACCTTCGTGTGGTAAGTGTGAAACCCGATACCACCCCACTTAGTGCACGCTTCGTTGACATTTTCGTGAGCCTGTCCAGGGACTTCCATTAATTTTCAATAAGAAAGACGCTGCTACGGATTCGATACCGGTCTCGATAAAATTCAGCCCCCCCCACCACGCCCCCCAACGAGTTTCGTTCTTTATTCAATTTGCACGGATGTTGTCCGCCCCCAACGTCCTATCAGTTCACGTTCCGCCTTTTCTGCCAATGTCTTATTTTCAAAATATTGCTCTGCCCCTTATGAGTTCTAGGTGACATAAAGAAACCCACTCTTTCACGAAACGAAACGAGGGGAACCCTTTATTTCTTTATTTTTCTGTGATTTCCGGGTCTTGCCTAGGGAGTAATGGTTGAGCCCCCATCATCAGGGAAATATATTAACATTCCCCCTCCCCCACCTTAGGATCGCAGGCCACCTACCCCCCCCTACCAAATGAATCTATCGGCAATTTTTCAGGCCCAGGAAATTTTCCCGCTGTATCTTTTCCCCTGATATGCGTATTCTGATCTGCTTCATATCGACACCCGACCCTTGTGTTTCTTATCCCATCACAGCTTAAGTTAGTATAATTCGCTATAGCCTCGTCGCCTTTTCTACTTTTCTGTTTTCGGTCATTTTGCTAGAAATTTTTATTTTTTTTTAGGCCGTTAGGTTAGACGAGCCTTTTTCGTTATCGGAACCTATAAGCCTAGGCATTTTTTCAGAAGCCTTGTACTGGTTTTTTGTTTTGTCACAAATCCGTAAGGATGATTCATTTTTTTTTCCCTTCCGCTGCGATTTGCTGTCGTGCCTCGGTGAACGCAACTTTTCTCACTCAAGTCATAGAAGACCGGACATTTTTTTCGTTCTTCTGGGCGCCATCCAACCACTTTTTTCTCGGTTTTTACCCGTGATCACCCTCCCCGTAAAAAGAGCGTTTTGCGGCGTTTTGGCGGATGAAATTTTCTTTCAGTTTCCCGATTTCGCGTCGTTCCCCCCCAACTTCCGAAAACTTCCTGCTTTCTAAACAAGTCACCGATAGCGCGCCTGCCTTTCTCCGTTTGTTTTTTTTTGGCACCACGGAAGCCCTTTCCCTTTTCTGCTGGCAATGCGTTTCTCTTTGGACCTTCCATGCTGCCACCTTCATCTCTTTTTCATCCTTTGTTTCTGAGAGCTTATTTTTTTGCAGCCAATTGGAGCTTTTCACCTTTCACCCCAACCTCGATTTTCGCGCGTCACGCTCGGTCCAATCTTCATTTTCCCAAAAAAAACCCAGGGATGAGTTTGCTATTTTCTTCGTCGTTGATTGCGTGTTCCAGTGGTTTATTTTTTTTGGGCGAACAGAGCCGCTCGGGACTTCCCCGTCGCCCTTTGATTTCACCGTCCTTTTTTCTGAGACCCTTTCCCCCGCATTATGTAATTCTTTTTTGGAATCCCTAAACCCGCCCCTTCTCCCCCCCTTGGTATTGGTTGATCCCCAAGTCTCCCAGAATTTTCCGGGGCCCTCTTTTATATGCTTGCAAGGCTTTACGTTTAATTTTTCCAGGTAAATTTATTCGGCCCCCAAGGAAACCTTATTCTTTCGCACCTGAAACTCCTAAAATTCAGGCTCCCTTGTCATTGGAGAATCTTGGCTCCCGGACCAGGACGTCCGGTCGACAACAGGTCTGTTTGGTTTGGTTTTTAACCTATGGAAACGATTGAGATCAGAGCACGCAATGACACTCTAGCTTTCCCTAGAGGAGACTATTAGCTTCCGTTTTTTTTCTTTTTTTTTGTTCTCAACCCCGGACTTTTCCCAACACGTGGCCACCTTTCGGTGCCTTTATATGAAGACGAGGGCCCTTTGTATTGTCGACGAGCGTCCCGGCAGCCTGATTTTCTTCCTCCTCCTTCCGTTTTATCCTTTTTTAGTTATTTTTCTTTTCAGTGGCCGACCCGGGGAGTGTGTTCTTTCCGCGCTCTTTCCTTCTCGTCAGTGATGGTCCGGGGCTAAATAATTAACCCCATCCCAACCCCCTGAACGGATGCCCTCACCCAGATACCAGGTGTACATTGCTCTGATTACCCTTCGTCTCCCGCCCATCGGACGCAGATTTTGTCTTTTTTTCTGAGCAAGATTTTGGGACGGCGCGGAACACTTGCCCCACCATGTCCTTTCCTCTTTCCCGACTATGTTGAAAACGCTCTGAATCGGAGATTTGCTTGCAGTTGTCCTTCTGTCCGTCTCCCCTTTTCTCGTTTCGTCTTGTCGTCTTCATTCATGGGACCACGTCCTTCTCGCGAAAGGTATTAAGACACTTCCGCCTTCGCCTCTTTTTTGAGCGTTTAACCTTTTTCCCCCGGAAGTCGTCGTTTGATTGGATCTATTGACATGTCGACCTCCCCCTCTTCTGTCAGAGACGATCGATTCGATTCTTTTTCGTCAATTGCTGTGCGAGGGACACCCCCCCTTCGCTTACGGCGGCTGAGCTTAAGATGGCACTCGTATTTTTTCGAGGCAGTTTTGCCTTTGAACGGCGGAAGGGTATTCAGGCTCCCTCGTTGGCGGAGGCGGGGGTGGAGGCTTCCCCCCGTCCTCTCTGCTGCGCTCGGGAGTTACCCTCGGCAGAACTGGCCCCTTGGGGGGTGAGAGAGTACTTCCAGTCTCTCCAAGTCTTTGATTGAAAGCTGGTTTAGATTTTTTCCGGGTCTTTAACATTCGTCATTAGTGAGCTTAGCGCGGAAGACTTTCCTCGTGCGTTCATAGATTTCATTAACACGCGACTGCCCAGTTTTTTTCCACTCTTTTGGCAGTGGTCTCAAATAAATCTTCCTTATTACGTCTTGTCTCTATCTATTGAGTTCGAGAATGTGCGCCGAATCTTGGCACCGCAAATCTTAAAAACGACTTCCAGATTGGATTTGCTATACATTCTGTATTCCCTAAAATATCACAAGCAAGAATTACCCCCCCTGGTTCTGCAACCCAAATGTGTTAACTCCCACCTTTTAAACCCACCACGTTCGTAACCACTCCTCTTTTTTGTATTTAATCGGTCTTAGGTTTGCTTCATGTTTGTTGGTGACCGTTATAGGACTTCATTCATCCTCCCTACGTAGTTACCTCGGAATCTGCATTTTATTGATCCCTCGTCTTTCATGCATTTTGGAGATGGTTTTAGGGCCAAAAGAAGTGGCGGTGTACTACTTTCCCTAACCTTGCGGCTGCTCGACCAGGTTAGGTAGGCCGACTTCGCCAACAGATACCGTAAGGTTTTACCCCTTTTTCCTTCCGTGGGAGTTAGATACCACTTTCCAACTGATTCGGATGTAGTCTCTTAGTCCAGTGCATAGTCGGATTGGCGCCCCCTCTTTCCAAGTTTATGACTTTTACTTTTTTTTTTTTAGTTTAAGAGCGGTCTCCCCTCTACCCCTTGATCATTAATTCACTCAGACCCATAGGTGGAGGGATGCTACTTTTTTCTAGTTTTCATTTCGAGGTTTAGGAATTTTCGGCCGGATGGCGACTAAACTACATCACGCCTATCGGTAAGTTAAGTTTTCCCGATCTACTATAGTAATAGTTTTTGTTTTTCTTCTTTTTTTCTCCACTATAGGACCACCCTCTGTCCTTTTCCCGTATTGATTTTAATGGTTGTTCCCTGACATTCTTGGACTCAGCGGTAAGAAACCCCGACCCCGGCGGATTATATCTTCCTCCATCTTTGTCTTTCTGATAAATTTCATGTACCGATCTTTTTTGACAGAGCACGTTGTCCAGACGTATTCGGCTCCGCATTCAGCTTGTGTAGGCCCATGTCCCGAATCTATTGAATCTCATCCCCCCCTTCTTTATGTCTGATTTCATATGGAGCTTGACTCAGTACTCTCAGCCTGGGGGAAGAACTTTCCCGTCCCCCCCTTTATCGGGGTTATTCGGGTTTTTCCCTTTCTGAGACCTCCAGAAACAAAGTTCGATATCCTACATCTTACTACTAATTTTTTTTTTCTTTTGGTTTTTTTTCCAGATACCAACCTTCCCCTTTTCTGCGCATTTGAGAAAGAGGTGATACCGCATTCTTTTTGGAAGAATTTAATGACCTCCCCGTCCCTTTTCCCTCTACCTTTCCTTTACAACATTGTTTCAGACAATGCATTGATGAAGTCTCAGAGGCTTAGTAGAGGTACCCCTCGTTTTTTTTTCTATAACAACAGTGGTGGCACCCATTTCTATTCGGCTTTTTCTTCTACACAGGTTAACCAATCTTTTTTTTCAACTCTTTGGCTGGTGAACCTTCCCATTTTCCTGGCCGCTTTGATCTCTCGTACTCTGACCCTCCCCAAAATGACCTGATTTCTTTTTGAGAACTGCCAACTTTTCCCCCAGCCAAATTTTTTCTGTCATTTTCGTCCAGAGTTCGCAACTCGCACTCTTCTTCTCTCCTCACTTTCCATTTTGCCTAAAATATTTTTTGGCATCTCTTTTTTGCCTACCCCCCCCGAAATGGATAGGATGTGACCTTTCTCCCAATCGTTGAGCACTTAAGGAATTTTTTTCCCTCCATTTTCCTCCTCGGCATCCCCTTTTTTTTTCTTGATCCCTCATACTGCCGGGGAGACGCACCGTTCCCCCATTTACCCTTCTTCATTAAATTGGCTTCGAACCGCTCCCCCCCCCACTTTCCTCTGCCCTCACCTGTCAGCCCCTCACGCGCTTTTGACTTCTCTTTTCGCCCTGCCCTCCTCCCCCAGGTCAGTACGTCTTTTTTCTTCACTTTTCTTCTATATTATATCGAGTAACATCATGATATTGTCTTTCCCCTAAGGTGTCAAACCCCGCTCCCCCCGAACCCTTTCAGCCATTTTATTAAGGGGTTTCCTTGTGACACGCCAGTGTGTCTTTCTTCCTTCTTAATTTTCGATGAGCCTCTGGACCTTGATTGCCAAGAAAGACTTGTACTTCGTTGACTTCCAGCCAAAATGGAAACTGCTTTCCCCACCCTCCCCCGGTGTTCGTGATTAAATTGTCGCCTTTCCCATCGTCCCCCCTTAAAACGTTCGCTCCCCTTTCTAAACCGTAGCTTTCTGCCCTTTTCCCTTGTCTTCTATCCGATTCGCCGATGTAAGGGGCACTTCCAACAATGATCCCCCCCTCTCTTTGTACTCAAAAGTTTGCCTCTGCTTTTTTTGCTTTTCTCCTTTTTTAAGTTTTTCAGGTAGTCCTCTTTCTCCCCCCCTCCCACCTCTGCTGATCTATCGCCACCCCCTCCCCCCCCTACCCAGGATTAGAATTCCCCTTTTTTCCCCCCAACCTTTTTGCATCTCCTATCGCTCTCCTTCCGTCCCTGAGACCTTGGGGGTTTCTCGATATCCGCAATTCATGCTCTTTTCTTCCCTTCCCTCCTTATCGACCCTTTCATATAGGCTTTTGTCCATTTGGGGGGAAGACCACCCCTTTTTTTTCTCTTGCACTACGTTTTATCTTCAATAGCACCCCTTCTCTAGATTTTTTTTTTTTTCAGGGCTCTGATCGTCATTTTCTTTAGTTCACTCCCAGTCTCGAGACCGGGCGCCCCTGGTTTCTTTTATTCCTTTTTCCCCCTCCCACCTCCCGTCCTTTGAAATAGGTTTTCCTTTCCTCCTTTTGCTTTTCCTTTTCGAAAAATCCCCTATTCTAGAATTCCCCTTTTATTAAAGTTGCCTTTTTTCCCAATGTCATGTCCCTTAAAGGAAAATCTCTTCCCCCCCACTTCCCCTTCATACCTGCCACGCTGCGTTGTTGCTTTCTTTGATCCCCAACAAAAAAGCCTGTCTTTTTTTTAGGGTTTTTGGATCATCCACTCGGACATTGAAAGTTCTATGAGTGGGGGTTCTTTTCCTTTTAGTCGGTGGCCGGGGCGGGGGGAAAGCTTCCCCTCCCCAGGTATCCGGTGACCTGCCCCTTCTCCCTTTTCCCACCCGAGGACCCCCCCCCCTTCGAACCCCCAAGAAATCAAGTCCCCCTCGATGAGAACGTTGACGGATTCTCATCCCCCGGGGTTTGTTTCCCCCCAGCTTCAACCCTTTTCCCCGGCTACGATGACGCGCTGCCAGCTCTTTTTTTGGCTGAAGAGCCCCTCATGGGGGGTGGTTGGTTTTTTTTTTCCAGCTCATCCTCTTTGAGTTCCCTTCCACCTTTTTCCTGAGTCTTCTAGGTGAATTTCCCATTGGCTGTCCCCTCCCCTTCCCCACAACGCGATTTTCCATGCGTCTCCTCGTCGCCTTGACTCTCTTAAGTCTTTTTCCCCAACAAAAAACCCCACTTTTTTTGCTTTTTCCCACGTAGTCCCCTTAGTGACTTGGTTTTCTCATCCTTTTCGCACTCCCCGCGCCCCCTCCCGTCCCTTCCCTTCCTCACCCCATTTTAATTCGGAAGCCCCACTCCAGCGCCTCCGATGCCTTGTCCTCTAAACTTTGTACCCTTTTCCCTAACTTACTGGCAAAAGCTTTTTTTTTCAAATTTCCCACCTCTCAGCAACGCCCCCCTCTCTTCTTTCGGACTTTTTAATTTATTTATTGCAAGTCTCCTGAAGATCATGAAATCTCCCAGGAATTCCCTTCACTGTCTTCTCCAAGTAAGGATTTTTTTTTTCTTCCCAAGCCCCTTGAACCCCTTCTAGTGTCTTTTGTTATAGGTGATAAACCCGGAACTTATTCCCCCCCCCTGTCCCTCCGCTAGAAATAAGGGGCCCCCCTCCTTGGCCCAATTGGTCCCCCTTTTTGTCCGATCCCTCCAACCGGAATAACTCTTTCGACTACCTTCTTCTCTTTAGCGATTAGTTTTTTACCCTCGTTTCTCCCCTGGGAACATGGCCAACCCCTTTGGACCTTTCCTATGCATCTAGGATACCTCCCCTTTGAAGGGCCCCTTACTCTCTTTTCCTTTTAATTTTCTTTACAACTTTCTGAACTCCGATCCTCGATTCCTTTGTTTGATTTCGCCCCGGGGAAGGGTTTCACTTTTTCCAGTTTTCCTATTGCTACGACGTCAGATAGTTTCTGTTCCCCCCCAATTCCATATCACCTCCCTCCCCCCCCCTCCCCCGCCTCATACCTTATAAAGGTACCTTTGTTGGCTTTTTTGACTCTTACCCTTTTCCTGTCACCTAGGACTCCTCCCTTAGTGGCACGTCTTTTTCCTCATCGCGCCCCTTTTTTTCAGTAGGAAAGGCTTTTTCCCTCTTCTTTGACCTTTTTTTCCCCTAAGATCCGCATTGAATTTTTCGTCCCCCCCCCCCCTCTTCCTTTTGTCGTTTTGCTCTGTTGAATTTTCCTTTTATAGAGTCAGTCCTTACTTCCCTCCCCCTGGAGTGCTCTTTTTTTTTATGACTGGTTCCACCTTCCCTTTCTCTCCTGAACCCTTTTTTTCTTCCTCATTGACCCAGAGAACCCTACCTTGCTTTTCCCTCCCCGGAAAGCGTCTTTAACTGTTGTTTTCTTGGCTCTATTGGATTTTTCTTCAGACATTAAAGAGACTTTTTTCTTTATTCTCTCGACATCTTCCCCCCGAGTCCCTGACTAACATTTTTGCTCTCCCCTACCCCCCCATCTTTACCCCCGCGCGGATGAGAGTACCTCTGCTTTCAGCCCTTTTTTTTAGAAGTTCCAAGTGTCCTCATGATCCTTTCAAGGCGTTGACGTTTGCTTTTTCCCCAGGGTATGGTCTCCCCCCCCTCCCCCGAGTGAAGATAGGGCCCCCATCCTCTTTTCCCCCCTCTTCCCCCCTTAGGGACTCACATTTTTTTTTTTTGCAGGGTCCCTTTTGATAAAACTTTTCCTGGTTCCCTCCTTTTTGCGCGGCTGAATATTATCGCATTTGACCTTGTAGCGCGTCGTCCTCCCTCACCTTTGTGTTTCTTCTGCTGGTTTAATCCCCCCTCCCTAACCTTTTTGCTGGTGCTCTTTTTCCAGCTTTTTTTCATTTTTGGTCTTTTTTCCCCCCTGTGACCATTTCCGGCTTGTGGAAACCACCCCCCCCCACGTGAGAGTCTTTCTTCTTTTGGACCTCCTCTCCTTTTGGCTCCGAACTTTTCCCCCTCCCCCATTTGAATCAGAGGCTGTTTACGACGTGTCGAATTTTTCACCCCTCCCCTCATTTCCCCTACGCCCTGAATTTGAACCCAACTTTTCCCAAGCGCCAGTTATTACTCGAAGAAGCCCGAGTAATTTAATCCCCTTCTTCATTTTTCTCTTTTCAAGGATGTATGCCGGCCCAATCTTCCCATCCTCCTTCGTTCCCATGAGTTCCAGTATAGCTTTCCCTCACCCTTTGTTTTCCTTCTGAGGCCCTTCTGGGATTCACTACATCACCCTTGCATTCGACCTGATTGGTGTTTTTTGCAGAGGTTGACCTGTTTCAGAGGGCGACTGTAAGTAAGACGATTGATACGCACCTCAACTTCTCTGAGTTTTTTTTTTGATGTGTTTTCCATTTCCCTGGTGCCCCCCCCCACCCCCCCCCCCCAGAGGAGTGTCCCACTACATCGTCCGCCCACCCCCCCTTACCCCATTGTTTTTTCACCATAGTCTTGGCGCGAAATCCTTACTTTCTCCTGAGGAAACTTCCCATAAGAAATCCCCTCTTCTCTTCGTCTCTAGTAACTTTCCCTGGCGACTCTGAAAATGATTAATCCTCCCATCCGGATGGAGTTTGTCTTGAATACCCTCATGCCAAGTGAATCGGTTAGGCCTTGTACTCGAATGTGAGGGCTTTAATTTCTCTACTCTTAGTTTCTTGAGTTTGTATGAGAAATTTCGAGTTACGGCCCGGCCGACTGACACCCCCCCTAACCCCCCAGCACTGCGATGGGTAACTTCTTCTCTTTTTTTCTTTCCTCTCTTCTTTTACCAAGGTTGTGTTGAGATAGTATCATCTTACAACGGCGTGATGGATGGGTGAGTTTATCCCCCGACAGGACCCCTCTATTTTTCCCTTCTTAGACCCTAGAAATACTTCCCCCCTTGAGCGGGAACTAGAGACAACTGCCTTCGGGCTAAAGTCTTACCTATTCTTCGTCGTGGACCGATTCCTCGTACCCTTAAGTTTGATTTTTATCAGCCCCTTGGCGCTGCTCTACTCCTAGCAAGGGACTCTTAATACTCGAGCTTTTCTTTTTCTGGAGCGAACTCAGGCCTTGTGCTTCCCCGACTTCTTTGACACTGCGTGTGGCGACGGAGGCCTTTTCGCAGCGAACCATTCGTACATTAAATACTGTGCAAGGGTCTGGTTGAAGATTCCCCTCCGTTAATCCCTAGAAAGACGCCTTTTCCCCCCTCTCCCCAAATAACTTATTGCCTCCCTTTACCTGGTTCATACATAATCCCTTGACCAATCTGTTAAATCCCTGACCTACCCCTCCCCTTTATGGATAGCCTCGTCCGTCGATGTATAGCCGTGGTTTTTCGATACTTTTCCCAACCGTGGGTTGAAATCATTCTTTTCTTATTTCGAGAGTGAACCTTTTCGTTTTCCGTGGTACGGCTCACAAATCCGCTTATTCAAATATTTGTCAAAATAATATGCTTGCAACCCTAGAGAATCTGCTGATCTTCCCCGTTTTTTTTTGGTTCACTCGTACCAAGGTTGTAAGAGTTCTTCCGTTGTTAGCCCGCCAAAATTTTCTAGGACCCCCCTGTTTTGAGCGGGTTTTTTTTCTAGACAGAGAGAGACGCACCGACTTCCTCTTTTCGCGCTCAATGCTCCTCAATGTAGTGTTATTTTATCGGCTGTCAATCCGCCTTATAGAACTGTTTTGGTTTGTGGGACCTCTCAAACTCCTTGGAGCCCTTCTCCATCATTGGTTCACCAGAGACGAGATCAGATCCGTTTCGGCGAAACCCCAATAATCTCCCGGTGCCATCTCGCACTTTCAAAAAGATCTGTTGCTAGCCAGCTTTCCAATGCCTCACCATATTATTTCTCAGTCGGTTGAAGGCTTCCATCTTTGTCGCTAGCAACTTTCGTCAGCGCTTTGGACCAAAATCTTGCCTTCTTAGTCCCATCTTCTGTGCTGTCTGACATAAGGTGAACAACATCCGACAGTAAGCCTTCTTCCTGGGTGCTTGTGCCCCTCACGATCGGACTAATGCCTTTTCGCTGACTTTCGGACTCCCCCTGAAGAGATCAGAACGAACGGTCGGTCGTACGGAAGCCCGATTACGGACCCCATAAACTCAACTGATAAATTCAACCCGGCGGATGTTCCTTCCCTTCTTGTTCTCCCCTGCGGGCCATTTTGCAATTTGCCATCGCGTATCCCAGCTGCCCTTTTTTCGACAAATCTTGCTCTGCATATTCGATTCTGTTGTTCTACCGACACCAATTAGCTCCCCTCCATTCCAGTATGATGTGTACCACCGGACTTTCTTTTATGTAGTCTTGGCGCCTTTCGATGTACTTGATTATCCACGAATCATCTAGTGCGGAATAGTCTTCGTACAGTTCCACCCTTAAACCCCGTTAGAAGGCCCTGTCCAAACCAAATGTATTCTGGACTTTTATTACGGCCATCCATTCTCTTTGTATCCATTGATATTAGCCATTGCCCTCCTTTCGACTTTTTATTCGACGAGTGTTGCAAACGTGTTTTGGGCCTCCTCATCCTTTGTCGAATCTCTTCCGTATACTCGCGTATGTCCTATCTCTTCCTTCTTGACCCTTTTTTCCCGCAGTGGCAATCGGCCCGTCTTTCGAGCTTGCCGGTGATTTTCTGCCTCCAGTGTATGACCCGATCCTTTATGGCAAAAGAATTTTCAGGTGCCGGTTCTCGTTCAGGATGCATCACCGGGCCGCGTGCGATTTGCCCTGTTTGACTCTTCCATCCCGCTTTGCAGAAATAAGGACATGCCCGGCGCTTATGGGCGGTACCTCCCCCCAAGTTGGCCGCTTTCCTGCTGATAGCACAACAGTAAAGACGTAAAATCATTGTGCGTCTTTCTTTTGCGGCACTGGAAAGGGTCTCCGTGCAGTACTCGCGCGTCAGTTCGCCAAACCTAACCAGCTTTCTCTTTTTACTCCTCAATCACAGAGCGCGACGGGAAGAACGCACACCTTTTGGTGGTATTTCAATACTTAGACAATGCCCCGGCTTTAGCCTTTCCCCCCCCTTTGGTTCCCAGAAACGTTTGTTCTCTCCCAAGAATTTAATTTCTCCTTTTTTTGGGATCGATGAGCGGGTGCAGCCTGGCGCGTCCCAAACCCCCAACGCTTTTCCATCGCGTCATGCCGCGGGGCAATTTTTATTTTCCACCCCCATCAATCTCCATTAGCCCCCCCCACCCCCCCCGACTTGCGTTTCGTCACAGGCGGGGTTATCGTTTTTGCTTTCCCCGCTTTCCTTCCCTCGACTTCCTAGTCCGTCCCACCCGTGGTTTTCGACCGTTACTGTACGTCTGTACTTTTAATATCACTTAAGCCCCCCGGCTTTTCTTTTGTTTGGCGCCCATACAGAGCGCCCCCCGAAAGCGGGGCGTTTCTATGTCCCTCTTTTTTGCAGGCGTTATTGAAGTTCCTCCTCAAATTCGCACCGGCTTTAACAGCCCAAAATCTTACGGCTCTTCCACAGCCTCCCAATTCGGCTGGTTGGTCAGCGGATATTTCGATTACAATTTTTTACCAACTTTCGACCCGGGACGCTTCTACGGGATTCCCCCTCTCCCCGATGAGCCAAAATGGACTAAGATTTCTTACGTCTTTACTTCCCTTGCGTACTTGGCCGGTCTCATGATGTATGTATGTCCCCCCCCCCCCTTGGCCCTCGAGGTGATCTCGATCCCCCCCCTCGGGATCACGCTAGCAGAATCTTATCCGTCCCCTAGAAGTCTCGATGGAAATACTCCGCATCGTATTCTTCATTCTTTCTTCCCCTTGACGCAGACATACGGGGAATTTGGTGCAATTGCTCTCGTCTAGTGCAGCAGATGTGGCCCCCCCATTCTTACCTATCAAACTTTAAAGGCTCCCCCTCCCTCTACCTCAGTATCCGGTCTTTGAGGGTCTTGCGCTAAAATGGTGGTCGTTCATAACCTGATTCGATCGATATTTTCATCTCGCTCCCGCCATGGTTGGGAACGGCGGAACGTGATTTTTCTCCCTGGGCTACAAGATTGCATCGTCGCACGATCGCGTTTTTTGCGCAGTTTTTTTATCGCGTCCGCAAGCGCTTTCCTTATACTTTTTTTTGATTCCCTTTTTCCCCACAGTCCTTGGAGGCTCAGCGTTGAATCATTAAGAATTTTTTTTTTCTAAGAGTCACGACTTGGACAGGACAACCCAGGAAGAATTGTTCGTTATGGATTTTCTCACTTTGTCAGAATCCAGGCGTGATGTTGATCTAAGATCGCAGGCAATATTTCGAGTCAATGATGCCTGTAGCTTTTTTTTCCCCTTACGAAGCTTCAAAAGCGTCGAGGCCCCACAGGGTTTTCTTTGCGCGGTCGAAGCCAGTGCATTTGCCTTTTTGACAGTGCATTGAGAAAGTTTTATTTTTTCCCCTTTTTGGGTTATCGCTACAGTACGTCGTCTGAGCTATCCCCACGATGCTCCTTCGGGGCTTCATTTGTTGATTTTTTCCGTTCGATCCAAATTAGGGGATGACCTCTTCGACCTTTTCCTATTTCTCTTTTCTTGGTAGATCTTCCCCTTCCGTGGTCTTTTCTTATCGCTGTCCCCCCTAAAAACGACGACCAAACCCCTTTGTTTGTAGAACAGCATTGTTGTGTATCTCATTTAATTGCTTTTGCAGTCGGCAGACAGTCACCCCTTATTTTTTTTTCCGGTATGGTTCATCCCCCTCTTTGAAGTCCCTGCGGATTTTTTTCCCTCCGTGTCGCATCCCCTATAGACTTTGAATTCCCTCCTCTCCCTTGCCACAAAGGTGTTCACTATCAAGTTGACACGGTTAAATATGTTCTTCACATCTTCTGTTTTTAATTCCCCCGGCCCGGTCCTCTTTACTGGACTTAATGTAATTTCGTAAATGCCGGAATGGTAGAGTTTTCCCTCTTTGTCGTGATTTTTCTTGAATCTTTTCTTGGATTTCATCAACTCTTCTTTCTCCTTTCTTATGACTAGATAGAAGGGTTCTTCTCTTTCTCCGGCTTCGAACCACCACTTGACCATATCTCGGCGCGTTCACCTCTAGTTAGCATTCCATTTCGGACATCAGCCTCCAGCTATTTATTTTTAGACGTCCAGTGCAACTAGCTCCTCCTCGCAAATTGCTTATCTCCCAGTGCGTTAGTCTCACGGTAATAACACTATTTTCCCTTTGAGAATCGATGGGGTTTCATCCTTCTCTGATTTTCTGTGTAGCGACGACTTAGTGAGGGTGACTCTCCCAACCCTCCCCCTCCAGAACTCTTTCATTTCAACTCAAATTCTATTAGTTTACTTCACTTTCTATACATATCGTCAAGCTCGGGCTCATGTTTGCTTTTTCCTCTGAATGACGTCGCTAGGCCTCAATCCTACGGTACCCCCCCCCTAGCTGCCGGATATTTTTCTCCATCCCTCCTAGATTCAAGGGCCTATCCGCTTCCCTTTGGCTGATTCCTCTCCCGATTTTCTAAAAGCCCCCCTGTCCTTCTCAAACCTTTCTGAGTATCCCCCTGAATTCCTGGGAATTTCCCCTTTCTCCATAGAAGTTCGGTCTTTCTCTGTCCCTCAAGGTCATTTCTGTTGCTCGTCCCCCGATTGCGAATAGCTCTTTTCTTTCCGGACAACTTCGATGCCCCCTTTGACGCCCAGTGCTTGGTTTCTTCAGCTTTCCTGCTCTCGCCGCCGCAGGTTCCAACCCCTCCCTTCTGACTCGCTCCGTAATACCTTTCTGCCCCTCTTCCTTTCATATGGACTCCCCACGACCCCTTCTCCTTACCAAGCGGCTTCGTTTTTTTTCCCTCGTTTTTTTCGCTTGATAGTGCACATTTTTCTTCACCCTTCTTCTGCCCTCTGTAGCTCCTGAACGCGCAGTCTGTCCACCCCTTTCTCACCATATTTTGCAAGCCTTCGGCGTCTCTCTTCCTGGTGACTTCCGGATACTAGTTTCTCGGTGGAGACCCGCCACAAAATTTTAGCCACAAATTTTCGTGCGCGTTTTTTTCAAGATCAGAACTAGTCCATCCCTTCTTCTCGCGCTTCTTGAATGAGGAGAACCTCTAGAATTCACCCCCCATCACGAGAACTTTTCCCCCCCCGAATTAGATCCCCCCGAATTTTTGCCTCAGGAGTGGCAATACCGCGTCCTCTAAGCCGGCCTAATCACTTTTTAAGCCCCGGGGCTCCCCCCACCCTCCCTGACCACCAAGATAATTCCCCATGCATGGATCTCAACGCGCCCTCAATCCCATCTGTAAGTCAGCCGCGCCTTTTTTCGATTTGTCGCCTCGAAAAGGTGTCGTCCGCCCTTTCTCTTGTTTGTATCATACCATTCGGTAGGGATGCCCCTCGAAGTCCAATTTCCAAACGCAGACGTCCAATTCTTCCTGTCTTTGTGCCCACGCTCCACCAGCTCGTGCGTCCCTGCTCTATGCTGAGCTGCCAAGAACCGGACTTGTCCAAGAAGGAAAGAACTCATACTTTTTTCTTTTTTCCGCTAGGAGTCGCTTACGGACTCGATCAAACCTTTTCTCCACAACGTTCCAGCGGGACAGTTTTGCGACGATTCAATTTGGCGAATTCTGAGAACCGTCACCCCATAAGAAGTACTCGTGCCGGCCTTAACGCCAAGTCTTTTTTTCTCGCACCTTACCTGTCCATATAGAGAGAGCCCCGAGCGGTGTT
>Ga0179593_1561066_pt1 | contig 15971 bp, 15 predicted proteins | sample CZODoug2_1_08_16_FD_185931 | JGI IMG/M metagenome (GOLD analysis project Ga0179593, IMG submission 185931) | Vadose zone soil fungal communities from Angelo Coast Range Reserve, California, USA - CZODoug2_1_08_16fungal (PacBio error correction) | ecosystem: Environmental > Terrestrial > Soil >... | reverse complement strand
TGTGATGAAGATGTTTGGTCTTCGGAGAACAAACCCCGTGAGTCCCTTTTTTTCCGTCCTGGGCGCGTGAAGTTCGGCGAATCTACGAACCAAAGCACCCACCCCTCCACCCCCCTAAGATTTTCCTGCCTAACTAAGAAACCTATGACCATTCTTCTCGAGTGTCTAGGCCCTCGGCCTCCTCTCTTTCCGTCCACTCCGGTTGGAGCGATGCCATCGACTTTTTCCTGAGCATTTTCCAGCCCCCCCCGCCTTCCCTTTTATTTTTGAACATCCTTTGGGCCCGATACGACCGCCCATGGACGGACGCACCCTCCCCTTTGGCAATGCCTTCTTTGAAGCTCCATTGCCATTCTCACCCACGTGGATTTCTTCCTGAGTATATCCCGACTTTTTTCCCTCCTCGTTCCCAGAAACTTTCCCCTTGAGAGCCCAGGAATCGAATACGCCACCTCGCCCTGGCGGTTTCTTCCCCCCTCCCGTCCCTGCTCTACACGCCCCGATGAAAGCGTCCCATCCTACCATTGGATCTTCTATGCAATCTTCTTCTTCCCCCTCTTTCCAAATTTCGCGCTCTCAATCCCCCCTTTCGACGCGCATCGAGGAACCCGGCAGATGCAGTCCCGACTTCTTCTTCGAACCGGCGACACTCTTTTTTTTCCCCTCTTCGCGATCTTCCGAAAAGCCCCCTTCCGCGGAAGTATCTCCCTCCCCTGCGATCAGAAGGAGGCGGCCTTCTCAGCATCTCTCCCAAATTGCCATTTTTTTTCGCGTCGTCAGGCCCGGTAAGGCTGACCTGAACGGTCTTTCTGTCTTCGGAGATGCCTCTTCTTAGTTACCCCTTCTGCACGTTTAAAGTCGTGTAAAGCGGGTCACAGATCCTTTCCCTCGCGTGAAGTCAAACCCTGGCGCTTCCTTAAGCTAAGAGAACCCAAGCATCCCCCCTTTTTTTAAGGAAAAGAATGACATCTCTTCTTTAATGATCCCCTCTCCCACCTATTATATGTTAGGAAATGCCCCTCGCTCCCTCTTGCAATACCCGTCATGACTCTTTTTTTTTCAGAACTCCCCCCTCTGATAAGGACCCCCTTTCTCAGATGACATTCACTTCCAGCTATCAGTCACATCTCCCCGAGCGCATCTCCCCGTCCTGATGGCTAGACTTCCTTGGCCCCCCCCTCCCCGTAGGGACAAGACGGTCAGGATTTCCCTAGGCCCGCACTGTCGTCGCCCACTCTTTTCCCTATCGGCTTTTTGTCTCAGTTGACCGTCTGACACAGGCCGTAGCCGATTCGCGCGTGTAAATCCCTTACCCGGCCCCCCGCTCTGGATGATTCCTTTTTCCCCGTTGGACGCTTTTTCGAGGGCCCTTTCCCTCGAGGGTTTGTTGTCATCCCCCCTTTTCTACTCGCTGGCCAAATTAGCCTTCTGGTCGCTCCCCCTCCCTCGACCCAGGTCCCCCCTCACGGGCTTTTTCGCTGGACGCTTAGGGTCTAAGGGGTCGAGGAAGCCTTTGTCGAGTTCTCCATGGGCTGCTCCACTCCGTTTTTCCTTTTTCCCTTCTTTTTGCCTCTCCCCGGAGTTTTTTCGTACGGCGAACCTGTGCATTCCATGAATGTCATGTTTTCAGCAGTTGCTCGATACGCCGCCTAACGTTCTGTAAGCATCTTTCCCATGAGACCAGAAAGAGCCACCTGGTCCCCCAGGAAATTGTTTGCGCTCAGAACACCCCGTTTTTTACTTCTGTTTTTTTCTGCATGCCTCCTGTTTGGACCAGGCACATCTGAGGCGGACGGCCTTCTTCCCGATCGTCCTTTACCAAAATCCATTGCTCCTTCTTCTTTCCTCCCACCGAACCCCCCCCCGGGATTTTCTCCACTTCCTTCTTTTTTTCCTGGGCCAGATGACCCAGCTCGGGATACGATGCGGCTTCTGATTTGTCTCCTGACGTCAATCGACGTGATCCCGCGGTTAACCACCCTAATATCCTCTTGCTTTTAGAGGCTTATTCTTGAACGCAGACTTTCTCTCCTGCGAAAAGGGGACTTACATTTCCCGAGGGAAAGTAAAAAAAAGTTTGAATTCTCTCCGGGAGTAAACCCCCCCTCCCTTTGGGAGGAGGCCCCTGGGGACCCCACTTCAACTTCCTTTTCGACTTTGAGCGAAGTCCCAAGCGATACACCCTTTCGATCCCTTTTTCCTTGTACAGCTCTCGCCCGAAGGTGAACGATTTCCTCGATTTGGCGGATCAGTAATTTTGTTCATTTTCTTTCTCCGATGGGTGTTCCTTTCAGCCCCTCTTCCCCTTGTCTTTGAAATGATCCCCGAGCAGAGTCCATTAGCTTGGTTCATTCAACTCCCCCCTCTCTAGATCGGTTACGACCCCTTTTGCCGGAAACACCGAGCGATGACGATTCCCATGAGATCGAGGAACCCCGCGTTTTTTTTACGTTTCTTTCTTTTCGCTCTTCACGTGTTCGGGGGGATTGCACGTCGGGATCTTTTTTTCTTTTTTTTTGAATCGCTTCTCCCCGCTTTAAGGGCGGTGACTCCAACTCGACGTCTGTTTGTTTTTCTTTTTTGCCTGCGGTTGCTGCTCGCCCCGAAGGACTCACAGCCATTTTTTTTCTCCCCTACCTCCTTTCGCCATTTGAGTCCCGCCTGTTACGGGCAGGGTACCCCTCGCAATTAAAACTCCAAACCGAGTTCCTGTCCCAAATTCGTTAAGGTTTCTTCCCCGGTTTCCTCCTCCCTCTTAGAGATCCGAGAATAACCACTTCCATTAGAGTATCGGAACCCCCTTCTTTCTTTCCCTTATAGTGATGGAGTTTTGCCTTTGCCACGTGCATGAAGGTCTTTTGACCCTCTTTTCCCTTTTCTCCGTTTCGGTAGGCGCGTCCTCGAACTCTTTCTCGTTTGGCATGCATATTGGTCCCCCCCCTCGCTGACCTGCTTTCCTTACTAGTCTTTGATGTCCTCCATTTCCCCCAATGATCTGCTCTGAAACTAAGGCCCCCTTCGAGGCGCTTTTTCAGTAGAAAACAAGGCGGTCTTTTGCCAAAGCTCCCTTTTGGACCCCCCCCTCATGGTCTGTAAATTTATTTTTCCTTTGAAATAGATGGAAAGGCGACCTCGGCTTTATCTCTCTTTTTTTCCCTTCGACTGCACAAAAAGGCGCATCTTCCCCATTGGGAGGCCCTTTTTCACGAGAAACCCCGATTCTTATATATATCTTTTCTTCGTTGTTGTTTTTTCTCCTTTTCCCTTTCTTCCTTCCTTTTTCGTTTCTCGGAGAGCGCCGCCCCTAATCTCCGGGTTCCCTTCCCTCGATCGCCTCCCCGACGGGAAGAGAAGGGCCACCCCCCCCGAAAGGAAGACCCCGTACTTGATGCCAAAAGATCCTTGGGCCCAGAATCCCGATCAGGTTTTTACTAGACCCTTCTCTTCTTTGACGCGTCATTCCATTGTTTTTTTTTTTCCAGAGTTCAAATCGTCAGTCATGCGACGGATAGCTTCCCCTCTTCGTCGTGCGTCGAGTCAGGTCACGGCTCATTGCTATTTCTTCCAAACGAGACCCCCCCCTCCGGTTCTCGTGACCCTCGACGGAAGGACAGATTTCCTCTTTTTTTTGCACGTTCCACGTCCTCCATCTACTATTGAAAATCAAGCTCTACTGGTCTCCCCGCCGGGCGACGCTCGACTCTCGATCCGCCCATGGTCCCCCCTTCTTTTTCCTAAGGCGCTAGTGGACAGTCGCTCCAGACGAGGTTGCGTCTTCCTCCCCCGTCGAATTCCAGATATACTGGACGCCCACGCGCTTTTCTCGGTTCTTTTTTCTATACTGCGGGCTGCTGAATTCCGGCGGGCCCCCCCTCGGCGATAAACCGTAGCGACGGCAGGTTTCCCCGTCCCGAGCGAATTGAGCTCGACCTTTCCTTAACACCGCTTCCCCTTTTTTTTCATTTTTCACCCCCCTTCCCAACAAGGTGAAGAGCGCGCCCCTTTTTTTCTGAATCCCCCCCCTTTCCGCCGCATGCGTTTTTTCCTGTTTTTTCGGCCCCTTTCCCCTTTCCATGTTCTTTCTGGTAGTAAACTCTTCTCCGGTAGAGTATTTCTGGGAAGTTACACCAGCCCCTTTGGCCTTAAGAGAAAAGGCCTCGTACTTTCCGAAATATCCCCCACATCTTCTCGACATGACAGACACCCTTACCTACCTTTTTTTTCCATCGCCATCATCGGCCGGCTTTTGGATTCTTTTTTTTCGCGCTTTCCCCCCAAGGACTGCTCTGTAGAGACGGACGTCTTTTGTGCCGAGGCCTTTTTAATTTAGTGCCCACTGAAGTCCTCCAACTTCTTCGCACGGAGCGTCTCCCTTTCCCAACATTGATTTTTTTTAATGCCTCGCAAGCATTGACGGTGCGGATTTCCAGGTCCTTCACGTTCTTGAGTTCATGAGCTTCCCCCTCCGGATCAGCGACCGACCGAAGTGCATCGGGCTTTCTAACGCTTCCTTCAATACTCAGGCTCTTTAGCAGAGTGTGTCCGGCATCCCCCCCAAATCTTTCCTTGCCTCTGATACGGTTTTTTATTGTCCGGCCTTTACTCTGGGACCCTCCTTCCCCTTCTCCAATGGTTTCCCCTTAGGGAAGAAGGACCAGACATAAACCAGGCTTGTCGAACCCGTCTTCTTGTTGGTTTTTTTTTTCCTTCACCTCGTTTCCCCTCTTCTGGCCTCCTCCCGTTTTCCCCTGCAGAGCTTTCCTTTACAAGTCTTTCCCCCTTGTTGGAATAATTTTTTTTATGCTCACCTGTTTCGTTGGATTCTCCTCTTCCATCCTTCTCCTGCCTGGAAAAGTAATGTAACTTCATGTCGCCGGTACTCTTCTCTCAGTACCGAAGCTCCTCCCTTTTCGACTAGGTCGGCCGCTTCCTCTAGTCAGAGGGATTCCCTTTTCTTTTCACTACGCGATCCTTTCGGCTCATCCCGTGAGGTTCCATTTTTAGGAGTGCTTCCGCGACACCCGGAAACTTCCCCCCGACTTTATTACGGCGCTCGACTTCCCACCCCCTCCCTCGGAACCTCTTCTTCCGCCCCTCGTAGGCATTCCCGGCACACTGAAATTTTCATCCGTCAGGTCCCTGGCTATTCAGTTGTTTGAATTTATCGCGACCTTTCTTCCAAAGACTTTCCCCTTTTTCTTTAGTCAGCACTATCATTTCTTTTGCGACGGAAGGTCGGCCCGGGTACATCCCTTCTTTTAATTTTGCCCCTAATTCTTTTTTCCCTTTTCTATTGTTTTCCTCCCTTCCGGACGGATTTTCAGTTTACAGATGAGATCCCTTTTCCTCTTTTGACGGAAAGCTTTTTCCCGGACTCTAAAATCATTGATTTTTTTTGCCTGAACCCTTTTTTCCCCACGGCCCTTTTGACGTTCCAAAATCGCTTTTTCGTAGGCTTCCGAGACCCTTTTTTGTTTTTTTGAATTCTCCCCCCTCTTTGAGCCCTTAGTGGCCTTCCCCCCCCTCTTAAGATGATTATCGGGCTCTTCAAAACGGCAGCCTATACTGACATGGTCTTCGGTATCCGGTGGCCGGGACCCTCTTTTCAGAGGACGACGTTCCCTTCAGCGTGTGATATCCACTCTCCCTTCTGCTTTCATTCCCCTTGAGCCTCCCCCCACGGGGGCTTCCGCTCCACGCGCAACAGGCTGGTCATTGGGCAAGAGAAGTTGGTCTGCGCACGGCAGCTCCTTGAAAAAGAAGGCTGAACATTATTACTTCCTTTGGTTTTAGAGTAACGGCCAAAGGCGTTCGTTCGCTGGCGCCGGTCCCGGTCGGTCCATTAAGCTTTTCTTTTCTTTCCTGCGCTCTCCGATGAGAGCGCGTTCCTTTCTAGAGAGGGTCCTTTTGATGAGACGATTCAGCTGATCATTCTCACCATATATTGCCTGTTCCAGTTTTTCGTCCGTTCCCTTGCCTTGTCCCCTCCCCCTCCTTTAAGAGAATCGTGTGAGCGGAGGCGAGGTTTCCTTCTCGGTTTTTTCCCCGGGCTGGACTTCATATATGTTTTTTGGATTTGTCTTTTCAGGTCCTTCGTTTTTTGGTTGAAAACTCAGTGTTCCAGATTAAAGAAGTCGTGGTGACCCGGCGTTCTCTTTTTTACATGACGCGTCATGCGTCTTTTAGCGACTTCCTCTGGCAGTCTGCTGGCTGTCCTGGAAGTGATAAGGACCCTCGCAATGGAGACTTGCTTCCACCCCCCCCTCCAAGCGCGGAGTGTTTCGTCCTCTTTGATGTTCCTTTTTTTCGGAGACCCCTTTCCTTTAGTGGTTAAGATCGGCTATTAAGGCCAAATGTAGATTTGTACGATTTGGTGCGGGTAGTCGAGAATCTGACCGTAAACTTTTTACCCCCGTCATCTCTATCAATAAGAAATATGAGACAAATAGTAGATATCTCTTCCCTCCCTCCGTTGTTGTTGTCCCCTCGATTTTGGAGAGGACGAATAGGACTTATCTCAGGAATAGTGGAGAGTCTTGAAGTGCTTCTTTATCGGACCCCGCACCCCATATAGGAAACCTTCCCTGGGAAGGCACTAACTCCTCTCTTTTCACTCGTGGTTGTATAGAGGTCCCCCTTCGGCAGGCCACATCATCCGATTTATCGCGAGTCCCCCCCTCCGTGGTCCCTTCGCCCTTCTTCCTTCCCTATCCGCCCCCTCGGCCATGACCGTTTTTCACAAGAAGGGGAGCTACTTTTGACTTAAGAAATCCCCAACCTTCACCGGCCAGAAGCTCGCCACGACTCTTCAGCTCCCCCAAATGAGTTCCCCAAAGTGGACCTTTCCCTTAGGCTTCCCCCTTCCACGAAGCGGTCTTCTAAGTACCCCCCACCCTTTCATGAGCTCCCCATTCCTCCGAAATAGATCTTTCACTGGAGGCGCTCTTCCTGTCCCCTTTCGCAGCACTCTTGACCACTTTCTTAATCCCTTTCCTTTTTATCATATTATAAAGTTCTCTCTGCCCGTCTTTTTTCATCGACTATCCGCTGAAACGGTCAACCCGCCAATCTTTTCCCACTCGACTGAACCCGGAAGCGTTTATCCCGCAGATTTTTTCCGGCTCGCGAACCCTTGGTTTTTCGCCCCCCTAGCCCATAACCCCCGGCCGCGGACTCTCGAACGTCAATAGTTGCGTTCTTTGGTGTTCTTCCGTGTCACTCTTCCATTTTCGCCTTTTTTTCTTAAGGAGGCCACTTCTGTACGGAAAAGACGGGTGCTGTTTCTCTCGTGAGCTTTTTTTCTCTCGAACCGCTGCCGTTCGCTGCTAAATAATTTTCCCTTCCAGGGCTCATACCCCCGCTTTTAACCGACCACCTCGGTAAGGTTCCGTGTTTGTTTTGCCGCTTACTCGTACCCTCCTTAGGGCAACGCCTTTTAAGAGGGACTCTTTAGAGTCATTTTTTATACCCCCCTTCTCGCGTTTCTTTTTTTTTCGCTCTCATAAAGGTCATGGTAATTGCAAGCAAGAGGTTTAGCCCTTCCGCCTTGTCACCTGAGGTCTGACCTTATGATTATCTAAGTAAAATTTTTTCCATTTTCGAAGAGGCACGCCGTCAGTGTGTTGACCCGTTTCCTCCCCCCCCGCTTCTTTGAAAAAGACTTTAGGATGGTAAAGGGCCCCGAAAGGTTCGTCGCCCCCCCCCCCCCCCAAGTAGAACTAACTTCACGGGTCCTCCGTATTTGGACCCTCCTTTAGAAAGAGGTTTTTTTCGCGCGTTTGTATCTTAAATCCACCTTCGATTGCAGTTCTTTGATTCGCTTCATGAAGACTCCTAGACTAGTTTCACTCTCCTCGGTGGTTTGTTGTAATCAAAACTTCCCTCATCGACTCTCTGATATTGCGCGGTCTTTTGACGACCCATACCCTGGAAACCACTTTTTCCTCCGCTTTTCCTCTTTCTTCTTCGTTAAAGAGGTCCTTCGAAGTTCATCAATCTAGGGCTTAGTTCTAAATGGTTTTTTCCCAACCTCGACCCTGTCTCCTTTTTCTATCCTGAGTGATTTTTCCCTTTCCCCGAGTGCATTCAATTCCCATGCGTAATCGGGCCAGTTATACTTTCTGGAATTTTACCCTTGCACTTTCTTTTTCTCTAGAATTCTTGTCCTGAGGAAAAATAGCAATCGTTTTTCCCATTTACCACCTCCCTTCCCTTAAGCAAAACCCCTTTCCCCCTGGCATGAGGTAATAGAAATTGCAAGCCCCCTGCGCAGACGTCCACAAGTCAACTTGGAGTACTTCTTTATAAGATAGATTAAACCTCCATTTGCTCTTTCTTTTCTGGTTCCTTTTCCACCTACAACCTCCCCTTTCTTTGCATGCCTTTCTTTCCCGCGATCGTGCTACCCGAGGCGTCGATTGAATTTAGCTCCTCTTCTCCTTACGACTTTTCGCTGAGCAAGTCGTCGAGTTCACCCCCCCTAGAATGTTGTAGTCTCTGCTTCTGCTTGAACTACCTCCCGTTTAAGTTCTTCTCCGCCCCCCCGTACCCCGGGCCCCTCCCCCCCACCTAAGTTTGTCCAGGAGACGGTTCTGGCGCCAAACCCCCAGCCTTTTTAGAGCTGCTCAACGAACTTCTCCGTTGATTGCACTCTCTCTTTTTTTTCGTCCGTAGAATACCTAGAATTCCTGGCGAGAAAAAGAGCTCCCCCCCCGTATCGGCCTTTTCTTCTTTTTTCCCTATTGAATGCCTTATTTCATCGTCATGCCTTCTATTCTCAGATGGGTTTAGGCTTTCTTCTTTTGCCGGTTCTCCTGAGCCCTAGACTCCCTTTCCGTTTGTCGTTACCACTCTTTTCTACTCTCGCGCTTTACCGCTTTTCAGGACCATCGAGGCGGCTTTTGAGCTGAGATCCGTATACTGCGCTCGTTCTTTTTTTTATTCGCGTCAATCATTGAGATTCACCGTGTGTTGCCTGTGTATTGCCAAGGTTCTCTAGACGCGTGTGTCGACATCGATTTTTTTCTTCCCCTCTCGGGACGTCGTCTAAAACCTATTAGTGCGCTGAGTTTTTCTTTCGCCTTTCCGCCTGGGCCAGGACCCTCACGCCTTCAAGAATCCCCGTGTTGTAAAACTCCCTTTTTGCGTCAAAGTATATCTCCCGGGAAGGTTCTTTTCAATTACCTCCACTTTTTCTCTCCAGGGAAAAGGATCCCCTCTCCGGGAGGTTCAGGTTTCATAGTGAGAGACGCCTCTGATGAGATAACCCGCCTCCCTTCCGAGGTCGGACCGTTAGAGTTCTTATAGCGAGTTCTCGTGCCCGAGCTTCTTCCACAGGAATTCCCCCCCGGGTCACAAACTTACCGCTTCGTCGAGGTAGTGTCTCGCACAGTTCGTCGTTTGGACTCCCCATATTGAGTAAAGTCTTTTTCCCCGCCCGTCGCCGACTCTTATGGACTCTTCAAGTCTCCCATGATCTTGAGCATTTTGAAAAGTAAGGTCCGTATCTGCACTAAGCTCATGTCGTCGTCCAGAAGGTCTCTTTTTACCAAATTGTTCCCTGTATTTTGGAATAAATAAGGTAAGGTTCTGTGAAGAGTCCCTATCCTGCGATCCTACGTTGGCGAAGTGCCTATTCGCCTCCAACCTCGTCTCTTTCTTTATTTTTCCCTTGGGCGGAGCTCTTCTCGAGAAAAGCCGCTTCGAATGCTTTCCCTCCTCCCCTTTGTTGTTTGATTTCGATAACTTTTTCTCCGAGAATCTTCATTTCACACAATACTCGCTCTGCAGTCGAGAGAGGCCTGATGCGCAGCGAGGGATCGCCGTTTCCCTCTTTGCAACTATGCCTTCCGACCCTCCACTTACTCTCAGACCTCGCATATTGGGAGCCTCCCAGGCCCGTTTGTTTTCCCTACTCGACCTTCTCGGATTCCCTTCTCCATGGATCCTTGGTCCCCATATTTCTCCCTAATACAGACGGTCTTTTTGCGTCTTCTTTTTTCCGTCTTCCCGTTACTGAAGTCCAACTTCCAAACCCCGATCAAGGTTCGACGAACGCGATAGTACGGAATTATCGTGTCCTCGTTGCCCCGGCTTTCGAAGAGCTCCCTTTCGGCGAAACTTCCAGCTATACTGGTACTATTTAAGGGATGAGGGTGACTCCCTTTCATCTCGACTTTCCCACCCCTGGTCAAAGCTTAAGGACGAACCTCCTGATAGTTGGAGACGTCGCCCTTCCGGAAACAGCCCATTCCCGCAACGGTGACACATTTCATAAGGCTTTTGAGGGCATTGACCCTTTCCTTCTTGTCTTCACGAATCCAAGTAGAGTTTTTTTTCTTCAAAGACCCCCGAGCCTTCTAAATCGATTCGTCCTCTCCTAACGAACCTCAATAACCCCAGCGCCACCGGTCCCTCCTATTGACGCTACGGCTGCCTCTCTTTCATGGAAGTGCCTAGGGACTCCCCGCGCTCGATTTCTGGGCCCCTCTTTCCGTAAAACTGATCTATTCCCTGCTTTTTTCCGTGCCAAGTTCCTTTGACGGAAAAACGGACTCTCTTTGCTCAGGGTTTCCCTATCGCGATACGGCCTCACCTCAACACTACATGACTCCCCCTCCCCGAAATTAATCCCCACAGTTTTTTATTTCTCGGCCCGCGTTTACGCATCGCCTTTGCGACGTTTTAGTAGTAAACCATAGGTTCTTGAGGTAAATCCGCCTTTGGGCCACGTCTTTTTTTTTTCGTCGCAGTCAATGTTACTGCCGTCCCTCGGAAGCATTTTTTTTACTTGTGCTTTTTCAGGAGCCGTCCTTTGGCTTTTCCGAAGACTATAAAGAATTTCGATGAGTTTTTCCTCCCTCAGTGATCCCGTCGATGTTTCGTCCCGGGCGAGCTCCTTTTTCCATGCGACGCACGTAGCATGTTTTCATAGGCCTCCATTTTTCCCCTGCCCATCTTCTTTCCCCTGTGGAGGTTTGGTGGCGGACTCCTTTCTTCACATCTATTCCGCGCTTTAGTTTTTTATTCATTCCTTTTCCTCCAAAAGGAATTGCCGGTAAAGTTGCGAACCGTCGGGTCGCGCTGGCTCCCCCTCCTGTCCTTACCTCGTTTTTATTGCTGTTTCTCCCCGACGTGGTTGAACGAGATTTTAGGGGACCAGGATTCTTTGTCTGGGCCACCTTTTCAATTTCTTGGAGGGCCCTCTCGGTATACAGTAGCCTTCTTCACATCCTTCCTGCCGGCCCGTCTCTTTAATTCACCTCTTTCGTCCCAGGTCTGAGTCCTAAGAAGTCTTATCGACGGAGTTCACCCTACTTTCTTTTCTCTGCGAACCTCCCTCCGAGCCGTTGAGAGACTCCTGAAATACATAAGCCGTCCCACAGGATCTCTTGAAGGTTACCCCTTTTAGATAGGATTCCTTCCTCTTCGCAAGCTCTCTCTCCGATTTATGACACCCCCGACTCGATTCAAGAGGCCGAGCGGCATCGTAGGTCTTTCCTTCCAACATGCAACTTCCGTAAACGCAACCGCGCCTTCTTCAGTTGATCGAGTTGTACACGCGCGACTCTTGATAAGGGACTGGTCCCCTCCGGTAACCTTTCCTTAAGCCTATTTTCAATGGTCTTCTGAAACTAATCCTTCCTTATTTGAATGGGCCCCTAGAACTTTCCTTTCCCCCCCCCCCGCCTCCAGTCCGGCCTCTCGTTTCTCCATTGACCGGAGCGCTTCGGAAGGGCATATCCCCAGGTGCGGAACTCAGCGTCAAACCGTCCCTCGGACCTCTTGGCCCTAGATAGTATGCATTGACGCTCCTCCAATGATTCTCCCTGACGATTACTTTTTTCACTCTTGTCCTTCCCCGGCGGACGCTTGGGAGCTACCAACAATTCCTCTGATCGTCTGTTTCTCCCCCCCGCGATTTCCGGACGTTCCCCCCGTTACCGCCGGCCCTCGGACAGGTGGTCGATAGCCACCCTCCTCGTTCCTCGAAGACCGTAGTTTTTCGCGGTCAGTCCCCGTGGCTTCCGTGCTTTCGAAGCTTCAACAGGCGAAACTCCTCCAGTTTTCAAGTACACCCCACCCTAAGTATTTCCTCCTTACGTTCGATCTCCTGAGACGGGTGGTCTGTTCGAGGTCCCCCTAGGCCCCCTTCCCGCTGTCGCCCGAGCCTTTACCGTAGGTCCTCTGCGAATAGATGAGAGTAGAAAGGTTCTTGAGAGCGAGGTCCCTCTCGAGGTCCTTCAGATCTTGATGCTCAATATTCCATGTCGGACCGTCGTTAGAGTGATCCCTGGCCGACCGTCAAGTTTTTCTTCCTCTCCTCGTTGACAGTTCCCTTTTCCCTAGGCGCGCATGGTGCTGTCATTTACGTAGGAGCCTGCTGGATGTGACTTTTCCCTCCCCTTCAGTCCCGGTGGTTGACCCCCCTTCTTCACGCATCCATGTTGCCCCCTATTAAGAAGAGTGAGTTTCAATTGATCTTCCCTCGGTCTTCTAAATCGTGTGCCCTCGATGGTTCTCAGTGATAAGGTACCTTCTGACTGGAGCTTCCCCCTCGATCACCGAGTGACGATATCTTCTTGAGAATGCCCCGGGAATCGGAAAAAAGCTCCCCTAGTGGTTCTCTTATTAAGGACCGTACTTATTTGTCCGATCTTGTGGTTGCGGGGCGTTGAATAGCGCGACTCTTCCACGAGCTCCTCGATCTCGGCGTCCTTCCCTACAATCGGCATCCTCACTTGATATAGGATCATTCTCCTCCTACAGTTGTTGTTTTCTCGAGCGTGTGCTCCTCGATGGCGTTCCGGCAAGACATCTCCCTCTCGGGTCGCCCGTGGCGCGTGCCGCGGCGAGTTCTCGACGACCCACCCCCCCCCTATAGGACCTCCTCTGGTCCCTTACCCGCCGACTTTTTCCTGCGCGTGTTTTTTCTTGCCATCCTGCACCCATCCGAGTATCTCGGGACGTCCCATTTTGGAGCGACTTGTAGGTTTCCCCTTAGCTTTCCTCGGCCCAGACGTTGAACAAGATTGGCGCTACGCCAGCTCCGGACCCCTCCAAACTCACCGGCTAGCGCGTCCCAACTGCCACTTCGTGCTAAATGGCAACTGCGTACCACGTGTTCCGGGTTCAGGCGCTTTTGCACACCCGTGCTCCCCCTCGTAAGTCCAGCCCCTTTCAGATGCCGAGCCAGGACTTCCCCCGCCTCCTTTTCTGCACGCTCTTGGAGACCGCACGCGTATCCCGCTTTTTCCGATGAACGTTTCCTTCCATGCAAGGAATATTGGAGCATTAATTTCCCTTCTTCTCTGCACCTTTTCCCATCTCGAGTAACCTTGGGCTCAAATTCCTTGCCGCACTTTTTTTCCCGAGAAAATTCGGCCCGAGGAAGGTCCCGGACATCTCTCTTACGGCTTTCTCCCCGAAACGGCCCTCTTTGCGAGAGAGAACTCTAGCACATCCCCGGATCGTCCAGTATCTTCTAAAGGAAATAGGTGCTTCTCCCTTCTTTCTTTCGGGCCTCAAGGACCCACTTTTTCTCGGCCCATTTGCTTCTGTGCGCGTCCGGCAGAAAAGGCCGGAACCCGTGCGAGGGTCCCCCACGCGTCCCCTGTATTAGGAGCTGCAGCGTCTTTTTCCCCTAATTTCCCCCCGTCGCCTCGTTTGACGGAAGCGGGGGATATTAACGGCGCCCTCGGGAATTCCTCCCCCCCTTTTTCAGTGCCTTTTTTTTTGAGCGCCCCTCTCAGCCGTCACTTTTTAGGACGAATTGAATGCGAGGTCGCGTCATTGTCCATTTCTCGGTTCGTTTCGCCCTGAGCGCGCCATACCGTCCTTTCCGTGAACGGCCCTTGATGTTTCGCCACATTTCTTCACTGTTTGCATCTCCTTTTTCTGATTTTCTCCCTTTTTCAGCCAATTGCTGCGCAGCTCACGGACTTCCGGTCCCTCCACACCGCGTTTTACGGCGCGGTTCGCTGCCCGAGGTGCTGGCCGTTTTCTCGCCAAAGTAGCCGATCTCTGGACGGTGGCACAACCCCCCTTCTTTTTTTGACTAACTTTCTTTTCCGCCGTTGTAAAATCAGTAGTCATATCAACTGAATACTATTGCCGTTAAGTCCCCTTTTATTCCTGGCTCCTTAATCTATCTGCCCCTTCCTCCCCTAGTTTCCTCGAGGTATCGGTGGCCAAAAAGGCCCGAAGAGAAGATTATTGAGGGTTCGTTCGCCACCCCTTCACGGAACATCAGGTGAGACCCCTTCGCTGGAAAGTTTTGTACCTTTTCCGGACTCTCCCCTCCTCTCGTGTGAGTTCTTCAATGGGCTCTCTCCGGGATTGTGACCGCGTCAGAGGAGTTTTTCTTCTTGCCAGGTTTTCGTTTCCCGGCGAACGATTTCTAAATGTTCCTTTCCGGAGGCCTGGACGAAGTCTCGATCTTCCACGGGTTGGATGCGAGACATCAGTTCCATGATGCACCCGAGAAATAATGGTCCATGCAGAGCCTTTTTCAAGTTTCTTCCCCGAAAACCCTGCCCAAGAGTTCCCCTTAAAGATTTCCTCTGCCAGCGCCGCATGCCGCCGTGCGGCAAATTCCTTGTTTTGAGGAGCTTCTTACTTTTTTGGCCCAACTCATTTTTTTCTGATCGTCTGTCCTTCTTTCCGCACCGACAAACTACCCCAGGTTAGATTTTGAATGGCTTCTTTTTCTGACACCTCGATAGGGATTTGATGATTCTCTCCCTCTCATATTCTTTTTCAAAGAAGCCTTGATGATCAGTTCTAAACAAATCGAGCTTGATCTTTTTCCTTTTTTCCAAAAGAAGCTCCGGTAAGTTATAATTTTAAAAGGTCCTCAAAAACCTTCGAGTTAGGAAGCAAATAAAGTTTGCGCATTTGAGACCCCCCACCCCCCCAATCCTTTTTTCCAGGAAAGTCCGAGGGATACTTCAAAGGACAGCCCTATTCCGCGTTTTTCTAAGGATCCTAGAAACGCTCGTACGTAAATTGGCAAGCAAAGATGGACATATCTTTTCCACGAGTGCACGGAGGCTGGGGGCGGATGAGGCCCGGTGATGTCTTTCTTTCGGCTGAAGTTGGGTTAGGCTTCGTCTCCGTTCTCTTGAACGCTTTCCGTTTGTCCCTTCTTGGCGACTGTTCCCTTAAGCGAGCCTTCCTCGTTCTAGGCAGGATCTTTTCACATCGATTTTCCCGAGGAAGCCAAGGAGAGAATGATTTGAGCTTTTTGTAAGGTTCGCTTTCCCTTGCGCCTGTCTGCCGCGGGATTGCCACTCCCCCCGTACAGGTATCCTTCTCGGTCCCTAGTCCTGGCCTGGCTTTAAGACCGAGACGTGCGTGATCGCCGTCCCTTTCTTCCCGACGGATGTCCACTCCCGCACTTTCTCCCTGATGTCCCCCCTCCTTGGTGAGTCACTTAGGGTTAAGGGCCTTGCCCTTCCCACCGCCCTCTCTTTTTTTACGTTCCTTTCTTCTCGGGACCAGGGGTTGAGCGTAGATTTCGAGCGAACCCCTCACCCTGCTTGACAGTCAGAGTTTCCGTTATAGAGATTTCGCTGCTTCAGGAAGTATCGTGTGCTTAAGAAGGGGTCATGATTTTTCCCCCACCCCCCCCCCCTCCCCTTCCTCAGCTCCGGAGCGTTCGAAAAACCGCTTCTTTGTGGAATCCCCATATTGGTCCATTATCATGACTTTTACGACTCTCGTTCTTTCCCCTTCTCCGTCGCAGATATTGACGATTTGTCCCCTCCTGCTCAATGGACTCCTGCCTACTCTCACCCCGCCGGAGCTTTCGGCGCCCAATAGTGCGACCTGGTGGATGGCTCACGTACGGGACATTTTTTTTTTTTGTCAGAGTTGCCGGTCTCCTGCTCTTTCCGAGCCTCTAGCGCCGGCACCTTTAGTCGAGAGTATGGGTCAATTGGGCGTCTCTAGAAACGAAGTATCCTTTAGTT
>Ga0179593_1532370_pt1 | contig 15971 bp, 22 predicted proteins | sample CZODoug2_1_08_16_FD_185931 | JGI IMG/M metagenome (GOLD analysis project Ga0179593, IMG submission 185931) | Vadose zone soil fungal communities from Angelo Coast Range Reserve, California, USA - CZODoug2_1_08_16fungal (PacBio error correction) | ecosystem: Environmental > Terrestrial > Soil >... | reverse complement strand
TTAAGGCCCTTCCCAATATTCAGGCTGGCCAGGGTTTACCAGTCAAGGTTCTTCCGGGTTTCCGAAGGTTTTGCTTGGCGTTCCCCCCGATGATGATGTGGTATTTTGCCCCCCAACGCCCCCTTCTTGTTGTAAAGTCGGTTCCAGTCGTTGTCGGCGGGTTGTTGTTGCGCCCCCCATTCGTCCCCCCTCTCTTCTCGCTTGAATTTCTCCCTTCATACTTTCCTGATACTCTTCGTTCCCCTCACTTCTCCCAAAAAACCTGGATTTCCCACCCCTTGTGAACAAACTCTTTTTGGCTTGGCATTTTTCCCCTCATGACCTTCCGTCATTCCCTTCCCTCAAACCTGGAAAATTTTGGTTTTCCCAGTGATCGCACCCTTTGACATTGTCAGCCCTTTTTAAACTATCGTTGTTTCACTTTCGTTTCCCTAGTTTTTCCTCTGTTCCAATTCGGGAAGTTCTTCCCTTTTACCCTTTCTAGTTTGAAACTTTCCCCTAGCGTTTTCCTTCAATGGTAGCTTCCCTTGGCCTTCCCCTTTTAGTAAAGCCTAATGCTTCTCACTTTTTGAACTATTCTTTGTTTGCTTTTTCCCCTGTTGTAAATGCCTTTTCTTTTTCCCCCCGTGTGTTGCAATCCCACTCCCCTTTTTTTTGGGACTTTTTCCTGTCCCAGGCCGCCTCTTCAAACTTCCGCCGTGAACATTTTTCGTCCGTATTTGTGTTTTCCACTGTTCGTGACTTCCACCCAAAACCCCCTTTTCCCACCCCTTCCCTCACAAGCTTCTGATAGCTTTATCTCCGCTTGCGTCTCTTTCATTCCTTCCTTTGGAAAAACCAGGTATCCTTTTGAAGTTCTTCTCTCCCCCCTTCCCATCAGGGTTCGCCCCATCACCCAAGAAGTGGTTCTTCTTATTTTTTCGGTCTCCCCCTTTTACTTTTTTACGTGAGTAACCCGTCCCGTAAAGGATACAACCGAAATTGAACCTCCGTTTTCCCCCCCCCCCCTAGTTATTTTGTTTCTTCCTTCTCCGTTTCACCGTTCAGTCCCATTTTGAGTTTACCTATCATTTAAGGGGCATTTACTTGCTAACCTTTTTTCCTACTTTCCCACCTGCCAAGTGTACTATTTCCTGAACACCCACTCCTTTTTTCCCAAATCCCTGTTCCTAGAATTTTCCCCCCGTGTTCCACATTGCTATGGACGTTGGCTGACCCCGGGCCCGATTTCCCCTTTCTATCTCCGTTGATGTTTTTTTCCCCGTTTGTTTTTCCCGTTTTCATCCCCCTCTACTTTCAAACATTACAGAAAAAAATCCTGCCCCCCTGCCGTTCCCCTTTTTTTTGTGCTTTCGGGTTGTTTTTACACCTCACCGGGCGGCCTGATCAACGGTTTTTGGAAGCCCTCCTTCACACCTTTCCCCCCATTGTAGGGCTTTTTAGTTAAAAACTTCCGTAGGATTTCCCCGTTTTTCCGAAACCCCGATTTTCCCCGCTCTTCCAATGTTCTCTTTACACTTTTCCCCCCTTTGAACTTCCCCTTAATTGAAATGGGCAAACACTAACCTCACTTCCTCTGGCCTATTTTGCCACCTTTTTTCTTTATTCCTGACGCTCCCTTTTACCCCCCTTGTTTTTGCCTCTTCTGTGACGACTTTCCTTTCTTTGTATTTACCTTCCCTTTTCTAAAGTTCAAAGATCCCTGGACGTTGAAACAGTCTTTGGCCCCCCCTTCCGCTCCTAAGCCCCTCCCCCCCTTCAAAAAAACTCCCCCCCCGACATGCCACTTTCTCTTCCCGGTTTCCCCCCCCAAACCCAACATGGACAGGCTTAAAGACTTTACCCCCTTTTGGTTTTCCTTACTAAACCCTGGTCAAACAGTCAATAATTCTAACCAGTTATTCCTTCTTCAGTTTTTTCAAAGCCTGTGATATTTTCGCTGCCTGAACCGCGCTCGCTTCTTCTTTCAAGCCCTCGCCGCTTCTGACGCTACCTTCGCTGGCTCAAAACGTTCCCTCCCCCAATCTCTCTTGGGCATCTTATTTTTCGGCTCCCCCCAAACCCACAGTGGCTTGTTGTCGCTTTTTTTTTCATTTTTTTTTGCACTGATTCCCCCTTTGTTTTTCCTTCCGACTACATTAGGGGATTAACCTTTCTTCCCACTGTTGACTTTCCCCTGGTTGCACTTTTTGAAAAAGAGAAAAATGTCCCATTTGCACGTTTGTTTTTTTCTTATTCTCCCTCCCCACCTAACAGCCCCCCCCCCTTCTCCCTTAGTGATCCTTGGTTGGTTTGCATCTTCTCCCCTTCTTGGAGGTGCCGAGTTAAACGTTACTATCGGGCATGTAAACCGTCGTGCAGACGTGCTTCGCATCTTGAGCCAGTTTCTCTAGGGAACCCGGCCCCCGTGGTGGCACATTTCTTTGACTGGGGTCCTCCAAGACCCCCTCTCCCCTGAAGATATGCATGAAACCACCTTTTGCAAAAAGTTCCTTTGGAGTCCTCCCCGTTTTTGCCCTTAGCCCCAGGTTAATACCGAGCAAGTTAGGTAACCCTCCCACAGGAGTTCTTATTTTGTGTGGTTTTTTTTTTATTTTTTTTTTTTTATGTTTGCGAGAAGGGCCACCCTCGTGCGACTTTCCCCGTAAGTTTTCAACGCGTCTTGGTGTTGAGAGAAGTTCTCTTCACTGGTGCTTACATCTTGCAAAAAAATTCTGCACACCTCTCCCCCTCGTTTTTAAGAACCTTTTCCCGTGGACGGGGGGGACACCCCTAGTTCGGGTTTCGTCCCTTCTCGGTGTGGCCCCTACACCACCCCCCCGTGTCATCGCACAACCCTCTTTCTTCCCTTGTCATTGGAACACGGATCGGCGGGGGCCTCTACACTTGTTCTATTTGATTTGAAACTTTTTTTTTGGGGCTGCAATCCTTTTCACCTTTCTCGACCCCTCAACGTGGTCCTCCGGCCGTTTTGTCTTGGTCTGGTGTCGTCTTTAACCCCTTCCCCTGCTTGTATTTTTTTCAGACGGCGTGGGCTTTCCTTGGTGACTCTTTCCCCCCCCCCCAATTAAATAACTTCCTAATGGATCGAACCACCTTGATTTTTCCTAGTGTGCCCGGTTTCTTAGAAGGTTCCGTTCGCATAGTTGTGGGCCAAGCTATTTTTTTTATCCTATTGTTCTGCTGATGTTTAAGCCTAGTTTTCCACCGTATCGAGTTATGATTTTTTCTTTTAACCACGCCCCTATTGGCTCCCTCGTTCTTTCCTTTCAGCCTTTTTCTGGGGACAAGTTTCCAGCGGCGTTCTAAAGTTCTCTCCGATTTCCTGCCTCGCCGCCTGAACGCTGTGTCACTTCGTTTCCTTTGGCGTTCTTTCCTTTCTGCAGTCCCCTGCTTGGTTTTTCTCCAACCCCTCTCCTCCTCATGTAATGATCTTTCCCCCTGCACTTCCCTTTTCGGCTTTCATGATGGATGGCCGCTCCGTTTCATTTTTTGTCCACTTTTTAGTTCTTTTACCCCAGAGTTCTTGGGCCCAACAGTCTTCAATACCTTTTTCCGTTGAACAGCCTGATTGCTCCCAATTCTTTTTTTTCCTCCACGTCAGTTCCTGGTCTAACCACCGGGGTCCCCACTAAGCCCTTTTCTAGTTCTCAACCATGGAAACATGCGGCGCACCTCACACCCCTTGGGCCTGGGCTTTTCCTCATTTCGTGGTCTCTGGGAAAATCGCTCTCCTCCTTTGGTTCGACACCCCCTTAAGTTATGATTCCTACCTGTTTATTTTGACTCTAACCCCCCCGGGTCCCGGTCCCATTCCTTTTCCCGCCCCCCGTGAGGTCCCGTGAGATTTTTTGACTACCGTCTTTTTTTTTTTGACCCCCGTTATTCCTTTTTTTCCCCTATGCTGCCGATTTCTTGCAGGATACGTGCGGGTGTGCGTTTCACGGTCCTCTCCCTACCGATGATCAGCTAAAACTCAACGCGCGGCCAGTTTAGGTTCTCCACATTCCACGGACCTTGGTCTGGAGTCTCCTCCCAGGCGCTCTTTCGGTCACCCCCACGATTTGGGACCTTTTTTTTTCTAATTTGATCTTTGAGCTCGGCGACTCCTTCTATGTTTTTTTTTTTTCCTGATCAATGGTTTCCCGAACAAAATCTCTTCCGTTCCTCTCACCCCAAGTTATACTCTCCCCACAGCAACTCCTTTCAGCAGACCTCTTGATTCTGGTCCCCCCTTCCCCCATCTCCCCCCCTCCCTCTAAATACCCCCCTCCCCTCAAGTGCTCGAGTCCCTTTTTTTCCCCCTGCGTGTATTACGCCCACAAACTTCAGGTGTTTCTTATGGGCCCTTTTCCCCCCCAGGGTAGGTGATTCAGACCCCTCACCGGTTTCCTTGTTGCGTTTTTCCCTTGGGCCGGACCTTCACCAAAGTCCCCCCCCTCCGACCATGAAATTTTTACCCAGCACTTACAAGACCCCCGTCGTCTTGTTTTTTTTCTTTTCTCTCGCTCCCGGTTGTTCTCCAAACTCCAGGCCTTTCGGATTTTTTTTCCTACAGCAACTACGACTGACCCCCCCCCAGGCTTTTTCTTATTTTCGAGACTCTCTCTTTTCCCCTCCCCCATAAGTGTTCTTTTGGTTTTATGCTTCTTCCTTACGTCTTGCAAACTCCCCCTTTTTTCGTTTGGCCTGCGGTTTAGGTTTTTTGGACTACTTTCATGATTTTTGTCCCTGGTTTCAAAATAGTCCCCCTCTTTTTTTCACTTCAAATTTTTCCCAAGTGTAGCGTTGCGCCGGTTTTTTTCGGGAACCCCCCCCCTAGGTTTCCTCTTTAAATCTTTTTTCGGTTTCTGGTGTTGAAGTGGGTTTCACCACACAGTCCCTTTTTGCCAGTTTCCCCCCTTCCTATCCCCCCTTGCCTTCCCCTGTTTAGGCTCGATTCTTCTCCCTTTTTCTTGTTGTGCGAACTTTGATTGTGAGGTTTTTCCCTAAAGCGCGAGTCCTTTTTCTCATTGATTTTTCTTTCGGATTTTCATGGAAGTCACTTTCCTTGGTTTTCTTTTTGCTTTTTTGAGTATCTTCCCCTTTCCTGATTTCTTCTCTTTTCTTCCATTGTGTTCTGGAGCCCTGCGTTGCGACTCATTTGCCCCCCCCTCCCCCCCCGGAATGACTTGCTTCGGATAGTTTCCTTTAATTCCAAATTTGAGTACTTTTGGCTATGCGTGTTTTTGAGGGAGACAATCCGAGCCATTGCTTTACTTTCTTATAGCCTGGCCGGAATTTGGGGTACCTGCGGTAGGTTCGTTTTTCGGAGGGTCAAGGCTGTTTCCCCTTCGTTCTTTTCTTTCTCTTGAGCTAGTTTTTTTTTGTTGGATTTCCTGAGGGAACTCCGAGTTTTTTCTTTATCGTCCTCCTTTTGATTCTTGTTTTCTGAAGGTCTCCCGTCTTTTGCCTTGTTTCTTTTCTCTTCTGAATTAAATGTAGACATCTTGATTAGTACCCGTCCACTGTGTCCATCTACCCCCCTCCTTTACCATCTTTTCAATTTCTTAGGTAGGTGGCCCCTCTTTCTCATACCAGTAATCTTCAGTCTTTACTTTCTCTTACCGCAAATTTTTAGAGTTTTTTTCGTTTTTCCCAACTTCCCCTTTTCACGGTAGTGCAGAGTGGCCAGGGGTTTCCGTGTGTTGGGTTTTCCCGTGACCGGATTTTATGTTTGGCCAATTTTTTTGGTACTTTTCCCTTGGCTTAAGCTGTGGTACCTTTTTTTTCCCCTTCGTCTGGCGGCCTCACCGCGTCAACATCTCGCCGCTGTATTCCCTTTCCTGTTCCACTTTTTTTTGGTCCAACTTCAAGGAATACGTTTCTTTTTTCCCAATCCTTTGGCCCTTCCTTTTCTTCCCTCTGACATTATTTTTGATTGTGGAACCTTTGCGTCTTTTTGGAGGATCCTTAAGACTGATAGCGTCTGGACTTGCACACGATGAACTACGCCGTGGCTAGTTTTTCCATCTTGACAGTCTTCTAGGTGATTCTTTTTTCCCCTGGCCTCATTGACCTCTGAGGGAAGGTTTTGACCAGATGGTGAAACCCCCCTACCCTCTTCGTTTTCTTTCCGATGCGGCAGCCGCCTTAAGCCCTTTTCCCTAATTTCTTCAGTTTTTTTACTCGGCTGTTGGAACCTGTAGGGACTGCAGATCAATTTTCTCTGCGGTCCCCTCTCTTTGGAGTTCGTTTTGTAATGAACCTTCCGTATTGCTCCGTTTTTTCACTTAAGTTCTTTGATTACGGCTTGTCTTTTCCTGTTTTCAAATTCTTTTCCGCAACGCCGGTTCTGAATATCTTTTCACTACCGAGGGAAGTTTCGACTTGTGTTCGTCAACCGATTTTCTTTCCATTGGCGATGTTCCCCCCCAGTATTTGGCCTTTACTTTTGAAACCCCCTTGCGCCACATTTTTTTTTCTTTTTTTAAAAGAGACTAACCACCCGACTCCGATCAATCCGTCCTCTTTTTTCTTACGTCGTTCCCCCTTGAATTAGTGCCTTTTGACCTCTTTCGTCCCCCTTTGTGTCTTGAGATTCCACTTACGATTACTGCGGCCCGAAAACTCCCAACCCCTGGGTTCCCCCCCTTTTTCGGCCACCTTTTTCCCCCCGGTTTTGGTAGTTTCCGATTTTGCCCTTCTTTGAATTTCCTCTTTTTTATTCAAATTTTGCGTTTAAGATTGTGGGCCCTTTCCACTTCTTTTTCTTTTGTGCCCAACGCCAGGTTCGCGCCCTTTTATCGGCCGCCAAAATGTTTTCTTTTTGAAAAAACTTGGGGCCAAAACTATCCTTTAATTAAAATGTCCCCTTTTTATGTCGCCTTGGGAAAGTCGGCCCCCATTGACACAAGGGACTTTGCCTTTTTTTTTTTTTTTTTTTTTTTTCTGTTTTTTCTATATTGTATTCCTGGAGAGTTGCCGTCGTCCCCCACGCAAAATCAACGGCATTTTTTTGATTTTTTGCGTTTTCCACAAAACTCTTTCGGCCCCTTTTTACAACTTTTTCTGGCTCCGCTTCAACCTGTTCAACTGGCCCTTTTTCTTTCCCCTTGTTTCCCCTCAACCTTTTTCCCCCCCCCAAATATTGATCGCGCTCATGCCACCCACCTCTTACGATTACTCCCCTTTTTTACATTCGTTTTTGTTCTGGATTCCCATGATGGCCGCCGTCTGAACATTTCCTTTTATACTTTCTCACTTCAATCGTCTTTCTGGGTCTCTTCTTCCTTTCCATTGAAGGGGACGTTCAGTTTTCTGCTATTTCTCAACCAGCTCCCCCTTTTCCCAAAGTCCAGTTTCGGTGCCCACTTGTTTTTTTGTTCCTCGGTCCCAACAACGGGCATGTTAATTTCGTTGCATATTCGCCCCCAGCGTCACCCCAGTACCTTTTTGTTCTAACACCCGCCCCGGAAGTCATTTTTAGCTCTTTTTTATTTTAGGGGCCTTTCCGCCTTTTTCTTCGTCGGTCCTTTTTGCCTGCAGAACTTTCTTTCCCTGACGTCAGGCTTCTCCCGGTGTTTTCCCCCTCGTTTCGTCCGACTTGGAAACTCTGCGGTATCGATCTTTTTGATGTTTTTTTCCGGTTTTCAAGTCCCCTTGCTACCCTCACCTCTGTTGAAAGTTTCTTCCCCGGTTTTTTTTGTTGTCGTCTTCCACCCTTTGACAAATTTTGCTTTTTTTGATTTCCGTTTTTTCTTTTCCCCCCCCCAAGTTATAACGATAGTTCCCCGTTTCAACGCTATTTTTTTTTTGTGGACACCCGGCCTTTAACCCCTAGGAACCCTCGTAGTTTTATTCTTCCCGATCCCTTCATCAATTGTCACCACTTTCAGTTCAGAATTTCCACCGGACGATACCCCTTCACTGAATTTAACACCTTCCTTTCCGTTGCCTCCCTCATTCTTAGTCTTGGCCCCTTTGATTTTCTACCGGAATTTTTTTCCTTCCTTTCTTTCCCGGCCTTTGAGTCCCTCAGTGCCATTTCGGCTACTCATCGGCCTTCGTCTCTTTTTCTTGTAATCCTTTTTCCACTTCAAGTCCTTTTTTTCCCGGTTCGCTTTGTTTATGTATTTCTTCCGTTCCCCGCCTTTTTTTCTTCGTGTGTTAAAACAAACGCTCTCCCCCTAGTTTTAACAGGCCTTCACCCCCCAGCCCACAATGTCGCAGTCTTTTATTGTTTTGTCTTTTTCTCTTGGAATCTTGGTGGGTTCTGACGCCCCCCCCCCCCCCCCCAAAAAGTCCACCCAATCCCCCCCCGTTGAATAGCTTGCCTGTCTCCTTTTTTATCGTGAAAACTTTTTTTTGAAAACACGGTTTTCTCACTTCGTGGACGTCTTTTGTTGCCAATCCCAGACTTTTTTCCTCCTTGTGCTGGCTGAAGGTTTCCCTTTGCCCCCTTGTTTCTGAGGTTTTTTTTTTTTTTTTCTTGTGTCTGTCCCCCTACCAGAAGGCTCCATGAAATTTCTTATGGGTTTGAAACATCTTTTCCTAATACTCCTGTTGTTTTAGCTTTTTTCCCAATCAATTCAGGCTTTCCCTTCTTTAAGGGGTTTTGCCCCCCCTAAGTTTTCCCCATCTTTCCCTTGCATGTTCCCAATTACACTCAAACCAATCTTTTCGGATTTTCCCAAAAGTGCACACTCGGTACCTTTCTCTTTTTCCCCCGAACCCATCGTTATGCCCTTTGTTGCTGACCTCGGACGCTCGTTCCTTTCTTCTCGTTGTTGTTTTTGTTGACTTTTTTGGTGTCCCCTGTCACGGACTACGTCACACTTACACCCCCACTGTTTCGCGACAGCCCTTTTTTTTGCGTGCCGGATTCAAACCCCCCCGTCCCTTTGACCTTGTCCCCGGGCATACATTTTACACAGTCCCCCCACTTGCCCCTTTCCATGGTTTTTTGTTATTCTTTGCTAGGCCTTAAAGCCCCTCTTTGCACCTCCGCGAGCCTTGTCTTCCGCTATATGGGGAGATTTATCACTGGCCTGGAAGACCCACTTCTTCCTTTTCTGCCAACCCCCATTGGTGCCGAAGCTTCTTGGGTTTCTTGACACTTTGTTATTTTTTTTTAACGCTGCATCTGTGAAGAGTCTCTTGTCTTTTTTTTTGAAACCAGCTTTTTTCACCGGTTGGCGACTTTCCTTCCTTATCCCACACAGCAGGTGTTTCCTTTTCACCGCTTCCGTGTGGAAAACAGTTTTTTGGGGAAAAAACTATCGTCGAACTTTCTGGCCTCCCCTTAATCCAATCAAAGGTGCCGAATTTCCGGGTGATCCTCCAATTTCTGGTCGTGTGACCGTATTTTCAACCCAAATTCTGGTTTTTTTTCTTTTTTTAATCTCACCCAACCCCCTGTTTTTGCAACCAACCCCTCTTTACCACGTTCCCTCCCCCCCCCTTCCCGCCTTTCCTCACCCTTGATTTAAAGCCTGCAGCCTGTCTTTTTGTGCCTTATCATTTCGTTCAATACCCCTCCCGCGAATTTTTAAGACTCTCCGGCGTCTCCTAGCCGAGAGCATTCCGCCTTGGTCCCCCTCTTTTCTTCATCAACAAAAACCCCCATGTTTCTTTTTTCTGCTTGTTTTTCTTTCGCTCCCTGCCCCTGAACCCCTACTCAAACTTTCTTGTGCACCCCTTTTCCCTCTTTAGGCTTTTCTTTCAACTGGGAATTTCAAAACGTCTCACCCCCTCCCACTCATTTTCATTACGCTTTCGAAGCAGTTTGCCGACCCCTGCACCTCAACCGCCCCCTTTTCCCCCCATTGATTATTGTGTTTTTTTTTCCTAGGCTCCCGACTTAGATCCGGGTTGCGAGTAACGGTCCTTACCCTATTTCCTTTACCCGTTACGATGCAGCCTCTTCTTCCGCTGATTGCCCCTTTTTTCGCTTTCTATAACTGGGCCCCCTTCTTTTTCCTGTTGGAGTGTTTTTTTTGAATTTCTTTTTTCCCCCCAGTCTCCCCTAGACTCATCTTCTCAAACCCCAGGCACAGGTCGTTGCTCCCTTCGTTCCCCACATGTTTACGGTTTTTTTTTTCCCTCCCGAGCAAGGGATTTTTTCAAACATACCAAGGTTTGCCCCCCCTCGTGCGGCCCACCCCTACCCCGGCTCTTCATTGTAATTTCCAACTCTTTTTGGTGTTTCCCTCATTTTGCCCCAACTGCGTTTCCTTTGCTTTTTGAGACCTATTTGCACTTTTTTTTTCCTCCCGGTGCATCATTGTTGCCGTCAGGTTCCAGGCACAGTTTTCAACCGTTTGATAGTATGGCTGGTTCCTCCCCCTCACCAAAATTTTCTGACTGAAATTTCCCCCAAGTGTGTATCCCCTTTCATTGGGTACTGAATCGGTACCCACTCAGTCTATCCAGGTCTTCTCTTTGATTTTCAATTGGAGAATCCCTTTTTCTGGTGCCCCCCATTTTGACCTGAAACCTTAACGTTCGTACGGCCCTGAAGTTCGTTTGATTCTTTTGTTTAAACTCTCTTCCACTCACGTTCCTTTTAGTTGCTTTTCTTTTCCATCGTGTTTTCGGGCCTCGTATGCCTAAGCCCCCCATTGGCCCCCTCATTTTTTGCCCTTAACCCCTTTTTAGTTTTTCCCATGTTGGGTCCCCTCTAACGCGCGTCTTTTTGCACAGTCTTTTTCCCTTGTATCTTGCCTTCACTAAATTTTTGCCCCTCTTATGCCTTGCCGGATCCCAAGTTCTTTTGTTCCCTCCTGGCGACTTTTTTCCCTTCTACCCAGGATTTTCCCCCAATTTTTTTTTTTGTTTGGCGGAGTTTCCTTGCAAGTTTCGGCGGCAGCCCGGTCCTTCGGTTTTTCTCCCTCCCTGTTCCCGAGGATTGTTTTTTTTTTTTTGTAACCAAGCTTTCTGATAGGACGGCGTCGTTCTCGACAGTCTCACCTGCCATCCAATTCATGCGCTAGGTCCCCCGCCCCGTCATTCCCTCCCTTCTGCCGCGACCGGGTTCCCCTTACACTCGGTTTTTTTTCCTTCCTTTTCCGGTTTATGTGGCTTTATACTGCTGTCTTCCTTTTTTGGGTTTCCTGGCCGGGCTTTTGCGCAAATAAGGCTTTTCCCCCCTGCCTTCCTGTCGCACACCTTCACACCGGGGTCCAACCAAGTCATGCAGTTTTACCCCCGGACACCTTTAGACAATCCACCTGCCGATTTCTCGGCCCCCAGTAGTTTTTACCCAGTAAGTCAGTTCTGGTCCTGGGTCCCAACTTCCAGTTTTTCCTCCCCCCTAAAATAATGGACTAAACCACCCTTTTTTCCCTTTCGGTTTTTTCCTTTCACCAAACGTTTGACCCCCTTAGTTTTTCCCTTTGAAGTTTTGCCCTAGATTCCGGAATCCATTGTTTTGCCCCCCCAAATAGTTTGAATGCCGATTTTTCCAATAACCCCTTTTTCTGTTCTGATTTTGAAGCTTTACTCACCTTCAGAGGATCGACGCTGCCTTTTGCCCCTGTAACTTCTTGCCCGCGGCGCCTCCTTCCCGGACCACGGAACCTTTTTTGTCCCCTCCTTTTCTTCTCCGATCCTGGACCTGATTGGTTTTTCCAGGCCCCCAAGATGTTCCTACTTTTTCAAGGCCTTGGCTTTTCTTATTTCGGTCTTTCGCTACTCTCTTGGTCTTCTGGTCCCCCCCGCAAGGAAACCATCGCTCTCCCTAAAACCCCCCCTTGTTCTCCGGAGAAACGTCCTCCTCTACCCCCCCCCCCCCAGAAGCATTTTCTGCGCCTCCGCGGCCTGACTTCCAACCATGACCGCTAAAAACTCCCCTGCCTTTTTCTGAAATGGGCCGCCGACCACATCCCGTGTGTTCGTGGACTGCCTCCACTCTTTTTCTTTAACTTCCCTGGTCATGGCTTCTTGCCCGTTTTGACTGTTTTGTGCCATTCCCAAAGCCCCTCTTTCATGGAACTTCACAGCATGACCCTTCGTCTTTTTTCAGATAGGTCTCGATGATAACACTCCCCCCACTTTGTAAGGAACCAGACCCTGATTTTTTTTTTTTCTGAATACCCCCCTTTCCCCCGTGCCGAGTCCCCACTTTTTTGTACTTAGTCTAGATTTGAGTTGCAATACTGACTGTTTTTCTTCCTATTGTGTTGTGCTCCTCTGCTTCGTATTGCAAACTGACTATCCCGGCGGTTTTTCCAGACGCGTGTTTTTGCCAAATACCCATCCGGGCTCCCCCCTTTTTCCCCAACCTGTGGGATGGTAATCAGTGCGTCTCGGGGCCCACACTTTTTTTTTCTTGTTCGGACTCCGTGCGTGTTCGTTTATCAACGTCTTTTTTGGTTCCCTTTCCATTCCGCATGTCCGTTGCGGTTATATTTCTCTGCTGGTTCCCTACCCACTCATTTTTTCCCCTTTGTTCCTAAACCCCATTTTTGGCTGTATTTCTTATTTTTGTAGGTGTTATTTAGCAGGTTTTGTCAAGGTCTGGCCCCCTTCCCTTGGTTCTTTTTTTTTGTGGGAACCGGGGTGCGCTCTTATTTTTTTTCTGTTTATCTTCTCCGTCCTTCTGAGTTGGGAAAAACCCCCTTGTGCATGTTCGTTCCGCAACTTTTTCTAGTTTCCCCAATTGTCGGTTTATACCTCCCCATCGCATTTTCTTTTGATCGTAGAATAGAATCGGCTCAAAGGTATTGGAGTTTCTTCTCGGCCCTTTTTTTCTTTTGGTTGCAGTCTTGAAGCTGTGATCGATCTCTTTTTTTCTTTTTTCGTTGGCACTTTTCCGTAAGTAGATGCTTGGGCCGCGTTTTTTGTACGCTTGGGCCGAGTCTTCGTTTCCGGCATTTTGCCCACTTGGCTTTTGAGTTACAGCGTTTCCCCTGTCCTGACTTTATTCTGGGTTTTTAATGCTCTTCGTGCATCTTTTTTTCTTTTTCTATGTTTCCCCCCTGCTTCCTTACACGGGTACTTCGATCTTTTGCTGGCCCCATCTTTTTCCCCTTATCGGTCTCAAATATTTTGTTTGTTCGAGGACCCAAAAATGTCATCCCCCATTTTTTTTCTCTTTTTCTTAGATTGGTGGAACCCCCAGCTTTTTTTTGTCGATCCCCCCGGACAATAGATTGATTAGTTCCCCTGGACCTGGTATGTTTGAGGCCTTCCCCCCATTGTTCTTCGCCTTTGTCCCGGGTGGTGTTGTCCCAATTAATTCCTTGTGAATTTGGGTCGGTTATTCTTTGTTTTTCAGACTTCTTGTCTCCCCCCCAATGTACCACCCGGTTTCACACCCACGTTCCCCCCAGCCTGCGTTATTTTTTTCGTGTTTTCCAATTTTTTTTGGGGTACCCTCGCCATTTGAGCTGCCCCTGCAATTTTCCCCTGCGGCCCATCCAGGTCATTCCTTCCCCCCGATGCCGATCACTATTCGTTCAAAATTTAATAACGACTTTTGATGTCTGCGAATTTCCATTTGTGAGTTGTATTGTTTCTTTTGCCCTTCCATCAATGGGTTGAGAGTATAAGACTTTTTTTCCCCACCACTCAGTACTAGGCTGAACCCTTCAGGATGGAAGGGACCGGAAACGGGCTGGGCTTTCCCCTGCCCTTGTGCTTCTCAACGTATTATTCTCTTCTTAGGAGTTCCGGTTTCGGTTCCTGGCTTATATCCTATTTTTGTTCTCCCCATGAGCCGTCTAGTAGGATGTTTTTTGAAGGCCTCATTTCTCTGGCCACCAAAGATTTGTTTTTTTGGATGCTCTTTTCGGATCATGAAAATTTAGGCACGCTTTGTGACATGACCTCCCCCCCGTGTGGGTACCTTTACATTTTTTGCTTTTTTCCTTTCTATGAATACGTTTGAGTTCACTTGCACTGAAGTGCCATGATCCCTTGTTTCTTCTTCCCACCCCCTTGAGCCGCCACTGAGCCCCGCGACCACCTTTCCCTACCCCTTTGGTCTGTTACCACTCGTTCTTCGGCCACGAGTTTTCCTGGCATGATTGTTCAGCCACTGGGAACTTTACACACCCCCCTTCTCCTGATCAGGGATTGGTCCTTCCCCTTCTATCAAGTTCCATGCATTCTGGCTTCCACGGGTGATTTTTGTGTGGTGACACTTGGTTGGTATGATTCAAGCCGATTTTCCCCCCCCACATTGTTACCCCGGCCTGTTGCCCATTTTCCCCCCCGCGACCTACCGGGTTTTTGAGGTTTTGAGCTTTTTCTTTCTTTTCGTGCAACCCCCAGACTTCGAGTTTGAATATCTGCTTTTCCCCCTTCAAACGGTTGTAACCACCCCCCCCCCATGACCCCCTCGAGGAGTTTGCATCTCTTTACAGAGCACTCGCTGATTCACCAATTTTTGTACTGTTTTCTTGACCACAATAACCATGCTTCTTGCACCCTTTTTCTTTTTTGGAGTGCCCCGTGATGAACCATGTCCTTTCCCGTTTTTTTTTCTTCTCCGAAGATCTCCCGCGTCTTTTGGTCTTAGAAACCCCCCTCCCCACACCCACCCCCTTTCTCTTTGGGACTGAGTTTTTTTCTTCCCGCTTTCAACATTCAAGGTCCTTTCTGGGTTTCCCCTAAGACTTCAAGAAGGCTCACTCTTTTTCCCAATTACTTCATCCTTTTACGTCAACCCTTCCCGATTTGCCAACCCCCCAACACCCCCCTTTTTAGAAGAAATCAACTTACTTTTCTTGAGGTTTCCCTTTTTTCCGGTCTCTTTTCTGTTCCCGCCGTACACTCTACCCGATTCCAAACGCATTGTTCCTTTGTCTCATCTTCAGTTTTCTCCGAAACCTTGTCGGTGCTAGGCCTTTCTTTTTTCCTTTGCAGTCTTTATTCGTCAGCGAATTTGAATTTTCACCGCAGACCTTCCCCAACCGTTCGACCCAAGGGCCCTGTTCGTTTTGTTCTGGCCCCCCCCTGCTTTTCCCAATCTACTGGGTTCTATCTTTCCAGCTCCCTTTTCTTTTTCTCGAGCCCCCCCCAAGCAGATTTATTCTTTCGTGTTTTTTTCCGCCTTTTTTCGCTGAATGACGGTGCAGGCGAAAATATCAGTTGCATGTCTCCTTCACGTCTCAAGGTTTTTTTGGTGGTCGACGGCTGCGGGGCTTACCGTCCCCGATAGCGGTTTAGACACACCGCTCACTTCCCCTATTTGTGGCCACATTTCCCTGGGGCTTTGTGGAAGTTGGGGTTTTACTCCGCCCCTCTGGCTTCTTTGCTTTTTTCCTTTTTAAGTTCGACGTATCTATGATCAGTTACTCTCCTCCAATATTTCCAACGTCAGAGCTTGCCTTGAGTTAATAATTTCCCTTCACAATGTTAGTTCTTCTCAGCGCAATCCCCCCAAAACCTGGAACATCTTGTGCTTCCCTATTTTCTGATCCAGGTTTGTCTTTGCAGCGCTACAAATCCAGTTCAATCCCTCTCCACTCCCGTTCAATTTCTTTTCTGAACTTTCTTGAACCCGATGAGCAATCCCCTTCCTTCAGAGGGTTCCCGATGCTATGAGTTGTCCAGTTTGCTTTACTCACCCCTTTTTGAACCTTCCCTCATTGGGTTTTTGCCTGTTTTTGTTTTTTTTCCCCCTTACACTATGTATTCCTTCATTTTTATTTTTTTTTCCCGCTTACTTCTCACCAAGATTAAACCGTCGTTCGCGACATTGCAGTTGTGTATCTTGAACTTCTTTTTTTCCGTTGGACCCCCCCCAAGTCCCCCACCCCCTGGCCTTTCTCTTGATCTCCAGATGCGTCTCGTTTCGCCCTTATAACTTCCCCCACGTGCGAATTTTTAGACGAACCACCGTTCTTTTTGCCCCCTTGTTTTCCTTTTTAAACCCCACAAAAATTAGTTTGATGGCGGTTTTTACATTCCCCCTTCTGAGGTGGCAGAGTAATGCCCCCTAAAAGTTCTCCCGGGAATTGAATTGCAAAAACCCTTTCACCCAC
>Ga0179593_1415236_pt1 | contig 15971 bp, 13 predicted proteins | sample CZODoug2_1_08_16_FD_185931 | JGI IMG/M metagenome (GOLD analysis project Ga0179593, IMG submission 185931) | Vadose zone soil fungal communities from Angelo Coast Range Reserve, California, USA - CZODoug2_1_08_16fungal (PacBio error correction) | ecosystem: Environmental > Terrestrial > Soil >... | reverse complement strand
CTCAAAGCGCCCCCCCCCAGTGATTTTCTTTCCTTCTGGCTCGGAATTAGCCAAGGCGAATTTTGCGCACTCGTGTCTTGCTATCTCCCCGGCTTGTTTCCTGTCTCTGGTCACCTTCCCCCAACCGCGCCAGAGCTCCCGGTTTGCGGGCGAGATTTTGTGTTATGGTTCCGAATGTTGCCCGGATTCCTTTCTCAGCACCCGTCAGTCTGTAAGGGCCTGATCCAGTTTTCCCCTATCGTGCTTGCACTCTCGTGCTAGTCTTCCTCTTTCATTTCTTTAATTTTAACTGACTGGTTCCTTAATTTCAGTGTGTTGGCTCTGCTTATCTCACACTCCTTTTCTAAAGAAGTTTCGGCCCCTTCTTCTGAAATTCCCTCTGCTAATTACCTTTTTTCTCCGTGGTTCACAGCATTCGCTTCCCAGAGGACCCCAACTTACCCCTGATGCGCCTAGTGGATCACGACGGCCCTCCTCTCAGCCGCATTGGGTTTAGCTAATCTCTTTGGCTAGCTTCCTAGTATCGGTTCGCCCGCTCAGACCTGGATTGGTGGCTTGCGCCTCCCCCCCCCAGGCGCGCTGGACCGTATTGCACAACTCCACCCCCTTCTGCCCCTTACACGGCAAGCTTCGTATCCTCTCAGGTCATTTTAGTCGAGACGACATCGTCACACGCACACCCTTCCTACATCTGATGCTCCCCTGAGGTGGCTCCCCCGAGTTTTTTTTCTCTTATTCAATTGATGAATCTTGACCACCTTCTTTTTTAAAGATCGCGGCCTGACAGCCGAAAGACTTTAAAGGGATCCGACTTCTTTCTTGTGTTTAGGATAGTAGACCTTCGGGTGCCCCCCCTGCTCCGGTGCTCTTCCACTCTTATACCTTGCCTACTAACCCATCGCTTCTTTGTAGAACTCCCAACAGAGTCTATAGTCCCTCGAAGAGTTATGTTTTTCCCTTCCCTTTCCCAACCCATTTCAATTCTCACCCCCCCTGATGCTCTCTTTTCTTGAGAGGTATGCACTACTGTGCCCCACTATGGACGGAAGATCAGCCCTCGGGGTGCTTTCCTTTTTGCGTCCCCCATCTGGGCCACGGCCTCGGATATCCATATTCCGCTGTTGAGTCCATGATACGATCAAGCCGATGGATCCAATGGTTCGTTCTCCTTTGGCTAACCCCGAACTTTGACCACTTCTGGCAGTTCCTTCCGTGTCTCTATCACACGTGTTTTACCCCAATCCCCCGGTTCACTGTCTAGTCCTGACCTAGACCATAGATTGCTGCGCATTGGGCGTTCCTCCTCTGACCATCGCGTTCTGATTAGCGGATAAGTTCTGTGGGATTTAGTTATTGAACCTGGGAGGCATCGCTGCCCGTACCGCACCTTTGGACACTTGGGTTTACGAGAAGGTGTTTTTTACAACCCCTCTAAAAGCTTCAGGCTTAGTCATCTTCTCGCCTGGGGCGCGCCGTCTCCCCGGACCCGTAGCTGAAGTTTTTTTTTTTTTCGAGATTTTTGCGATTCCTCTTTATCAAACTTAAGGTCTTCCTGCCCAGGATACTTTTGAGATCCCGCACCGAGAGGCGGCAGCTGCTATGAGCCCTTCTTCTCGAACGGTTCCTTGTTGCCGATTCCTTTTTCTCAGTATCTTCTTCTGCACGGTTGCGCTTAGAGACCCCAGTGAGCCCTTTTCACTTCCGAAATCATCACCCCCGCCCAAGGTCAGTCCAATTTTCTTTTCCCTGATGGGAGTGCTCGTGAACTACTGTCAAGAGGAGCTGCCTTTTCCCTGACGTCCTGCTCCTTTCCAATTGACCTCTGCTCATCGGTGGTTCCTTCTCGGCCGATTGGATCCCTGGGTACCTCTTCTTTGTTGTCTCCTTTTTCTTTTCCTCTCCCGTTTTTTTTTGTTTCTCTTCTCTTCAGACTCACCCGTTATACCTGGGTTGAAAGAGAGGTCCTTGCCCTGGCAAGATGCATCTGTAAGTTTCCAGCTCGATGCTTCTCCCCTGCATCCTCATAGTGGAAGGTGCTCCTTTTAGCACGTTTCCCCTCCTTCCCCCCTTAACTTTGCGAGGGTGTCTTTCTTGGGAGTTCTTTCAACTTGCGTGAGAATTTTTCCACGTTTATGGCCGAAGAGTTTCCTTCCATCTCAACCCAATGACCCTTTTCCTTTCGTCCCGATTTCTCTTGCAAGCAGGCAGTATCTTCTTCTTGCGGTATCATCCCGACGTGGGAGCCTGCGTTGTCTGACTCCTCCGAATGGTGGAGTCCTCCTGCCCCTCCCCTTCCGCTCTTTGAGCGGAAAGCTTTGGTGCGCCTGCGCTCCTCTAGAGAAATTCTCTTTCTTGGATCATTTGTGTTTCCTGTGGTCGCCCCTTCCTTCCTTTTCCTGACAAGGTCCCTGAGGTTCGATCGCCCCCCCAGCTTCTAACATTGTTTCCCCCGCCTCTCGCGTCCGCTGAAGAGAGTGCTTGACTTTTCCCCCCTCCGCGAACTTTTAATTTTTTCTTTCTCTGCTTGCCCGAAGCGCACTTTGAGTTGAAAAACACACTTGATCCGATCCTCCCGTTTAGAGATTGTCCCCCTCCCTTTTCCGAGAACGTAACCTTTTCCGCCTACGGAAAGGGCGTTCGAAAATCACCGGTAGTTGGATGAACCGCTGATTCCTCATATCACTTTTGAGCCGTTTCCCTTTCCGCACCAACTTAAACTTCCCCCCCCCCTCGAGATTATGCTTACCTTGGGAAAGTTAGCCTACCGCCGGCCTTTCTATTCCGACAGAGTGTTTGTTTTTGTGTTTTTTTTGGGTTGGTGGTCGGCTGGGTGTTTTTTTCCAGTCCTTTTGGGGTGAAGAGAACCAAGAAACTCTTCCGTTCCGAGAGGAAGCGTTTGGTGTTTCTCTACTTTTTGGGGCTCGTCCTTCTTATAACTAAATTGACAGACCGTTTTGTCCCACCGTTTTGATATTTACCTTCTTTTCTTTCCATACCACCCCACCCAATGTAGCATCTGCATAGGTGACGCGGTGTTACCCTTTTATACGTTTAACAGCGTTTCTTTAGACTCCCTTATTGGCCCGCCGTTGGTTAACACAATGAAATTCCTCATAGAGCCCACAGCCAATAGTTGATCTCGCTGTAAGTAATTTGGATCGTGTTCCGTTTCCTGCCTCCCTATAGTTACAAATGACTATCCGACAAGTCTCCTTTATTGCCGAAGTCTCTGGTGTCTCTGGCAAAGCGACTCTCTCGGGCTTCGTGCTTTCGGGCCTCTCCTTTTTTACTTCTCGTCATGTGATTGACCGAGCGACTCCGGAAGGATCCCTTAAACGCATCAATGCACCGCGCTCTTAGGCGGAGTAGGGATCCGCTTCTCTCATTTTTTCCCGGTGGGTTTCTCTGCGCGCGCTGTTCTGGGCTTGGTTGCGTATGCAACTTTCGGCTCAGTAAAACTTCTTGCTCGATTGCGTTTTAGTTATCCTTTTCCACCCCCGGATTCCCTAATTCTCTCTGCAGCTAAAAGCAATCCCTGAGAAGACACTCATGCGCGTGTCCCCCGCACTCAGTTTCGCCTTAAGGACCATTCACTAGTTACTTTCTCAATTCCCGCTTCAGTTTCCAACCCCCCCCTAAACTGCCGTTGCCTATCATGTATTTGGGACCCATGTCGGACATCAACCTGCAGTGAGCTCTTCTAGCCCCTTCTTTTCGTCGTGGACTTGGGCGAATCCCCTGCCCTTTTTTCCTGTTCAGCAATCTGCGTTGCATCCCCCCCCCCCCTTTTGTCGTGTGGTGAGACCCTCTCAAATTCGCAACATTCTTTTCTTGTCGCTTTCGCGGGCGCCTTCCATTCCCTTCTCTCGACCATGCGGCGCGGGTCCTCTCTTTCCCCCCGCAGTGTCCTCTGTTTCAACGGCCCAACCCGCGCCATCTCCTTCCGTTGGCATTTCCGTCCGGTCACGACTCCCCCCCCTGTTGCCAGATGAAGAACCTTAGCTGAATGGTCCTTCTTTCTTTTCCAAATGAGCGTGTTTTTTCATTTTTGTTTCCATTCCTTGCCTCGTTTTTTTATCTCCCCTACGGCCCTGAAGACAGTGTCTTGGGTGAAGGCCTATGATTATTCTAACTCTAGCTCCGACGTTTGTTCAGAGCAGGCCTTTCTGCCAACCTCTTATTGCCGAGCGGCCTCCCATCGAGCGCCACCCGTTTCTGCTCTCTTTCGATTATCACTTTCCGCATTCCCTTTCCCTTCGGATGCTTCGAGCATTCCCTTCTTTGTTTTCTATCCCCTTCTCGTATCGCTCGCTTTCACCTTAGTCTGTCCTGTGATCGCCCCCCCCAGGATTGGACCCTGGTTTCCCAAAACTCCAACCAGCCATTTCTTGACGGAGTCGTATTTTTCCTTTTTACTCACTAGGAGCGACATCGGCACAACATACACTCCGTCTCGCTGATCTCCCCATGTGTTCTCACGCGGTTTCTGAATCTTTATGAGTTTTTTCCAAATAACTTTTTTCCCCCCAGTCTCTTCGTGTCCAAGACGCGCTTTTTCCTTCAAGCCACTCCATGTTCCCTCTGCAGGTTAGCGATTGACGTCCTCCTTGCTCCTTTAGTTCTCTCTCCCCCCCCCCAGAGGGTTCCAACCGCCCGGTTTGGCGCGTTCTTTATTCCCTCGCGCCGATCCCTTCATAGAGAAATTTACTACCCGTACACCTCCCCCCATCGTTCTCGTTCCCCACCGTACTTTTAACGACAACCGCCAGTACCTTTCTTTCCCAAACCCGCGACCAGGCGAGTCCCATGGACCCGAGTTGCCGCCTATCCTCGCTGGGGTTTGTTTTGGTGTTTTTTCCTGTGTCTTCCCTTCCACGGTCATTCTCCTCCCCCCTGCCGGTTTTGCGTACAGATGTGAGAGAAGACGAATCCCTTCCCAGATTCTAACGCCCCCTTTGGGGGCGACGAGTTGTTTACGAATTGGTGTTTTACCTGACGAAATGCTCGTCCCCCGAGTCTTTAACGTGTTTTTTCACCCAATACGGTTAGTTTCATCCGTTTTTTTTCTCCGTGAAAACTATCCCCCCCCGTAAGTCCCAATTGATTTTTTTGTGGAGGAAACGCTAGGCTCCTCTTCCTCCCCCTTAACAAAGGATGTGGGCCTCGTTCTCTCGGGTCACGCACTCGCGTCCGAACCGAGGACCTTTTTAGGTTTCTCCCGTTCTCCTGTGGTTCCCTGGGATAAATTTGTCCTTCTCTCCCAACGCTTTCTAGCGTTTGCCGGCCCCTTCTCGCAGCTGGGGCTTTCGAGTTTGGCGATTTCATGATGCACATTGAAGCAGTTTTCTCATCCCATATGAAGGCTCACGTTGCTTTGTCTCCCGTCGTATATCGCATTCTGAGATTAGATCTTGCGCTGCCTGGTTGTTTGATTTTGATCCCCACTTTGCCTGCCTATCTCTCCATCTCCCCTTCCGGATTCGGTTAAGACGACTTCATCACCCTCTCCAGGCCTTTCCCCCACCTTTTGGTGGATGTTTCTCGTTTTTGTTTTCCCTTCCCCGAGGTGATGGCCGTCGGAGCTGTTCACGGCTAACCCAACTATTTTTCTCTAGGTCCCTGCGCCGCCTCGGTCTACCCTTTTTACTCTCCCGGAGTGAGGGTCTGCTGAACCTCTCCCCCTTTTTTGTTTTAGTCCGTCATCCTTCCACTGTAGATAACCCGGGTCCCAGAGTCCCGGCGAGAAGAAACCGTTATTCTCGAATTGTGAAAGCTCCTTGTCGGGCCCGCGATTCCTCCGTTTATGTCGCTCAACTTTCCTCGAACCTTTTCCCCCCTTTGTATCCTTGCGATTTTGATAGGTCTGATAAGAAAGTTCAGCTGAGAATTGGCTCCCCTTCGTCCCGATCAGGTGATAAACCAACCTCCAATACCAGGATCCCTTTTTAGTACATCGCCGCATCCTCTCTCCTAAGAGAGGATGTGTCTTCAATGGGCACCTTTTTGATAGATGTTGCTCATCCGGACAATGGTTTTATCATCAAAGAGATACAGCTTCACGTGCCCGCATCAGTGGTCCTTCCTTCCCTTCCTTTCTCTCGAAGCTTTAATAGAGGACATGTGAGGCAGGTTTTTCGACCAACGTCGCCCTCCTGTATGAGGTTTTTTCGTCGCGTGAAACCTCTCTCCGCCTCCCCTTCCACTGAATGTAGTCCTGATCCGTTTTTGCGAGCTCCTGTGTTTTTCCCGGAACAGTGAGTTCGTCTTTTTTCCCATTGCCTTGATGAATCCGGTTCTTTTGGTGAACCCATGATCTGCTCCGCTCGTTTTTTATGTTTCACCAGTCGTTTCTTCAGCTCCCTGAACGCTTTTTTTCTCAATCTTTCGGATTCATAATTCCCTTTTCTCTGATGGTCTTAACCGTTTGGTCCTCCCCTGGCTTTCCCTTTCTTCCCCCCGTTTTACCACACAAGGCCCGCCCCGATCTGCCGTCGGTTTTCCAGTAGTCATAACCGCTCGCTCTAGCGCCGGGTGTTTCGGCGCCGGGGTGGCGGCCAGAACATTAGAGTTTCCGTCTATTAGTCGTTCTGGCGTTCTACATTCAGGGCCTCTGTGGGTATGCTCTCTACCCCCCTTCCAGTTGGACAAGAACTTAAACCCTGGGTCTTTTCAATCCTTTTCAGATCCTAAACACCCATTTACCGCGTCTTGTGTTTTCTTGCCCTTCAGTGGTTCTTAGAGCGAGCTGGACCCAGAGCAGTTGTGAAGTTTTCTCATTCCCTCTCCTGAGCAAATTTTCCCCTTTAGCTTCGCTGCACTTTTCTGTTTTGTTTCCTTTCTTTCTTCGCAGAGATGTCCCTTCGATAATCCGTGGCCTTGCCAGCTTTTTTGTCTTGGGCCAACCTTAATTTCTCCCTTTCGTGGGAATTGTGTGCGTCGCAGAGGACACTTCGCTTGATGAAGCTGTTCTGACGGAGAGAACCTCCACGGCGCCCCCGTCAAATTTATGACCACTAACTTACCTGAGGGGTTCTTTTAGCCTTTGCGCACTGTCACGGTGTTGGGCTGCGCGTCGGGAACTTCCCGATGTTTTCTCCATTTACATTTGTCCCCTCTTTCCTCCCCCGTGGCTCTAGTGTTGAGATCACTCGTGCACACGTCTTTTCCCCAAGTCAACCTGCATCCTGCCTGTGAAATAACCAGAGTTACGATTGCCCCCCGGCGTTCGAACTCTTCTTTTTCCGCACAGGCCATGTTCGGTTACTCTTCCTCCTTCTTCGTGGTCACATTATCACCACTTCAAATCCCGTACACCTGTTCCGCTCCCGGCTTGGGTTGCCGCCGTTTTCCCCTGAGGCACTCACCCTCGCCGTGTCCGTTCCTTCATTTCGAAAGGTCGGAGTCCCTTTTGCGAGCATAAAATACTGGACCTCCTCGCTTCTACATACCGTTGTTTTTTTTTTCTTCCTCTCCAACTTCGCAAAAGGATTTTCTTTTCGTCTTAGCTTTTTTCTTACCCATGTCCCCCCTTCGAATCGGCTTTTCTTTCTCACTGGTGACCGTTTGATTAATAATTCTTTTTCCACTGTGAACCCAAGCCCCTCCAGTATTCCCTGGCGGATTTTATGTGTGTCCTGTGGTTTTCTGTGCGTCGATTCCCCGACCAGTGTTTTATTGCTTCCCTCTTTTACTTGCGGGGAAATAGTGCAGGATTGTTTTTTTCGTATAGGTATTGAGGTATCCTTCCCTTTTCTTCAGACGTGGTGTTGGTTCCTTGATCGCTCCCCCCCGTAGATCCTCCGTTTTTCTGGAGCGATGCGGAACGCTGTCTTCGACTCACCTAACCGGATCCCCTGTCACTACTGCCCTCCCTGCAAACCCTTTAGTCCTCGATTCACGAAGCCAAGCCTTCTCGCCGCCTTTTCGTGGCATTTTTCCTCGCGTTTTTTTCTCGTCTCTTTGACTTGCACACTCAACTTGCCTTCTTCTGCCGTACGTAGAAGCCTATTCTGGCATTTCCCCCCCCCCCCCACCTCTCTCAAAACTTGCTTTTTCCTTCTTGTACAACCCGGAGAAGACTCCCTTCCCAACATCCCTTTTCAGCGAGCCTCCCTCTCTTGGCCTCACGCTTTTCTTCGGGAAAATCGTTTTCCTTTCTTTCTTTCGGGCATTCTCTCGCTCATCGAAAAGAGGAGGATCCCGCTTTGGTACCCGACGTCCCTCTTCCATGGTTGTTTCTTCTTTTCGACAAGCTCAGGTTTAAACCTTCCTCCCCGTTTTTTCCCACCCTTTATGCTCCCCTAAAAATGAATCTTAGGTGACCCGCCACCCGCCCCCCTCGACGCTCTGTCATAGTGCCCCTTGTTCTTTTTTTGCACTCAACAAGAAAGTTCCGAGACACACGGCTTTCTTCCTCGCACGGAGATGTATTTTACCCTGGGCGTCATCGACACCCTCGCGGTGGGGAATTTTGGTGTTGTTTGTTTTGGTGCAGTTTCCCCCTCTTGCCACGGACCTGAGCATACCAGGCTAGTTTGATGCCCCTCTTTAGTACAGTCTTCTTATCCCAAGATTCCTTGTTGCGTTTTATCGCCTACGAAATTGGTGATTTATATGCGTGAGGTTGATCACCGTGTTCCCCGTCAGTCTCTTTCACAGGGCTGAAAACCCCCTCAATGGTAACACCCCTTATTGCGTGAGTTTCGCCTCACGCACGCGTTCTCTCGTCGATTCGTAAAGTAGTGGGGCTTCGCTCATAATTTCTTGAATGTATTGAGTCCCCCCCTACCCTAGGGCGTTTGGGTCGGACCCCCCTCCAACCCCCCTCCTGCGTTCAGCCTTTTCTCGTCGATTTTTTTTTTTTTCGCACGGAGTTTGACTAGTCGATCTTCTGGGTTGGTTGAGAGACCCCCATTGCCGTCCTTTTATTGTAGAGAACTGGCTCATTCCGGAGTTCACCGCCTTCTTCCTCTGCTCCTGTGATGATTCGCACGGGATAATTGTATTTAGATGATTGTACCGGCCTCGTTGCTCCCCCCCTTTCTCGCTCCTTTCTTACGCACTACCACCGGACTGACCAAAGTGCTGCGCCCGGAATCGTGTAGTCCCCCCCTCCAACGCTTCTTTCGGCGCATCGAGATTTTCCCCTGCTACACCTCTTCGTCTCACCTTTTTCTGCGGCGGCCTCACCTGGGTATCTACCGGAGTGAGCTGCTGAACTTTCCCTCCTTTTCCTTCCCCCGGTGTTTTCATTTTTTGAGGCGCAGAACCTACTCCCGGTTAGATCCCCTGTTTTCTAGATCCGGACGACAGCCCCTCCATGTCGCTAAGAGGTGTATTCGTTTACCCTGATGCCGTCCGGGCCATGCATTTTTCGATAGGGTTTTATGATCACGCTCCACTTCCCTCCAAAGTTTTTCTCCCCTTGCGATTTAGGCGTGTTACGAATCCCTCCTTTTATTTTTCGGAGCACCGGCCGTCGACCCTTGTGATCATCTCCGTCCCCCTCCCAAACATGACCTGCTCCCCCCGAAGATCTTAGGCCGGTCCGCCTCGAGAGGATGTCTCATCCCCTCCCGCGGCTCTCCCCTTGCTAGACAGATACTGATCAGGTCTTTATCATCTTAAGGCCACCAGGCCGCTCGAGTTATTTTCTTTTTCGCTATGGTCGCCCCCCTAGCATTCTTAACGCGTTCCTCCCGACTGGATCATGCGAGCAGTTTTGTTCGACCCCGGATCATCCCCCCCATCAAATTGCGGTTGTTCGCTTATTTTCCCGATATGCAGACAGAATGCCCCGTCGTATGTCGGCACTTGACTCCTCTTTTTTCGTCCTCACCGCGGCCCCTGGTGTCGTTTCTCTTTTCTGTCCTGTTCCTTTTTTAGTTGGAAACCCCCCCTATAGAGCGCTCTTTCACAGGTTTTAGCATCGCGAACGCCCCCGTTTGCTCCTCTTTGAAGGGCGGTTCCCCTGGCTCAGATGGCTAGCACTCGCTTTTTTTTTTTTTTATCCACCAGTGCCGTGGCTTTGACGCCCAAAGTTCCCCCCTCAACCGATATCTTCATGGGTCCCTTCTTATACCGCTAGCCTCGATATCCCGGGTTTCTCTTTTATTGCGGTTGTCGTGATTTTTAATTCGTCTCGTCAGAAGGACGCTGTGGGTGGGACTCGTGCACATGGCCGTTCGTGCGGTCGCTTTAGTGCTACCCCCAGGGGACCGTACCACGGGCCATATTTTTTTTTTCCCAACCTCTTCGCTATGATTTAACACCCTGGCATCGACTTTTTTTCGCGTCTGAGCGTTCCGCGATTCGAGGCGTTCGCAGCTTCCTGCTTTGAACTCTCCCTTTGTTAACAGTCTAATTTCCATATCGAGCAGACGCTGGTGCGCTTTCCAAAGGTGATGGTGTTGATGGTGGCTACGTTCTTTCACCATGGACCTCTCTAGAAGCGTTTTTTACTCTATCTGGGAAATAGGCTTTTTTTGCGGTAGGAGCGCCCCTTGCTCTGTCCAGTTTTTTTGACCTGCGATACGACTACAGTCTCTGCCAGCCTAGACGTGTGGTTTTTCTCCTCTTGCCCCCCGATTCTTTTGTGGGGCGCGCTTTCTGATGGTCTCGTCCCCCCTTGCCCCCTGCTTCCCCTATCTCTTCCGACAACGTCGGAGATTATCAAGCCCTTCCCGATTTCCGGTCACGCCATGAACTCCAAACCCCTCTACGACACCGACCGTCCCCCGCCCCCCTCTCCCTTTTTTTTCTCCCCACTCAGGACTACTAATTACGGGCGTACCTTGAGCTCTTTTTTTTTTCCCCCGTCACAACCTACCCCCCCATCTACGCTTTTGTTGACGCTTTGACCCCCGCGGTACATTCAACCGTGGTTGGACTGAGCTCTATCCCCCTCTCACACTACTTTCTGCATTTGCCTAACCCTCTAGCCCTTACCCGCAAGGCATTGCGATTTTGCGTGATAATATTTTCCTCCCCCTAAGTTGTGCTCGCTCCCAGTCACAAGTTCTTACGACTGGCATCCTTATTCCCCGTTTTCCCTTGCGCGGAGTTGTTGCGTCCCGGAGAGTTTTTCATCATTCCCGTCCTTCCCCCAACCCGCGCCATGATCCCTGGTTTCTTTTTTCGAATGGCACCCTATGCTTCTCGAGTGTGGAATTCCTGAGTGCGGAACAATGCTCTTGCAGGGGCTTCCCTCTTCTCGGGTAGGGAGAGCTTTTTCTTGTATCTTTGGTGAAGGCGATGCTTTTTTCTTTCGACCCTCCCTTTATCCCCGAGGATTGGCTGAAATAGTCCCTATCTCTCCCAGCACATCCTTCTTTTTTCCCCACCGTGAGTTCGGGTTGAATAACCGATGAGCCAGGCTTGAGCCCCCCTTTTTCCCGGTTTAGGTCCCGCGTATCTGCTTGATCAACGTTTCCGGGAGTCTTTAGCCCTGAAACCGGCGCTCTGATTAATTCCGGTATTACACCCATATCGTCGCTGTACCCCTTGCCCGAGGCTATGCTCATGAAAGAATCTGATCTCCTCTGCCAAACAAGCCTTTCAGCTGCTTTTTCACCCCCGGTTCTGCCCTTCCTTTGAGGACGCCCTTTGGTCCCTTCCTTCGGGCCCTCTTTTGCTGCGAAATCAATCTCAAGCTTGTTTGATATTATTTTCTCGCCTATTAGCTCCATGGGGGTTTCGGCCTCTAGTCCAAGGATGTGGAACACCTCTCCTTTCCGTCCCCTGTGCCTGTATGATCCCACTCTTTACTCGCCTCCCTAATCCAATGAGTCACGTCCAGAAAGAACCCCTGCCCCATCGGTCCGTCCCCTTCAATCGTCTCATGGTTGCCATCACGCCCCCAAACGCCAGTTCAAGGTTAATTCTTTCCTACCAGACGTTCTACTGGACCTTGAGGTACTGTCTATCCTCGCGGTTTGTTTCTGAGGGCGTCAACCTTTTCCCCCCCCCTCGCCGTTTTTTATTAACCACGTTTTTGGGAGAACACATGTTCTATGGATTTGCTCCGGGGGCTTTGGCAAAGAAAGGTTTTCCAACTTGCTCTAGCCTCACGTGTTTTTCCCCCCCCCCCCGGACTCCCCTTAATTACGTCGGCCAACGTGAAAATCGAATACTTTCCAAATGAGCGCTGTGGTCTTCCCCGTTCACTCGGTTTCCCTGGAAGAACTCTCCAACCGGGATTAGTAGATATCGGTGTTCTGCATTAGCGTCCCTACCTTCTGTTTCTCTTCCTGCCGGGCGTCTCCTAACCCTTATCCTTCTCTGGCTTTCTAGGCGCGCCCCGGTCGCCATGTTCCAGCTGGCCGGAGGTCGCGGCTGGTTCTGCATGATGAATCCCTCGCCTGTCTTTGATTTCATAGCCTCTTCCAAGGCGTGTGTTTCCACGGACGTATTGCTTTGACGTTTTTCTCTCTGCGGATTTTTTGATTTAGTGAGGTGATCCGGCACTTCTGTGACGCATGGAGTTCCCTAGTCACCCCACAACCGCCTTTTCTCCCCCCCCCTTTTTTGCGTGCCGATGAGGCGCGTTCTCGTGAGCTTTCACAGTCGAGTTCGGTCGTCTGCTGATTCACCCCTATTAGCTCATAAGGTGGCGCGCGTTTCTTTTTCCCTACCGGAGTGAGGGTCTGCTTCTTCCTTTCCGTTGTTTTTTCTCGGGATCTTCCCTCTCCCCCCCTCAATACAGCTCCCTTTTCGCAGCACGAGTCCTTAGTTTAATATTTAGCCGTGGTACCACGTCTCTTCCGTCCGTGACCGCTGAACGCCTCGTGGACCCCTTCTCGGCACGGCGCCATCTCAATGGTCCCCGGTTTTCTTCATGCGGCGTGACGCGACCTGATTTTTTTTTTGTAATGGAGTGCACCGCCCGGCTGTAATCCTTTTTTGCCCTCCCCCGAAACAAGGCCCCTTATGAGGTTCTCTCTAGCTCGCTTCGATACCCCTCGCTTGTCGCCTCCCTAGTCTTTTTTTCCCGACGCCACCGCGGCTTGTCTTGAGCCTTCCATCCCGACCCCTCGCCCGAGTCTTCCTTCCCCTCTTTCGTGAGCCGGCTTCCATCTCGACTTTTCCCCCCAAGCTTTCCTCGTCTCATGCGGCGGCCTCGCACCCGGTTCTAGCAAAGAACCCCTTTTTTTCTTTCTCCGATGAAGCCCAACTTCTCCGCCGAATCCCCACAGCCGCCTGCTGCCTTGAGCCGCCCTTTGGATCTAAACCGATCTCCCGTTGCACTTTTGCTTTTTTCAAAGCTTCCTTCCGACGTTCCTCCGAGAGTTTTTACATGGATCTTCCGCTGGGCGTTTTTCCAAAGTTATTCGAGCGGAGGTTAGCCATCTGCCTTTTTCTCCCCCATTTCCAGTTTCTTAGCTCTCCCTCTCCGGCGCCGTTTTGACGCCCCACAGCCGACCATAGAGGTAACTCTTCGTAGCTTTGACCCAGTTTTTGAACCCCTCTCCCCCTTACATATTTTTTAGCTCCGTTGTAATGCAACCAGACCTCCTCCGAGTTCATTCCGAAGCTGGTTCTTTGCGTTCCTTTCTATTGTTCTTAGTATCCGCCAAAATCCGTTTCCCAGAAGGCCAACGGGCGTATTTTTTATTGGATCAGCTAACACATTTGACATCTTGTCGGTGGCGCTTTGCTGTATCGCCCCCCCTTCTTTCCTTTCGATTGAGTTCCGCCCCCGGGGTGACCCCGGGTTTAATTTCATCTGAGGCATAAAGCTGAGCCCTTCCTTTTGAGTTAGTGTTTAAGGTGTGATTTGGTTGCCTTCTCGCCTTTAGTTATTAAACCATGGTCCCATAGCGTTGCTTGCTTTTCCTTCCCTCCCCCCCTCCTTCCTTTTTCTGTTGGGCAATCCGGCCTCGTGCCCTTTTTTTTTCCTTGCGCTCTATTTTCCGATGACGACGAGAGATAAGATGCCTTCGCGAAAGCTGAGAATGACTCCCTTCACCTCTGGCTCGGAGTTAGGCGTATTGCATTTGATCAATTGTTTTCTCCTCCGATGTTTGAGCTCTTTTTTCCCCCTTCGCTTTTCTTCTATCGCACAGAAAAACTTTTGGCGCGTTGCGATATTGCTGCCCCCCCCCCCCCCTGAAATTATGAAGCTTCATGCAGTCATGAACGCCAACTACCCCTCCTAAATCCTGGACGACAGTGCCTCATTTTTTCCCACTCCGTCATCGACTTTTCTTCGGAGCCGCTTACGTCACACCTCCCGCAACTTTTCCTCCCCCTGGCTCGGGTGCCGAACGCGCTAGCTATGTTTTTGCTGTCAATGACTGAGTTCCTAACTGGCCGCGAAGATGAAAAACCCCCTTCTGTTTTCTCCTCTCTTCCGTTTTGGAGCTCCACAAGTGAAAAAGGCTTTTCTTCTCTCGTTTTTTCGAAAGAAAAGTGCTCCCTTTGCGAATCGGGGGAATAGTCCCCTTCGGTTGATTGGTCCGGGGCCAACCTCTCCCGCCTCAGGTGGTGGTCAATGTTGAAACTGTCCTATTGGCGGTTTTCCTTTCTCTGAAGGATTTTAGTTTCGTTTCGGGCACGCCCTTGCCCCTTATGTTTGTTTATAGTTGTTACTTTGCTTGTAACATTAGCCTTATCCGGTTTTGGTTTTGTCAGGCTTTCCTCACACTCTCAGACGCCAGACCTTGGAAGGCGATTGTAAATGGCTCGCCCCTTCTACTTTCAGGCATCGACTTAGCCTGTCTGCCGCCTGTTCCAACCCTGCTCGATGAGCCGCCCCCCTCTTTCCTCCCTCTGTTGGTTCAGTCACTTCCGAAGGACTCGATTCTTCTCTTCCAGACCGGCTGCCGTTTCCGGTGGCCCCCCACCAGGCGTCCACGTTCTCGTTTGCCCTCCACCATTATCTTTGCGCTGCAGGAACGCTAAGTCTCATTCAGAAAACGGCTTCGACACCCCCCCTTCCACTCTTTCTTCCTTCCGATTTTCTTTGGGTATGCTCCGATGAGGGAATCACTTTTTTCCGGTGCTCGTGCAATTGCTCGCTGCGACAGTCCTCCACCGTTTCTTCTACCCGCATTGTTACAGATTCTCTGCTTGGTGTTTAGTCCTTATCCCCTAGGGGAAACTATGTTGACGGCCTGTCATTACCTTCCGCGCCCCGTGCCAGTAATGTTTTAGTAACCGCACCCCCGGTCCGTTTTAACTTCTCCAGCGCTGCTCCATTCACCTTGCCCCCAAAACTTGGGAAAACTTTGCTCTCTCCGCAAAAGGCGGCATGGACCCGAGGGACTTGACCTCGATGGGGTCTTGGCAACCGGGTTACTTTTGAGATCCTTGGTCTTCTTTTGCCTTACGCCGCCCAAGATGGTCCGGGTGGCTGTTCTCCACCCCCCTTTCCTCCCTCCACTTGTGCAAATCGGGCGCGTGATACGGGCGTCCCGTAACGAATCCGACCCCGAGCTTTTCTTCCCCCCCCCCCCTCCCCTTAGCCTGGTAACGTTGTTTTTGGAATTTCACGCCGTTCTCTGTACCGAGATGCTTGTACTCTGGGGCTCGCTTTGTGGGCTTATATTAAGACAATCCTTGCGTTGTTCGTGCTGCGGTCTAAACGTCCCCCTGAAGTATATGGTTAATCTTTTCATTTTTTTCGAGACGCCACATTAGTTTTACCCTTCTCTCGCGGTGTTTCTCTCCTTCGATTCCCTACAGGTGTACGAGCCACTCCTCCCCGGGCTCGACGGCTTTTGATCCCGCTTTGAATTCTCCCTTCTGTTAGTCAAGATTGTTCTTGGGATTTGTGATTTTCTTTGTAAAAATATTTCCTTCTTCGTGCGTAACGCTCTGTTCTTTTCCCCACGCACTTTCTCGCCCAGGATTACCACTTTTGGGCCAGTGCTTTTGCTCCTCCTCACCTTGGCCAGGTCAGGGCCGCGTCTTTGTTCCCCGCTAACACCCCAGGCGGTGGTTTTTCGGTCTCTGTTGACCCTGCAGGATTT
>Ga0179593_1339420_pt1 | contig 15971 bp, 12 predicted proteins | sample CZODoug2_1_08_16_FD_185931 | JGI IMG/M metagenome (GOLD analysis project Ga0179593, IMG submission 185931) | Vadose zone soil fungal communities from Angelo Coast Range Reserve, California, USA - CZODoug2_1_08_16fungal (PacBio error correction) | ecosystem: Environmental > Terrestrial > Soil >... | reverse complement strand
AACCCATTTCCTTCTTTTGTCCCGGGTATACTGTAGGGGTGAGTTGTCCACAGTTCGGTCTTTGACATCTTTGCTGCAAGTAGTTTTCAGATAGTCGCTTTTTACAAACCTGGGCCACGCGGAGTTTCGTAGGTATTTGTCCTCGATTCAAAGGTCGCGGTCCTCCCCCTCTTGGCTTTTATTGAAGTTTTATCGCTGGTGTTTTCCGCTGTCATCGTGCTTGGTGATACTGACGTTTCATCAAGCGCGAGATCTTCCAGCCTTCAGACACCAACAACCCTTATGGGTCCCCACCGATCAGATCCCCATTCAGGTATAGACGTAATAGGCTCACGCAGGCTTCTCGGATATCTTTTCTCTACACACGGGCAACGTTGGCTTCACTGCTCCCGATGCCGGAACGACCGGTTTAGTCTAGACGATTTTTCCCCTGGCAGGATTCCTTTTTGCCCCTTTTTCCCCCCTATCGGGCCCCCCAAGATGGTCACTTTCTATTGCGTCTTTCGTCAACCCCTCCCCCCTCCCGCTGAGTTTCATAACCCGCATAATACCGTTCTCACGTTCAGGAAGAATGTTCGCAATTGTTCTTCCCTCATTACTTCGAGACTTTTCGATTTCTTGTCCTCCTCCAGTGTTGTGACTTCGACGCTGCTAATAGTACTCCGTTCGTCTATCGTTGAAACTTCTCTTTTCGCCTAGTACCTTCGCTCAAGCACTATAGAGGTCATTTTTTTTTTGTCCGTCCTGCTTAGCAATCTCCATGTTTTATGTGCGTCTGATTACTTCCAGTCCAGAGGGCCCTCCTACTGGCGTCAAATGATGTCACTACGACGGGTTCTCCCCCGACACGTCCATTCCAAGGTACCCGAGTCCTTTCTGGCCCCTTATGGTAACCCATAATGCCTACCCCCCATCCTGGCAGATCGTTTGGCCCTCGCCTTCTTGTCAAGGATGGGTGTCCTGCCCACCGACACAACCTTCCCGCTTTGAATGTACACTCGTTTTTCCCCTTGGTCACCTTACAAGTGTTCCTCAATCCCTGGACGAATCTCCTTGTATCACAGAAGATTCTCGAGTTTGAATCTTCCGTCATTTATAGAAGTCTTTATAAGACTTTCTGATGCGTTTCCCTTCCCCCGCAGCCCCCCCCCCCACCCTGACCGTCTCCGCACTATTGTTACGCAGCTATGTGGTCTGAATCCATTCGAGTGCCAAGTAAATGAACTCCACCACATCTACTCTTGCCGAAGCCCCTTTTTTTACTGAGGTCGGGTCCTTTCGTTCGATGCTTATTTTACTGAGCGCCCTCTTGAACCAAATATATGTAGGTCTCGTCCGATGAGGTTACCCTTAAGGGAACTTTCTTAGGTGAGGCATGACAACCCGTAGAAGGCTCCTCGAAGAGGATTTTTGCCTTCCAAGCCCTCTATTCTCACTTTACACCTGGTGGGTACACACTCCCCCCCCCCCCCGAAACTCATCACAGTTTCGAGTTTAATAGTGGCCGCCCCAGTCTCCGCGGCGGGCTTTGTACGAAGCCCCCAAACTCAGCCACGTGTGACAGTAAGTTGGTGGTAGTGTTCTCACTTTTCCCCCCCCCCCGTGAGACCCTCAGGGACGTTGTCTTACTCGGTACCTTCGTCCAGTCACACGGAAGTACATGATACATTCCACTTCCCCAGCATCCCCCCAAATCTGTAATGCTGAATGTGGTTTCACAGCGCCATTTGTTTACACCCTGCCAAACCTTCACCCCCACTTCCTCTCCACTTTGGCCGCCTCTGCGTGTCTTGCGTAGTAAATAGTCTTGCGTCCACTTATATGGTATCTTGCCCTCCCAGTTCTGCGCCGACAAGTTTTCTTTTTAACCCTTTTTTGCATGCTTCGCTGATTCTCTTCAGGTGACATGTACACCTCCCTTTAGCCCCGTCTTTACGCTCCCCCCCAAGAGGGGGTGTGATAATTGTTTCGAATTTCTGCATCCTACGGTGGTTGATCTTGATCCCTTAACTTTTCCATAGAGAAGGACACTGACGAAAATTTGTTCCCATTACCCAGCGTCTAGGTCGTTTTACCAGCATGTAGTCCATATGTGTTGCCTGAATGTAAATAGTCCTTTTTGCTCCCTTTGTCTTTTTCCCTTGTAGCCCGCCTCGCCCCGGACACCCAGATAGACGGTGTTCGTCCTGAATGTTAATTCTTTTTGCGCCGGCCAGTCCCCCAGTTTTTTCGCGAGCATTTGGTAATTTTCTCTTCCCGAACGATCCGGACGTCCTTCAGTACCCCTATTGTCCCGATGGTCGATCTCTATCTCTCCTCCCGTGTTTTGTTTTTAAGATATTCCGTGTGACACATCCTTTGGCGACCCAATCAGTTTATGACCCCCGCTCGATTTCCCTGAAGAGAAGTACACCATGCTAGTTGTGTTCACCCCCCTTCAGAGGAGCCACCCTGACCTTTCACCCCTCAAGGGAATTTTTCAGATGTGGCCAGGTTTTTTCTCGCCCTGGTACTATGTCCCCCCCAATCACAGCGCTGTCACACACATCTTTTCCTTTACAGTGACACCAAAAGATATCTGATGTCTTCCTTTCTTTTCAAATTTCGACAATCGCGATTTTCACAAGTCCTTCTTTGCTCCCGGCCATCCCTACCCTGATGGACTAGAATTCTCCCAAATGATCACGGACCATTACACCTCTGGGTACTATTTCACAACAGAGCGAGTAACCTCCATCTCACTCATCTCGAAGAATGACGACGGCGTCTTATTCCAGCTCTCTTCTTTTTTTTTTCCCCCCCTCGCTGACCTGTAGGTTACCCACGGTACTTCCCCCCTCCCCTATGTACGACCCTCCGAAGAGCAGAGGTTTCAACTTTCCCTAGGAAATCATTGGAGGGCGTTTCGGCTGCGGTCCCTTTGTGCACACCTTCTCATCCAACAAATCATCATGTCGAGTTATTTCTATGGGCTTGACCCTTTCTCCCCCCTCACGTCTTTCCCGCTGGCCCGAGGAAGACGCTAGCTTCGATCGAAATGGTTCCGACACCCACAGTCACAATACTGTTAGGCTGAAACGGGGAATGCTACTTTTTCCCTTCTCTGAACGCCGTCGAATGTTTGTTTCCACTCTGACCACCTCGTACAATGTAGAAGCGTTTTCGGCTTTTTTCCCCACCTTTGTGGTCACTACGCATTGAACTTTTTGAATCCCACCAAACTCAGAGGACCCCCCTTTATTTCGAGGATGTTTCTCCCTCCCCCTATCAGAAATGAAACACGGTTTCCCTCATCTTTAGCGTCCACAGACTATCAGTGGCCCCCTTTCCAGCCCATGTCATAGAAAGCCGTCCCACTCCCTCCTTCTGCTGATGCGGTTGTGTATTTTCTTCTTCCTGGCCTTCTCGGAAAGATTCTATCCCCCTCCCGTCTCCCCACTCTTTGAGTCTTTTGCAGTATGGTTGCCATCGCTAGCATACGTTGGCTTCTCCACGGACTTTCTACGCCTCTTATTGTAGCTTTAAAGCCCCCCCTCCCTCCTTCCGACCCTGGGGTGACAGGGATTTTTCGCGTCACGGGCTGTTCACCCCCCTCCCCAAACCTCCCTTAGGAGCCTCCCCCTTTTGTCGCTGGGGCAAACGAGCTGACCCAACTTTCCTTTCTCTGCCACTTTTACAGAAAGTCCTCTGCTCGATGGTGGGCGATTTCTTTGTGGGCGGGACTGGATAAATCCGGTCATCGGCCTAACGAGCGGCTGGTAGGTATCTTTGCTGCCGGCCGTTTCCCCATTCTTTTATACCCGAGGGATTACTTTCCGTCTGTATCGGCCCCCCCCAGTTACACATGTTTTAGAAGTAGAAAGAGTTAGGCCACCACCCCGTGAATAGTTTGCTGGTTACTCATGGCTTGTTACTGAGGCGTAACCGACCATTACAAGTAACCTACCGTAGTGCTTTTCCGTCAAGTCTCACCAGATTTGGTTATTAACTCCAGTTCACCCTCTTCTCTAGCCTAATTCCCAGTTCCTGGAGAAGCTTACGACTCGCATGAGGGCTGCATTTCCCTTTTTTGGGGTGGTAGTTTCCTGCATCTCTTTTTAGTTCTTGTTAGCTCTTCTGGCACACCCCCCGCCGACTCCCACTGCCATTGTGAAAGATCTCGTCCACCAGGCCCCCCAAGATAAAATTTTACGTCAACTTCTCTCTCTCGTTTTTCTCAGATCTGCAGATGCCATCCTGCTAGGAAAGTCCCCCACGGTTGCCAAGGTTCTCTCTTCCCATTCACTTGTTTCCGCGAAAGGCGGCCCCGTGACTCTAGCCCACCAGACGTATTGTCTCATCGTTCTTGGGGCGTCTGCTTAATTGAATCGTCCTCTTTGAGTGCCCAACTTCCTGATAAGACAGCTGGAAAGGACCACCCGCGGTCTCCCCCATAGTAACCAAGTCCCCCTCCGACCTTCCTTCACGGGGAATCCTCTTCCCCACAAATGCATCCCCCCTGAAGCGGGGCAACCGAGTTTGTTAGGCGACTCCCGGTGGTCTAAACTCATTTCCCCCCCTGCGCTGTGACATCCTTTTTAACAGCCTTGTTCCCTCCCCCGATTTTGACGAACCCCTTACCAACGTTTTACCCAACCATGAATGAGCCTCCCTCTCTCCTCCCTTCTGGTGTTGTCGATATATCTATCACAAGGAGCGGCGTGATTACTTGGTAGTACCCTTCTCAATGTCTTTGGAGTTCCAAAGCTTCCCTACCTTTTCTCTCCGCCCCTGTGCGGGCAGAAAAACGAGTCCGCCGACCAAACTCTTTCCCAGCGGTTTGTAGTTTTTTATATATTAACCATTAGCCCGGAAGCAATCAGACTTCCTAGGTTGAAACTTTGTCGCTGTTCCCATACGGTTTTTTGTACTATGATTGGACTACTCTCGAGAGAATCCCCACTTCTCCTGTTGAGTCCCGCTCCTTATCAATAGTCTTTCTCTACTTAATCCCTCTTTCCTCCTGGGCGCGTCTTTATCTTTGATGTTGCTACTACCACCGTTTTGTCCAAGTGGGATCCCCCCCTTCTTCCCCGATTCGGGAATACTGAACCCCATCACTATTTTTTTCTCCCTCCTATTTCTCTTTGTTAACGGTGCCCTGTTTGGCCATTTATAATTTTGGCCCCCTCTGGCAGTTTTTAGTGAGCTGTGCACCCGTCGTCCCCCCCCTCCCACCCAAAAAGTAGCTTCATTTACCCCGCGATGAGCCTTACCCAGCAGGGATCTTCCGATGTTCGACAGAACTGTGCGGCGTCAGGTCCTTTCTAGACGTGGTAAGGATGTGAATATCACCTTCTGAGCTTCATTATGCCCTGAGCTTCATCGGAGCCTTTTTTACTCATTTCCTTCATTCCTCTTTTCGTCCATCGGCCAACTTTAGTCCCCACAATCCCCCATATCGAGGAATTTATTTTAGATGCTCCTGGCGCGACGGTGTTTTTCCTTATACCCTCCTCATCAGTCAATACTTGCCCAATTACGTGAAGACCCGGGCTCACCCCCTCCCCGCTCCCTCCGTCGGCGAGGCGGTGTGATCCTGTCGCAACTCTGTCCCCACCACGACTCGAGATTTCGTTAGCGGATGATTTTCCGGCTTGTGTCCGCCGCGATCACAACCGGTAACTTTTCTCTTCCCCTCCCCCGCTTTTGGTAGTGTTTAACGCCTTTTACCAATTTATTCAAAGCCTGCGACGTCTATGCTACGGCGGGTTTCTTTCTTCATGAAGAGCTATAGACTCCCCTTTTAGTCAGCCACTCATTTCAATTGTCGCTTACCGAAGGCACAATCTTCCCCCCGTCGAGTTTAGTGTACGCCTTAGAGAATGATTTCGCTTCCAAGTCCTAAGAACTAACAAGAGTCCTCGGACAGACGCTTTATGATTCTAGCCCGGTGGAGTTTCGATTGGCTTTGTGCCTTCCGTCTTCACAGTCAATCTTGTTTATCTCACTCTGTTCCCAGTTTTTGCTTTTTTTACTTCTCGTCTTTTGATCTCATTACCGAAAGGCTCATAAGACGAGGAGTTGTGTTCCCTGACACCTCTACCCTCCCCTTTGAACACAAAAGATTGTTTTCTGTTAAAACTCTCAACCGCCCCCTCCCATTGTTTTGTAATCGTGCCGGAAACATCCCCCACTCGCTGGGAGGCTTCCATCGCCGACCCCCCAACTGTTACTTTCCTGACTGTAACTTTCTATGGCTTGGTCTGAGTCCCTCTTGCGTCCTCAGCTCTCTTTTCGCTGTTTTTTGCGAAAGCCATCCTCCAGGTCCCCCCCTGTTTTTACCCATTCCTCCCTACAACTCTTTCTCACTGATGATTTTTGTTTAAAGCGACGTTGTCGACCAGACCCTTTCCCCCATTCTCCCTAACCCGTGCCTCGCCTTTCTCTGGTTCTTACGTACTGTTGAAGTAACGTAGATTTTTCTCCTTTCTTTACCAGGTCGTATAGATAGTCGTTCCTCCCTCTCACCCTTAAGAGCCCTTCTTCTCTGGTCTAATTTCATGCTGTCTAGCCGCTTTTGCTGCATTTTCACGCTTTAACCCAAGCGGTTCCGTTTGGCATGTATATTTTCCCTCTTCACCTGCCAGTGGTGGTAGTGACTTTCCATTAACTCCGGGTCATCTTTGAACTTATATTTAGACCCTGTACACCTTTTCCCGGGTACTTCCGTATTGAACTCTACTTTTTGCGTCCTTTCAATGACCCGATGTTGCCCCATTTCCCGCTTATTTTTTCCCTAGTAACCACAGATCCATGGACCCCCCCCTACATTCCCTTATGCCTTGCATTTTTTCCTAGGGTTGGTTAGGCTCCTTTTCACCATTTCCCGAGCTTGTAGTTTTCCTGTGACCCCTCTCCGGACGGTTAGTATCCTTCTTGTTTTTTTAAAGAGGTGACTCAACCTTTTTTCTTACTCCTTCACTAAGTTTTTTGGTTTGTAGTTAGATCACGGTGATCATACCCTCCCCCCCCCTTAGTTTTTCCCTCCCTACTTAGGATATTAAACAGTTACCATGAAGTAAAAAACTCCTCTTAAGACCCTGGTGAAATTCGTTTTTCCCCCCAGCACTCCCATCAATTCCCTCTCCCCGGATCCAAGCCTGGCAGTATGATTCCCCCTCAGCTGCTCTAAATTTTTTCCCCCAATCATCCTTCCCCCCCGGCCAACTTTCCTTTCCCCCTCCAAACTCTTCTTCCGTGTCAGAAGTAAGATGATTCTGTTTCCCTTTCTTCCATCGCGCTTTGTTTCAACTCCTCTTCCTGGCGTCATGTCACCGAAACAGCGCTTGGACTTCGCCCTTAGACAATGTATCCCCCCCCTTTCCCCCCCTGAAAAAGATTGTTTTACTCTGACTCCCTTCCCCCCCAAGAGCCTAATGACATCCCCCCCTTCCATGCGAACCGAACTGCCAATGCCCCCTCTACTCTTGACCAGATTTCCTGCTGGCTATTCTGCGCCTCCTGGTCGGCACTAGAAACTACGTCACACAGAAGATGCAGGATCCTCCAAGCTCAGTCTTCCTTCGAATGACCCCCCCGAGACTTTTCGGCCTCTTTCTTTGCTGGCTTCTCCCCCCCGATGTAAAAACTTCACCTGTCTCAGATTTTGCGTTTTCCCATGATCCTACGTCGGTATTCGACGGGCCCCTCCCCGCTCCCTGCGGCTACGTTTCAAGATTCGCTTTTAAGACACCATTCACTCGACGGTTACCTACCTTTTCTTCTCTTTTGGAGGAGAGCGCCCGGCCTCCTCTCTTAGTCTTTGGTCAGGCAACCCAGTTCGACACTCGAAAATGTCGAGTTTTTTCTGCGTTTCACCCGCTGTTTTTCCCCCTTTTTTTTTTATAGACTTCACGAAGGAACCACACACCTCGCTGCCTCTTTCTCGACGGTCCCTTTCCCCACTTCACCGACGATCCATTTCCCCTTAACCACACGGTTAACATCAGCTGCTCCCCGAACTGCCCAGTTGCCGGTTTCCCAAGACATGTCACGAACTCCGCCTGACCTCATGCAGTTCGTCGTCCTGTCCCCCCGGTTTTTCCTTTTTTTCTTCTTACCTTTTTCCCGTCGCTCTATTTTACCACTCTTCAGGCCGTACCCCCCCCTCGTTTTTTGCTTGCAATTTTTGTCTGCGATTCCGACCTGCCTTTCCTTCTTTGGAGTATAAAGGTCCCTGAAGCTCTATTAATTTTTTGAATCCAGAGATGACTTATAGAGGTGGGTCGCCTTCGGGATCATTGCGGAGGGAACAGACCACCCCTCTTAGTCGGAAGCCTTGCTTTTTCATTCTGGATCCCCCCACAACATACGATTCACAATTACACGACCTCCTTCGTGTCCCTGGTTTAGCTTAGTAATTTTCTGGCCTTACATTTCCACAGAAACGGAATCGGCCCCCCCTATTTTGCTTTGGTCCTGTTTATTGATGGGTTCGCTTTACATTTTGACTGTCTTCTTTGCCTGTTTCCCCCTGATCATCCCCCCCGACAACCTTGTCGCGAACTTTCAAGTTACTTTCACCCCCCGTTCCTCTATCCGGGTCTCCTTCTTGTCCGCTGTATGTGACGAGACGCCCTCACTCAAATTCGAGATGACCCCTTTTCAGCCCCCCAGAGTCGCTTTCAGCGGTGCTGTCTTCAAACGTCTCACCTCTAGAAGTCTCGCCAACAAGTCGGCTAACTGCTTCTTTCTTTAGAGGGTAGGTCTAGCGGGTATCCTCCCTCGTCGGGGCTTTTTTTCCTTTCTGTTGTCCTAAACCGAAGTAAACTCCATAGTTGCCCGAAGGCCCAGAACTTTCTCCCAAAACGCCGTGCCACTCGATCCTCTTTAGATCTGATTTCTCTTTTCTTTTCCCGAATAGTCCCTTTGCACTTCCAACGGTGCCCACCCGTTGTAGTCTTCACACATCACGAGCTAGATCTCTTCCCCCTTCCTATATGACCCTTCGATTTTTCTGACTTTCGTAATCATCGGAGTCCCCGCCTTGCTCGGCGGAGTTATGCTCTCTACCTCCCCCCTTTTGGTTAAACCTTAATGATCAACCCTCAGCTGGACACGCGACCCCACCAGTGACTCAACTAGTTCCCCCAGCCCTCGAGGCTTTCTTACGCTGCCCCCCTTTTACCAGAGTTTCCCTGAGCCCCCCATCACGAAATATTTGGCAAATGTGGTACTTCCGGTTTCCTAATTGCTGAACGAGGTTAATCCCCGCCTGGGGCACACCCCCTAACGGAGCACTACCACCTTACCCCCATGCCTTAGATCATATCTATATCTCAAACAATTCCCCCGTTGTTGGATAGATAGATTAATCAGTCCTGTGCTACGCGTTGGTATTCGTTAATCCTTTTTCGTCATCTTTTCTTTTCAAGCCTAGAAGTAAGATTTGCCGTACCCCGATTCTCTTTAACCCCACTGGTCCGCAGGACTTAGTGATGCCTTTCCCCTGTGCCGGAAGACCTGTTCTTTCTTGTTGAAATAGTGAGCCCCTGCTTTGTTTTCTTAGCGGTCTTTTTTGTCCCTCTTTTTGTGGGACACATAATCTGCCTCAATGCTCCTAGCCACCTTCCCTCTCCCGATGATTCAATAAGTAGGCCGAAGTTCATCGATTCCCTGCCGCCTACTGACGTGATGTGGTACGACCCGGTGGGGCACCGTTTGGAATTCCCCCCCTGATCTCTGCGCATAGATCTCGAGAACGATTTAGACGCCGTTATTTTTTCGAGTTGGGCCCTTCTGTCCGATTTCTGTTCCCTCATGGCCGTTTAGTCGTTTCCCTTCCCACCAGTGCACCCCTCCAAACCTTTTCTGAGGATAACCAATCCTTAGTCCTACCCCCCTCTTGGGAACTTTAGGTATCATGTGCCTGACTTTGCGGCGTACTGAATCTCGACATGGGTGTACCGGGGGTGATGAAGTCCTTAGCTGCCTCTCGCGCTTAATAGAACTGCCATTGGGGAGACGTGGAAGGGCGTTGGCACACACTGAGTCCCTTCCCCCCCCCCCCCCACTCCCCCCACTCGGCCATCCGCTGCACATTGGGCACCATATCGAGGCATTTTTGTTTCCCGCCCTCTTGCCTTAAATTTGAGCGAAAGTCTGGATTCTTTCATCACTCACTGAGCCATTTCTCGCTCGCAACTGACTTTTTTTTTACTATCTTTCTTGACGCAACTTTCAAATCCCCCAAGAACACCCCCCCCCCCCCCCCCCATGTAGTTTCAGGTCCATTGCTTTTCTTCCTTCTTCTACATAATGTTCCCCACCATCGAGACGATCTCCTTTCGTCGGAGATTTATAGGATCCGCGGGTGTTGCGCCCTACCTAACACGTGCAATTCCCTGTAGTCCGAAGGTCTCTTTTCTTTCCCCCCATTGTCCGACTGGTGGATCCTCCTACTGTCGACCCTTCCAGCACTACGTCGTGGGGAAATCTTGAATACTCTTTTACCTTCTTTTTTTCCTCCAGCCAAGATGAGGTCTTGAATGCAGGCAACCCCCCGAATCTATACGAATTTGTACTCCTGCTTGATTTTGAGCAGAGGGCTGGCAGACGAAGTTTACACTTCCCCCCCCCCGTAATCTGTACGTCGACATTCACTTTTTCTATTGACCTTTTCGGCCATGAGATGAACGCCTAGATTGTCGTCGCTCCCCCATTTTTTTACTTTTGGTGAGTTAAATGCCCTCTGTTTCCGGGCCTGACCTGCTTGTCCTCAGTCCTGCGTCATGAGTTTTTGCAATTCAACCCCCCATTTTCCCCCTTGCTCTCTTTCGCTCAAACGGGTGTGAACCTGCCCGTGAAAACGCCCTACTTTTTTAGTACTTTTCGTTCATTTCCACGAATCCAAGGATGGATGCCGTTGGACGGCTCCTCCCCCCCCCCAAGCCGCCCGTCGAAGGATTTTTATTAATGTGTCCGTTCTGCTACCTAGTGCGCCTTCCCCTGTAAGACGGAGTTAGTCACAAAAAACCTGAGGTCCTTTTGATCCCTGTTCCCCCCTCCACTTACCTGATGACGTTTTTTTCCCGCGACTTTGAGAAACCGTAAATTACCCTTAAGAACACTTACTATCACCAGTGTTTCGCCCTCCCCTTCCGCTTTTTGCGTACCTAGTCTTGTCCTTACACGTAGTCCTTTGACGACCCGTTCTCTCTATTAAGGCTTACCTTTCCAATCGAGTTGAGCTGGTCTCAAGTAATCATTTACTCGCGCTGTGTAGTAGAACTTTTCCTTCAACCTTTACCCCCCCCCTAGGTTTAGGGCGGTGATATGTCTGAAGTCTCCTTCCCCCTCTCCCCCCCCTTTTGTCCAATGAAGAAGTATGATTTCCCTCGTCCGAATCTTTTCCCAGGCACAAAGCAGGGCATGAAGCTCAATCTCCTACCTCTGTGCTGATCACTTTTCGGAGCGTGATTTTTAATTTTGTACCAGTCTCGAGCACCTGTGCACAACTCTTCCAGACAGTTAGCGTCGCCTTGCTGTTGAAGTCTTTGGGCGTACCGCTCCGGGTCACAGTTCGTCCGCTAGTGTTTTGCTTCTTTCCTTTTCCTCCCCACCCCTCATTGTCGCCGGAAACTGATTGGTCGTCCACTCCCGTGATCTCTTTTCCCCCCCACTAAGGTTGTTGTTCGCGCCTCTCTTTCACCGGGATCACATAGGCCTACCCCCTCAGTTTCCTGCCTCGTAGTACCTGTCCCGCCGAGACGTAACAATTCTCTACCCTACCTGTACCAAGTGGTCCCCCCCGACTTCAACATCAATACAGCGCACCCTGGAAGTTTTCCATTGGGGTTCGATTTTATAAAAGGGCAAATTCAACTCGCCCTGCACCCCCCTTCATTAATTCGACCACCCCCTTTTCAGGGTAGACGTAATCTACCGGTGTACTGTCACCCTCGATGTCACACGCGGGCTTTTTTTTTTTCCCCTGTATGACACACCACCGCCCCCCCTCCTCTTCTTTTTGCTTAGAACAATCAGAACCCCCTCTGACACCTTAGGGTGCATTGTGCCTACTTGCTAAACATGCGTAGTACATTCATGCCAGTCGTTTTCCAGACCCTCCTCATTGAGATCTTCGACAGAAAACTCGTCCTTATAGAGACTGTCCGTCCTGAGTTCAATCCGTGTGCCAAAGACGACCGACGAGCGAATTCTCGGGCGGCACCCCTTCCAATGACGCGAAGTGGGTCTATTTGTGCTCTTTTTTTTTTTCTACCCCTTCGTGTTTCACCCCAATTCAATCTGTTTTAGCGGCTGGACTTGACCTTTGTTTATTATTAGTGTCTTTAAGCAGCCCCTCTCTACAGTAGGACCTTTTTGGGAACTATTTTTTCAAGACCACATCCTACTCGCCGGTACGTTTGGTGAGAGCGGTCCTTCCTCCCGTCGTCGTGTCAAGGCACACTATACAAGCGACCCCCCCCTCGAGAGTTCGCTTTCTTCACCCCCGCGGTTAAGTCTAGACTGAATGCCCCTGTGTCCGTCACACAATAATTCTGTGCTAGCAGCAACGTCGATGTTAATGCCGATTAAGTTCACCTTCCCACTTTAAACTAATTTTTTTGCACCCAGATATACTAGTTCGCTTCACAACCTGCCCATCCTCCGACGAAGAATACCTCATTCGGCGTCTTCCCGTTAAGCAGGTGATTCTCTTACTGGTCCGTTCCTCCAGCTTCTCTTCACCAATATCGCCACTATCGGAGCTTTCAGGTTCGTTGTATGTTTGCCTTCGATTGTCTCCCTGAATTCGCGTGCCTACAAGTCTGAGAGCGCTTAAGATTTTCCCGCGAGTCTTCTGTGTCCCTTCGAGGGGCGATCCGGATTGAGGACAAATGGTTTGGCATTCTTGTTGACCCCAACCATACTCTGCGAACTCCGAGTTGGGTTTGCTTTTCTGCGGAACAGTTTTGACCTCTCTCTGCCAGACACTTGTCATTTATTGATAGACTCTTTTTGTAGAACGTAGTGTTCCCGGCCCAGGACCTACATTGCGACCCTCTATCATGGAGGAGTTTCGTAAGTTTATTCGGTCCTCTCCCGCCTTTCGACTATTAGGCTATCCTTGCTGTCGTATCAGAAACCATGTTCTTTTCGCCCACGGTTCGCACGAGCTTCCCCCCCCCCCCTTTCACCCAAGCATTTGCTGTGTGTCCTGGCCCCCCGCGGCGACCGCTAAAGTCTCATACCTGCTACAGTCTCTATTGAGATATGTCTTCGCCGTGCGGATTTTCAATCTCCCAATAATTTTCTTTTTTTTTTTAGTATCCTTCTGCTTTGCATCCCCATGTTTTTTTGTGCTAAATTCTTAAGTTTCGATTGCTCGTTTAGTTGCTTCGGGGTATCAAGCATCGCTTTTGTGCTTGGTGTACTCCTTTTACCTGACCCATCCTCCTCCAAATTCCAATAGTTGGACCCCTGACTATAGGACAGACCTTGCCCCTTACAGTGGTTGACTCCGTCAATACTTCCTCTTTCCCTTTGCGCCCTAGTTTCTCTGACTTTTTTTAACTCCCCTTCGTCCCCCCTAACTGGCCCCAAGTGCATTTTTCTATCCAATTTTTCATTCGCGCCAGGATTTGTGAATCTCTGAACGTCGCTCCCTAGGCATTGACTGCTTTTTTTCTGCCTGGTCGTCGGCTTTTTCGACTGCTTGAGCCCGTCATGAACCAAAGCCCCCTCTTTGTTGCGCGTTTCAAACCAGATGCCTTTCATCACCTCTCGATTTTCTAGCGGACATTGTGAACCCGATCCACCCAGACTACCCCTACGACGCGGGACAGCTTTTTCTGTCCCCGGATTGTTTTCTTCAACCTACACTGAAGCCGAGGACCCCGTCCCTACAATGACCTGTTTTTGCACTTCCCCTGTAAGCTTATAAAAACGAGTTTTTTTCACCCCCCGCCTTATCTTTATCTCTTATTTTCCTCTCCCTTTAAGTTGTTTTGGGTTCTTTCTTCTCCTTATCACCTCTCAGGAATGTATAGCGTTGTTTAGTCCTCTCCCTGTTCTTTGTGATTGACACCATTTTGATTCACTCTTTCCTCGCCTACTTTATTGCCCTTCCCCCTTTTGAGTCTCCACAACTTTCGTGACTCTTCAGTATGTGGCGTGGTTCTCGCCCTCTCCGGGGTGTTGTGTTGGCATACTGTGGAGAGGTTTGATATTTGCTAACCCTCTTTTGTTCGTTGCAAGTCTTTTGTGATCTTGACCTTTTTGTTCCACTCCCAGATTTAGCTATTGTACTCCGAGACCCTTCTTCCCTTTATCAGCAGATGAATCAATCCTATAGAATTTAATAGACCCGACCACCCCCCCCCCCCCTCCCCCCCCATGCTCTGCTCGGAGGCTTTTCTCCATGACACGGGTGCACCGTTTGCCCTTTTTTCCCTCGCTATGTTCACGGTACCACTCGCACCCCCCTTTAGTCTCTACTTTTTTTAGCTCAAGGTGATCCGGTTTGGTCCTTTCTGTCAGATTAGGTCCGATGCCACCTTTGTTTTTCTTCACCCGTATTTCCCCCCCAAGCCACATCTCTTCTTTCTACCCCGCCCTGCCTACATAATCCGGATCCCATTAGGACCAAATCTTGCCAGAACTGTGCGTGTCCGCTTTTAGAGAAGTGTTGAGAAGTTGGAATCAAACCCCCCCCCCCCCAAAGAATGTTCGACCTTCCTGCGATCGTATTAAGAGTTTTCGATTTAAGGATCTGGTCCATCCGCTCTCAATCCCCCACCTCGATTCCCGTTTTGGTTTTTACGTTAGAAACGTGCGCCTACCGGTTCTCGTGCTGATACCGCCAGAAGTCGACAGAATTCTCTTACGACCATGTCCGTTGGAAGCTAGCCTTATTTAAACTTTACAGGTAAAAGAAGAAGCGTTAGTCTCTGCCCTTTCCTTTTGGTTCTCAGGTCCCTCAACTATTCTTCAACCAACGGCCGTCGCGCGTTTTCGGAACGAGCTTATTTTCCCTCTCTGGTGGTCAAGCCGCCGATCCCCAAACCGTGCAAGTGGGGCCCCCCTACCCCCCGCGTTTTCATGGTGACCTCCGTGAATTTTTAGAATAGAAACTGCTAGTGTAACTACTTGGCCTTCTCCCCTTGGCCATCTTCAGGATGCTTTCGCAAGTCCGTAGCCTCTCTCCTTTCCTTCTTTTTGAATAGCATTCCAACCATCTTGATGACAGTCTGTTTACTCTTGACGATATTATCCTGAATGCACTTTTCCTGCCCTTACCGCAGAACCCGCACCACCGATTCCTCGGCAAGACTCGCATTCTTCTGGTCGGCGTTCGTCCATGTTTTTGCTGACGTAATCTTGTTTTCGAGAACTTTTGAGGGACCCCGTTTGTGTGAAGTGGACACTGTAGTACGTCTTTTGGTATGCAAGCGTTTCTCAACAGATCCTGGAGTTTGTTACTTGACCACAGTTCCCCTTCGAGTATCTAACGGACAACCCCCGCGTGGTGCATCCCCCCTTATTACGACAATTTTTTGTTTTAATCGTTTTGAAGGGTTTGGTTTGGGTGTTGAGTTTCTGGGTTGTGGTGGGTTGGTGTTGGGTTGTGGCGTTTTTGGGGGGCTTTTTTAGTTTTGTTTTTGTCGGTTTGTTTTTTTTCGGGGTGGGGGGTTTTGGAGTTTTTTGTTGGGTGGAGGGGTGGTTTTGTACAAGACCTCATTCTCGTTCGTGTTAAGATCCACCCCCCCTTTAGGACCCTTTCCGTCTTTTTTCCCAGTATAGTGACGGGGCGTTTTCCTCCCTTCCTTTCGCCTCGCCGCCTCACGTGTCAGGTTGTGATTAAATCCCAGTCAGTCCTACATGTTCCTCCCGCGACCCTGATCACCTTCTTAAGTTGGTTTCCAGCGAAGCGTTGTATTTCCGACCCCTCTGCCCGGCCCCAATTCTAGATCAACTGTTGACGA
>Ga0179593_1527798_pt1 | contig 15972 bp, 26 predicted proteins | sample CZODoug2_1_08_16_FD_185931 | JGI IMG/M metagenome (GOLD analysis project Ga0179593, IMG submission 185931) | Vadose zone soil fungal communities from Angelo Coast Range Reserve, California, USA - CZODoug2_1_08_16fungal (PacBio error correction) | ecosystem: Environmental > Terrestrial > Soil >... | reverse complement strand
CCTCCCCAACTGTTTTAGCGGAATCTTCCCGCTTGCATTATCCGCTTCCACGTCTCCCGCGACCCCCTTTCTTTGTACTCGGAAAGCCCTTCTCAGGTTTCCCCTTAGAAAGAAACTGTTCTTTTCCCTTTTTCCCCCTCTCCGAATACCCCCCCCGTGACGACCCCCGCCCTTTCCTTCCACTCTTTTGTCCGTGAAAATCCACACCGCAACTCTTTCCTCTTCAGAATGACATACGCTATTTTTGCTCCTACCCAGACCTCTCGCCCTCACGCTACAACCCTCCGCCCAACGTCCCAGGTCCCTTTTGCGAAATCTTTTAGTAGGGCATTTTTTTTCCCCCCGGCCCGAATGGTTCAGCTTTTTTCCCCCCAATTTAGTGAGCCCACCCCCCCCCCTTTCTCCCCACAATTACTGCCTTTCCGGTTTTCAAACAAGAGGCCCCTCTCCTCCACACATATTTTCCTTTCTCCACTCTAATTTGGATCAACAGGCATTTTTTTTCCTCCCCTGCTTCTCAAAGGACTGCGATCTTTTTCTTTTTTTTCGAATTTAAAGCACCCTCTCTTCCTTCAAGCTTTCTGAGTTCCGCCAACTTTATCGTTTTCCGTCCCTGGTGCACGTCACCAAACATGACTTCCCCCGTCACAGCCATCCGTTTCCCTCTTGTACGAGATCCATCACGTGCCTCCCCTCGCATAGAAGCATTTTCTGCTCGTCTATTTGCCCCCCTCACCACTTTTCCCATGTAGCTTCAGATGCTTTTCCCCTCCTTCCCCCACCCGCTACTTCAAGTAAAAGACCCCCTCGTCGGAGGGCTCCCTTTTCGTTTTTTCCCCCAGTTCTGGGTTGCTTTTTTTCCATTTGTTTTTGGTGTTGATCAGTCTTTCCCCTATCTTTCTTCGATAACCATAACCCTCCCTTCGGCTAACAGACACCCCTTCCCCGTCCTGACCCCTTCCGACGTCAAATTTCCTAGATTTCCAATTTCACAGCCCAACTATGCGCCCGACTGCTTTTTTCCCTTGACGGTTTCTTCCTGTTTCCCAGCGAAAGTGCTCGCGTGCTTTTCCCTAGTTCTTTGCATGTGCATTCTGCTCTGACTTTTTTTCTCCTTTTTCCTTGAAAAAGCCCCTTCTTTTCTGAGCCAGCAGAAGCTCCGCAACAGACCCCCTCTCTAGCGCGAATTTTTTTTTTTCCTTTTTCGAGGGGCAGTAATCCGCTTCACTCTCATGACGACTTTTTACTGCATATCCGATCGGCAGCATCCGTCCTCCGCCGTCCCTGCTAGTTTCCCCCCTTTTCCGCCACGTTTTTCCTCCTTCAGAGAACATTCCGACACCGCATACTCAGAATTCCTCTTTTATCTAAGTCACTGCTCCGGGAGTAAGAGTCTTTTTCCCCTCCTTCTAACTTCTCCAGAAGGAAAAGAAGCCATCCCTTCCCCTTTCCCCTTTTTCTGTTATTCTTCTCCTGACTCCCCCTTTTCTTTGATCTAGTTATCTTTAGATAGCCCTTTTTCTTTTGGTAGAGGAAGACCGCTAGACGATCCCCCCCCCACGCCGAATCTGTTTTACCCTATTCTTTACTCGAAACTGATGAGCAAAATATCCCACTCATTTTTCTTTCTCAACGAGAAACAACGTCCCTTCAAAAGTCGACTTGATCCATTCGTTCCCCCCCTACCCCACTCCCCTTTCCTTGGTGGTAAATGCCGCAAATCCTCCCCCTTTTCTGAAGAGAGTATGGCCAGCATTTCCCCCCCATGACCACGATCTATTGAGATATCTTTTCCTCGCTCTTTTTCTCTGGTAAGTTTGACTCCCCAAGACAGTACGTTTTTTTTTTACATTGAAGAACCCCCCCCTCTTTCTCCATAAGAATATAAAGTTTCCTCCCCCCCCGTTAAGCCGAGCCACCCCCTGCTCGCTGTCTTAATACCACTTCACAGGCTTTAATCTCGAGATCATTCATAGAGTTTTTCTTTGACCCTGACTTTCCTTTCTGAACAGCACATGTGGGAGACCCTTTTTTTTCCTTTCCGCTAGATAATTCTCTTAGATCTCCTTCCGGTCATCTTGCTCCCTTTTTAAAGCAGGCCGCCAGCAGTTGGACTGATAAGATTTCCCTTCGAGACCACTCTAGTTATGATGGAGATGCCTCTTTTTCCTTTCCTTCCCATTCAAATTCTGAACTTCCTGAGTCCCCTCTCCCACCTCTAGCATAATGTATTTTTCTCACGACAGCCCCCTAGATTAGTTTTTCCCCCCCTCCCTCTTTGACTGGTGAAAACGATCTCTCTTCCTCTATGTGAGTACTTCTTTATCTTCTCCTAGTCCTCTTATTTTCTTTTTAGGGCGAACCAACTTTTCCAACACGAAATAACTTTTTCTCTCCCCCTAACCCTCTCACTCGCTTCGCTCTCGTTTTTCTTTACACTCCATTTGCATCTTTCTCTTCCCCTTTTTTCGCAGCCATACGCTTTAGAAGGAGTGAAACCTCCCCCCTTTTTCCTGAGGTACCCCTTTTTTCCTAACGTTTCGCGTGGCGTATCGTCCCCTCTTTTGCCTTGAGAGTCTTTGGTCTTTTCCCCCACTGTTAAAAACAACCCCCCCTCCCCCCCGTTGATGAAGAAAGACTCTCCCCGGCCCTCACTCTTTGCGTGAGTAGGTGACGCCGCCCCTCTTTTTATTCGAAGAGGTGCCCTGATCAACCATTTTTTTTGCAACGCCGAGAACCACTTCTTTACTTTCACTTCGATCGAAGATAGCTTCCCCGATTCGATCCATCCCCCCCAACCCCCCCCCCCCGCTGCAATGCCGTCTTCTCTTCTTAAGGTACCAAATTTTGCCAACCCTAGATCCGATGCCGTTGAATAGACGATTACCCCCCCTCCCTTGCCTTCGATGGCTTTTCTCTCTTGTTGACGAAATATATGCTGATCCCTTCCCTACAAAAATAGTGGGCCCTTTCTTCAACCCCCGACCTTCTATGAGCACCTCTTTGCCCACTCCACAATATTTTCTTTCTCTCCTCCCCCGAGTGAGAGAATGCTTTTTCCCCTTTCTTTCATTTTTTCCAGTCATTTTTGTTGACATTTCTATTCCGACTCGAAATTTTTCTAGCCCCTTAATTGTAAAATAGATATACCCCTTTGCTCCCCTTTCCCCCAGTGTCTCCCTTCCTCTGCCATGATGAATTTTCATTCCTTAAATCTGCGAAGCCCTCCAGTCGGCTTGATTTTCCCCACCATTCCCCCCTTCTTTCGTAGTTTTCCCCCTAGAACGCTTTTCCCCATCGTTTGAAATTTTCTCCGATTCATACCGCATACGTCCCCCCTTCTAAACCTAGTGTATTGAACGTAACCTCCACCAATGTCATGAACCTTTTCTTAATTTTTCTCCCACTTGATATGGCGAGTTCCAGATCCCTGGCGCCATAACGTTCCTCCCATTTTATTTAACACTCCTTCCTCAGTGGCGATAAAGAAAAACCCCTCCCTTCGCCCCTTAGAGGCGAGTCCTCGCATTGCCTATTTTTAGACCTTTGGCTACTTAGGTGGACTTTTTTTCCGCAATAATTCCCCTATAGCCCTTTTTCTCCCCCCTTTTTTACTTTTAATTCTCTCCCCCCTTTCAGATGAGCCGCCTAGGATTATGTGCACTCTCCCTCTTCTCCGTAGCTCTATCATCATACTCCCCGGTATTTTTTTTTTTTTCGATATTAGAAGATCGCTCCCGCTCCTTGCAGTTTTACATATCGCAGGACCATCCCCTCTCTTTAGTAATCTCTCTTTTTCCTTCCTACATCGACCATGAGCAACCTCTTTTCTCCCCCCCCCTTCATACTCCCCTCTTTCCCCTACTCTCTCGATGCTCCTTTCTCTTTAGTGTTGATATGCCGCCCCCCCCTCTATGTCGGCTCTTTCCCCCATTAGAGCGCGGGAAAAGCTCTCCCCCTCCTAGCGACCATGATTTTTTCCCCTTTTTTATACCCCGTTCCCCCCTCCCCGCCCCGCTCGCCCCCTTTTTCTTTTGACGCAAACCAGACGAAGAACTCCTCCCATGTACGAGAACAAGAACCTCCCCTCTCCCTCCTTATTCAACGAATCCCCCTCCCCCTGCTTTCTTCGACCCTTTTGAAACTTTTCTTCCGAGATACACTTCCCCTACCCCTAGTACTTCTTCCTCCACGGAACCTTCGCTCTTCTTCCTCCCAGATCACCCCCCCTTCAACCGCGCAGGGCCCTTGGAGCCCCTCCCTTTTCAAGGAATTAGAAATGTCCCTTTCTTGCTTAATCCCACCAATTTTCTACCGACCTTCTAACCAATCTGCAAAATTTTCAGAATTCAGAAAAAAAGCCCCCCTTTTTTTCGACATAACCCTTCCCGTTCAATTACCGGAGCCCACCTTCCGTTCCGCTCTTCATTTGAAGAGCGAAGACCCCAATGTTTTTGTATTCCCTGTTTTTTCAGGCCTTTTTTTCCCTCCCTTCCCAAAGAGAGCCCTCCTTCCGAGGGGGCCGTTTTCTTAGATGAGCATCGTGTTCCCTCTTTCCCCAATGAAGGTTCTACCCTTCCGTACTGCATTGCCTTTTTACCGTCCCCCTTCCCCCCTCCGAGCCCTGCTGGACGACCCCCTATGTGCTTCTCTTTTCAAAGCCAACAATTTCCCTATCTCTCCGTCGCTCCTTCACACCCTCTGGCGGTTTTTTAAAACTCCACGAATGGTTTTCGTAAATTACTAAGTGTTATCCCCTTTTTTTCTTTACGTCTTTTTTAGATTTTATATTTTATGTTTAACCCCCAACTCTTTTCCGCTACGAACTGCCCCCTCCCCCTCATACCTACCGTCCCTCCTCCATCGGCCTTGCCTCTTCCTACGTGTTTGTTCGCACTTATCGCGTATTTCTCCCGACTGGGACGAAGATGCTTCCCTCACGGCCTTTTCCCCTTCTTTTTTTTTTTTTTTTTTTTGGGTTTTTTTTTTTTTTTTGTTTTTTTTTTTTTTGATACCAAGCGAGTAGCTTCTTTCTTTTCGGGCTTGCATTCTTTTTGAATAGAAATACTACGAACTCTCTCCTCACGATGAAGCAAGAACCCTCGACTTTTCCCCCCCTCCCTCGTTTTAGTTTTCATAGTGTAACCCCCCCCCTTGAGGAGAGAGAAGAGAAATATGACATCCCTTCTCCCCTCCCTTCACTTTCTGGATCGCTGGTGTACCCCCCCCCTCTCTCTTGCCAGATCCCCCCCCCCCGTTTTTCCTTTCAATTGCGAATTTGGTCTCGTTGAGTCACTATATCTTTTAATGGCAACGCCCTTCCCCTCTCATCTTCCTATGTTACTAGAAAAATTTTTTCTCCCCAAGAGCCGCATTGCTGACTATTTTTCTACCTTTCCATGTCGTGCGCTTAATAAAGAGAGTACCCCATCCTCTATATAGATATTGACTCCCCCTTCTGTAAGATATAGGCTCTTCCTTATCTCGAGATTTACGCCCTCTTCTATTTTACTGTCTATCACCCAGATGAGAGATATTGCAGAGCCCCCCCCCCCCTCCTCACTTCTTGTCTAAACGAGTTTTCCCTCGAAGTCCTTTTTCACATTAGAGAACCTAGTTTTTTTCGTCCGGGGGCGAGTGGCCCCCTCTCTATACTCTGCCTCACATAAAGAGATACCCCCCACCCTTTTTCTTTTTAAAAGTGTCTCCTTCTTTGTTTTTTATTTTCCTTATAGCCACGAGTCCCCCCCCTTGCCCGCTCTCTTCTTCTGGAGGGATCCTACATTTGGTTTTTCTTTTTGACGAACGTATTTTTTTCCTTCCCCATTGAAGCAAAACCTCGTTCTCATCTATGCTCAGCTCCCCGCTAATCTTTTCTCCGTAGCCCCCCCCCCCCCCGGACCGCAGCTTCCCAGCCCTTCGATTAAAGAGGCCCCTTCTTTTCTTCCTCACTGGCTGCTACCGTCTCCAATAGAATGAAGTACCCCCCCCTTTCTCCTACAGGTTTTTTTTTCTTTCCCCCCCTCTTATCAACCCTCCTCTGCCCCTCCCTCTTTTCTCCTTCTCCGGAGAGTCACCCCCCCCTTCTGAAAGTTGGTGATCCCCTCCTTCCGGCCTTTTTCCGGTCTTCATTCCGCAAGAGTCGACTCACTTAGCCCCGATGCCAATGACCCCCCCACCCCCCTAGCAGATCGAATCATTCTTTTATTTCGTTCCTTTTTGACTCGCTTTTTTCTCTTTCTTTTCTTCGTATACCCTGCCGCCCCTCCCTTTTTGCACGATACGAATTTCGTCGATCTCGCCAGGATCTTTTCTTTTTTCCTCCCCTCTGCTGTAGGTAGTATTCCCTCTTTTCAACTCCTTAAGTTCTTTCAAGTACCCGCACCCTCAGCCCCTTTTGTCTCTTTCATAAGCCAGCAGGCCGTCGCCCCTACTTTTCTTTTCTTTGTCAACTTTCCTCGAGAGTGTCCTCTTAGCTTTGCCCCCCTCTACCTCCCCGATTATGAATCTCCCCCCCCCGTTTTTCCCCGTATGGTGTATCGCACAGCTAATGGCTTCCTCTTTGTTTTTTGAAATGATAAAAACCCCCTTCCCACCCAATTGTACGCCAGAACCCTTCCATGCCCTTTCCTCCCTTCTGAACTCCCAGCCCGCGTTGTCTTCCCTTCCCCAGAGTTCTTATTCGCAAGGGTCTCACGGTACGCTATGTTCCCCCCTTCCCCAGAAGAGCAACTCTGGGTCCTCTCCCTCCCCCCCTATTTCCCCCCTTTTTTTTTCCTCATTTTTATATGCTTTGGAGTGACTTTTTATTATTACATAAAGATAACCCAAACGTGTACCTCCGAGAGAAAGAGCCTATTTGATCCCTCCTTTCGAATGCCTCTTCTTCTTTCTTGACTTCTTGAAGAAAAGCCACTTCTCCCAATACGCACCTCTTCCCAGGGAGAAATCACGACGCGAATTCTCTTGCCTCGTACCCCATTCTTCTGCGCACGAAGATCTCTCTCCTAATTGGCCCTGGTCCCCAGGGAGATTCTTTTCAGGTTTAACCTGTGGTTTCCCTCCTCCAAATTTGTTTTGACCCCTTTCCTTGACGCCATTTTAAGCTCTCCCCCCCCGCTCCGCATCATCTTTTGCCCTTTTCTTTTAGCAATTCTTTGTCTCGTTATTTCTTTTTTCTCTAGCCCACCCCTCTTCCAGTCCCCTTCCATAAAGACACGTTCTTTATTTGCTTGGGTACCTCAACGTTCTTTTTTTTTTGATTTTCTCCCAGTTTCCTCGACGCCTCACCCGCCATGCCTTTCTTCGAGTAGTTTTCCCCCGCGCGTCTTCTCTTGACTGACAAACGAGTCCGTTCTTTCTTCCTTCGATAACTGAATATAATCTCGCGTTAAGAGTCCTTTCGCAATTTTTCTCAAATTGACGCACCTCCCTCTCCTTTATCCTTAGACCTTTCCGACCCTTCCCCTAGCCATGAACTTTGCAGGCTCACAGAGCGTCCCCTCCTATTGTCTTCTTTCAGAAGTAGTTTACTTACCTCTAATTACCTGCGCCCCTCTTTTTTCCTGATTCTAATCATGCGGTTTTCTCTATGATACAAAATCAGGTCGGGAATATGTTTTTTTTTTGTCTTTCCCCCCTATGAATGATCTCCCCCTCTCTTTCTCAAACCCTCTTACTTTCCCCATAAATTCCCCCCCTTTTTTTTGTTGTTGAGAGATGAATTTTCTTTTTCTAGACTCCTGAAGAAGTAAGATCCCGTTCATCCTCTCTCGAACTTTCCCAACTGACTTTTACCTTTCCCATTGCTTCAGGACAAGGCTGAAACCCCCTCTTCAACCTTCCCCCTTGCAAAAGGAAGAAACCCCTGTCCTTTTATTCTTACCTGACCCCACTGGACTTTTTTCGAATTTCGAGATCCCCTTCTCTCTACGGACCAGCGATTCCACCTCGCCAGATTCTTTTTTTTTTTTTTCAAGTTCCAAGCCCATCACGGCGTATAGGAGAAAATCGCACTCCCGACCATAGAACATTTCCACAAACCTTCCTCCGTGGTTTCCTGCCAGAATTGGTCAAGAAAGGATACCCCCCCCCCCTCCTATCCTTCCCTTCTTTCCCAGATAGATTTTACCCTACCTCAGTGGGAATATCTCCATTCTCCTTATCCTCTATGTCTTCAGTTTCCCGAGATAGCCCCCTTCACACGAAACCCCCCCCCCTACCTCGTTTGATTAGAATACCCCGTCCTCAGGGCGCAGTTTCTGCAGAGAACCCTATCCCCAGCCCCTTCCCTTCCGCCCCCCCCCCCACGCCTTTCGACAATTGAAGTTTTCTAGAATGATGCTTCTCTTTCTTTTTTTCAGACCTTTTCTTCCCTCTGGATCCAACCCATTTTCCCTGGCGTTTGGCGCCAACAATCTCCCCCCCCGTATGCCCCCGAACTTTGCTTCCTTTCCCCCCGCCCCCCCCGCTCCTCCCCACCATCTGTCCGTGCGAGCACGCGTCCTTTCGCCTTTTCTTTCGATGGAGACAAGAAATTTTTTTTTCATGCAGGCGTTCCTTCGTTTGACTTCTTCAGGAATGTCGATCCTTTTTCTTCCTCACTGAACCTTCTTCCTTTTCTTTGCGGAGGATAGCATTTTCCTCTTCCTTTCAATCTGTCCACCCTTTTTATCTAATGTAACCGTAGCACTCCCCCCCCTAATCTAATATGAAGACCTCCCCTTTCTGCACTCCCCCCCCCCTCCCCTTGAAAATGAGTCAAGTCCCTTTTCACAGCCCAATCTTTTACGCCCCCCCCCAACCAAACCCCCCCCCGTTCCCTCAGTAGAATAAAACCCTCTACAAAGACCCCGTGAGCTGAATGAGAGGTATTTTACCCCCCCATCATGTTTTTTTTCCTTCTACATTTTTTGCTGATAGGTAGTTGATCCTCCGCACAAGGGAATTCAGAGCACTTTCTTAGCTTCCCCCCTCCCCCCCCGAAAAGTAAGGAGGTCCCCCCTCCATCTGATGCCCGTCTACTCCCGTTCAGTAAAAATTCCCCTCTCCCGCAAATATTTTTTTCGTAAAATAGTAGAAGACTTTCGAGAGTTCTTTCCTGATGCATTTTGGCTCTGTAGGATACCCCCATTTCCTGTTCATCGAACGTCATTTTCCCGTTATGAGTAGCAGTAGGAATCTCCTATTTTTTTTCTTTCTCCTACTCCTCCTTTGAGCCCTTCATCCCCGAGGCTCCTCTCACCCCCTCACTAACCAGCGTTTTCCCCCCACACCCGGTCTTTCTTTTTTTTTCTCTCGACATCACCGTCTATTCCCCATTGCCTAGTTTCCTTTTTTTTTTTTTTTTTTTTTTTTTCTCTTTTTTTTTTCCGCTGACGCCCTTTGTCCAGCATAGATAGTCTTTTCTTTCGCAGTCCCCCTTCCATTTTTGTCTACCAACAGTGACGCTTATAGCAGCGATGAACGCCCCCTCCACTCCCTCCTTCATCCCTTTTTCTCCGTCCCTCGTACATCCCAAACTAGACTTTTCCCCCCTCAGACATTCAATATAGAATTCTCCCCCCCCATTCTCCTCTTTACCCCCCCTCGCCAAGTCCCCAGACACCTCTCCCACCTGAGCCTTTCTTTATGGAACTCCCCCCCCCCCATTTTCTCGTAAGATAATACGAGTCCCCCTTCTCGACCCCGTCGTCTTTTTTTTTACCGCATGCTTTCCCGTCATCGGCTTCCCATTTCCGTCATTTAAAAGGAATAATGCATGTAGATTTTTTTCCCTCTCTCTTACCCTAAGATTTTTCTTCGTTTTTTTTTCTCCTTACGACCTTCGGGAGCAAAGACCCAACTTCATAAGCGAATAGCCCCCCCCTTTACTTCAATCATATATCCTGATCGCGTAATTGGGGTAGTATGTCTCCTTTCCTTTTCTCCTCATAAGTTTTTTTTTTTTTATTCCCCCCCCTATCCACCCATCTATTGTTCATTCCCTCGTGGTCTGGCTAGGTCGCGCCCTATTCGACTTTATTTTTTTTTTCCGGCACCTTTCAGTGCGCGAATATTGACGCCTCCCCTTTCCGTTCGAGCACTTTTTTTTCTGCCTTCCCCCCCCCTGGGAGTTTCTAACTCCAATCCCCCCCCCGGCCCGCGCGGACCTCCTCTTCAAAGTTTTCTTCTTTCCTAGATCAATAGTGATGAACCTCTCGTTCTCCCATTTCTTCTTGTTACCCACCTGGATAAGCTCCCCCCTTCTTGCCTTTTTTCACATGGCAGGAGACCCTTTTTGTCTTTCATAGAAAAAGGTCCCCTCCCTTTTTCTGATCTCCTTTTTAATATGTTCATCTTGACCATGTTGTTCTAGCTGCAGAGCGTGACGACCCCCCCCTATTTTTCGCCGAGAAAATCGGTCTTCTTCCCTCGACGATCCCTCTCGTCCCTCATCTCCTTCTTTCTCAGGCTTAGATAGTCCCCGTCTTCTTCCCCCTCTGTGTAGCTGAATTTCTTCTTCTTCTTTCCGCAGGAGATTCTTTGTCATCGAATCCCTTTTCTTTTTAGGCGAATCCCTCCCCTCCTCCTTTAGCAACCAGTGCACTCGCGATTTTTTCATTAATGCCGCAGCCGTCGTATCTTTTCCTGCCAAGTTTTCTGATAAAGATGAAGTGCCTCTCTTCTATCCCTTCCCAGGGGCTCCCCCTGCACTTTTTTTTCTTTTTCCCTCTGCATTAACGTTCGAGTTGCAAGTTTTCACAGCTCATGAGGAACTTTCTGAATTACCCTGTTTGCTCTTTGCTACACTCCCCCCTCCAACCACAGTCCTTTCCCCTTTTTTAAGTCAACCTCCCCCCCCGTCCATCCCTTCCTTTTCCCCTGTTGTCCGTTTACGGAACCCTCCTCCCCCGGTCGACCTTCTTTTTCGCTTCTAATGATAAAATTGTCTGCGCTTTCTTTCCCCCCGAGGAGCCCCCCCCATTCTCTTCTCCCTCTCGGTTCGAAAGACTTCAGGCGTACCTCTCCCCGTCCGGAAGTGACCTCTTCAGCATGTTATGGACCCTTCTTTTAGAAGCAAGAAATACGATTCCCCTTTTTCCTCCTTTCCCTCATAGGAAGCTTCCCTTTGTCTTTTTTTAGACATTTTTTCTAACGCCTTTTTCCAACCCCGAGAGAATAAAAGCTTGCTCCACTGACACGACTTAAGCGCTCCCCCCCCCCTTTCGCCACACTTTTAAAAAATGAGGAGAAGCTTTCGAATATGACTGTCTCGTTCCCCCCTTTCCCTCCTGGGTTTAATAGATTCTGCTCCCCCCTCCATTTTTTTGAATTATCCTTTTTTTCTTGACCCACCTCTCCTCGATTTTGAAACTTCATACGTCCTACCCTGTACGCCCTGCAGCGTTTTGATCCTTCTTTTTTTAGCCAAGAATCATGCGCCCCCTTTGTTCACCGACACCCCCTCCTTTAACCCTCCCGGATTTGCGCGTGTCTACCGGCGCTTCCGCCGACCGTTTCAAGCCATCGCATTCGCAGTTTTTTTTTCCTTTTCTTCCTTTCCGATTAGTGAAGCCGGCCGTTTTTCTTCCCTTTTCCCCGCTCTAGACCAAGCCCCTTATTTTTCTGAACTTTTCGAATGCTCTTTGCGTTCTATCTCCTGTCATGTCTCCCCCCTCACCGTTCTCTTTCCCCGGCCGATTTATAGAGAACTGTGCCTTTTTCCTTTCCTCCCCTAGGGCACCCTTTTCTCCCTTGGTTCCTTCCCGGACCCTGAAGCCATCTTTCTTGACCGTATGCATTTCCCCTGGCTTCCCCGCCGTTTTTTGACGTAAAGAAGTCCTCCCCCTTTTCCTTTTTTTTTGTCGAATGTCTCTTTTGTTATTAACTGCGCCTAACAAAATCCCCCCCCCTTCTATGGCACCCCCCTTAGTCCTTGCGGATAGAGAAATCGACACTTTCCTTCTTACTCCGCATCTCCTTTGTTCCTTGCTCACCCGTATTGCAGGATAGAGCCCCCTTTTTCGACGAGCAGTCAGATACCCTTCTATTGCCCGATCATCAACCCCTCTTTCCATCACCATAGAACCAAAGACACTTAATTTCTTTTCCCCCCTGCCATCCACTACGTCGGTTTTTCCCTATCTGCCTACCCGTTTAGGGAAATTATAGGATCCTTTTCTTCCCCAAGAACTGCATATGTCTTTTTTTTCTCCTTTCCTCCCCGAGCCTACAGAGCCTGTTCTTCATAGTGGAGGAACGACGCCCTTGCCCCCCTTGCACTGAACGGAGAAAGCTCTCCTTTTCTAGGCCACACTTTCCTTTCACTTTACCTCTGAGTTTAGTGCATGCCTGCAAGAACCTTTTTTTCGTCGCCCTCCCCTCTCGAAAGATAAACGGCGTTTCCCCCCCTTTTCTTTCTCGATTTTTTTGTTTTTAGAACGCCTCCACCCCTGCCCCACCCACTTCCACGTGAATTGAATCGTGGCGCGACACTCAAGAAAGCTCATCCTCTTTCCAAGAACCCCCTCTTCCCAACTCTAATAGAAACTGAAACAATGTCCCGTCTTTTCTGCGTCATCGATTCGTGCAGCTTTTTCTTTCAGAGGAGATAGTCAAAACCCTTCCCCCCTTTAAACCCTATTCTTCCCAAATATGACGGCACCCGAACTCTCCCTTTTCACGCACACTCTGAAGAAATAACACATGCTTGGTTTTCGATCACCCCCCCCTCTTTTTCCGGGTAGTGATCGTCCCCTTCCTCTTCGCCCAAAGGTGCGTTTTTGCGAGCGCCCTCACTTCCAAGAAAGAGAGCACTTTTTTCCTCCCTTCATGAGCATCCTCTTTCCTTATCTTTGCCTCCCGAACGCTCGAGAGCCTTTTTACCTTTTTCCAAAATGACCTTCCTCCGTCCTTTTTTAAAAGACACATAGATACGTCCCCTTTTCCTTTTACGCCTCTCCATAAAGTCCTCTGACCCCTCTTTTTTTCCAGTGCCAACAAATGTTTTTCCTCAGATCTTTTCCTTTTTTCCTAAAACGATTTTTTTTTTCCCCCTGTAAAACCCTCCCCCTTCTCGGTTCCAGCCACCCACCTTTTTTCTACCCCCCTTTCTTCGTGCACTGCTTTTCTCTTTTGGAGTTTTTCTTTTCCCCCGTATGAAGCCCCACTTCCTTTCAGAAGTTTCTGTTCTATCACCCCCTACACAACGTTTCCATGCATCCGAATTTCTTCGGTTCCCTGTTTCAAATGGAAGGGAAGTTTTTCCTCTTCTAGTCAAGGTCCCCTTCTCCCTCACAACCACCCCTTGGGCCTTACCTTCTGCTGAAGCTTTTTTTTTTTTTTCTGCATTCATGCGTCTTTTTTCACCCCCTTTGAATCGAAATGCGCATTTCCTTTTTTCTGCACGTTTTTCTGGATGATTTATGAAGCAGAAGTTGATCCACGAAAAGCTTTTCCTCAGCTCTTTTCCCCCCTACCATGCGCATTTCGTTCTTCTCGTGACCAACCTTTTTGCTCTCTGAAGAATTGAAAAGAGAATCCTACTCCTTTTCTGCGCTTGCACGCTTTCCCCTCACTCTTTCTCTATCCCTCCCTTGAGTAAAATAGTTACCACCTTTTTCCCTTTTGCCCTTTAGAGTCACTTCCCCGTGTCCGCCCTTCATTCTCTCCGACAGAAGATACTTTGATTCGACCTTTTTAAAGAAGGTGAATATACTTCCCCCTTTCTTCCCTCCATGTAGGTCTTCTTTTCTTCACGACCTCCCCTTTTTTTACAAAGTCTTTTCCTTTTAACAGTTATCCCCCCCATTATTCGACATTAAGCTCCTGTCTTACCCTTCTTTTTCCTCTATAGAAGATTTAAGCCTCCTTCCCTATGGAATTATTCCCCTCCTGTCTCACCCACGATTGCTTAACCTGTGTTTTTTTCAGAGAAGCCTCTCACCTTTCCGAGACAATTCGCGCCTTTTCTTATTGTGAGAAAGGGCCTTTTTTTCCCCTGCCATTCCCCCCCCTCTCCATTCTTACTCCCTTAGTCCACTCGCTAATTTTTTTTTAGTTAAATGCCGGCCATAGTTTTTTGTTTGTTTCTAGAGCCTCTATACCCAAATGAACACTCTCTTTTTTTTCCCCCTTCTTCTCCCTTAATGCGCGTTTTTTCTCTCACGTTTCTCGCCCCTCGAATTGCCGCAATCCCGCGAATATGCCAAAGACTTTCCCCCTTCTCCAACCGTTTTCTCCCCCTTCACTTGACAATTTTTCCCTTTTTTTTTTCCTTCCCTAAGCCTGCCCCCCGACGGAAGAGGGAGACCTTTCACCTCGCTGAAGTCCACCCGTGCGGAAGAAATGAGAAGGGTCTTCCCCCTTTCTAAGATCTTAGTCCTCCTTTTTGCTACCTCGAAGAAGAATACCTGGCTTCAGTAGGCACGGGGGGATGAATTTTCTTCCTTTTTCGACGAAAGATACCTTTTGGGAGTACTTCTCTCTCTCTTTATTTCATTCCAGTAACTTTAAATCTTTTCACTAGGGTTTGACTCGCGCTTTTTCGTCGATTCGTCTTTTCCGCCAGAAAATGCCTTTTCCTCCCTTCTTTTTCTGCATCTCCCTTTTGTTTTCCCCTTCTCACTCCGAAGATTTATTCCGAGCGGATGATTTCTTAATGCCTCCTTTCTTAAGTATGCCCCCTTTTTTTTCCCCCCGATTGAAATACCAGACTATCCCCCCCTCCCCCCCCCTCCTGAGCACTCGATTTCCCCCGACTTTCCCTCCCCACCCACTTCTGCACAGTAGGAGCCCCTCTACCCTTTTTTCTCCCTCCGTCGAAGTGACGGCCACTCGTGGCAAAAGGCTTTTTTTTTCTTTTCTTGTTTAGGGTGGGAAGGTTATCGCACTTCTTTTCCCTTTTCTAGCAGTTTTTGTGCGTTCTTTCTAAACAACCTCAAAACCACCCTCCCCCGACCCTTCTTCCCTGCAATATAAGAAAGCTCTTCCCCCCCCCCTTAGTACGTTCGTATTTCCCTTTTATTCTCCCCGTTTACGTAGAAAAGAGACTCCTTCCAACAATTTGTGCGCATGGTTCTTTCCCCCCAATTCTTTCCTCTCCCTCGATTCCCCAACTCTTTCTTGCGCTACCTCCTTACTAATACAGTCGCAAGGTTTTGCTTGCCCTGAGAGCCCGAGCCCCTCAACTACCCCTTCCCTTTCCTTGGAGGAAAGCGCCCTCTTTCCCTTTTCCTCTCCGACGCGCTCTGCACCCAATTTGCCAGACGCTTCCCCTCCACGCACCCTTTTCCCCCCGAACGAGTGTACTCTTTCACGCTGAGCTCCGGGTGGAGCATGATTTTTTTTTTTTTTCACTTTCTTTTTTTTGTGAAGATTGTTCATCGTAGTGGTGCCCTCTTATTTTACTAACATCTCATCTTATTGAACCCCCCCGATAGCCTACACCCCCCCCCCCCCATTGTCGACATTGATTTCTTTAATTGCGCTGATATTCCTTTATTCCTTCTCCCTAGCCAATAGGACCTGTTCCCTGCTTAGTTCCCCCTTTTCATTCTAGGAAGTTTCCGCCATTCGAAGCTTCTTCTTCTTATTTCTCTTTTCTCAGAACAAGAAAAGCCTTTCCTTCTTTTTATTTTTTTTTTTTAACCTCCCTTTCGAAACGAATCCGTTCTTCTCTTTTTTCCACTCCCCCCCTTGTGAGCGAGTTCCCCTTAGGCCTACCTTTACTTTTTCCCCAATAGTGGCGAGTTCCGACTTTTTTTTCCTCGAATGACTTTTTCCCTGAAGCCCTTTCACGGAAAGAGAAATAGCCCCTTCCCCCGATGTAGGGAGGTCAGTTTACTTTTGCGTACTATCCTCCCCTAATGAAGAAGGGAGTGATAATCTTTTTTTTCTAGAGATACCTTTGATCCTCAGTTTCCTGATTAGCGCTTTTTGTCTTTTTTTTTAATGGTTTTTTTTTGAAATGTCTTTATTTGTTAATTTTCT
>Ga0179593_1628939_pt1 | contig 15974 bp, 18 predicted proteins | sample CZODoug2_1_08_16_FD_185931 | JGI IMG/M metagenome (GOLD analysis project Ga0179593, IMG submission 185931) | Vadose zone soil fungal communities from Angelo Coast Range Reserve, California, USA - CZODoug2_1_08_16fungal (PacBio error correction) | ecosystem: Environmental > Terrestrial > Soil >... | reverse complement strand
GCGAACTTTTTTCCAACCCCAGAAGTCTTCTCCCCTCCGTGAGCCTGGTCTTCGGCCCTTCTGGGAACGGAACCCGGGTTAGATTGCCGCCGGGCTTTTCATTATTCTCAGATTCCTGATTTCGTAAGGTACCTGGTCTAAGACCTCCCTTCCCTCTGCTTCCCCCTTCGTTGTGTTTCCCTAATTCTCCCTTGAAGATTCAGCTTGTCTTTTTTTCCTTTATGCACCCCTACCGGAGTTGTTTTCCACGATACCTTTTGGGGTTGAACGGAAAACCCGGATGTTTTTCCCTTTTTGATCGAGTTAAGTTCCCCCCGACCTCTTCCTCTCTGCCTTTTCCTTTGCTGGCATTCCGGGGGTGTAGCCAACTTCACGAAAGTCACCTTTTTTCACCAAGGCCCTCCTTCCCCGGTCCTCTCGGAAATTTTTCTGATAAGTTTCTTTCTACTCGTAAAGGCCCCCCCTCCCCACGTCGCTTTTTTACGCTCCCTCGATCTCCCCAGTTTTTTTCAAGTTCAACGACACTTCCCCCCCGCACCCGCCCCCTTTTACCGCTTCCTCCGTAACCTCTTTTTCAGCATTTCACCGCCCTAGAGAGTTGGTCTCGCCGTCCGTGGTCGTGAGGCCTCCCTTGGCCTTTCCGCGCCCGGTGTTTTTTTCGGTTTTTTCTCGTTCCTAACAAACAGGCCGATCCCTTTTTCAACCCCAGGTTCCCTCTAAAAACCCCTTCCGGGTTCGAAGCGGTTTTTTTTGTCTCGATCGGGGGCACCTGCCTTATTTCTCGTATACTCTGCTGCATCGCGGCTCACTTTTTCCGAGTTTCCGTCCTCGTCGATTCCCGGATCCCCTTCACGTGCGCTCCCTTTACTTTCCGGAACCCCTTTTGTCCTACGTCGAACGTGTAGAAAGGCCTCACACACTAAAACGTCCTCCTTTCATCGTGGGAGACACCCTCGTGCCTTTTTCTGCCGTCGCACACAAAATCCCTTTTTCAAGTTCCGAAAATTCCTTTTCCCCTTTTGCTGCGACCCCTCCTTTTTCCTCGATATCTCTTTCGGCAGGAGTAACGATTTTCTTCTCGCAACAAGCCCTTCGGTACCGATTTTTTTTCCCCTGGTGTCTACATACTCCGCTAGTGATTCGTTACGGGGCCCCCTAGCGTCGGAACACGCCTTTTTTATTGTCCTCTTTCCTTGAAGGCTTATCCGCCCCCCCCCTCTCCGAAGATGGGGATGCCGTGTAAAGGGCACCGATCTCTCTTGCGACTTCTCGTGTGTACTTTTTTTCCGTGAGCCCTCGGTGGTCCCGTCCGACAGGGCGGGGTGTTCCTCGGATCATTCGCGACCTTTTTTTTGTGCATGCCTTTCCTTCCCTTTTCTCCCTCGAAACCCTCTTTTCCAGATTCCGAACCTTTCCCTCGCTACGGAACAGCTCGAGGTATTTTCCCCTCTTTCGGATACCTTTTTTTTCCCCCAGAGCCCCGAGTTCCTGCGTTTGCAGCCCTCGTTCACGGACCGGGGCCCTCCCGACCTTTCTTGCGAGCCACTTTCCTCCGAGACTCGTTAACGTGTATGGCACCTTTTAGCTCACTTCCTTATTTTCTTTTTTCGCTTTTCTTTTTTCCCCCCGCTTTTTACGGAACGCCCTTCCCCGTTCTAGGCAAGGCCGTCCCCTTTCCTGAGTTTGCGGTTCGCCGTCTCCTCTTTTTCTACAGAGCCTAGACCTTCTTAAAAGGGTGCCGGCCAGTTCCAAGTGACACCGCGAATTTCCCCGAGAATCGCCGAAACGGCTGAGGGGATCTCCTGCATGAAGACCGGAATTTTTGGGAGTGGGAGTCGTTCCTTTTGATGCGCGCCTTTTTCCCGGGCTTTTTCTTGAACTCCTTCTTTTTCCCCGTTGTTGTTCATTACGTTAAAATCCCCCACGGCTGCATCGGCCAGTTTTCGATCTCCCTTCTCTCCACGGGACCCCCCCCTTTTCCGCCTGTCCTTTCCTCGGTTCTTCCGGGTCGATTTTTATCTGTTGCGAGATGGATTTTCCGTTTTCATCGCTTGGTACGGTTTATCTTTTTGGGGTTCGTCTTTATTTTTTTTTTGAAATCTTTTTTTCGGCTAAACTTCCGCAATATCGCACCTTCTTGTGGCCAGAACGTCTCGGCGTTTCCTTCCCCCTGTACGAGTTCTCCATGTCCTGTGGTGCGTCCGCTCATGGTTTAGACCGTCAGGGTACTTCTTGGGCCTGATCTTTTCCGAACTTTTTTTCTGTATGAGTACCTTTCTTTTTGGATGATCTGTTTTTCCTCCTGACCAGGGAGGCCTAGGTCTTTCATCCCCGTTGATAGTGACGTTACTTTTTCGGTGCTCCATCCCCCCGCGGAGACCGTACTGTCCCCTGTTTACGACCGATCGCCGCTGAGCCCACACCTGCCCGGTCGTTTTTACCCAATTTCTCCGCGTTTCCCCCGCTTTTTCCCTCGCCCAATAAACTCCTCCCAGTTTACTTCCTCTTTTTTCTCAGTGTCATTTTTTCCTCCCGATAGTTTTTCCCTTTCGCTCGCATTTTTTTGGCTTGCCTGGGGAGTTTTTTGTGGGTTTTTTTCCGGGTGTGTGGTACTTTCCCTTTTGTGCCTTTGCGGGACTCGGATGCTTGACGCAGACCGGGAAGTTTCGTCTTTTGCGTTTCTTGGCCGCCTGACTGTCAATAGTCGATTTTCTCCTTCAGCGGATCTTCCGTGGTTGTTCTGGCTTCTGGACCCCCCCTGTTTTGGCACCTCTGCGGTCAGGTTGAGGCAGTTCCTTGCCGCACTTCCCTTTACTTTTCCTTGCCGTCGTTTTGCAGTAAAGGTTTCCTACAATCCCTTTAAGTATCCTTTCCCTCGATGTTCAGTTCAATTCCGACTTATTGTACTTTTTCCTCGGTAGACGAAGTATTCATTTTCGCCCATAGATTCCCTCGCTTGCGATTTTCCCCACTGAATTTGTTATATGTCCTTTGTATCAGACCCTTTTCATGTTGTCTTTTTCTTCTCTGGTCCTGACTCGTGCTCAGTTCGAAAAGGATTTCGGGCTCGAATAGCTCCCGCTCCTTCTTGAGGATCTTTAGGCCTTTTTCGATCCAAAAGAGTCGTATGATCGAGGGGATCTTTTTTAGTTATTTTTTCTTTTTCCAGCTTTTTTAGCAGCCTCGAGTTTCTTAGATCCTTCTCGTTCTAGACGTTTTTTCCGTTGAGCCGCGACACGTCTCAGTTATCCTGGCTAACGAGCTTTCCTCTTAGCCTTTTCCCAATTTGTAACCTAGGGATAGCCCAGTGTCGCCTGGTTAGGCTCCCGTCAAAACTTCCGAGGAAGGTCAACCCCCTCCGACGGTAGTCGCAAGCTACCTGTCTGGGCATCTTCAAATTTACTTGGAATCCCGAAAGCCACTCCTTTTTTTGCCTTTCTTTTTTGCTAGAGTGGTTCAGGATTTTCTCGAATCTCTCTTTTAATCCCCCTTTTGTTGAGACTCCTTTTTCCGACTTCTTCTATTTCCATGACATTTTTTCTCCTTTCAAGCAATTTTGCTTCGGAGTTCTGGATGCTCTTTGACCCCCCCCCGAGCCCAAAAGCAGGCTTTAATCTAAATGCAGTGTTTTTCTGCCATAGGGGGACGAGGTAGGAGGCACCCAGTACTCTTGATGCTTTGCAGCGAGTTTTTTCGCCCGTGGGGGCCTACTTTCTTTTACGTGGGTCGTATACGTCCATCCCCAGGAGAGGGTACCAAGGCCCCTTTCGCCTAAGGTCCGCTTTAGGATTGGTTTCCTTCCTTAGAAGTTAGTAGAATTCACGTACCGAAAATCCCCGTTTTTTTCCCTCTGTCTTCTGCCGATAAGACCAGCCAGGGCACTCAGACCCGAGAGTTCTCCCGCCCGCTGAAAATTTCTTTTCCCGCGAACGTACCTCCTCTGAAGCCCCACATCTTGGGTTTGTTTTTTTGCTTTAATCTTCCCTTACCTTGAAGTCCTCCCCTTTTTCGTCCGGTACGTGTCGCGTTTACCCATCCTTTTTCACACGTTGTCGTTCTTCCCTAAGAACCCCTGTCCTACGTCTTGATCAACAAGTTTATCCCACTGACAAACAAAGCTTGTTTTGCCCTCGTGGTTTCTAATTCTTCCTTTTGTTTCGAAGCGGTCTTGGGGCTCACGACTTTCGTCTCTCCCGTAGGCTCTTCTCGATAAATGAGTTCCGCCTGGTAAGGTTCCCCCCCCGGTTTTTGAGGTCCCTGCCCGCCGTTACCTGGTCGTGTCCCGGACCCCTAAGCCCCAAATGCCCTATCCACCCGAAGTACTTCTTCACTAGTTTTTACTCTGTGAGGACACCCCCCGTTCCTGTTGCTGATTTGTTCGCCCCAACCCCGCCCCCTTCGACACCAGAGCTCCCAACTGAGTCACGTTTTTTTTTTACCATACATGGAAATCCTCCTGGCCTCCCTTCCAAGACCTCCCCATCCGGGTATCCCTCCGCGAACGCCCTCTCGACCCTGGCTTATCTCTCCCCCGGATAGACTGTCATTCGAGCAAGGACGTTCTTTTTTTTCTCTCGGGATCCATGATTCCCCATCTCTTGCCGCCGATTTCTTTTCATCCCTATGAGAGATTCTCTGACTTGTAAGTCTTCGGGGTCTCTCTTTTTTGAGCTCCCCCCTTCCTTCGGGCCCTCGGCTCTAACCTGAGTAAAGGTCGCTCCGGCGGCTTTTCTTCTCACCCGAGAGTCTGGGACAGACCCTCCCCCTTTTCAGCCTTTCAAAGCTCGGCAAGGTGACCTCCCCTCACGTTTAGAGTTTTATCCGTCTTCCCCACGGCTGATAATGACTTTCCCCTTTTTGAAACCTTCCCCCACGCCCTTCAGGGACGCAACACCGTCAGGACGCGTTGAAGTACGCCCTCTTGTAGATCGCGGGAACTGGAACTTCTGAGTTAGGAGTTTCTCGTACCTTTTCGTAACGCCGATAAAGTTTTTTTCTTTGCGATGTCACGAAGTTCCGATTTAGAGTCCTGCTGCACCATTCCCCCCACCTGTGGCAAGTTCCCCCCCCTTTTGCACGTGCCTCCCCCCAGTCAGCATCCTCCCTGGAACCTGTTTCCCCACTCGCATGACTTGATGTGAGCTTTTTGGTGCCGTGGTTGGGGGTATTCGTCTTGCCCCGGAAGGCGGTCCGATCTCTTTCCTCTGTTGTGGGTTGAGATCTTTTTCCCTGCTTTCACGCCACGCCCCTTTCTTTTTTCTCCCCTCCCCCGCCTCAACTTAGCACTTTCCACTGTCGCTTTTTTCAGAAGGGTTGTCTCGCGTGCTCCTCGCGGGCTTTTTACGTCACCTTTGGTGATTTTTGTTGCGCGGGTGCGCTTTTTCGAAACCTTTTTCCTCACTAATCGCCCCCTCACCCGTCTTGACGGTTCTTTCGGACACCGCGTTCACACTACGCTGGCTTCGAGCGTTCTCGGCGACTCCTTTTTCTGAGCCTTTCCCCGTTCTCTTTGCTCTTTTTCTCAAGCGGTTTCTTTCCGTTTTCTTGCTCGACGTTTTTTTGCCGTTTTTCTGATCTCGACCTTCCTGGCACTGGTCCGTTTCTTTCTGTTCTGGCTCCCTCGGCGTTTTTTTTCTTGCGGCGACTCCGACCTCTGGGACGTTGGAGCCGAGTTTTCTCTTCTCCGCCCCCCCCCAAGAGGCTTTTCTCCGCAGTTCTGCGATTGGCCCCCTTCAGGCGACACCTCGGCGGTTCCCGGAATCTTCCCCCCTTTCCTTTTGTCTGATTTTTCCTTTCGAGCTCGAAAACGCTGGAGTATGGAGGCTTGGTGAGCCTACCGGGGTCCTCTTCCCTTTGGGCTCTTCGTGGTGCCCCGCGCGTTTGCTCGTTCTCTCGCACGGGACGTTTCCCGTCCTTTTTTTCTCCGCCTTGTGTTGTTTCTCTGTTTCCTTCGATCAGGACTTTCCCTTTCCGAGGGGTTGTCGACCCCGATTTACTGACGTTCCCGGCGCCCGTTTTATGAAGTACGGCTTCGCCTTCTCCCTTTCATGTGGGCACAGTTTTTTAGTCGTAAAAAGGGTGACGTCCCTTTACGTATCCCCGACGTCTTAGAACTTCTTTCCCGTCTCCGAGTGCCATCTGCTTTCCTTTCCACGTCGTGTCTTTTAGTCGTGACAGCCGTGCCCCCTTTCTTCCGAGATTTCCCCATCTGATCCCGTGCGTCCTTTGATCGTAGATGGCGCTGAGCCCTGGACACCGGTTCGTCCCCCTTCACCTTCCTTCTTCTAAGCGTCTTGCCGCCTGCCTTGACTGACGAGCCCACCTTTTTTCTTGAAATCAGAGGCTCTTCCCCTGTTGGGTTTCTACTCCTTTAGTTTCGGGGTCGAGATCCCGCGGTATTGTTTGCGTGAGTTCTTCGCAATTGGTGGTCCTTTTCTACCGTTGTAAGACCTCCATGATCCTCTGCGGATGGGCCTTGTTCACAGAGCCGTGCTGGGGTCGCTCCCCAGGGACTTGTCACAATCTCCTTCCCTGACCGATTTTTCTCGGACCGGTTCCTAGTCTCCCCTAATCTGTCCGGTCATATCAGGGATCAATTTTTTTTCATCGCTCAGAGAGCGTGATATTGTCCTAACTGTAGCAAGATCCTACCCTTCCCTCCCCTCCGTTGTTTTTGTCGATTCTTCGACCCCCCTTTCGCGATCTCGAGGAGCCTCTCTGCATGTCCGCCATTTTTCCCCCCATTTTGCGATCATTCGGCCAATGCAGAGGGTTGACGGTCGACGCCCCCTCCAACTTCCTTGTTGACTCTGTCCTCCAGGTTTTTCCTGCCTTTTCGCTCTTTGGTTCTTTCTTCCCCCCCCCAGCTGTCGCTAGTTTGTTGAACAAACTACCATTGCGCCCGGAAGCGTCCCTACCGCGTTTCTCAGTGTTTGAGAACTTCTTTCGTCTGAAACGGCCCACCCAAAACCCCCCCCGCTCTCCCCCACGCCCGCTCCACGCAGGGCACGACCCGACCCGAAACTTCGCACGACCCCGTAACGATCCCCTTCCCCTTTTACCCTATGATTTTGTGCACCCCGCGACTTCCGTAGCCCCCCCTGAATTTTGTCGTCTTTTGTTCTTCTGCCCGTACTGTGTTGTCTACCCTACTCCCCGGTGTTTCATCGCCCCCCCGAACCACTTGCCGACTCTTTTCGTGGAATTCTCGAAACCCCCCCTGGTGAGTCGCCTTCAAGAGAAGCTTTTTTGTGTCCCCCTCTCTCGGCATCCCCAGATGGGTTGTCTCCACCTCTTGACCCCATCTTCCAGTTAGTATGTGCCTCCGTCCTCCGCCTAATTACCTTAACTTTTTTGCGACTTCCTTGCGGAACCCTGAGCCCTTACGGAGACTGAAGATTTTCTCCCTTTCTAAGCAACCCCTCTTCCTTCTTCGGCGCAGTCATCTTTGGCCAACCCTCGCGCGCTGAAGCAGTCCATTCTTCTTCAAACGCCCCCCCTGCCGAAAATTCCTGACCCAAAGTTTTCAAACTCTGTTTTCCCCCTAGCAGAAAGGTCGATCCCCGCGCGTCCGACGAGCTCGTCTTCGAGCAAGAGGTTTACGCGCTCTCAGCCTTCTCTTCGGCCGGTTTCGCGTCTTCCCTCTTCCCGTGACTCTTTTTTTGAGGCCATCTCCTCCGATTTTTTTTTCCTGCAGAAGGGGCTTCCACTGGCCACGTCGTTTTTTGATCGCAACTTTTTTTTTACGGTGAGCCTGGGTTTTGGGGCTTCTTTCCGGAACTGGTGGGATCTCCTCTCCAAACAAGAGTTTTCGCATGGAAGGTGTCTTCTAGATGTTATGTACTTCGGGTAGCTCCCGACCGTAGTACCCGGTTTGAGGGTTTTTTCTCACGGGTCCCCTGCCCCCCTTCGAGATCCTCAGCACTGGATCGTCGCCCGGACGATAATGTCCCTCCGAGAAACTTCACGAACCCCTTTTATCCAGATTACCATGCTCCGATTACGCCTTTTTCTACGGGTGTAAGGAACGCCCCGCCTTGTCCCGTTATATGTTACGGTCTCTATTGCGTGCTTAACTCGTTTCCTCCCGTCCGATTTTCGAATTCTCCCCCACGAACACCCCCGGTGGACGTTCACACCGTCCCTTTTCCCTTCCCCTCTCGAATCCTCGTGCACTCCCGGACCCTTAACCTGAGGTGGAACCTAGTTTTGAATTTCGAGCCGGTGGTATGGAAGCTTCCCCAATTTTTTGGTCCTTCATGGCCTTTTCCAGCAGAGTTGGAACGACTCTCTTTTTTTTTTGTTGATTCTTCTTTTCCCACTAAAGCTGCTTTCTTTCAGTTTCCTTCTACCGCCGCTACTAAAGGACCCCAACTTATTCTTCTTTTCTTTTGCTAGGTTCCGTCTTTCCAGGGGTCGAGGTGCTCGGATCGTTGAGCTTTTTCCCTTTCCCCCATCTCTTTTCTCCCAATGTTCTTTTCTGGGTGATTCGTCCCTCGGGCTGGATCTATTCTGTTCCGCACTCATCGCCCCCTACGGTCGGATCCGTTCATTTAAAATCTTTCCGTCCCCACGGTCTTCCCTCGCGGCGTCTCTCCGGAGACTGTGTCCGCTGATTACAAGTCCTGTTCACTCTTTTTTTTTCTGTGACGGTTTTCTCGCTCTTTGGAAAGATCGTCGAGTCCGTGGCTTTCTTTCTTCTATTTTTTCTTTCCATAAGTGTTTTTCTCTTTCTTTTCTATGCCGATAGGTTCCAGCTTAATACCTTCCGATTTTACTCCCGCTTACCAGGGTTTGCCTTTCCATCGAAGGCAGCTCGGTGTTCTGCGGCGACCTGCCGTCCTTCTCTGGCCCAGATTTTCCCCCCCTATGAGACAGATTTCTACCAACCCTTTCTTTTGCTCCTCAACAGCGTCCTTCCGTAGGCTCTTCCCCCCCCAACGCGCAGTTTCCCTCCCCCGCGATAGTGGACCTCATAGTCTCCACCCCCCCCATCAGGCGTTTCCTGTCCAGCTTGCCGTCACGGACGTCTGTAGTCATTTTCTCGCCGAGCGTTTTCTTACGACGGCCGCCGCTCTCCCCGACGTTTTTTTTTGCGTGGTTTTCATTTGGTCGTCCTATTAGTGTGCTTTTTTCGGGACGTCGTTCCCTCTCGTGATGTCCTCTCGATTGACGAGCCTGCCTTTGTCTTTCGGCAGCTTGTCTTTTTTTCCTTGTCTTGTCTCGGTTTCTTTTCCCTACGCTCAGCGCATGATTTTTTTCCTCCCCCGGGTTTCCGGGTAGGCGGAGTGTCGGACCCTGGGCTTCAGCCTTTCCCCCCCTGTTCATGTTTTTTCACATTTTGACGTCTTTTGGGCCTTCCGTACGTCGTGCCCGGAGTAACCATTTAGTTTCCTCCTCTTCCAGGTGTTTTTCCCCCGGGACGGCCCGCTTTTTCACTGCCGATTGCCTTAGACGAGCCCGGAATTACCCCGCCGTTGAGGTCCTTGGCCGATTCCCTCGTCGACTTTACGATTTTGTTTGTCGAGCTATACCCTTGTTTATCCCTCCTTGGAGTCGGTTTTTGGTATCGGCCTTTATGCACCGACTCTTCAAAATTTCGGTGTCCCAAAGGCTACGTTCTCACGCTCAAAGTAGTGACGACAATCCCTGCGGCCGTTATTTTTCTGCCTTTACCACCTTCTTGCGAAAATAAGAGTTCCCCTTCGCGTTTCTTCGTGTCTTGTGTGTTCGAGAGCTTTTTTGTCGGAGTGCCTCTGCGGTCCCGTTCCGCGGTCTTGCGCCGTAGCGACGTTTTTTTGGAAGTTCTATTCGACGACTATCCTTTGACTCACCACGTCGATTTCACCTGCTACCTTCTCTTCACCGAGGAAGCAGTGGACTGGTGCGTTTTCCTCCCGACCCCCGTCGCCTTTCCCCCATGTTTCGGCCGACTGAGCTTCCCCCTCTTGCGGGTTTTCCCTCTCATATATTATTTTTGCCGGTCATTTTTTTTTGCGTAGCCGAAGGGCTGGTTTGATCTTGTTTTTCCCCTCTCTGAGCGCGCTCTTTGATACGCTCTCAGTTCCCTGTAGATTTCTTCCCCTCCCAGAATTTTTTTGAGAGTTCCTCCCTTCAGCCGTTAAATTCCTACTATTTCAGGCGAGCATTCTTGCGAAAACCGCCGGGTTTCGAAGACTCCTTCTCCATGAGGGTTTTTTTTTTACGGAGGGACGTAGATGCAAGACCCACCGCTTTTTTCTCTATCCTTATTTTCCCCATTGTTTAAGGACTCTCTTGGTAGTCTCCCCCCCTATCCCCCCCTTCACGGAGAGTACTGTGACCACTCCCAGATTTTTGCGCAGCTCCCCCCCTGCTGGGGTTCTGCCCGGAGACTTTGAGCGAACTCCCGCAAAAGTTCTCAGACTTCGCACTCTAAATTCCTTCTTTTCGACTACAACAGGCAGTCGACCCTTTCCTGAGATACTTTTACAACCGTTAGAATATCCTTTCTTCCAGCCACGTTTTTTTCTGCGGGCGAGAACCGTCCTCAGTATGGTTGCCGGTTGAGATCCCCCCTCTATTCTTTGTCCTTTTTCCCCCCATCCCTCTCCCGGTGGCTTTCCGTCGGGTATCCGATACCCCCCCCAATGACGACTTTCCCGTTCTTAAGCTCCCCCACATTAAGGTCATCTTTCTTTCTCGTCGACGCGATTGGTGCATCGGGGCATCTTTTTCTGGAACTCCTCTGTTCTAGTCTTTTCTTTTTGTTTGCTGAGTGTCAAGGGAAGGCCTCCCCCTTTGACACCGGATTCGTCCGAACCTTTCCCTCCCAGGGCAGCGAGACGTCTAGTACTGGAGTGTCACCCTTCGTTTTTTCAAACGTCTCACTGTGCCCTAGCGCCTTCACAGAACGTCTTTCTTTCGACGACCCGGGGTTTTTTTTTTTTTTTTTTTTTTTCATAAGTCCTTCACATTACGTTGCCTACCGTCACTGTTCTATTGGGGCCCCTCGCACTTTTTCCGCAGTCTTTCAAATTTCCTCAAACGTTCCTAAAAGGAGGCGTTCTTTCCCAGCTGCGAACCTACGACATCCTTTGATCGTCGAGGAGTCCTCCCGATCTTCCTTTTTCCTCCCCGTTTTACTCCTGCAACTCCTTTTTCGAACCCAAAGAGCATCGTCCCTTTAGAAATCCTCCCGTAAAGATCGCATCGCGGCCTTGCCGTGTGCTTTTTTTTGACACAAGATCTTTTTTATTGGTAATCTTCTTTGTACTCTTTTTTTTCAGCCGGGACCTTCAAGTACCCGTTTCTCGGGTGAGGCCTTCCAGATGATTCTTTCACTATTAGATGCGGCTCGTTGTCCTTTCTCCAACTCCGGAGCATTTTTCGGACAGTCGCCTTTTTGGTGGCTAGATAGCCTTCCTATCTCCCCTTTCCTTCTTTTTTTGGACGTCCGGCCGCGAACCGATCTTTGAAGAGCTTCTTTTCCCCAGAATTTTTTTTTTCCCGGAAACAGATAGTTGAGGTAGTTTTCGAGCCGGTCACAGGGGTACTTCCCCCTCTACAACATTGTAGCGAGACTTCCTCGTGCACGGACCGCCTCGCCCGCGTTCGCCTTACGCGGACGTCCCTTCCCCCCTCGACGACGATGTCAAGTGTAGCCCCATTCTCTTTTTGCTCAACAGATGTCGCAGTTGTCGGTGTTGCTCAGGGTTGTTGATTCACCCTCTTGTTTTTCACTTTTACCCGTTCTCTTCCTCTTGATGATGTGACTATCCAGGCGCCTTTCGCCGCAGCTTTTTTTGGCAGCTCACCCATACCCCCCACACCCTTTGGTTGATGCCGCTGAACGTCCCCCCTACCTTCGCAACATTTTTAGGGTTGTGTGGGGGTTTCTCTAAAAATTCTTTAGGGTCTTAACCTAGCATCTCTCAGGGCGAAGAAGGTTTTTGTCGTGTGCGAGCCGGGTGGAGCATTTCTTTCCCTCTGACTGGCCGTTTTCTTTCTCCTAGGTCTTTTTTTCCCTCCCTTATATTTTGTTGTGATCTTTTCGTCAATACCGTTGCCCGTTCCTTCCGTGGCACTTGGCCTCCATACCACGGAAAACCCCCTTTTCCCCTTCTTTAGGTTTTTTCGCCGTTTCAATGCGCGTGCTAGGCTCCTTTGTTTGGCTCCATTCCCTCTTTTAAGTTTCCCAGGTGGTTTCGGGATTCGACTAGGTGGGTTATGGCCGGCACTTCTTCCTCCCAGCACATGTTTTGCCTGGCCTTTTCCGTTAAAATTCTTCGTATTACCTGTAGCGTTCATTTTTCTGTCGAGGTCTCCTATTCCCTTCAAGCTCCTTTCCTAAAAGTGAATGTCCCGCGTTTCGTTCCTCGCGTCGGGCACTGGCAGATTTTCGTCTCGTTTTAGTGGTTTTCCCCCTGATCTCGTTTTTTATATGTGTATCCCCCTTCCTTTTTTTCAGGATAGGGCATATCGGCTTTTTTTCCTAAGGACCAGGGTTCTGTCTTCTTTCGCAGATCGGGTTTTTAGCAGCATGTCCGCTGGCTATTTTGAGCCATTACGGGCCCGCGGCACGGCTTGCCCGCCAACGCGCAGGGAGCGCCTTTCTCTTGCCCTCCTTCTTTTCCCTCCTTTCGATCCCGTTTCCCGTGCTTCGTGCTGGAGTACTGGAGACTCTTTCCGACCGTTTCCTGGCTCGCGCTCTCTCTGGAGTTTGAGTGGTTTTTTTTTTTTCCCGGCCCGCTTTCGGGGCTGACTTCTTGGTTTCCTGTGACTCGCGGGACTGCCCTTTCTTCCTTCTCTCGAGCGAGGACTCCCGGTCTTGTGAGTATTTCTCCTTTGCTTCTCCGATTTCTTGTAGTAGTTTCCCCTTTCGATGTCGTTTGCGCCATTTGTCGCCAAAGAGACGTTTCCCCCCGGCGTTAGGTCAGTACTTCGTCTTGCGACCTTTCCTTCTCTACGTTTGTTTCCCTAGTTTTGTTGTGCAAGTCTTGCAATTCCCGCGTCGGCTTGCCCTTGCCCCTGTTCTCGGGGACTTTCTTCGAAGTTCCCTAGGGTTTTTTTTTTTTTATCCAATTTCTTTTTCTGTCTACGTCTTTTGTTGCCCCTTTTTTTGTGTACCCTTCAGTATGCGCTCTTTCTCCCTATCAGATTTTGTTTTTTTTTGGATAACGATTAGTTTTTTTTTTTTTGTTCTTGGTATTTTCTTGACGCATGCGAGTGGCTAGTAGGTTTTACGGTTCCAGAGACAGTAGCCTGGACGACTCCCATGCATTGGATTTCCGTATTTTCTGCCTTTTTCAACCCTATGTGGCTGTTGACTAGGAGTTTGTTTTTTTTTTGGCTTTTTTGCTTTCTCGGTCCCGTCGTGTCGGTATTTTTGCTGGCGGATCGACGTTTTTTTCCCTGACTTCCAAAACTCCGTTTCAGTTTCGGAGACTTTCGAGATAGTTTGGTGTGCTTGGTGTAACTGATCTCCCTTTCTTCTTTGAGCTTTTTTCAGACGTCTTCCCACCCAATGTAAGACGGTCCAGAGCAGCGCTGGTATGTCGTGAGCCCGTTTTAAGTGGACGCCCCTCCTGCTCTGTCACGCGGTTCGTCTCCTGGCGCAGTTTTCTTCCTTTTCATGGTCTAGAAATTATTTTATTTCACCTTTTGTTGTTGTGGCTTTCCTATTCGACTTCTCTTTTACCTGATCCCGTCCTTCTCTTCATGCGCGATGAAAACTTGGGAGTCCTTCCAGGAGACGGCGGCTCCCATTTTTCCCAAGGCCCGATTTCGGATTTCCTAAAAATTCGGCTCTTGTAGATCCAGTGTTGGGGTGGCTTTCGCGGACAGGTTTTTATTTCTCACCTCGACCGTCCCCTTCCTCCTACCCAAGGACAAGTATAAGGTCCCTCGGACGCCAGTTTTTTTTTGAGGAGCTTCCGGTGAGTAAAGGCCTAAAATTTGGAGTTTCCCGAGCTTTAGACTAACTGCCCCGGGAATCCTCACTGACCTAGCACCCTGCGCACTCTCCCCCCGGAAACCTTTAAATCTCCCGAGGATCAACTTTCTCCAAGTTTTCTCGTTTCCCTCGTCTCCCGTATACTTATGAAATACGGCATGTTTGGTGGCTCCTGTTGGTATCACATACTACCACAGAAGCTCCTTTTTGCTCCTTTCTGGTTCTACTCTTAACCCAACCCGTCATCGTGTTTCACCGTTTTCTTCCCGCCTAAAAAATAGTGGCTTTCGCACGGCCAAGAGCATTTTCGGTTTTTCCTTTTCTTTTCTCATTCCCCCGGAAGTTTTTAAAGCAGCTTGCTGCCTTTGTCCAAGTTTTTTACTTGCTGAGAAACCCTGCATTTCCGAGCGAGACACCCAGGGCCTTTTTTTCTTTTTCTTTTGCACCCGTCCGGGCACTCGGAAAATGTACCGGGTCGCCACTTCCGCCGTTGCACCTCCTCGGGGGGAGCAAAACCCTCGTTTTTTTCAGACTCTTTGTCACCCCCACACGCTTTCTTCAACCAGGTCTTTCCAATCTGATGCCAAAGTCTTTCTTTCTGCTTGATTTTTCTTTCCCTGAGTACATGTCGACAGCCTCCGTACTTGACCACCCTCTCTGAACCCTTTTTCTCCTCCGACGCGATTTTCAATTCGGTTTGGCCCCGAGATTTCAGTTTAGACTCAATTTTAAAGTTACAATCCCACAAGCATATGAAGGAGCACGGACAAATAGGCAAGCGACTTTGCTCTCGCATAAATAGGCAACTTCCCAAGACACCTATGGAATTCGGGCGGTTTTCTGAATTTTTTAGACTAGTTCCCATTCTGTAAGGGAAAAACCTATTAATCAGCGTACTACGTTATTTAACGCACCTGACAAAAGCATCAGAAACCAGGACGCGGATATTTCAATGAAGATAAGGAAAACCAATGAGTTCTCCTACTTGCGGGCGGTTACGAGCGCGAGTGTTCCCCGAGAGGTCCACAGACCCTTTCCGTGCCAAGGCCGAGGTTCTCTGCTCAAATTTATCCCAGCCCCCGCCTATACTACCTTCTCAGCGCTATAGTGACATCATGACGTCCCCAGCGTTCGACAGGAATGACCTCGAGCAACCCTCCTTGTAAGAACGCTCTTTATGCTTTCAGCTTACCCACCTTCCGATTCCCCCTGACTTTGTGGGTTTAGGTATCCCTTCCTGACGAGGACCAGTAGCCTCTCCGGCTGAGCTGTTAAAGGTCTTCGAGCCCCCATTCACCCGTTCCTCGACCTCCTGACCTTGTAAGTCGAAGCCCGAGTTTTCCTCTCACCCCACTCCCCCCGTGGGCCCAACGGTTTTAAAGGTATCTCTTTCCTTCCCTCGAGAAAGCTCCCCCCTTGAAAATTGCCGGACCTCCCCCACCCGCGTACCGTAGCCCGGGTGTTCCTGTTGGCCGAGAGTTTCCTAGCGATTGACCTCCCTCTGGTCCATTCTTACAATCTTCTCCTCTCCTCCGGTTTTTCTCTTTCGCTAGTTAGCAAGGCCAAGACCCGGCTCGCAGGAAACACAAGATCAGCTCGTCCTGTAGGTAGCGAACCTTTGGTAGAGCTTTTCTTTGAGGTTTTCCCAGTTTCCGTTGTTTTTTCTTTAGGGTGTTTTTTTTTTTTCGCTTCGCCTTCTTTGAGGCGATTTACGTCCACATTTCGTTTTCTTCAGGCGTAAGTTCCCGGATCTTCCACTTCCTCCCTGCTCTTTTCCCTCTGGCGATTTTTTAATGGTTTTTTTTATTTTCCCCCGTTAATGTTCTTTTCGGGATTTATCTTCAGGGGCCGAGGGCTTCGACTTGTCCCATGGATGTCGTGATCTTTTTTTTTGTGGCCCCCCCCCGTTTGAGTGGAATACTGAATTCATGTAAGAATATCTTCCCCCGTGTTTTTTTTCTCAAATCTTCCAGCTAGTTTTTTATTCTCCGTTTACGTCTGTTTCCCTCAGAAGACCAGCCGGTCCCCTTTCTCCCCATCG
>Ga0179593_1548614_pt1 | contig 15974 bp, 25 predicted proteins | sample CZODoug2_1_08_16_FD_185931 | JGI IMG/M metagenome (GOLD analysis project Ga0179593, IMG submission 185931) | Vadose zone soil fungal communities from Angelo Coast Range Reserve, California, USA - CZODoug2_1_08_16fungal (PacBio error correction) | ecosystem: Environmental > Terrestrial > Soil >... | reverse complement strand
CGCCGACCTCTAGGCGTTCTCCCCTCAATTAGAGGTGAAATTGAGGAGCAGGTTCCGTTTATCTCCTTTCCCCTTTCTCACGACACGCCTCGAAAGGATTCATGTAGACGTATCGACGACCTTTCCAACTTTTCTTATTACGTCCCAGCAAGCAGGAAATAGGTCCAGCCCTGAAGGCTCCCTCTCAAGAAAGAAGCGGTATGGACGGCAAACACTCTCATTCTTGAATCACTCCGTGCTTTGCAGAAATTGGAAGAGGCCAGTGACTGTCTCTTTTCCCTCTGCCCGAGCAGTTTTCTTTCGAACCAGACCCTGGGGAGCCATTCTCAAGAAAAAGAAAAAAAAAAAACCCCTCTTTCTTTCTTTGCCATTCCTGAGCACTTGGACTCTTCCGATATTATAGAGGATTCCCCCCAGCGAAAAATCAGCCGACACCGACTCTTTTTTGCGATTCCCCTCCCCCCCTCTTTTCGAAGAAGCGTCCGGAATGACTATGTTCTCTTCCCCGGAGTTGAGCATACGGCCAGCCGGCCTCTTTTCTTTTGCGGACGTTTTTTTTCCAGAGAGTCGATGGAACTTTTCTCCGTTCTCCCCTCCTCCTTCGTCGACCTTGACGAAAGAGCGTCCTTGCCGTTCCGACCCTTTTCTGTTCGGACTAATTCCCTTTCCCCCTTCCTTTTGGTCCCTTCAGGTACAGGAGACAGATCGCCTATCCCTTTTTCTTCCGGGTCGGACTTCAGAGATGATGCGGAAACTTTTCCTGCGTTCAGAGTTAGAACCTCCCTTTGCGGCGATAGAAAAGTACTCTGCCTGCAGCCCCCCTTTTTTTGACCTTTCCCCTCTCATTAGGATTCCGGCACGATAGTCTGCTTGTTCAGGACTTCCTTTTTTTGCCCGAGGTCGAATTGGATCGACCAGGCCCTCTCCTTATCCTCACCCCTTTGTTTCCTCGGGCGCACATAGAAGACCTGAGTAGTTATTCGTTTTTTTTTCAAACGGCTCGCCTTGGACGACACTTTTTCTCCGGCGAGAGAAAGGGACGCTCTATTGGATGATGAAGTGCGCGGCCTTTCTTTTCACGCGCTTTCCCCCCCCCCCTTTTTTTTTTTTGCGAGTTCATGGACAGGTAATCGACGAACGGCTCTCTTCTAGGGCGTTTTCGGAAGGAACGACGGCCCTCCCCCTTGTTTTCCTCCTCCCTTCAAGAGAGAGAGTGCCGGCTTCCCCGCTCCTTTTCCTTCTCCCTCTTCTCTCCTTGCGCGAGGGGACGATGACGATCAGGACCCGGCCCTTTTTTTTCTTGTTGGGCCCGCTTTTTTTTTCCCCCTCACTTTCCGGCCCGATGAAAGGGACGTAGAGTTCACTTTCCCTTTTTCTTTGCGCCGTGCGAAAAACACTTTGCCGGACGCCAGGCCCCTCCCTTTTTCTTTTTTCTCCCTCCCTTTCGTCGAGGCAGGCCTGTGCAAGTTTTCCCTCTTCCCCCCTTTCGTTTTTTATGGCAGAAGAGCGCATCCAACAACTGGGTGTTTTCTTGCACTGATGATATAGGGATAATGCACCCTCTCTCGTTCGGATTTTTCCCTACAGGTGGTCGGAAGAGCTGGCGGCCAGGCGCGCCTTTCCCCCCCCCCTCGTACGATTTTTTTTCCTCCTTTTTTTAGGAAAATGGAAGGCGCTTCCATCCATTCCCTTTTTTTTTCTCTTTCCACTTCTTGGCAAGATAATGGGAGCAGCGCGCCCGCCATTGCCGGGTCTTCTGACTTTCTTTTTTTTCGCCGAAGAGATCTGAAAGCCGTGGGATCGCCAGCCTGGTGTTTTGATCCCCTCTCTTTTTTCTTTCCCCCCCCTGGCTGGCGATCCCAAGATGGTAAGATCCGCTTAGGGACACCTTCCCTCCTGGGCGCTTGCTCCCTCCTTTTCCCCTCCCCATTTCACTCGGAAGGCAAGAATCGAAGTAATGACCAACTTTTTTCTCTCATGTTCCTCCCACACGGGGAATTGCTGAAGCTCTGGACCTCCTTTTCCCTGGTCCGACCCCTTTTTTCTCTCCTGTTTCCCGGCCAGCGCGCCGAACACGCTGTCGTTGCTTCCCGCCTCCTTTTTTCTCGCTGGTGCAGGAGCCGAAGATCATCATGGCCGACGAGCCGATCTTTCCAAGGTTTGGTGCCCCTCTCTTCCACACAACGAACTTCGGCATTACCGTGACTCTTCAACCTTCCCTTTTTTTCCCCTCCTGGTTGGCTGGACGCCGGCAAAGTTTTTTTCTTTCCACTCTTTTTCCCTCTCGGAAGGGAAGAGGGACGAACGTGGCTGTTCCACGCTTCTTTTCTGCGCCCCGCCCGGCCTGGTAATGGCGGGTACTGCTTCGTCTTCCATGCTTTCTTCTCTCGGCACGTCGCTTGCTCGCCAGGCCCCGCTCTTTTCCTCTGACCACGCAAAGGACTGGAAAAGCCAAGTACACGAGCTGGTGATTTTTTCCCGAGATTTCTTTTTCTCCTTCTTCGAGTAAACTGCAAAGGAACTCGCCACCCTTCCCTCTTCCGCGCCGTCATCGAAGGAAAGCGAAACTTTCTTTGGACCGTTCTCTCCTCCCTTTCGTAAAAGCGTAAGGTCGGCTCCCTTTTTCTTACACCCCGATGGAAAAAAGACGGCACCCCCTTCTTTTTCCCCCCCCCCCTCCCCCCGTCTCGGGATATAAAGGGCACGTATTTCCCTGTTCCCCCTTTTGATCACCAATTCGACCCCCCGCGTCTTTCCCCTCCCTAAGATAGTGAAGGAGACCACTTCTTTCAGCCCCGAGGAAACCGTCCCTTTTTTTTTTTTATTTCCCTCCCCCCCGCCAAAGGGGGGAAAGCAAGGTGACTTCCTGGTCTTTCCCAGGGCCGGCAAAGAAGGAGACTTCCGCCTCCTTTCTATCTTTCATCTTGTTTCCTTAGGCGCCAGAGCCAAGGCCTCTCCTCCTCGCCTCCCCCCCCTTTCCCTTCCCAAGTGCGGACGGCAAGGACCGACGAGTTCGTCCCTTTTCAGTGCCCTTCCTCCCCTCGATGCGCAAGGAAAATCTCTTCCTTGACTTGAGCTAGAAGTAGTAAGGCTGCCTTCTTTTCCTGAGTCCCCGTTTTTTTTTTCACCCGATGGTAGTGATAGAATGAATAGTGAAGAGATGCTGCTTTTCTCCTTGTTTTTTCCCTCCTTGTTGCATGAAGCGAGAATATCGGCCGTTTCCCCACGGTTCCGTCATTAACCGATGTTTTCTTGCTTCGGGCGAGAACCTGCTGATGGACTATGTCGGCCTCGTTCCCCCTTTTCCTTTGCAGAGGAAAATGTCGGGTCCCTTTCCCTCTCGGGTTGCGAAGCGTATGAGAGGTTTGACGTACCATCCCTTTTTGAAGCTTTTTTCCTCGGCCGGACGTGATGGAAGTAATCCTCCACCCTTTTTTTTTTTTCCCTTCGAGGCACGTAGAATGAAGCGGTAGCTTTTTTTCGGGGAGTCGACCTTCTTCCGTTTAGAAATGACGCTACTTTTTGAATTTTTCCCCCCACGATGCGGCGCTTCGAGACCCCATCGGCGGATCTCTCGTATTGGAATAAATAATAAGTTGTTGTGTTGTCTTTCTTCCCCGTTTCCTCCCCCCTCTGCCTCCCAGAAGCAGATTGTAGCTTTCCCTCGTTGGACTGCGGAAGGGCCGTAGAGCTTTTTTTTCTCCTCCTCCTCCTACACGCAATAGAAAGGATTCATGTCGGCTTCTTCTCTTCTTCTTTTCGCCCCCGTTTGGATGATGAAGGGCCAGCACGCCTTCTTTCCCAATAGTTCTCCCTCCCCAGAGTATGGGACAGGCAACCCCTCTCATCCTCTTTCGCGTCTTGGGACAGAAATTGGAAGGGGCCAGGAGGCATTTCTGGTTCCTTTTTTCCCCTTCCGCCGGTATAGCCAAAGAGAAGGAGCCAGCGCGGCAAAAGCCCCAGAACCTTCTTCATTTCGAGGAACAAGGCGGCCCTCAGCGACCGTCTTCTTCTTTCTCTGCGCGACCTCGACCCCCCCCCCCCTCCCGCCAGCAGCCATAGATTGAGCCCGCCCCTTTGTGAAGACGACGCGTCGGTATTTCTTTCCCTGAGTTGCTCCTCCGGCAAGAAGGACGACGTTCTCTGAACTTCTCCTCTTCTTTAGCAGCGAGTCGAGAACTTGATCAGGCTCTTTTCCTTTGCCGTAGACCTTGACGCGACTCGCTTCCCCTCCTTGCATGTAGTTCCCCTTTCTCCTCCTTGAGATGAGAGGAATTAAGGTCCGGCGTCCCGATCTTTTTCTTGGGGATCATTCGGACTTCGAGATGTGCGGAAGTCCTTTTACTCCTCCTTCGGTTAGAATCCTCTCCGGCTTTTCCCCATCGCCATTCTTCTGCTTGCAAGCGCCAGGGACTTTGTTTTTTTCCCTCTCAAGTAGGTCTCCGGCAAGATATTGGGCGTGTTCAGAAGGAGCGCGGACACTTTTTCCTGAATTGGATAGAAAAGGCCTTTCTTCCGACTTTTTTCTGTGCTGGAGGCGCGCAACATTATAATTTTTTCGAGTTAGTAGACGATGGTTTTTTTTTTTTTTTTTCTCCCTTCTAGAAATTGACGCCGTTTTCCCGCGCATAGAAGAGGGCCCATAGACTGCGATCTGTATCCTTCCCCGATTTGATTTTTTCTTCCCCCGTTGGCAAAGAGAACGGGTGAACCTTTTTCCCTGTCCTCGAAGAACGGCGCGTACCCCGACCGTTTTTTTTTCCCTTCCACAGAAGGAAATCAAAAGATAGGGGGTTTACTTTGGCTTTCAAGTCCTGTGAGTGGGCAGCGCCTTCTTTTGCCGCCTTTTTCCTCTGATAAATAGACGGCGTTCCATTTAAGGAAATTACTTGCTGCGAGGGTCTTTTTCTCCTGGTTTTTTTCCCTCATTCCTTATTGGGAAGCGGGAAAAGAAAGTCGGGCCGATTCCCGGCCTTTCTTCTTATTTCCTGCCGGAGAGGAAGTTCGAACCTTTTATTCGCTTCTTTCCTTCCAGGTAGAGGATGGTGAAAGTTGCCAGATCACTTTAATTCCTCTTTCGGTTGAGTTGCAGAAGCGCGTCCATCACCCATCTTTTCTCTAGTCCTCCTCTTCTTTCCCCCCTCAAAAAGCAAGGAGGCGATGGCGACGCCGCTCTTCCCGCGCTGTCGGCCAGGCGCGCCATGTCGAGGACATCGAGCGCCGAGCTTCCCTTTCCTGAAGTGTTTTCTTCCCCATGTGAAGGAGAGGAAATCATCCACTTTGGGTCCCCTCCTCTTAAACTTTTTTCATGATCTGGCGCAGCAGAGCCCGCCCTTTTCTTTCGGGGGTCTCGACCTTTCTTTTCTGCCGTGGGATAGAAAGACAGGGTGATATCTCTCTCTTTCCTCCTCCCCCTTTTTTTCCCTTCCCTTTTTCATCTTTCCTCTTCGGCGAAAACAGACGTAACGGCCTGCGCGGCCGTTTTTTTTCTCAGTTCCCCCTTTCTCCGAATAGACGTGAGGACCAACGTGTGTTGATTCTTTTTCCCCACCCGTTCATGCTGAAGATAGGGACGATGAAGAAACTTTCTCTCGCGGCTTTTCTTCTCCCTCCCCTCTTGTCGGGAGGCAAGAAGCAGCGCGTAGCCATCGCCCGCTCGTCCTTTTTTCTCCGCGCCGATCGCCCTCGATAGAATCAGAGCAACAACCCTTTTTTTTTTTTTCCAAAGCATTTCCCCCTTCCTTGGACAAAATTGAACAGCCTCGACTGGCCTCCCCTCCCTTTTTGGCCTTGGCCGCAGGAAAAAGTGGTGTTGACGTCTTTTTTTTGTGACCACTTTTTTTTCCCGGCGACCAGTGATGGGCCACTCGGTCCCCCCTTCTCCCGGATGTTCAGGCCGGGTAAGGTAATGACGTTCTTCTCCATTTTCCCCCTTCGAGTGATCTAGGCAAGTCAGATTGCCGACGGCACGGCTCGCTCTGCTTTTTTTTTTTTTCCCCATTACCCCGAGCTGTGATGGCAGTGTTCCATGCCGAGACCTTTTTTTCGTCGAGCCCCTCCCCTTAAATCGGAAAAAAGGTCCCATGCGCGTTTTTTCCTCGAGTCATTCCCCTTATTTTCTCCTACTTCTGCGCAGCGCAGTAGTCAAACGGCGTCAATGTTCTCCCCCCCCCCCGTTCAACAAAGACGGCACATCGGTTCCCCCGGCAACCTCCCCCCCCCTTTTCCTTCTATCAAGGGCAAGAATCTCGGCTTTTCTCCCCCCTCTTTCCAACAACGTGCCGAGACTTCATTTGAACCCTTTCTTTTCGCGCACCCTCCCCCCCCCTTCAGAAAAAGAGAACGCCTTTCCTGTCTCTTCTTCTCCGCCAACTGGTGGTAACGAAGAGGATGATAGAACACACTCACTCTCTTTTTTTTTCACTTAAGAAATCTCTTCCTCCCCCCTTTGATCCAAAACTAGAACCTAAGCCTATTCTTCTTTCTTCTGTCCATCGCCAAGGCCTTAGCCTCCCTCTAAACGCTTCCCTTCCCGCGAGTTAGCAAGGTTCGACGCCCTCCTTTTCGGTTTCTCGCCTGATAAAGTTCAATCGATGAGCTTTCCTCCTTCTCCGTGACTTGAGATCGGCCCCGTCGTCCCGTCCCTTCGTGTCGCCGCTTACGAAGCGCAGTCGGTCTTTCTTTTTGCTGGTCTTTCCTTCTTCCTTTTTTTCGTGGAAGAGATGATGCTGAGTCGGTGTCGTTTTTTTCTCCCTGAGATATCAGGCCTCCTTTCATGCTCGATCCCCTCTTCCTTCACTTTCACCGAGTGTTAGGGGCTTGACCGCGCTGGCTACGGCTTCTTTCCCTCCCCCTATTTCTCACCAAATGTAGGAGGATAGGAGCATTATTCATGTAGCCTTTTCCCTCTCATTGGTGAGAAGAGTCTGCGAGGTTTTCCCTTCTTGTCTTCGCGATTGTTCGTTGATCGTTTTTTTTTCCGTCTAACTTTTTCTCCACTCAACCAAAAAGTAGCCGAGGTCGTCGAGAACGTCGACATTCCCTTTCGGTTTCTGTCGGGACCTTCGCGACGTTTTCCCCCGAATTTTCTCCCTTCCTTCTTTCTCTTCGAGTAAACGTTGCAGCGAATCGTGCTTATTTTTTTCTTGAGGGGGAGAGATAGCCGATTCGCCGCCTTCGATCCTCCCCCCCTCTTTTCTGTCGGCAGGGAGAAGTTAGCGCATGTCGACTTGCCACTGGTCTTTCTCTACCTTCTCCTGTCGACGTTCTCGCCGACATCGTCCCTTCTTTCCCCAAGTGTGGATGATGACGGCCAGCACTTTCCCAGCCCGAAGGCGCCCCCCCTTCGTGGTTCCCCCCCCCCTCCCTAGGAAGAGGAGCAGACGCGAAGCCGCAGCCAGCGTTCTCTGTCCCTTCATGAAGCCGAAGGCGACGATCGCCCCTCTTTCCTAGTTTCTCTCCCAGAAGCCGGAAGCAAGCGCGGCCCCCCTCCCCTTTTGAAAGTCACGGTCAGGAAGGCTGGAAATTTGAGCATTCCCCCCCCTTTTTTTCTTCAGCTTTTCTATTCTCGAGGCCAGGCCGCGACATCCCTCCCTCCCTCCCCGCAGCATCGCGGGCCACGAGGCAGGCGAGTCTCTTTTCCGCGTCTTCTTTCTTTCCCCCTCGGCCGGAAGTTGCGCCTCGGTTTTTCGATCTCAGTCAGCTTCGACGCTGAGGACGTAAGCTCTTTTTTTTTCGTTTTTCAGCCTAGAAGCGGCTAGTAGGCCTTGGCGTCTCCCTTTTCCCCCCCCTTCCCTCTCTATGTAGAAAGGAGGCCTTTTTTTTCTCCCCCCCCTTGAGTTTTTTCCCTTCCCCCGGCAGAGGCAGATAGGCGAGCTTCTTTTTTTTTTCTTCGGTTAGGAATTAGGATGATGCGGAACTTTCCCTCTTTTTCTGTTTCGAAAATTACTCGGCGTTCCACCAGTTTTCGTCTCTCTTTCAGTCGCACAGGAAGGAGCTTATAGTGGCTTCCCTTTTTTCATGGCTTTTTTCCTCTTCTTTTCTTCTTGTTAAGAAGGAAGAGAGGAAAGTTGTTGCCCGGGTTCCTCGTTTTTTATCTCCCCTCCCCTTGTAGGGGATGTAGGATCTTCCCCCTTTCCCTAGTCTTTTTCTTTTTGAAGTTATAGTTGTTCACGGTGTTTCCCTTTTTACTCCGCGTGAAGAAGGAGAGCGCATTTCCCTTTTCTTCTGAACTGCCTTTTCCTCCCTGATGAAGGGAGGCGAAGTCGTTGGCCCTTTTTTCCTCTTTTCCTTTACAGGTAATAGACGAAAGGGAGAGTTAGCGCTCTTTCTTTCTTCGAAGACCCCTTTTGGGGGAATTGGCTTTCCCTTCAATAATCTATCTTTGAGGAGACTACGTGGTTCCCTTCTTTACTTCTCTTGCTTCGAGGGGAGAGGCGATTCCCTCCTTTTTTCCTTTCCCTGCTGTGGGTCCCTTTTTTCCTGGGCCGAGGTGGAAAGCACGTCGGCCTCTTTTTTCTCTTCCCTTCACTTGGTCGGTGAGGCAGCAGGCGAGCCGTTCCCCCCCCCCAGTCCTCCTTTCTTTCCGCGCACAGGGAGAGGCTGTGCAAGTTTGAGATCCCCTTTTTCTTGTTGATGGAAGAAGAGCGTACATCACCCCCTTTTTTTTTGTTTTTTTTTGATCCTTGAACTCTCTTTTCCTGCACACAGAGAGAGGGGCTAGTCTCCCCCTTCCCGCGGTTCGTCCTCCCGCTTGGCCGGCAGGACGCCCATGTCACGAGAACCTCGCGCGCCCCTTTTTCTCCTTACTCAATTTTTTTCCCCTTTTCGGCCCACATATCAAGTTGGTCAGGACGCGAGGCGGCTCCTTTTTCCTATCATGCGCAGCGCGCCCCGCAATTGCCGGACTTTTTCTTGAGTCGGTTTCCTCCCCCGAAGCGGATCTGACCGGCCGTGGGATCGCCCAGCCGGTTTTTTCCCCTTTTTTTTTTCTCGAGATATCAAACGGCTGCGGAGGACCCCTTTTTTCTCCCACCCTTTTCCCCGGGCCGGGGCTACGGGCAATGGCGGGCTCTCTCCTTTCCCTCCCTCGCAAGTAATGGACAACGTGAGGATGGGCCGCCCCCTGGGCGCTCTTTTTCCCGATTGCAGAAAAGGCGTCTTTCTTTTTTCTCCCTCCTGGCGCGCTGGCCAGGCCAGGCGCCCTTCTTTCTCCGAGCTCTTTTTTTTTTTTCCGGAGCCGAGATTCATCATGGCCGACGAGACGATTCTTCCTTTGTTTTTTACCGCGCTGCAGGCACATAAACCGCCACTTCCCCTTTTCCTTTCTTCGACTGGTTTTCCCGACTGGTTGGCCTGGCCGACGGCAAAGTGGTGTTCGACTTTCTTCCCCCCTTTCATTACGGCATGGAATCGGAACGATTTTTTTTTCAGCAATTTGTTTTTTTTTTCTTTTTTTTTTTCCCTCGCCACCTCGAAGCAAGGAGGATTCCTTCATGTTCACCTTTCTTCCCCCCCTTCCCTCCTCGCTCTTGAAGGCGCTGAAAAAGCAAAAGACCTTTCCCCCCTAGAGTTCCTTTCTTTCCTCGCACGCCTCGGACGTGAACGAGCGACTACGCCTCCCTTTTTTCCCCCCCTTTCCCCCGCGCGTGGAAAAAGACTACGCCGCCTCCTTTTCCTTCCCCCAGTCCTTTCCTTTCCCGTTCCTTGAGAGCGACGTTCGTCACCTTCCTTTTTTCCCTTTCGCACCACAGTGAAAAACGAAGGCCTTACTCCCCCGCTTCCTTTTCGCGCCGAACCGCCCCCTCCAATCCTCCCTCATTCGGCCTTTCACAACTTCGCCCCCCGCAGAAGGATCGTGCAGGAGATCCCCCCCCTTTTCCCCGGCAGCCACGAGAACGGCGTCTGCGCTTTTTTTTTTTTCCTTTTCTTGCCTCCTTCTCTTGACCCTTCTCCTGGCGTTCCAAGGGAATGGCAAATCCTTTTTCCGAAGTGATCCCCCCCTCCCCCCCTACGCCTATCTCGCCGATCTGACGCGGGAATGAAGGCATCCCCTTTTTCCTCGTCCCCTTCCAAGGCCGATTTAGAAACTGTTAGGAAGGCAATTCCCTTTTAATGCACTTCTTCCCTGGCTGATCAACGGTCATCGACTCGCTGCAGCAAGCCTCCTTTCTCCCTCCTCTTCCTGAGATAGACAGTAGTAAGCTTCCCTTCTTTTTCCCCTCTTTACGAAGCTTTTCTCTTGTATGAGACACGATGGTCGTGCTCCTTTTTTTTTCTTTCCCCCCTTTTTCGGCTGAGTCCCCTCTGTCGCGCCTCCTCTCTTCATCCCCCCCCCCTCCAATCAATAAGAATGTTAATGCTAGAGAAGGGCCAGCCCTTTTCCCCACTTTTGCTTTTCCCTGCGCTGGATAGGATTCTGGCGAGACTTTCCCTTTCCCCCTGCTAGGGGCGATAGTGCCTACTTTCTGTCGGTCCCAGAAGATGGCTGAGATTCGCGGTCCTTCTTTTTTCCCCCTCCTTTCTTTTCTTCGCGCTCTTGTTCGTGATCGCCTTCGGGGTTTTCCCTCTTTTCTCCAACGTCCTCCTGCCGAGGTCGCGAAGAAAGTCGAACATGAAGCCGGTCTCTTTCCCCCCTTTCCCTTCTCCCTGCGCTTAAGGAGAAATGAAGAAGGTAACCTCTCCTTTCTTTTCTCCGATCCCCCTTTTCCCTCGGCGGATCTCCTGCTCTTTTCCTCTCCCTCCTCCCCCCTCCCCCCCCCCCCCCTTATTAGAGCAAAGTTGATCCCTCTCCTCTCTCCTCCTTTTTTCTAGATTTCCGGCAGGAGAAGTGTTTTCTCCTCCTTTCTTTCACGGCGCGCCGGATCAGAACGACACTCCTTCCTTCCGACCTCCCTCCAAGTGTGGCTGATTGAAGGCAGCACGTCCTTCCTTCCCCTCACCCTCGCGCGCGAAGACCAGTCTTTCTTTTCTTTCCCCTTTGCGCATTTTCGCGCAGCCAGCGCTTGTGACCGACAGTGGACGCGGCCAGTCTCCTCTTCCTAAGGCGACGATCTCCCTCTGCCTTTTCCCTTTTGTTTTTCAGCCGGAGCCAGCGCGGCCAAGCCCCAGTACTTCTTTTCCAGCGGATGGCCATTCTCGCGTCCTCCCTTTCCCTGTTTGCTTATATTCTCGAGGAGGCGGAGCGACCCCCTTCCCCGCCACCAGACGCAAGAAGAATAAGCTTCCCCCCCCTCTTTTCCCGACACTTTTCCTTACTGCTGTCGTGTAAGAGGCGAAGCAGCGGCCTCCTTTTTTTTCTTTTCTCCTTTCCGAGTCAAGTCAGCTTCCCCTCCCTTCCCTTTTTTTCAGCTCTGCCCTCCTTCGAACGAACGGCTCGTAGGCTTTTTTTTTTTCCCCTTCCCTCTTTCCGCAGCTTGTACGAAAGCGTGCCTTTTCCCCCTTTTTTCTTCCTTTCGAGATGCTCCTTCCGTCTTCCAGATCGGCGAGTCGATTTTCTTTTAGTTGGGGTAAGGTCGGACGTCGAGATGATTCTTCCTTCCCCCTTCTTTTTTTCCGCCATTCTGCGTCCTTCCTTCGGCGTTCACCAGTTGGCGGACGGACATCGACAGTCTTCTTTTCTTCCTTTCTTCCTTTGTGTGTAGGTGACATTCTTCCTCTTTCTATCTTATTCTTTGTTTTTTTTCCCGAGGTAGAATTGGGATCGACCCTTTTTCCCCCCCTCTTCGACTTGTAGGGATGTCGGATCCTCCCCTCTCTCCGACCCCCTTCCGTTGTTCAGGGTGGTGCAGAAAGGCTCGACCTTTTTCAACGCCTCCTCTTTTCCTTTTTTCATAGCCCACCGTTTCGTGGCCTTCGATGACGGCTTTTTTTTTTCTTTTGCAGAGTCCTTGGACAGGTATCTTGCCTCCCTTCTTCTTCCTTTTCCCGTTCTCCGTCTCCAGCTATGGGGTACTGGCTTTACAGTCCTGTGCGTTTCTTTTCCTTCCCTTCTTCTTCCCTCTTCAGTGACGAGGATCACTCTCCTTTTTCACAAGTTTCTGGAGGTGCGATTGACGATCAGGACCCGCCCCTTTTTTTCCGGGAAGAAAGTAGGGATGGGCCTCTTTTCCCTTTTTTCTTTACAATTTTTCCCCACGTGGTCGGTTTTTTTTCCCCTCCCCCCTCCGTTCGAAACCCCCTTTTCCTCCCTCCCCCAGTTTCCCTCGAGCTGTGCAACTTTCCTCTTGGGGTAATGAAGACTTTTCTTTTTTCCTTCGAGTCCCATTTTTCGTTCTTCTTCGATTCGATAGGACGTAGGCCAGGATTCCTTTCCTTGGCGATGAAGAAGAGCTTGCTTCTTTTACTCCCCCCCCTTTTTTTTAGGAGGTATTCCGGAGAGGCCCATAGAATTTTATGAATAGGATCCAGAGCTTCTCCCCCCTTTCCTTACTTCGCGGAAAATAATAAAGTTGGTAATACTGCTATTCTTCCCTCCCCCTCCTTTTTTCTTTTTTTTTTCCGGAGCCGATTCTTTAGTTCTCCCCTGCCGCGAAAGGACCTTGAAGTAGGTTAGCACCTCATTTTTTTTTTTTCTTAAAAGACGCCTCTCTTTTAATAATAAAAGTTGTTGTTGTTGAATATCTATCCAAGACGAAGGTAAGAGAAGATTCTTCCCTTCCCTTCTTCAGGTACGCTTTTTTTTCTTTTGCGCAATATATTCCAAGCAGTCCCCTTCCCCAACAGTGATGATGGGAAGAGGCTCCCATTACATTGCTGAGCTAGGAAGATGACAAGAAATTTTTTTTTCCCCCCTCTGGTCCGACAGGGAGAGAATGGAAGGACTCTCTCCTCCCCCTCCTGACTCCCGTCCATAGACCGAAGAGAGGTTAATTCCTCCTATCTCATCTCCTCAGTAGATAGAGAAACCCCCCCCTTTTTCTGCTTCCCCGAAAAGGAGGAAAGGGAAAAGTCGCACCCTTCCTTACCGCCCTAATAAAAATGGAAGAGGGGACTCACCCAAGAATGGTCTCGGCCCCTTCCAGTGGGGGGAGAAGGCTTGCTTCCCAACCCTCCACGTGGACAAAAAAAACTTTTCACAGATTCCTCCTTTTCCAACTCCACGACTTCGTTAAAGGCCGCCTCCTGGGAAGGGCCTTTTTTCCCCTGAGCGTCATCGCCAAATAGAAGCAATTCTTGAAGTATGTTCCCCCCTTCTCCTTTTTTGAACGGTGATTTTCCACGCTCGCTCTTGCAGGCGCTGCCCCATTCCTTTCCTCCCCCCCCCCTAGCTGGTGCTTTTGCTTCCTTTCGTTTTCTCTTTTCGTCGAGTAACCTTGTCCAAGGAACTCGGCCCTTCTCTTTCCCCCCTACGCAAAGAAGTATAGAAGGCAGCGCAACTTCTCTTTTTTTTATGGTCCCTTTTCACCGGCGTCAAGGTCGAGAAGTTCTGCACAACATTTCCCCTCTCCCCTCCCTCTTCGCAGAAGGAAGGCCCCCTCCACTTCTATCCTTCCCCTCCTGGCGGCCCACAACGTGCCGAGCTTCACTTAGGAACAAGTCCCTCCCTCCCCCTTTCTGTCCCCCCCCCGGAAGAAAATTCTCCTTCTCCTGAACTCAATTTGTCCCCCCCTCCTCCAACTGGTGGAACGCACGAGGATGTTATTCCCCTTTCCTTCCCCGAAGGAGACTTTCCAATCATCTCTCATTCCTCCCCCTTTCCCCTCCATCTCGCCCTCAGGGCGCCATCGCCAACCCCCCTTCCCCTCGGAAGAAACCCACTTCCCATTTCCTTCCAACGTCTTTCCCACTGGACCGCGAGTTCTTTCTCCGCCAAGCCCCTACCGCTTGTAGCAGTTCCTCGAATCGCTTTCCCCTCTTTTCTCTCTGAAGTAAGAAGCTTCTCCTTGAGAGCCGGAGGGAAAAATAATGCCCTTCTCCTCAGCCTCGTCCCCTACGTCTGTTTCGTGATAGAATGAAATAGTTTCTCTTTGTGGTCGGTTTTAGGTGTAGATGTCGTCTCCCCCCCTCCTTTTTCTCCCTTTCCATAAGCATGTTAATGATAGAGAATGGAAGCCGGGGCTACTCCCCTTTTCTCTTTCTCCGTTCTGGGCGAGAAATGCTGATGGACTCTTTTTTCCTTCCCCATTTTTTCCCTCATAAGGGAAGAGGACAATGTCTTTTTCCCATAAGGTTGAGTTTCCTCCTATTTTTTGAAGTACCCCTTCCCTTTTTCTTCCTTCCCATTAGGGATGGGAAACGATGTCCGTGCTGTCTCCCCCCCCACGTTTGCCCCCTTTCCTCCCCTTTTCTTTCTAGAACGTCGAATGAAGCCTTTCTTTTTTTTTTCGTCGACAGGAGAGACGTGGCAAAGTCGCCCCTTCGCTTCCTCCTCCCTTTCCGCAGGTCCCTCTTCCTTTCCTTTCCCTAGAATCAACGTGAGCGTTCTTTCTTCTTTTCTTTTTCTAGAGATCAGCCGATTCGCAGCCGTTTATCTCGACTCGCCTCCCTCGGTCTATTCTGTTTACCTGAGGAGGGAGCCGTTCTTTTCTTTTTCTCCACAGCGGCGCTCCTTTTTCCTATTCCATGTAGGACTTCTCGACGACCTCGGCTCCCCTTTTTTTTCCCGTGTGGATGATGAAGGCCCGGCCCTCTTCCCGCTTCCCCCCGATCCCCCCCCCTCCCCCCCCCCCCTTTTCGAAGAGGTATGGTACGGTCCAAACCCCTCCTCCCTCTTCGAACCTTCTTTTCTGCGGAATCCCTTGTCCCTCTCTGAGAGGAAGAAAGGCGCCTATCTCCTCTTCAGTTTCTCCCTTCGCCATCAGCAGGGTATCGAAAGAAGCCGATCCCTTCAAACCATCGGTTAAAGTCTCTCCCTTTCCCCGTCCCAGGCGGATGACTGTAGCTTGGGCCCTTAGGCGCGACAGCGAAAAATAAGCAGACACCCTTTTTCCTCCCCCCAGCAGCTTTTTTTCTTTTCTCAAGACAAGAGTGTGAATCCTACTCTTCTTCTTTCGAGAAGAGGACAGGAGTGAGACTTCCGGCAGCCTTTTCACGAAGGGCCCCCTTCTTCGCAAGCTGCGGACGCATCCCTTCCTTTTTCGATGAACGTGATCAGCTCAGACGAAAGGATCTCGTCTTCCCGTTCTTCTACCATTGCTAACTTTTTCCCCTTTCAACGGGCCTTGGCATTGGTTAGGTTTTCTGCGGCCTTCAGGTCCGGAGGGCAGATAGGAGAGATAGTGCTTCGTGCTAGTTGGGGTTTTCCTTTTTTCCTTCCTCAAAGTCCGAATTATTGCCAGGCCCTTGGACCGCCCCTATCCTCGGCGTTAAACAAGGTGGCTTCGAAGCAGACATTTTTCTCTCCATTTTTTCTGCAGGTGATGTGTTTGTATTTTGTTCCCGGCACGATCTTCTGAGTGTTCAGAAGGAAATCTCGTCCCGTTGTTGCCCGCTTTCTCCTTTTCCCCTCTTTGAGATCCTCGATCGACTTGTAGGGATGTAGGGAGCGCACATAGAAGGACCCTCTCTTTTGTTCCGGGGTGCAGAAAGGATAGACCTTGAACGCCCTTTAAGACTTCTCTCTCCCCTCTCTTCGATATGGATGCTGAAGTTGCGTTGCCTTCTCTCGTAGCTTGGCAAGAGAAGGTGACACATTGGTGAAGATTGGCTTTCTCCTAGAGCTCGGTAACGCCCGAGTCTTTCATCACCAGCTCGGGGGGTATTTGATTTCCCATTTCCCTTTCTTTTTGCAAGAGCGAGAGTGAAGGAGGAAAGCGGACGTGAATTCACGACGTTTTCTTGCTGCGAGGGGCCGATTCCCCCTGACCAGGACGGGTCTGGGCGCAGGGACCTTTCTGGTCTTTTCCTCTTTTTTCCAGGGCCGTAGACGTAGTCCTCTTCTTTTTCTGGTGCCGAACGGAGAGAAGTCGCACAAAACTTTTCAGTTGCTGCCCGTCCCCCCTCTGTATTTCCGCGCAAGGTAGAGGCTGTGCCCC
>Ga0179593_1491287_pt1 | contig 15974 bp, 21 predicted proteins | sample CZODoug2_1_08_16_FD_185931 | JGI IMG/M metagenome (GOLD analysis project Ga0179593, IMG submission 185931) | Vadose zone soil fungal communities from Angelo Coast Range Reserve, California, USA - CZODoug2_1_08_16fungal (PacBio error correction) | ecosystem: Environmental > Terrestrial > Soil >... | reverse complement strand
TCCCCTCCTCTTATCGCACCGGAAATAATTCGCGCTCAGTCCTCTTTTCCTCCTTTTATTCCAAACTCTTTCATTCACTCCTCCTCAACATAACTTAGTCGTTTGGCTTTTCATCGTTTTTTTCCCTGAAGCCCTCCCTGGTCACTATGCTTCCCCCTTTTTGTGCCGAGTCTTTTTTTTTTTTTGTTTCTTTACGAACTTTTGAGGTGAGGTGCATCCCAACAGGCTCCTCTCTTGGCGTGACACCCCATCCGAAGTTAACAGTGTCCCCTTCCACTCCGGAGCTCAAACTGCCTTTCTTTAACCGCGACTCCCTCTCTCCCTTAGGAAATTCGCAATTTTTTCGCCCCGCATCACTGGCGGTCCCGGGTTACCGCTTCCCTTATGATTCTGCCCAGTAAACATTGTTCACCCCCCCCAAATACAATTCTTTTATTGTCCCCTCTTTTTTTCCGAGACCCTCTCCCGCTAGTAAACACTTTCCATCGTTTCTGTCTCGTTAAGTCGCCTTTCTTAGGACCAACGGAGAAACTTTTCCCTCACTCCTTTTTCCACTTCCCCGGTCATTTTTCCCTCAACCTCTCACGCCCCACGTTTTAGTTTTCAACTCTGTGATATACCTTCCCCAATCCCGACCGCTTTCCCCCCCCTTGACTTCACTTTTCTTGCAGGAGTCCAAGAGTATGCAAAGATTTCTTTTTTCCTTTTTCAACACAACAACTGTCGTCGACGTCTTTTTTTCCTTTTCTCTCCCCCCTTAGAACAGGTTAATCTCTTCCCTTGTTTTGCCCCTTTCTGTTGCAACCCTGACACCAATATCCTCCTAATTCTTCTCCGTCCCCTAATACCCCTTTTAGCGAATCAGGCTTTTGTTTATTACTTTCGCCTTTACTTTTTACCTTCTTTCTATTGTTTGTTTCGTGATGTTTCATCTACTGGCTGGCTCCTTGTTAATGATATGATTTTTCTTTTTTTTCTTCGGTACAGGGTGCCAATCGAAATCCTTAATTTTACTCTTCTAAGTCCCCCCCTGATATTAATTTCTTTAACTTACCTGTTTTTCAGTTCCCCACCACGCAGTTCCCACAATGCCCTCCTAATTCCCCAATGAATCTTCTTTGGTCCTATCCGCAAGAAAGGCCCCTCCCTACTGATCATCTTCTTCCCTCTCACAACTTTTCCCCGACGAGCCTTTTCAGTCCTAATACCTTCCTCCCCTACCCGTCTCGCCGGCATTTTTTTGTTTTTCATCCCCCTACCCCCCCCCCTCCCTCTCTCGAACGCGTTGGTGGCGTTCTGTGTTCCCCCAAAACCCCTCAGCAAACCTCCTCTGTCCAGTATGCCAGACTTCTGAGTTTTTGTTTCTTTTCCTTGGGGGGGTTTGGTTTCTGTTCCTTGTTACCCAATATGACAAAGTAGCCCTGCTTGAGGATCCTAAGACGGAATCTCCTTTTACAACCCTCTGAAGCCTGAGGTATTTAAATTCCCATATCCCCCCTTCAATACCCCCCCCCCCCTTTTCAATACTTTTTGAGCAGTCAGAGTTATAGAACTTTCTCAGCAGTATCCAGAATACCTATGATCTCTCCCTTGTGCCGATGGATAACTCAATCGTTGGCGCGGCTCCATATATTTCCCACTAGGTTTTTGTGAGAGGATAGAGCGCTCCAGCGAATCGTTTGACATCTATCCCCCATGGATATGCCGACCCCCCTCCGAGTTTGCTTCCTATTTCCGACCCCTGCTCTTCGTCTTCTTTCGTTCCTCCTTTCGGAACCACGCGCCTATTGTACCACTTGTTTGGTGTGCTTGCCTGGATCTTGGGGACTTCTTATCACCACCCTCGTCAATTTTTTTGTCACGCTCTCGTACCATGCCTTTCTCCTAGTCCTCTTTCTGGAAGGTTCAACCCATTCCTAAACTTTTTTCCAACTTTCACCAGTTATCCTCGACTTTGATTTTTTTTTTCGCCAATGGCGCGAGTGTGTGTTGCCTTCGGGTTTTGGTACCCACCTCCAAGGCCGGCGATCAACTCTATTGTCGTCCTTATTCTTTCCGATCGGATGTTCAGTGCTGGTCTCCCCTCTTCCAGGCCGCTCCTTTTCTTCTATCAGAGACAATCTTCCAATCTAATTCTTGATTATTTTCTTTCTCCAGGTTGTTGAATTTCGTTTTGACATGAAGTTATCCCCGTTAAATAGCTATCACACCTTGTCTAGGATTAATTTGCCTTTCTCCCTTTCCCCTGACCTTCCTCCTGCACCTCGTCCCAATCTGCTTCCCGCCATCTCCTTATCAAGTCTCTTCGCAAACTATTTCGTGCTTTTTTAGGCATCCCCCCCTCCCCACGGCAGATTTCCTTCTTTTTTTGATTGAAATCTCATTCTGTTTTTTTTTAGAAGTCCCTTTTGCAAGCGGATCGTTTGGCAGGAGTAGTCGTGCCCAAAGACCACGTCACCCTCGTCGAATCCTCGTTGATTTTTGGCTGTTTGTCCCTATTTTAGCCTCTGTGTTCTTTGAACGATTGCGATTTTGGTCTCTCTCTCCTCTGTTCGAAGACTTTCAAGGGAAAGATGCAATATTTCTTTCTTGTTTTCAGACCGATTAAGCAGGCTTTTCAAGTCTGATGATGGCTCCTTTTTCCCCTTGTGCTCTTCCGTTTTTTCTCGACTATTCTTTAGGATTGAACTTTTTCATCTTTTTCCTTTCATAACGCCCACCTAAACGAACTGAAGATGGCTTCTCCCTTGTTGAACTTCAGCGGGCGAACTGCGGAACCGCTTCTTCCTTACGCATATGCGGTTTTTCCGTACCTTTCCAGTTTTTTTACTTGAAGATTCGATGAAGGACAGTTTTATCCTTTGAAGATTTTTTCTGCGCTAGTTTTCGTAATCGTTCCAGTCATGGAGGAGACTGAGAGGTATTGTTGCTAAATTTTTCATTGTGCTTCCCCTGAGTTGTACAACGTGAGCTTTTCCCCCTGGGTCCCCCCCAGTCCCAAACTTTTCAAACTTGGCTCCCCCTCCCCAGTATTCAGTTCCGGAGTAACTGAAAAGCCTATTTCTTTTCGCACCTTCTTTCCCAGAAATAGTTCCTTTTTTTTTCTTATGTTTTTTTTTATCTGACTAGCCGGATGGCTGCTCCCCCTCCCTTTAGTTTGATTGGGTGCTATACCTGTTAAATTGTGATACAGGGAGAGGCCGCCAACACGATATTCCGTGCAGCTTTTTCATTCTTAGTATCTCTCTCTTCCTCCCTTTCCCAAGCTTCTAGTCTCGGCCCCAGCTTTCATTACTGAAAAGGACAAATCCGGAGTTGATTTTTCCTTTATTTTTAAACCATTTGGTCTCCTCCTCATCCCTCAACAGTTTTTTTCCCGGCGCGGTTCCTGTCTCTCCGCGCAAATCCCATCCTGTGTATCACCCTGGCCCTCTCAGGACTTTTTCCTTGCCTACCTTGTGCTCCTTTTTCCTTCGAATGAGTTTTCTTATCCCCCCCTTTTCATCAGACTTTTTTTTAAAGCTCTCCTTGCTGCGTGTACACACCTCTTGAGTTTTCAATCCAACAGGCCCCGTAGCATTTTCACCTTTTCCCTGTTCCCATCCGCACCTATTGACCTATCCAGCTATCTTTCCAAGTCCCAGTTACACCCTTCCCGATTCTTACTTCCCAGTCTTTACTTTCCTCCCCTTGCTCTCGAATAGGAGACTATATCTCCTTCAGCCTCGTTTTAGATCCCCACGTTCCCATCGTATCGTTAAGTCTCTTTCTTTCCCTTATCCCCCCGTTGATTGACAAGTCCCCAACTCCCAGCTATGGGCATTCCCGGAGTTCTCCCCCCACTCCCAGCGCCTTCATCAAGCTTGTAGCAACTGCTCAATTTCTCGGCCTTTCCCTCCTTTCCTGCTATTCCAGGAAAGTTGTTTAGGCGCCACACTAGCGTTTCCAAACGCTCCACATCTCACAATCTGTCTCCTATAGACTCACCCACCCCCCCGTATCACCGTCCGCTACCGCTGATTCACCGCTGCTGTTGCCATCGACTGGAACCCCTCTTCAAATTTGAATTTTTCTCCGACATTCTCCTTTCTCCCCCCTTTGTCGATTTCTGGTCCTTGTATGTGTGCCTTTCTCGCGAGACTTAATAGTTTCTTTCCCCCCCGTTCGTTTCGGCGGATTCCTGCGCTTGCGGATCCAGGCGTCGCTCTTCTGTTCAGCTCCTGCTTTTTGAAATCACCCCAAGCAATCCCCCCCCTTTCCTTTTTTATTGTATTACCTGCACGTAGCTCCCTGACTTTTGGCCCAAAACTACGGTCCCCCCATCCGCTCATCCCCCTCACATGATTCTGAAAGTCTTGGTCTTCTTACCCTGAGGCGCGTTCCGAATCGGTCCACTTCGCACCTTTTTGAACCCAGTACGAGCGGAAGTATACATCCAAATCTTTCCTCTTTCCTTAGCAGGTGATTTTCCCCCCCCCACAGAAAAAAGACACCAAAGCCACCATCAAACGCTTTTTGTTCCTTTTGCTCAGAACCATTTGAAAGACTCGATGCCACCAATATTTTTAGCCTTGGTGCAACAGATTCACCCCCCCTTTTCGTCTTTGTTTTAGGATATTCCTTTGGACGGTATAGACGGTGAACAAACGTGAAGGACTGCTTCTTGTTCGATTTAGCAAACTTCCCTTTCCCAAAACGTTTACTATTTTTTCCTCTTCGTGTACATCCCGACCATATACGCACGGTCTGTTTAAATCTCGAGGATTTCGAGATAGATGCATTCTTCCTTGCGGCGTCATATTTTTTAAGCCCAGCCTTTTTCTCCGTGCCCTATCCTCCCTCCTCCAACCTCCGTTTTGTTTATTTAGATTAGCGAATCCCCCACGCCCCCTTCCTCGTGCTGACTCCATGTAGTCCATGAACCCTTTTTCCTATGCCTGAGCTTCCTCTCGGTTACCACTACCTCGTTATTTTCACATGATGTTGATATCCTTTTCCAAGATACCCTCACTCCCCAAGGATTCACACGGTTCGTTTTTGAAGTTTTATTGGTTGAATTCTGAGCCTCTTTTAGATCGGTTGACACCCGCACTTTCCCCACTTTTGTATCCTCAACTTCTCTCCCTTTGCAGATGTGTCCAACACCCCCGCTGCGAACAGATTTTTGGAATGTATTTGGATTGATTTTTTTGCTGACTTGTCTACGAACTCCCTCCCTTAATCTTGTCCTTGGTTCTGGGTTGTACCCCTCCCCCTTCGGCATTGAAGCTTGGATCATTAAGACTTTTTTTTTCAGGGTCTCAGCGTGAAGACTTGGTTCCCTTTCTCTTTTCTTTTTCCAGAAGACCCCTGCCTTTTGTCCCGATTTTTGGTATCTCCTTCTGGTGACCCATTCGTGCTCCGACTACGTGTTCGGACTTTTCAATTCAATCTCTAGTTTTTCCCCGTATAGCTTTATCTTTTTGACGATTTTCTTCTGAATCTTTCCCGCGTCTTTATCCCATCCTCAATAGAGTGGGTTTCCAAATACCTATGACGGTTTCGGTTTCGCCTTTTTCTCCCCTCCAATTTTCAAGTTAGTCAATCCTCTATGGCCAACCCATTCTTCTTTTTATTCCCAGCCTGCCTCGTTCTTCATATCTTGGTGTCTGGGGTCGTCGTCGCCAAACAGACCATTTAGCGAATCCGTCCTTTGCTTGAGTTTTGCGTCAGCTCTAAGCCTTCTTTTCATCTCTTCGATCCGTGTACCCTTTTCCCTTTTGGCCTCCTGCAAGTCCAACTGGACTCTTCCCTCTTTTTGTGAGATTTCGGGCGAGGCACTCTTCCTGCGGATTTCCAGATTTGGCGATTTGTTTATCTCCTTCTTTTAAGCCCCCTTTTTTGGAACTTTAATTCGGGTTGGCTAATCATACGTCTACTTTTACCTAGCTATGTCCCTTTTTCTCTCCCTGCAGGTATAGACCCCCCTTTTCCCCTTTCCTTGTCAATACTTCCCCCCGACTGTAAATAAAATTTTTGGACTTCTCTTAAGGAATCGGTCGGTAGACCGGTGACCCCAGTTTGCTCCTTCTCAGGAGCTTCCTTTGTTTTCTCTCTGGTGTTGATGCTGATACTTTTGCCTTTGCTGAATCGTCTCCTTCTTCCCGTCAGGTAGATTTTATTTTTTCAACTGCCAAAAATCTTAGTACCCTTTTTTCGGCTCCGTCCTCCTAGATCCTAGCAACTCCCTGCCCCTTCGCTACCTTAAGACCACTTATACGCATCGCTTTGCTCCCCATGAGTTGATGGTTTCTGTCTTCTCCTCTTTACCCGTTGCTGAGCAAAGAAGCCCTTTCAGGTTTCGATCAGAGGGTCATTTAGGTTCCTTTTGTTTAACTTTGTGATTTCAGCCGGTTTTGCGCAATAACTATTCTTCTGTTTCGCTTTTTGGTTGATATTCCTAATAACGTTTTTGTTGTTGTATCCATCGCAGCAGTCCTGATTCCCGCAGGAAATCTCCCTTGCTCTCATTTCGGCCCCTTTTCTTTGAATAACCATTTCATTGTATCGACTTGACTATCGGCGTCTCTTCTGCATCTCTCGGTCTCTAAATCCGACCTCCCTTTTTTCACCGATGCGGTCATAAGTTGTTTTCGCAGACCTGTTTTGTCTTCTTGTCTCCGGATACCGAAGGCAGGGTTTTCCCTCCCCACCATCTCAGATTTTTTCCTTTACAAATGGACCTCTTTTTAACTGACTCCCTCCAGGTAAGCAAACAGGCCCCCTTGAAGCCCTGCTCTCGCCCCATCAGGCCCCTTCGCAAGTCGTTATTTTGGCGGTCACCAACGTCCCCCTATTCCTTCCATTTTACTCCCATTGGAACTGTTACAATTCGGCATTGAGAGAGTAGACCGGTTGTTCCTTTTGCCCCCGTTTTGCAATCACAGCACCTAAATCGTCGTCTCTTCTTCCTTTATGTCAGTTGCCCTGATTGAAATTCCCACTCCGCATTCGTACGATGTTTCCTCCCTTGCCCATCTCCCTCTTTATGCAGCACCTGCCGACTGGAGAGTCCCCCGCGCTGTTTTTTCCGTCACTTTGCGTGCAGGTCGCTGATCTCCCAGATCGAACATTCGCGCCCGCTTCCAAGAACCTTTTTTCCCTCCCCAGTATCTCCCTCAACGGAAGTTTCATCGCCCTCCCTTTTGCCCTTCTCTTTTCCCTTAACCAAGATTCTCTTCCTCCGATGATTCCGCCCCCCTCACTCCCTTCAATCCATACTCTTTCCTTGAGTGCGCGGACGTTCATGGTTCAATGCTCTCTACACGTATATTTTTATTATCCTTTTTTAGTTTTTGGTCATAGCTGGAGTTAGTAAGAGTAGTTATTGGTTTTTTTGTTCATTTTTTTCTTCAGGTAGTTCCCAATCCAACAGCATATCCTATCAAGAGGAGATCCCATGGTCCCCTCTAACTTTGGACGTCGAGAGCAAACACACCCGGTCCCACCATAAGTTTCTTTTTTTTCCCATCCGTGGGCCAGTTATGAAGCACGAAACTTTCTCTTTTCTTTTAATCTTCATAGCAGTACACCCCTTAAACTCCGTTTGCGGAAGTTTCATACGGAATCCCAAAGCTTAAGATGCCTCAGAAGGTGAGGTTTACCCCCAGACAATCCTCCATCTTTCTCCCACCCTCTGTGTTTAGGCTCCAATCAGACTCTTAATGATGTATGCCCCAAATTCTTTTTCTCATTTTACCCAATCTTTCCCCTGTGCTCCACTCTTCTTATATATTGTACTTGACTCGCCTTGGTTTACCGCTGGTTCTTGGTATCCGCCTCCCCTTAGACCCGTACCTACAACCCCCCTTTTTGTTACCTAATTGGCCTCCTTCCCCCTTTAGTTTTTCAGTGCTCCCTTGCATATAGAAAGACTACGCAAGTTCGTCCCAGCAGAGCCCTTTCGCTAGTAGGCTTCCATCTTGTTCTTGCTGGATCATGCCTTCCTATTTTTTCTTTTTTCTCACGCTCTTCCTCTCCGTTTTTGAGCTCGCCTTCTTCTCCTTCCACGTCGAATTCGGAGACCTATAAGCACGTCACGGAATCTGCGCGATGTTCTCTTTTAAGCTTATTTTTGAGTACTGTTTTTATAATGTTAGATTATTGTTTCGGTGAAGCTACCTAAAGTTCCCGTCAACTTTTTTTGTGACGTTTTCTCTCTGGGAAGGTTCTCCCCCATAAACCAGGCAGTCTCAGAGTTCCCACCAGTCATTACGTAAAACTATCCCACTCTTTGCATGAATTTTTGATCAGAGATGTTTCATATTTGCCCCCACAATTCTAACGAATTATTTGGGCCCCTGAAGCGTCTATCCTCTATTCTTGATTTTTCGTCCCTTTGGACACCCTGTCCTTTCCCTATTTTTTTTTTTGCCAAGGAACTCACCTTAGAGCTTTCCTCCTTACTCTTTATGCCTTCCTCCCTTCCTCCTAGTGAGTTTCAGGTTCTTCTGGTGCATCCTGATGATACTTCTCTTGAGGCCCGAAGTAATTTTCTCTCCTTTTATATCTTCCCTATGGTTTGTACCCCCCTTTTTTTTGTCTAAACCTCCTTTCTGGCCGTGCCATACCCCTCTACCCCCCCAGAGCTAACAGAATGTTCCTGTGTAATTCCATTCCTTCGACACAGAGATTTTTGTTCTTTTAAGAACATATAATGTATCCCCTCCTCACCCCTAGTCCTTTTTGGTTTAGCACTAACAGTCGTCGCCGCTCTTGATTCCAACATAAATTTTTCCCCCGCTCAAGACCGCCTAGGATCTTCCCCTACCTTCTTTCCAGCATTCGGTGCTCTCCCCAGCGTGTCAGTTTTTAGGATGTCACATTTCCCCTTTATGGAGCATCGTAATTTTGCTGCTGATCCGTGGGTTGTTTTCCTTTGATGCTTGTTTTGTCGACCATATTTGCTCGCTCTTTTTCCCCCCCCTCGACCCCCTTGGCTGCCCTTTCTCCGGCAATTACCTTCCTTTCTTCGTTCGTCCTCCCCTCTTAATGGGAGTTGCTTACAGAAAATCTTAGGATTTTTCTTTTAGTTGTTGATCTCCGGGATATTTTCCCTCGCACTCTCTTTGTTGTGGAATTAACCCTTGCTTTTTTTTACATCCCTCCCTGACTTAAACGAGAAGTGAATTCGACGTTGTTCAGTACCATTCTTTGTGTGACGTTCTGACTTTTTTCTCTCTTCTTCTAGAGTCTTTAACAGTGGGGTTCCTTTTCATTCTCCAGGTCCTTTTAGTTCCCGGTCTTGACTGTCCCCCCCTTTCTGTATCTCTCTTGCGTCAGTCGGATGGGGAGTTTTAGAGTTAGATGATTGATGATGCTCCATTTCCCTGTTTACTGAGTTTAGAAACTTCAGCTATGAGTCTGTTTTTCCCACCTTCCCCAACCTTATGAAAGACCATGTTTATCTCCCCCTCGTCTAAGTTTACCGGAGCCCTTTGAATAGTTATCTCAAACTGGAAGCAGTTTTCCCCAGTTTTGCTGCCTCTCCTTTGTTAGCTAAGGTCTTTTTTCCCCCCTCTTCTTGTAATAGGCGAGAAAAGGGGAAAAGTGAAAGCGTATGCGGATCACATCATCTTCATTTAAGTGAGTCTTTTTTCTTCCAGGCTGACTATCTCTTCTTTACTTCATACTACGTTGTTTGTTTAGCTCTCCCTCCCCCTCCCTTTACTGCACTTCCATCATCCGGTAGTTTCTTCCCTGCTTTTTGTAATTCACCCTTTCACCGGGTTATTATGACCCTCGGATCGAAACTCCGTTGTTTTCTCTAATATGCGTATTTTCTTCGCTGAAATTCCCCTCGGCTCACCTCCCTTCAGTTTCCCTGGTCGAAGACTACTGCTTTTTTCTCGTGCTCCTGTCATTGACCTTCTTTATTTTTACCACCAAAGGATGTCAGTTAGTTGACGATTTTGGCCGTTTTTCACCCAGTTCCTTTCCCCCCTCAAGTGTCTCCAATCCGGGCGAACAGGCCACCTTTTCTTCTCACCTACCCTACCTTACTCTTCGAGTGAAAAGATCGTCCGCGCCCCCTCACTGGGCCGGTCAACTTAACACTTCCTAAGCGGCATCTGCCAGTCCCATTTTTCCTCCACAACATATGATTGAAGAGTCGACAGGTTCCGTTTCTTCATCGGCAAGAGAGTAATTTCAATCACTGCGCAAATCGTAGCTTGTTAAGTCGCTTTCGTCGGCGATAAAAAGGATTCAAATCCCAATCCTTCTTGCTAGTGACCAGCCTTTATTTAAAAACTACCCTCAGATCACCCTACACCTGCTTCCTCTTTCGCCTAAATTTCCCCCTCTCTGCGTAGATCCTCGTCCCTTTCAGCTTACCCGAGCAACCCACGATCGCACATTCTTTCCAGCCGAGCACTAGGAGGTCTCCCCCCCACATTTTCTTCGGACTTCATCGTTCCCTGACTTTGCTTTTGACATGTCCCCAGATTCACAGATCGCGTCGAGTTGTCCTAATAAACATGATTCCTCCCCTCTCGGTGATTCGTGTCTTCTTAAGAGATCTCCTCGTCAATATATTGTCCCAGATTTTCTTTTTTCAGTCCCTGTAGGCCGGCTCGATTCTCTGTTCTGGGAAGTCATGGTTGGCACTTCGCCCTTCCTCGTTCAATTGTCTGTTCTTTTACACCGCTACTCTATCCTTTCCAGCCCCCTTATAGTCTCCCCCCCAAACCCCCTTTTATCAGACTTTCTTCACAGTAGACGTTTGGCCAGGCTGGTCTTCTTTTGCCACCTTCCCCTTTTCAGGACCCTTTTGCGGCTCACTGTGTTTGCAGACTGACCCCTTCTCTAGACCTCCTGAATCCCCCTCTTATCGATTATGTCTTTCTATCAAAACCCAGAACCGAAAACCCCCCAATCCATCTCTTTTTCCCCCTGACCCCGCGGTTCCGGCGGCTTTCACCCCCATCTCAGTCTTATTTGTCCAGATTCCCGTGTGTCTAACTTGGGCCCCATCCATTTCCCTGATCTTCTCGGCAGTGACGGAAATAGTACCCTTTGTTACCTTCCCCAGACGGATATTGTTGACTATTCCCCCTTTTTCTCACCCGCCACCCCCACCCCGGTTCGGGGCGTCCCTCCCTGCCGTTCCTGAAGGTCCGGACACTACATTCTCCCTCCGCTTTTCAAGTGAAGACTTTTTTACACGCTTTTCTCGTGTGTGATTGTATGTCTCCTGAATTAATTGTTTTTCCTTGCGACTTTCTCCTTTCCTACTACTTCCCCGTGGTTTGAGAGCAATCAGGTTGCTTCCACTAGTGCATTAGGTCCTCTCTAAAGGTCATGTGGCTTTCCCGGTTTGTCTGCTCGGGCTCCGTCTGACTAGATTCGTAGCTTTTCTCTTTTCTTAGTTGGCCTATAACGAATCTCGTCTCCCCCCCTGTGGCTGCCGTTGGCTTCTGGGAATCGTTCACCATAGCAAGCCCCCGCCCGGGTTTGAACGTACATTTCCTTCAATGCCGCCACTGGAGAGCCCCTGTTTTTTTTGCCCTGACACTTTGGGTAAAACCCAATTCTACCTCAGGTTTTTGTATCCCCTAGTATCGAGATTTGTCTTGTAGCCGCACCGAGTATTCTTGGATTTTTTGCTTTTTGGGTGGCCCCACCCCCCCGGTTATAACCTTACTCTTTGGATCGATTATATTCCTCTCTTCTTGTTTCAGGGTTTGGCATGCTCGTGATCCCCTTCTTCCGCGCTTTTTATCTTTAGAAAAAGAATGGCCCACGCTCCTGTGAGCCCGGTGTTTTACCCTTCGTGCCCCCCTTTCCTCCTTTTTCTAGTTCGTGTGCCTAATATCTATCGGCATAGATACCCCCCAGTGATAGGGTAATGTCCTGTTTCATTCGATCCCCTGACATAAGAGCAAGCTCCTGCCGTTTTCCTCCGAACTCTTGGTACATAACCTCCCCTTTTTTTCCTTTTCTCGCGCTGGGCAGCCCATACCCGCCGCTAATCTTCCCTCGATTGATTTCCATTATCATGATTGGCGGATTTCAAGCAAGGTTCTTTTCTTATCTTGCTTTTGGAGTGGAGATGGTTCCACCGCAACGGAGCATTAGTAACTTTTCGACTTTTTTTTTCTGCTCTTCGTCTTTATCGCTTTCTGATTACGAATCTTTGCTCGCTGTTTTGCTGAACTTTCCCCTTTTGACAGAGGATTCTTTTTGGAGGTCGCGACCAGACTATTTCGGCACCAGCTTCTTTTCCTTTCGGTTTTTAGCTTGCAACTTCAATCGCCTATTCCTTTGCTTGGAACTCCCCCCTTTTGTTGCGATCTTAACCTCCAGCGATTAACGAGTCTTCGATGGTTCCATCTTCAAGTACTTCTGCTGCTATCTTTGAATTTTTCTGCATAATGGCCGGAATTGTCGTCCCAAGGTGGACTTCCTTCTTCGCCCCTTCTTTTCTTTTGTTGAACATGCCCCAGATAGGATGCGAATTTTAGCATTGGTTTGGCCGTAGCGGTTGATGATTCCTTTGGCCTTTGTGTAAGGGTTTTCCTTGAGCCTTCTCCTTTTTCCCCCAACCAGTCAAAAAATCTCTTTCCTGTGTGATCTCCTCCCCTATTCCCTTGGCCCACGAATCCCCCCCACTCGTTTTAAGTACGTCCCCAACTTTGCCAGAATTTTTCCCCCTTTTAGGGGACCTTTCTTTTTACAGAATCCTCGAAGATGATGCACTCCGGTAGGTTTATGCTGGTAGGCTCTTCCCTTTTACTCCCCCTTTACAATCCTGCGGATCGGCTACCCCATTCCCCCTGATTATTTCCCGTGCCCTCTGGTTTTCCTCTTCGCCTCCCTCCTATTTTTACTTTTGTGTAGAGATTTTTCCTCCTCCATTCAAATCCCCTTCTTTATCACTCCCTCTCTCTTTAAGCCCCCTTCCCCTTGTCTTTTTTTTTCATTCTCTATCTAAACCGGAACCTTGCCCGTTTTGCTCCCTTCATCGGCTTTTCTGACTCATTTTTTTCCTTCAACCTTTCCAAGGATTGTAACCTGTTGGAGGCCTGACTAGTTTCCTTTTTTTATCGTACTACAGGCTTTATCCCTCACAAAGTTCTGTAATCCTCTTCCTTTGAACCGATCTACTGACGGCCAGTACGAAATCATTTCTTTTTTCCACAACTAAACCGTTATCAGCATCACCGCTATTCTCCGTCAGTAGCGCAATCTCTCTTCTAATGGAGTCCCTGACCCCCCGATCCTTTACGAGCATCGACATCCCCCACCTTGTGCCCTAACCCCTTTTTCACGCTCCTCTGATGCCCATGTTAAGATTATCTCCCCCTGATGACCCCCGTGCTCCTCCTTTTAGTTTTTATTACCTTCTCTTTATGTCGGAACACCAAGTTGTAAAAGTTCCAAGCCCCCAAGATATGGGAGTGATTTTTTGGATTCCACCTCGTCACAGAATAAATTTTCTTGCCCCCTTTATTGCCGAGTAACCCAATTCCATTAGTCTTCTCTTCCCGTTTTAAGTGCCGGAGCCCCCTGTCGAGAGTCCCCACCCTGACCATCTTCCACCGCAGTCCGTTCTTCCCTCGAAAATATGTATTTCATCATACCTCCTTTTTCGTCTCAGCTTTTCTCCGACTACCTACACCAAGATCGCGTTCCTAGATTTTCCCCCATGATTATGATCCCCTGATGTTTGCTTGCTCCGTGGTTTTTCCCCCTCGTCCCGACGACCTTTTGAATAGTTTATTGATAACCAAGGTTTCGGCTGGTCGATCAGGCCTTTGGAGTTTTTCCTTCTTTTCGATGTATGTGTGGCTGGGTGCAATAGAAACAGCAGACCCGCATCACTGTGACCTGACCGATCTTATGAACCTTCCTCTCACTCTTTTTTTTGAGACACACCGGTCCCCACAAGCCTAAGTCCATAATCAATGATCTGCCGGGATGGTTCCTTTCCCGACAAGCGTTGCATGCTTCTTTTTTTCACTTCAACACCGCAGGAGTTAATACTTCCTCCACAGATTTAGTGGATGATAGCCTTGATGTTTTCCCACTAAACACCCCTCCCTCTCTGAAAGTTTTTTCCGTTTTTAGAAAAAGAAATATCTTACGCTGTCTCTTTGCCCTTTGGTGCCTTTTGTTTTTCCCCACATTTGAAAGATTTATGATACTTCATTAGAATAATAGTACGTTTTTTAAACCTTTCCCGCCTATGTATGGCGACCCCAGAGAACAAGTCACCCCCACCCATATCCGCTTTTCTTCTCGTCCTTAAGGAATCTCTACCCCCTAATCAGTTCTTCAAAAGATTGATGCCCGATCTGACTATGCCCTTTTTTTCCATCATTGCGTGATTCCAGCATTTTTTTTTCTAGTCCCCCCCTCTCCATCAATCCAAGTTGTTGTTTTTCCCGAGGATTATTTAGTCCCCCACTGGAATCTGTTGCAATCGAAGCCCCCCTCCCAGGAAGAACTTTTTTGATTTTTGTTACTCTTGGTTCCCTTTTTGTTTCTTTGCCGGTAGCTATTTCTATCCCTTCGTCCTTTACTGACTCCTCCGTCTTTTCCACAGTTTTGTGATGAATTTTCGTTCCCTTTTCTTCGAAAATACAGTAGTATCAGCTTTTTTGACAAATCCTATTCGCCCCCTCCGTACTACTCGGGACGAAGGTTCGCAGATGTGACCAATGATCTAAGGTGGGGTCCCTCTCCGATTTTATGGGCTCCTCCTATAACAAGAGTCTCAATATTGCGGGGGTTTCTTTGTGTTTCCCACCCATCCCAACCCCTTCTTGCCTGACCTCTTTTTTCATTAGTCTTAGCCCTCTGGTGTTCTCTCTTTTCATCCTCGATCCTTTTTCTACTTTCTTGTTGCCTCCTCACCCAAATGTCCTTCTCCTGATATTATGCTCCTTCGTTTGTACAGGAGTCGTACGGTCTTCCTTTTCACTCTCCTAGGCCATTTAGTCGTACTTGCCCTGTATGGATTTTTTTTTTTTGATTTCTCTTTACCTCCCCCAGCCATGAATATCTCCGCACTTCGCCCAGCCGAACATTTCGGTATCCCCCACACCCTTCGTCGCTTTCTTCATCAATTCACGGGCCCCTGCTTCAACCGATATTATCCCTCCTCTTTATGGACTGAGGAAGTCCCCTCGATATTGGTTTCAGTGTAGATTGGCAACAGCAATCGTTTTTTTTTTATATCTTCGGTTATTGTTATTTTACCTTGGTGCCCTCTCCTCCTATGCTCGATCCTCTGAGATAATCAGCCTCTTTTCTTCTATGTGTCTCGCCCACGTGAAAGGGACGCTTCTTCGTCTCTTTTTCCTTAGAGACTTGCTACTTCGGCCTGCTCAACAATCCTTTTTTTTGAGGCGTCCCCCCTTTTCTGTTGTAGCGTTAAGGGAGTCACTCGCCTATCTTTTCTTTTTACTTTTGGATACTTCCCTCCTGTCCTAAAGAAGTTGGTGCAACGTTTTTCTGATCATCTTACTCTCCGTCAACAGGTTAATTCCCGCATATGCCTTGTCATTTCCCTTACTGTGGAATGGCTATGCCTACTAGGGTAGAAGGTTGGACCTATGGCAGCTCGCTTTTTTCGTTCCTAGTAACTGGAGTTGCTTTCGTCTAGTTCCTGTCACAATGGGGCATGTGTGCTTTCCTGAGAAGTGCCGCAGGTTCATTTTTTAAGACTTCCGCGGACATCCTTTTTTGATGGATACCATCGAAGTCCGGCTCCCAACTTCCTCCCATTTATTACTCCCCCCTCCACCTATGTCCCTAAATAGCGTATCAATTTACTTGTCCATGGGGCGGTCCTGAATAAGAGATTTTCTCACCCCTGATCCTTCCTTTTTCCCTTCTAGAGGGTACGTCTTTATCCCCTGGAAGGGTGATTGATTAGGAGATTTATCCCCAAACTTATTCCAGTGAGATGGTGAATCCGGAATGCTGCT
>Ga0179593_1391166_pt1 | contig 15974 bp, 14 predicted proteins | sample CZODoug2_1_08_16_FD_185931 | JGI IMG/M metagenome (GOLD analysis project Ga0179593, IMG submission 185931) | Vadose zone soil fungal communities from Angelo Coast Range Reserve, California, USA - CZODoug2_1_08_16fungal (PacBio error correction) | ecosystem: Environmental > Terrestrial > Soil >... | reverse complement strand
TCCTCACTGCTTTCCTTACTTTTTGATCGTCCTCTTCGAAATGTGTTTCTTCGTCTATTTTATAAAAATGATGCCGACACCTCGCGCCCGCCTTCTGCCGCTTCAGAGCTCTTCCCTCCTCGATCAGCAGACTCCCCCTTTGCCTCCGACCCGAGTTTTGCCCCGGATTTTTCGATATCGTCCCCCCATGAGGCGACCCTTTGTCGTATTCCCTGGCCCTATCGCTCTGCTAGGATTTTTTCGATTTCCCAGTTTCCTCTGCCCCCCACACTGCACCCCCCCTCAAGTTTTCATCGTCGGCCTGGTTCTCACAGAATCCTCTCTTCGGCCGCTGCTTCCCGTTTGCGTTTCCCTCGTTCCTTCTTTAGCTCCCTGCATTCGCCAAGGAATCCCAGATGTGAACTCCTTTTAAAACCTAACTGCATTTTTTTTTCTTCCCTTCTATCCCCTGCTCTGTGCAAAAGCCTCAAATCGCCGAAAGACCCCCTTCTTTCTTGTTGGCCGTTCGACTCGCTCTGACTTTTTGGTCATGCACACTTCTGAAACACTCCCCTTTCTCAGTTTCGAACGATTCCTCGCCATTTCTCTTGGTCCTTTATTGCGTTAACGTAGGTCCCTTTTTTCTCTTTCTCGCCCCTTTGAGTCACTTCTCCATTTCTCTTTTCGGCGTCCATTTCTGTTGAAGAAGCACCCTCGTACGGGAAAGACTCCCCTTCTAAATGCAAGATCCTCTCTCTCTCACTTTCTATAGGATCTTCGCCTCTCCCCCCCCCAATATTCTTTTTTCATTCTTTTCCCGTGTGTTGTTTGCTTATTGGTTTTTCTCATTGAAACCATTCAATGCCCCCTTCGCTCTTCTGAGGACCTACCTTTCGCTTCGTTTACGCCTGATTTCCCCCTTTTCCCCAGGGGCATTCTTCCGAAGCATTCTCCACCAGTCGGTCTACGTCCCTTTACCCCGGCGAGATTGCCCCTGTCCAATCCCTTTTCGCCAATACAAATTTCGACCTTCTGTTCTTTTTCCTGATGTTCTTTCGAAGAGCGATTTTGATGCTGTGGAAAAGCGCTTTATTTTTTCCAGACGTCCTTTCGATCCTTTCGCCAAGTCCCAAAAGCCGTTTCTTTCCGTTTCTTTGCGAGAGTCCGTTCGAGGGGATTGTTTTCCAATTGCTTTTTACCAATCACTGTTTAGCGAAACACTGTATTCTCATCTGACTGCATCAGGAAGGCTTACACCAGATTTCCTTCTCCCCCCTCCTTCGATATCAAAGACGAGATTTTCGTCTATGAGAGCCCCCTGCGCCCGATTTTTTTTTGGGCGTTGTGTCTCCTAGGCCCCACATTTGGGCCACCTTTGTAACCAGAAGACTGCTTTATGCTCAGCGGAGTTAGCCTATTCGTTCCGATCTAGAGTGCCCCTTCTTGTGGCCCCCCGGTGGGTAGGCCCTTTTTGCTTTTGCGGACGGTTTCTCAAGCTATCTGGACCCCTCCTCTTCTTTTCAAAGGAGCTGGCTGCCCTGCATTATGTTTCCTTATCTAGGCCCGTTTAGCGACGATACTGATTTTTTTGCCCCATCCCAACTCTCCTTTAAAGCTCGGCCCGTTGACTCATTTCTCCGACTGTATAAATATCAACCCCGTGAGCATGGCTAGTACCTCTCCCGATTCCCAAAATCTACATTACCTCGATGTTCACGTTCATTCCTTCTCATTCACTGAAGCATGAATCGCCCTGTGACTTTTTTCCTCTAGATTAATTTTTCGGCGCGTTCGGCCCTTACGGGTCTGACCGCAGTCCAGACCTAATGGAGGAGATTTTTCTTTTGTTTCTCGAAACCCACTATGGCTACCGCGCCTGGTTTTTCCCCTCCCCCTTTTTCGATGATCAGCCTCAAGCGCGTCGAAAACCTTTTCTACGGGGGTCCCACACTTCTCCCGCGCATTCCTCATATCATGCTTCCAGTTCCACAAGCTTCTTACGACTCTTCGCTTGCCGTCCAAGAATACGAAGCTCTTTGACGCCGACTCCACCCAATCTTTCTTTTCCAAGGAGCTAGGTAGCCGCAAGACAAAGCACGCCGCCCGTCTCTCCGTTGTCTTAGAGCATCTTGAACCGTTTGGCTTTATAAACTGGCACCGAGACCTAAGGACCTATAACTCCAGACAATTGACCCTGTCTTTCCGATTTTTCTTCTGTCCGATTTCGTGCCAAGGCCTTTTTGATTTTCTTTTTTTTTATAGTTTTCCCCCCTTTTCCGCCGATTTGAAACAATTGAGCTGAGGATGGCCCCCGCGCGGGGTCGCCCCCCCCTTGACTCCTAACATGATGGGAATTCCCCCCCCCTTGATAACTTGGTGAACCCTGTTTTTTCCCATCCGTCTGGACCGGTGTATCTCCCAGATACCAGTGAGTGACTAAGCCCGCATCCCTACGTTCTTCGCCTTTGAACTCCGACCGTTTTTCGCCTGTTCTTTTTTTGTCCCACGCGACATTCCTGCGACATTTTCGCTCCCTCGTCATGGAAGGCCGAACATGGTGCGACCCCGCTGCTGGGTGCACTTTCCTGTCTTCATATTCTTCTTTGATTTCTTCTATTTTCTTCCATTTTAAGACTTCCATTTCCTCCGAGTTTGCTTGACGTCAGCGATTGGGAAGCGTTTTTTTTTTCCTCCTCCTTGTCACTGTCGGCAGCAGTTTTGACCGTTGCTCAGATCCGATCATCGCCGAGTGCCCTTTATGATTTTGCCCCTTCTCCCCCGTACCTAAAATATCATGACCTATGGAGTATGCGCCAGGCGTGAGCGTCTTGGCGTGCTCACAAAGCCCAGATCTTATATTAACAAGAGAGAGAATGACCCGGCATCCCCTGCTCTTACCGCTCGAGCTTTCACTTTTGAACGTCTTCCGGTTTATCTGCTCGACCTTCAGGAAACTGTCCCACGCCCGTCAAGCAGGTTTCATGGTAGCAGTTCCCTCCCACATTCTCTGACGAGTCTCACCCTGATCCCGTTTTCTCAACCATGTTGAGCAACTTAATCTCCTCCGTCAATCCCCATATTGCGACTTGCCCCGTCTCCTTTTCTTTTTATGGCGCTGGCATTGCATCTCGATAAGTTTCGTAACGATGCACGCCAATGTCATTTGACTTGTTCTGACTATTGTCTAAAGAAACCAGCTTTTTCCCCCTGCCCCCCTCTTTCGCTGACCCTTCAACTCCCCCTTAACTTCCTTTCCCCGATTGCTTTGCCTTGAAGGCGGTCCCGACCAAGCAGTGCGTCGGGTGCATATTTCATTTCCGCCTTTTTTTCTCTCCGATCCGTGCCAGTTCCCGTTTTCCCCCAACCCTTTCTCCTGTTGCTCTGGCTCCCACCACCCCTTTAAAGCAAGCGAGGGTTTGGTAGTTGATTTGATTCGATGAAGGAATAGGCTCGGTCCGGCTGGCCTTACCACGCGCTCTCTTGGTCTGTCTTCATCTATTTAGTTGTCCCCTAACAGCAGAACGCATTGAACTCTGTTCTCAACCCCGCTTGAAACGTTATAGCTGCATCGACGTCTCTTCTCTTTCCTCCCTTTTTTTTGCTGAGCTACTCCTGTCCTGAGCCTTCTTGATCTTTGGTCCTTCTTGTTCTTCCTCCGTAACTTTTCTGTCTGAGAAAATCCATCATCGACCGCTCTCCCTAGCCGAGACGTCCTTCCTGTACACTCGACGACAATTATCCTTTCATATCCTTCCACTTCCACTTCAAAGGACGCTGGTCTTTAGTGTTGAGCCTCCCCTTACCCAATCCTTAGAGTTTTTCAGAGCTTCTAAAAGGGTGAACTAATGTTATCTCTCTCCAAGTCCTCTACTCTTTTCTTAACCACTGCGCTTGTGACTATCCTTCCTTCCCCGGCCCGTCTCGGTCCCTTTCCAGAGCCTGTCTCGAAATTGAAGGCCTTATTTCCCGTGAAAATATGTTCCTTTCCAGTGTTTTATGGACCGTCCGGGAAAGCCCTTTCCATTTCCAGTATGTCGGATTCAAGTTGAACAAGGTGACGGATCGACCTCTTGTCGTGCGGCCCAACCCGACGATCTGGGTTGAGCCAGGATGGTGGGCTTTTTCCGGAGTCTTGTATGTTACCGACGTCCCATTGTTTGCGTACCAGTGGAACCTTTCGGGAATGTTTTTTGGACCTTTTTTCACTTTCAGACCTTGCTCGTGTTCCGGTCGGCGTTTGGAGTGCGACGTTACAGTCTCCCCCGCTTCCGCAAACCCTAGCGTGATTTCATACCCCTCTCCTCTTACTTCTTCCCCCATTTGGAAGATATCCTCGACCTCGTCAAGAAGCTCGACATCGCCCTCAGTCATTTCCCCCAGGGGGCTATTTTCGAGCGATCAGTCCCCCCCCTCTGACATTCTCTCATATGATTTTTTTGACCAAATGCACCTTCTCCTTTGTGCGCTCCCTGTGCCTTTTAAAGTGACCCTCCGAGTTCACTGGTTCCATTCTCTAAAATCAAACGCCTTTTCCCCATCCCATCGCTCACTCTAATCTTCTCTCTATCCCCGTTCTTAGAAAATAGGGTCGGATCCTTCCGCTGACGAAATCACGAGCCCCCCCCCCCGATGAAGACCATGCCATTCCCCAATAAGCGCCCCATTGATTCTTCCTTTGACCCTCTTGCTTCGGCTGTCATTTTCTAAGCGATCGCTTGTGGCCCCCCCACTTCAGATCTGCGCGCGCTTCCGTTAGTAGTTAGCCGGCCCGAAGACCCCGTTGGTCGTGCGGTCTACTCCCGGTAATTCGGTTTCATATCTGCACGAAGATGTCTGCGCGAGCCCTCTTCCAGTTTGAAAACCCCGTTTGCAAGCCAGCTTCCGCACATTGGCTCCACCAGAGAGTTTTGCGACATGCCTCTATCGAGCAAGACGCCCAAGGCTGGCCCACTAGCCTCGCGGGCTTTCCCCAGTAGAAAGTCCATCCCTTCCCTTTTTTAGAAAAGATTCCCTCCTCCCTTAAATCCTGCGACAATTTTTCACGTCGTGTTTAGTCGCCTCTTTTTTTTTTGCAGTCACTCTCTCATGATTTGACCGGTTCTGAAATCCCCGAAGAGTCGACCCTTTTTTACAGCCCCATCCTAGAAGCTTGCTGGTAGGGGCGCTTCTAGCCGACCTGCTTCGTTGTTTGGCTTTGCGGAGGTTAATCGTATTTTAATCCGTGGTCAGGCAAGCTGAAATCGCGTCTTCAGGTCAAGCTTGTCGAGGCCGATCTCTAAATTTGTAGTAGTTGCGGAGTACCCCCCACCCCCCCCCCCCCCCCCAAACCACCCCACACCCCCCCCCCACCCCCCCCCCCCCCCTCCCCCCCCCCCCCCCCCCCCCCCCCCCCCCACCCCCCCACACCCCCCACCCCACACAACCCCCCCCCCCCCCCCCCCCCCCCCCCAAACCCCCCCCCCCCCCCCCCCCCCCCTGATTCAACCCTTTTTTTCGAACCCGTTTCTGCGGATCATGAGGGAAAGAGACTATTTGCTCCGCAGTTTTTTCCTTCCCACCCCCCCCCCCCCGCATCAAACTTCTTCCTTAGGTGACTGCTTATTCAACCCAGGGACAGTAATGACCCGTACGCCGCCCCCTTTCGCGCTTCTTCGCACATGATCCTGTTCATATTGACCAGTGTGTTCGCTTCCCTCCCCTGTTCTCCGACTCTAATTTGAAGGTCCTCTTTCCCTACCATGAGATTTAGAGGTTATTTCCCCTCCCCCGTTCTTTAATGTACAAGTGAATTATCGTGCCTCTACTGTTATCCCCCATCAGAGAGAAGAGATCGTCTGTCCTTTGTCCTCTTTTTTTCGTAGCTTATATCAACATTGCCGGCGACCCACTCGAGAGGGAAACTATCAGGTCCACACAGAGACGCTTGCGCTGCTTCAATCGACAAACTCATTAAAAGAGTGTCCCTGTGACGGGAGTTACCCATTTTTCTTTACCCCCCCCCTTCTGCCAGACAATTCGTGCGTGTTAGCTCGTCTGGCTATTTTTCCTACATGTCCAATTGGTGAACCTTGAGTCAAAACAAGCCACACCCTTCCCCGTTGTCTTTTTTTGTATCTCATTTCTCGCAGATTTTTTCTCTGTTCGTGACATTCTTATCTGCGATTTGCTCTTTTTTTTGTGCCTAGATATTTATTTGGGTTGTTTCCTTACGTGAGTGTTGATCGCCCCTATTCTTCCTGATTCCCTCCCGTGCTGGTCTTCCCAAGTAGACAAAAAGCATTTTTTTGTCCGGTCCAGTGCCTCGACCTTCCTTTCACGGACTCATCGACCTTTCACGACCGGCCTTTTTGTTTTTTTCCGACCGCCTCGGAAATTGGTTGAGTCGAGCATTTCCCGCCTTCCCTGCCGAGCTCGGCCCTTCTTCGAAAGACCATCGCCCCCCTCCCCATCTTCCGCACTCTTTGGATTTGGCGCCTGTCTGTCCTTTGGAGACCTCTCGGTCTGATGGGCATGCGATTTTACTGCCCGTTAGTTCTAGCCCTCCCCAGGTAGTCTGTCTAAGTCGACCGTTTTTACTAACTCAACTCTCCGACGGACTTTCCCGTTGATGCGCTGTAGGTTATCGCGACTCCACCCCCATCTTCTTTTTAATAATAATAAGTTTTTTGAGAAGCTGGCAGGGTGCGTTTGAAACCTCATCATCAGGCACTTTTTGAGGCGGAGAGATGGGTAGATTTTGCCTCGTGAAGGCGAACTCTTGGATTGCGATAATTTTTCTCTTTTTTTTCCCACTTCATTTTCTCACTTTCTTGCTGTCCGTCTTCTTCCCCCGTGCCGACCTTAAACAAATGTTACCAAGAGAAGCTTGTCGATTTTATGTCCCCCGGCCCTGAGTAGGCGCCGCGGCGTGGATAGTCCCCCATTTTTCGTCCCGCTGTGTGCATGACCCCGCGCGCTTAATTTGTTCGCCCCCCCCCCTAACGCGTTTTTCCGTGACAGATTCAGCGTGGACCAGAGCCGGTCGAGGGGTCTTCCCTCAAAAATGATTTAGTTTAAATATCGGACAACCCTCGTGGCGTGCTTTTCATGATCTCGCGTCTCCTCGCGGTCGCAGCCGGCCTTTTTTCTATCGCGATCTGTCAGACGCCTTCCTTTTCCCGAAAGAAAGAGATCTTCTTCCTGATGCGCAAGCGATTGACCCTCGGGTTTTTCTTTTTTTCCTCCTCCCATGGCCTTTTCGCCAAAATACGATCTCGACGCCTTTCTCGCCTCCCGCAGTCGTTAGAATGGGCCTCAAGCCGTGCACTTTCCTTTGCACGGTGCCCACCTTTTTTTTTTCCTCCATGGCTCTTTCGTTGGGATCCACAGTTCCTCTGATCCTGTCCCGTTCTCCTGGCAAAGAGAGGTTGGGTCGTTCGAACTGATTTTGACTCCCCGAGATCGACGCCTCGGAAACAGTTTTTTTCGCATCGATATAGTAGTACGTCTGATTTTCTCTCCCAGTCAGTCTTTTTCCGAGCGAGACACTTTTCTCCCATTTCCCTCAAGGTCCAATCAGCGCCACCCCCCCTTAGAAGCGATAGACCGCCCGCTCGATTCTTAAACCTTTCTTCCATTCTAGAGGTTGTAAGTTTAATAGACCAACTAAATCCCCAGACGTTGGACGCATTGATTTATTTGTACTTTTTACCCTACAACGTTTCGCCTTTGATTTCCGGAATCATTGATTGAAAGAAGTCAGACCCCGAATTTCATTTTTCTCTGGTCCACTTGATGAATCATTCCTCTAGTGTGTCTCCCCTTTTTCCCCTCTTCTTTTTCCTCAGCTCTTGTCAAGTTTTGACCAAGGGGATGGGGGTCCCGGCCGTCACCGACATTTCCGATCGGCAATGACCCCCACCCTTCTTTTGCCCTTGAATTTAAGAGATCTCTTGCCGAAGAAAATGAATTCTTCTGACCTCGAATCACCCTCCTGACGACTGCACTCCCCCAAACAGAGTAAGTTGACGGAGCGCATTCCGGTCGTACAAATAACCTCCCATCCTCAGAAGATTTATTTGGGAGAGAATACGACCCTTATGGGGATTTTTCTACAAGGTAAAGTTTGCTTCGGACTTTTTTGACGCCCCGAAACGACACACCTGACCTCTTTCAAATTGATAGTCATATTCGACAAGTCTTTTAAATTCGTTCGCTTCTTTAACTTCAAGTTAAGCTCTTGATCAGCTCCTTTCCTCCGATTTTTATGCACTGCCCCCTCGACAGGTCCTATTTCGTGAGTTTCAGACCCTTTTTCGACCCAGTTTTTTTTTTTTTAATTAGTCATCGTCCTTGTTTTGCCTGAACCTCATGCTGGTTCTTTTTAACGCGCACGACACCATGTTTTTTTGTCTGAGAATGCCAGTACCAAAGGGTCTTTTGCGTTTTGACACACGCTGGCAGTTCTAGATGCTACCCCTCCACCACCCCGGCACCCTCCCTGGGCCCCCACGCCCCCCCCCCCCACCACCCACATGTCCCAACGTTCTAAGAGCACCGACTCATCGAGACCACCCCCCACAGACACCACGCACCACAAGCCACGACACCTTTGTGTGGTTGCTTTTGGTATTCTGTATGGTTTGTTTTATTGACCGCCACTTTCTATCGTTCCCCCCCCCCCCCCCCCCCCCACCAACACCACCCCCCCCCCCCCCCCCCCCCCCCCCCCTCCCCCCCCCCCTCCCCCCGCGGAGGGTCCTCCCCCCCCCCTTATCCCCCCACAATTCTTTCCCCCCAGGAGAAAGTGCGAGCTTGATCCAGTGTTTTTTATTTCTCTTATGTTCTCCCAACTCTTGTGGAGAATGGCCTTTCCCTCTGGAGTAGGGGCCTATTCTGTCTTCATAATCCTCTTAACCTATTTTTCCCTGGACATTTGCCGATAGATGGCCCCCCGTGCCGCCTCTTTTTCACCGGTCCTCTTTTGTCTAAGAAGCCTTGTTAACGAAGCTAGCACTGCTTTCCCTCATGGCGTTCACGGCTATCTGACTTTTTTCTCGTTTAAATAGCCCTTCACTCTGATCGCCGTATTTTCTTCTTCGAATAACAACCTTTTTGAGCTTTACATTGCATTTCTGCAGACCTACTGGCGCGGCTTGCCCGGCCCCCTGTTCCCGGTTGCGTATTCTCTTGTCAACCCCTTTTGCACGTTGTCCCCCATAACAGTCTGATGACCACGAAGGTCGCCTCCCCCGCCGGGCTTTTTTTTGCGTAATCCTGGTAGATTGGGCTCGACGTTTCTAACCCTATCCGTACACTACTGCTCCTTTAATGGCCCCTCCTGTTCCTTCCCCTTTTTTTTTTTCCCCTATCAGTTTTTCCTCACGAGTCCGGTTTTGCAACAAATTCGTCCTTTAACCTTTCCCACGAACCAGCCCCCTATCACCCCGCCCCGGCCCCCGCCGGATTCGGTGGCTTGACTCCACGCATTTTGTAAATTTCCCTCTGATCTCCCTCTGTTTCCCTTGCTGTGAGTTGCGGTTCAGCCCTCAACCATCTTTTTCCCTTGAACCTTCTTCCGTAACTTTCGGCCCGACCAGGCAGTCTTTTTACACGAATCGTTAGCTCCCTTTCTTCCCCCCGGTCGAGCTGCGGCGTAGTACAAGCGTTGCGGTGTTTCCTAATTCTGTCCTCCTAGATGCATTGAGACGGGCAAAATCCCCTGTTTTCCCTTCTAGACCAACGCGCGTTTGTGATGATCATCTCACACAATACATCCCCCCCAGCCTTCCCCTGTTTGAGTGTTTTAGAGTCCTTCTATGAAGGCGCTTTCTTCGGCTTTAGGTATCTTAGGCCCTTAAAAAATGCGCTTGATGCTGCTTTGGTGGCCGTGATGATTGTCGCTTGCTTACCAATTCCTAAGAATATTTGAACTTGGGTCGTACTTCCCCTTCCACTATCTCCAAAGATAGTAATCTCTCTAGGTTAATCCTCCTTTTGTGTTTGCAACTGTGACGGCTCTCGCTGATCTCGTTTCTTCAGTGTTGATGCACTACCCCCTCTGCAGGCTGCTGTCCCTTTTTGACTTTTCGCTGCCCCCTTCCTGACACCGCTCCCTCAATAAGGCAGTTTGGTAAGGACCAGATTAAAGTCCCCAACTAGCCTTCATTTCGATTCAATAGAATCCCAAACCGGAAGGCTTTTTATTGTTTAGCCTTCCCTCCGCTCCCCGCCCCGCTCTCTTCTCTTGCCCAAACACTTTATCCCTTCAGGTCTTTCATGCCTCTACTTTATTATAGCCGGTTATTCCGACTGCCCGCTTTGTTCCTCCCTCCCTCCTTTAATTACCCGGCGTCCAGGTCTTAGTAATAATTTTCGGTCGTCGACCCGTACCTTCCTGCCTCACGATGTTGCGTGGGCAATGTTCAACTCCCCGATCCCTTTTGTTCCCAAGACTCCCCCGCGCCTTCCCTTTTCGGAGTCTTTTTTCCCTTTGAACGAGTCCCATTCTGGAGGCCTCGAACCTCCTCTTTTTTTAGGGCCAGTTGTATCTTTTTCTTCACGCTGATGTTTCCTCAGCCCCTGGTGGCGACCGGTTTCCTCTTTGTCCCGAACTGATCGTCTAGGATTGTTTCTTCTAAATTCGAATGGCCCCGGTTTGCCGCTGTGTTACGGTCTTTTACTGTGGAGAAGTTGATAAGTGACTGACCCTGCTTCGGGAAAGCCACGCGCTCTTCCCAGCAATGGCTTAATGTGATGCTTCCCTCCGGCCCCACTCCCCTTTGGTCCTCGATAAGCCCCTACATCTTCCGAAGTGCAAAGATGTCTCTTTTCTCACTACCCCGTATTTTCCGATCTATCCGCCCATATCAATAATTGTCTTCTCCTTAGTGAGAGGAGTTAGATGAAACCTCCAACTCCCTCTTCTCCTTTCTGTCAATGGCATCCTGTCACCCCCCTCCGAGTTAGAAAGGTCACCCCTTCTGCGAACCCCAGGAGACTCCCCCCCGGGACTATCCCATTCTCGCGATCACCTGGCTTATCTTGTCCAATAGTGAATTTTTCTTTAAGAGAGACCCAGAAATCCCCCTCCCCCCTCCTCTCGGACGGTCCCTGAATACAAAATCAATTGTCGGATAATCCCCCAAGTCTTGAGCGCTGAATTTTGACCGAAGTTCGCTGTTACAAACAGGTTCCTGCCAGGGAGACTTTTCTCTTTCCTTTAGCACTTCCTATCCCTGACTGATCTTTCGTCATGCAGCGTTTTTTATTGCCTATCCGTTTCTTATGACGCGATTGGGCGCGACTGGTTTGTTACCTTGCACCCAGTGAAAACACGAGTCCCTCCCTTTGCTCCCCTGACAATGACCCACACCGGCGGTTATTTTTTTCTTCTCTCAATCTCGCGGCCCAGCCTAACTTTCCGTACCCTAGAGTTGGCTCCCAACGTCGACCTTCCAGCCCTAGCACTCCTTTCTCCAACTCCATTTCGACCTACAGACTGACATCCGAGTAACTCCCCAGGGTCGGATTGTCGTACTTTGTATAAGCCCTTCCTCTTCCTTACAGAATACCGGAGGCCATCCCTTTTTGAAGTCCGGTAGAAATTCACTATCACCCTACATCTATAAGTACGGAGTGATGGTTTTTTTCTTCGTTTGAATAGAGACGTCGTTAGTCTTTGCGTCCCTGAAATTCTGTGACGGCGTACGCTCTGTATTGTAAGATCACTCTCTTTTCTTTTCATGGCAAGCTTGTTTTCCTTCGTTCCTGACTTTTTTATGCGCGGTCGACTTTTTGCTTCCCCAGAGTCCCCCCCCTGTTCCTTTCTCTTGATGGGTATCATTTGACTTGTACCACGTTCTTGATAAAGCATCTTTTCACTATGAAAAAAACCCTCCGTAACTCTCCTCCTCTGTCTGGAGATGAATTCCTGAGTCCCGTAAGGCCTTTTCTTCAAGCCTATTTTGTGATCTCTGTTCTCTCACAATCAGGTTTCCCTAGCGTCCTTTTCCATATTTATAGGCTTTCGATTTGACCTTTCCCCCCCACTCGATAAGATTTCAAGCATCGAGATATTTCCGAGCCCTCAGGAGAAGTTGTCGCTGTCGTAACTCGCAGTGGAAATGATCACCTTCTTTCTCTTGTCCCCTTTTTTCTTAGATCCATCAGCGCTTACCCCGTTTATTCAACGTGTTGTCCCTTTCGATCGTTTATCAAAGATTGACTCCCATCGGCTTGCCCCCTCCCCCCTTCGGTCCTTCCCCAATGAGTCGCTTCTTCATTTCCCGCACCCTCCCCCCCCCCTTGCAACTACTTTGCAACCTGTTCCCGGAAGTGCACGCCGCTTCTTCTCCCAATAGGAACTCCTGTTTTTTTTGCGGCGATAGATCTGCCGGACTTTTATTTCTACCACTTGCATAGGAACCCCCCCACCAATAATTTTTTCATAGTCCGTTTGCTCCTATATCAAGCATATTGACATGTTCCTGAGCATTATCGCGGCATCTCAGGACAGTTTTGATGTACGAGCCCGATGATGCTCTCTCATCCTAAGATATGTTGGGGGTAAATTTCCCCCCAAAGAAAATTGCCTCTCCCCCTTCTACTCTCTGTTCCCAGAAATCGCATGTCCCGACGTTTCTTTGTTTTTGCAGCACCGTACTCGCTTGCCATAGAAGCTGATGCCCAGAGCCGGTTCCTTTGAAACTTAGCTTTCTCCTGTGCCCCTTCATCGTCCCATCATATATTGGTCATGGTATTTGATCTGTCTCGTTGGTGGGAGATATAGAAAGGTCCATTTCCTGTTGCCTGCGTACATTACCTTTTTTCACTTAGAAATTTTCGATCTGTAGCACCCGTGCTTTCAATCTGCAGGTCATTTCGAGTTACCTTTATAAAGTGCAGCTCCGTACTGGAGTTATTCAGTGGACAGATCTGCCCGCACCCCTACATTTTATTTTAATCCTTCCTGTTTTTTTTAGTATTTTTGTTGTTTCTGTGTCGTGCCTCAAATTCCTTCCCCCCGTAGCGAGCCTTAGTCGCATGCTTCTAAACTTAGTTAACTCTCGTAATGGCGAACCTTGGGCTAAGAAGACTACTTGCGTTCCGTCGTCCCACGTCCTCGTAGACTGGAGACTCCTGGCTCTTTTTCCATCGCCCCCCCCCTTCCTACCTTGACCCCCCAATCCCCCCGACCCCATCGAATGATTTGAGCTGGACTTTCGATGCGGTCTATAGTCTCTCTGAGGAGTAATTTGGTGCAAGGATCTGTGTTCATTTACCACAGCCGCCTCTTTACCCACTCTCTCCTTTTCGAGTTCCAAAACCTAAAAAGACTGGATTGTCCCCATTTTCGATTTTTTTTCTGTTTTTGTTCATGCGCTTCTCCCAGAGCGGGTAGCTGGGACGTTCGAAACTTCCTTTAGGTACCTTTTAAACCCCCTCTGTGATACGTTTTCCATATCTCGATCTCAAGGAGGAGCTCCCCCCATATGTACCATATATTCCCTCCGATTTTGAACGTCTTTTTTCCCTAAGATATTGTCTCATTGCTCGCCAACAGCTTCCGGATGACACCGTAGGTGCGCTTTGTTTCCGCTGCAATTTTCACCCCTTTCGTGAAAAATAATATTAGAGCCTCGGATAAAGCCTGCGTTTCAGCCTATTATTTCCCTATCTCGCCCTTTCACTTTATGTCCCCGTGGTCTTCTCTTTTCTTCAGAGGCGAAGAGGAGATTATCCGCATTGCTTTGCAGGAGATCTTCGCCATTATTTGGATCGATCTTTTTGAGACCTAATTTCGCACCCTCTTGCCAGATCTCTTTCTTTCCATGTCTCGTACGAGACGCCCGTTGATCACATTCCCTAATCGGTTAAGAAATACCCCGTCCCGCCAACATTTCGCCTGAATGGGCTGACCTGGTCTTGAAGACCAGGCTTCATTTCACATTAGGGTACCTTGGGATTTAATTCCACTACACCCCATGAAAGGCCAGGACGCTCCGGTCCCTGTTCGACCCCCTTTTGATCCTAAACTTTTGTGACCGGCTCCTGACCTCTCACCGCATTATCAGTGCGTCTTTCCACTCAGTCGGAGACCTGCATTTTCTGTAGTCAGTCTGACGAGTTCGAGGCCCACCCGCTGCTGATCATCTTAGATTTTGAGAAACCCGGTAAGATGATACCGCCCCGTTATGTGTCAATTTAACCTTGTGTTTCTTACGAAAAGTCCCCCCCCCTTGCATTCCTATTCGTCTCGTCACCACTTCAAATGGTCAGCCTCCCCCCGATTTCCCCCTCTTTCCCCACTTCCTGATGATTTTACCTCGACTGATTGCCATCACACTCCCACCAACTCAAAGCTATTTCCCCTTCTGCGATGAGGGTAAAGTACCCCAGCCCTCATCCAGCTCTCCTGCTTTTTAGTTGCCATGTAGACCTTCTTTTATTTCTACCTTTACAGTTGCTCGTTTGTGCATGACATTGCCCTTGTGGAAGGCGCTCCCCTACGACCTCTGTTGAGGTTTGTTGTTTCCCCGTCTTCTTAGCGATCAATTCTTTTTGGAAACCAGGTTCTGGCCCCCCCACGGGGCCTTCCCCCTCTTTTTTTTCCTCCCTCGGCGCCGATGTGCCAAGCCCCCCTTCCCCCGCTCTCTGAGTCCTCCCTCAAACCGCGCTGCAATGTGCTTACTTCCCCTTAGGAAAGTTTGATTTTAACTGTTTTTTTTTCCCCTTTTTCTTTCTCCTTCCGGCTGCGCTCGCTGCTCTTAAAACGAAATCCATGTCTAGTTCTACCAAATTCCCTCCAGCTTTTTCTCCGGAACTATTGCCGACTCAGTTCGCACCTCCTAGTAGGTTCGATCACTCGTTACAACCCCACCCCCCCCCCCCCCCCCCCCCCCCCCCCCACCAGTTTTCGAAATCCGAGTCCAGGCTTCTTCGCCAGTTTTTAGAAAGTTCTGGTTTTTTCTTTTCGGACACTTTTGAGTTATGGTTGGTGATGTTGTCTCGTGTCTCGTATCCCCCTATTTTCCAGAGACACTGTGCTTTCGCGAGATGGATCTTTCCTCCGATTCCTAGTTTGTTTCGACCGCCTTTCCCCAGGGCGAACGCTTCCGCGTGACCCCTCCTTCCACGCATTGTCCGCCGGCTAATCTGCTCTGAGTTTTTCATACTAGAAGTTCCATACTTTCTCCCGAATTCGGCTGGCCGTCCGTCTCGAAAATCCCCTGCCCTGCTATTTCCCTTGTTCCCCTTTTAGGCCATCTCCGCGAGTGGAAGGCGCACCCCTCCCGATTTTCCCCAGTTTGACAGGTTATCTCCGCAACCTATTGTTCCCCTGAGCTGATTTCCGAAGTTTTTTTCTCTCTCGCTAGCAGCAGGGGGTACCCTCTCGACCCGTCTACCCCGTTCCCCTCCCACGCTCCATTTATATGGACTCATTTTCTCCCCCCCCCTACCTTATACTTTTCCGACAACGTCTTCCGTGGCCATTTTTCGTCGGTAAAACAAGAATCCCTTACAAGATCCCCCCACATAAGCGCCTTTGCCGTCTCTGGTGTGCTGCTTGGCGCCCGCATCTGGCTACCTTTTTCACGATTGAAAGCCGCCGCCTTTTGATTAGGAGCGGGCTGCTTCTTTCGAAGAAACACTTAAAGGAACACGATTTTCACCAAAAGCTGTTCCCGCAGCCCTGCCCATTATCGAAGACCCCCCCTGATACCGCATATGACCGGGCCGAGTCTTGAAGTCGGAGGGAATCCCGGCTTTTTCTCCTGTTAAGTTTAAGAGACCAAGTGAGCATTTTCCCCTAGAGCAACCTCTCTTTTTTCTGGCCTATCCCCCCCCCTACCGCCAGCTCCGCAGTTTGAGTGAGATTAATTCTCGAAGGCGTATTCAGGAGGAGTTTCGTTTCCTTACCCCCTGCATTCGTCAAGATTGTTTCTCACAGCCGACCCCACCGCCCCGACAGTCACTTTTTCATAAACTCTTCGCCGCCTCCTTCACGCGAGCTG
>Ga0179593_1567190_pt1 | contig 15975 bp, 13 predicted proteins | sample CZODoug2_1_08_16_FD_185931 | JGI IMG/M metagenome (GOLD analysis project Ga0179593, IMG submission 185931) | Vadose zone soil fungal communities from Angelo Coast Range Reserve, California, USA - CZODoug2_1_08_16fungal (PacBio error correction) | ecosystem: Environmental > Terrestrial > Soil >... | reverse complement strand
CTGGCCTGTCAGACGACCTCCCCCCCGCGCGGTGTCTTCTCCTCATCATCTGCGTAGACCGTACGCAGCCCTCCGCTTGGGCAGGCGCGAATTCTTTAGCGCGTCGGCTCCTTATTCCATTGAATCAACTTCCTTTTTTTCTTCTTTCCTCACCTTTTAACCCTTATGAATTTTTCCACCACAAAATCCGCGTTTCACCCCCAGCAAACACTGATCTCTGAGTTTGAAAAACCCGGGAATTTCGCTTTGTAGGAGAGCGACTGAATACTCGAGCTCCCAAAACACCCCCCCAACCAACCCCCAACAACCCCCCCCCCCCCCCCCCCCCCAGCTTTATAAGGTAAGACCCGTTCTTCGCGTCCTGTGTTTTCACTGGTTAGGGGACGTTAGGATGGCCACTTTTACGAGAGCTGTCCTCATCCGGGCTGAGGTATCTTTAGGTGTCTCCCGTTCCTTTTCCGTTTCCCAGTTATTTCTCCTTCTTTCTGATTCCCGATTATAAGCTCAAGGCGAATCTCGATCCCCCCTTTGCTGCGGTCCAATTCAAGGATTTTCATATAGGAGTCATGTTGCTTTGCGCTCGAAGTCTACGTTTTTCTTCGTCGTCCGTCAGGGCTCTGGTTTTCTTTTCGCAGATAACTCTACACTGTTTTTTTAAGACCCTCCTAGTGCCCAGCCTCCTTTGAATACTTGCTCACCTCTTTTACCCTCCTTGAGCGCATTGGCAGATAAACACTTAATTTCTCTCCGCCGATCTCCCAACACTCCTCATTCGACGATTGTCTAGAAGAGAGGTCGTTGATGACATTTCTTCCATTTTAAAGAAGCTTTTTGCTCTGAGGCTCCTTGTCTGTGGATTGGATCCCTCCTTCCTTAAGGGGTCACGCAGCTTTTTCTAGGTTATTTAGGGTCAGAAGTAGAATTTGAGTTTAGCTTCATTAAATAATGGTTGCCTCTGTTACGCTTAGATCTTTGGCTCTTTTCTCAGGAGAGGCTCAGATTAGGTCGAGAGAGTGGGACGATGAGTAGAACGAATTACGATTCCCGTAGGACACTTGGGCACATTCTCTTCGTTGATCGCCTTTCTCAGAAGGGAGCTGCCCGAACGACGTTATTGCGGCTCTCATGTTTTTTGTGACTTCGCCTGAAGCAGGGTGGTGAATGCGCAGTCTTGGCTTTCTCTCCTTCTCCCCCGTTATTCCAATCTGCTTTTTTCCTTTTCCTTTCCACTTATTCTACGCCTCCAATTCGCAGCAGTTCCTCCAGTGAAGCGGCATTCCGACTTGACAAATGATGATAGTTGTCTTTTTTTTTCCGCGGGCCGGTCATAGACTTACGATCAAGCTAGGTCTTTTGTTTTCAGTTATAGACTAATTCCGCCTTTCGAACCATTTCTCAGTCTCCCCCTGCGTCCTCTCCGCATGTTGCATTTTATAAGCCTTTGGAATCTCATTCGCGCGCGCCTCGATGACCACTTTTCTTTTCTCCACCATCATATCTTGTTTCGTTTCTTCTCATTCGGCTACGATTTGGTCCCTTTGTAGGCCTAACTCGCGCTTTATCCCTGCATTTTTTTTCAGGTGTTTCCAACTTCTTTCCTTTCCGCTGTAGCGAAGTTTTTATTTATTTTCCGGTCCTATTTTTCACTCCCTATATCTGATCTTTTGTAGGATTGTCGCTTTTCCTTTTCCTATGTTCTTCCGAGAAAAGCATGGAACTAAGACAAGTTTTTCTTAGAATCTCATCTGAACAAGTCCTTTAGAGTGGATCCTATACATCTTCACCGCGCCCAACCGGTGAGCGTCATTTTCCTTTGTACTTTTTTTTTGCGATTATCGGCTTCCGTTGCTTCGCCCTGTGTCCCAAGGTGCCCAGGTGGCTTTCTTCGAGTTTGACCCTTCCCTATACATTACTCTTTTTTTTCTCGACAAAAATTAGCGACCTGCATAGGCGCTTTTCGTATTTATTCCTTTCCCTGAGCCTCAGTAGTGAGTTTCTTCGGTACGATGCCGCTATTAGTCCATGTGTCGGCCCTCGGACAGCCCACTTGCTCGGAAAAGTTGCCCAGTTTTCGTTAACCCGCCCATTCAATTAGCTCTTGTATGCTTTTTTTCTTTTTTTTTCCTCCTCGTTTTTTTCCTTTCCCCCCTCCCACGTCGATTTCTCACAGGTATGGATATTTTCCCGACTTGTCCTAGTTTTTGTCTATCAATTTGTCTCTCTGTCGAATACCGTCTCAAGGTATATGAGGACTTCCGCATCGCCCCGAGACACTTAACTAGACCTCCTTGCTCTTTACAACGAACTGATCCCCTCAAAGCGCTGGGCCTTAACGATTTCAAGTCGTGAGTCCTTTTTCTTTTGCCAGAACCGGCGGTATGAATCACCCCCGTCGGTATTATTCTCTAATTCATTGCACCCGAACTTGTCACTTAGCCGGACCTTTCACTGTTGAAATCCTCTTGAATAAGAGCCTGGTAAAAGAGAAAATTTTCCCTCCCCTTCCCCCGTGCAAATATCAGAATCTCTTGTTCGTCCTCTCTACGTTGAGAAAGTTTTTTTTTTCTTGGGCATGCTTCTTTACCCCCCCTTCTTTACCACCACCTCGCCTACTCCTCCCCCCCTCCGCACCATCGTTATCCCCTAACTACTCCCTCTCTCAATCTTTGATGAAGGCCCTTTTTTTTTTCGTGCCCTAACCCTCCCTCAACTGCTCCAGGCCGACTAATCCTCTCGCTTTCTCTCTTCCAGGGACATACTGTCAGAACCGGATTCCCTGCAACGCTCTACACGATCGCTCCGCCCCCCTTTCCACCACTGTCAGAACTCTTTCCAGTCTGAACGAAACCGGTTTCCATTTCGCCCAATTTTCACCAGGCCTCACCAGATGAGCTCAAGTCTCATCCGGTCCCCTCCCCGCTCCGGCGCTCCTTTTTTTTTTTTGTAAGCTTTTTTGACCCTCCCTGAAAAGTCGCTTTCTTTTCAGAAAGTGACTATTTCCGAACGCCCCCCGAAATATTTCGATTTTGCTTCCTACAGTAGTCGATTACCCCTCGAACCCCCCCACTCCGACTCCTTTTTTCTCGCATTAAGGACGGATTCGCCGCACAACCTCTTCCTGTCTATTCTTTTATTTTTTCCTTGCACGGATTATGGCCCTTTCGATGGCACTTGCGCGTATTTACTGGCCAGAGTTGACTTCTCCCCCCCCCGTAATTTTCCATTTTTTCAGGTTCATTCATCCCCCCAGGCTGGGAATCGCCCTCCCTTTAGTCTTCCCCATTCACAACCCTTCTTTTCTTTTTTTCCTACTGCCAACAACATTCAGAAAGAAAGCTAGTCTTCCCCTCCCTTTGAGGCTTAGAACGGGAGCCGGATTTTCCATCATAGGTTTTCTTCCCAGAAGCGTATCCGCTGACCAAATTCCTAGCTACACCCCTTTTGAATACTTGACTAATCCCATGACCTTATGCGCCCTCACCCATAGGCCCTAAGTTGAGTGGCTTCCTTTTTCCCCCTCAGCCATAGGGGCCCCACTTCCCCAGAAGTTTTCCCCCCCCCCCTCACACCGACTTCAACTCCCTCGCCCAACACGACTCCCCCACACCCATCGATTGATCTCCCGCCCGGATCTTTTTTTTCCTAGATCCCCCCCCTCCCTTCCCCGTGGAGCTCAACCCTTGCAGTGCGCTTGCGAGAACTAGGCGTCCCCTCCTTTGGGCGCGAAGGTACTCCCTGATTAGCTTTCGCTCCCCTTTTCTTTCTCCCACGATTAAGCCGTTTTTCCCCCCTTCACAGATCGTCTATCGTTCCCAGGGCTACGCACTACTGACATGGCCCCCCCCCCTTCTCCCCCGTTTAGATTGGATATTAGACCCGCTCCCCTAATCTCGGATGTCAATGTCTCCCCCCCTTATACGACTTCTCTTTCCCGATCACAACAGCCAATCCCTCTACGCCCAGGACTCACAATGAATGAAGCGAATTTTTCCCTGCTATGTTTAGGGTGCAGAATTTCCCATACATCAAGCTCGCTCGGTTCCCCCAGGCAGAACTGTTAACTTGACGCCGCCGTCTTCCTGTTCAGCCGGCGGGGCCAAGACTTTCTTCCCCAAGAGCTTGAATTTGTAATCACTCACGCCCTCCCACGCACCCCTGACAATAATCCGAGCACGTCCGAGCCTCCTCCTCAAAGTTTCGTCTTCCTGTCTTGGTGATAGGCGGCATTCTTCCCCCTCCCTTCCCTCCGACCCTTTTTCTTCCCCCTTCCGCCTTCACTTTTTAAATAATATCAGCCATGGTTGCTTAGTCTGCCCCTTTTGATGTACCGAAAAGTTCATCCCCTTCCCCCCCTGTGAGAAGATGGCATCTACAGCCAGCTCTTCTCTTTTTGTCCTTTAAACCACAATTCCTCCCTCGTCCCCACGCCCGACCCAGTAGAGGCCCGCTATCTTTTTTTCTCTTACCACCGCGCAGTGTTTTGTTTGCGATCGCACCACTTCCTCCTTATGTGGTGTTGAGAGAGATCTCGATCTCCCTCCCCAAAGTGGCAACCAAGCTCGGTTTCGACTCCTCCTTTCCTCTTCTTCTCAGAGTATCTTTTTTTTTTCTTCGAAAGCGGTGGCGCGTTTTTTTCCTACTTTTAGTGATTCTCAACTATGCTTCGTTTGTATCTTTCCTTCTTCCTCACATGTTGTAAGTCCTCTTCCCCTACATAATCAATTTCCAAGGCACCGATCCCCGAAGAGAGTTTGAAAAAGAATTCGTTCTCTTCCTTTTTCTTCTCGAGAATGTAATTACCTGCGCCTCTCTCCCCCCCCGGACTTAGATCAGTTCCTCAACACGTTTTTTTCTAAAATTCTGCGCGTGGAGGATTCTTGAATTTCCTTTTCTTTCGGTCAGCTCATTCCTCTATTGACTCCCGTGCTATTTCTCTTTTTTCCTGAACGTCTTCTGGACTTCTGAAGGATTTTTTCCTTAAACGGACGTGCTTCCCAGCTTTATTCTAGAGGATTGATCAGCCCTAAAGCTGACCCGGTAATCGACCTTTCTCCCTTCCACCAGTGCGCGCCCGTTGGGAATAGAGGCGGTCCCCATTCTTACTTGGTTAGCTGTTTGTCTATAGAGTGAGAATTTTTCATCTTTTAAGTTAGGTACCCCTTCAATTTCACTCTTCCCCCCTGGTGTGTTTGTTGTTGCTTCAATGGAATATTCCCGCGCTTATAAGTCTTCTGGTCCGCCTTGCCTCGATCTCTTTTCTTTTGGAGACCCAGAACTCATTTTCCTCCTGATCTTCCCAACATACCAGCGAATGCTTCTTCACGTTTTCGAGTTAAACGTGCCGTCCCTTACTTCATTTTTTAGTGCACAACCGTTGGCTTTGCGTTGGCCTATTGTCGGCGGGTTAGCGTGAGGAGACTTGGGGTAGGTGTACATTCAAAGATTTGATTCTGCGAGTAATTCGGGTCTACACTTCCTGTTCCCTTTTTTTCGGGGGCGGCAGTCAGTTTTTCCTTAGTGTGTAGTCTTCCTCTTTCGCTGGTAGAGTATTTTTTTTTCTGAGTCTCTTGGCTATCCTGAATTACCTTCGGCCTGATACTATTTTTTTTTTTCTCTCGTTTTGACGAAGGCTGTCGCAGCTTGAATCTCCTCGCTCTTACTCGGGTCTGCCTTTTTTTATTCGATTGGAGAAGCAGTTTTGGGGAATTTCTGCTGGCGATCCCCGGCTGGCGATAGAGCTTCGAATTCTAAAAAGGGTTCCCTCTGACCGTTTTCTTCCAACTCGCCCCCGCGTTTATCCGACAACTTTCTCCTCCTTTCCCCTGCCCTCCGATCAGGCCGCGGCCCCCCGCGCAGAATAAGCTCGAGAGATATTTTTTTTTTCTGTAAGTTCCCCGCCCATGCTACGTACGGGTTGAGTTTTTTTGTTCCTTTTATTTCGCCCCCCCTCCTGTTTGTTTTTTTTCGAGAGTCCACTTAGATGTCTGCATTCATTTAGGTTGTCCGACGTTTCCTCTTTATCAGATCTTGCGAGTTTTTTTTTCCAATTTGATGCGCTTGCGCTCATCCTTTTTCCCTTTTTTTTTTTCCTTTTGTCAGTTTTCTCTGTGTTCCCTTTCTTCGAACTTCGTCGTAGAGTTCTTAAGCCTTGAAGCTTACGTGTTTAGATTGTTCCCTCCGAATCCGGTCTTCTTTCTATTGCACCCCCCGTCTTCCCCAAGTTCGTTCGACTTTGTTCCTTCTTCTGGATCCATTTGCAACTTTTTCTAGGACGAGAAACGCCCCGGGCCCTTCTCACTTTTCTTTCCCTTTTTTGATATCAAGTATTCCTTTTCCAATTTCGTCTCCTTGCCCCAAGCCGCTCCTCCTTATCCCCAGATTGTGATTGCAAGTGCTACCCCCATTTTTTTTTTTTCCTGGTAAGCTTTTTCCCTTCTCCCTGTAGTTGACTGTTTTCTTTTCTGCGAAAAGTGTCATTTAGGGTTGAGAACCGGTCTTCTCTCCCTCACGAATGATGGATTCCCTTTGCGTAGGTGTTTTTGAAGTTTTTTTCAGTTGCCGCCCTTTCAAGAGGCTTCGCCATCTCTAGTTTTCTTTAGAGTAGTGATTCCCTCCGTCTGAAGTTCTTTTCCCCCCCCTCTGCCTCCCGAACCATAGACCTTGTGCGCGGCTTCTTCTGGACAGATAACCTCCACTTTTTACTTTTTCCCGACAAGCGTGATGGCAAGTCTTTCCACTTTCCCTGATCCGACGGTCTTTTGATCCCCCTAATCCTACTCCTCGTGCTGTGAGAGTCTTAATCAAATACACCCTTGTCCCGGCTGGAGATGGATACTCTTGCTTTTAATTCCTTATAAATTTCTTTGCTCCCCCTCCTTTTCTCTTTCTACACGAACTGCGAGCACTCCTTCAGAGCCCCCTCTTCCCCTTCCGAGCTCCCTAGTCACTCCCCCCCCCGACTCGCTGCTGCACCTTCACTTTTCCACCTTCCGAAGAGCTGGGCCCCCCCGCCCAAGGGCTCGAATTGTCAGGCCTCCCCCCCCCAAAAACCTAGGTTAACGTCTTGATTTCAACCCTCGCTTTTTTCCTCTCGAATATAATCTTCCTTCCACCCCGGCCTCCCTTCTTCCAACCAACTGGCACCTCCTTCCGAAGACGTACCTTTGTCCCAGGCAGACCAATTTCCCCTCCCCCCCCCCCTTCCTCCACAATATGTCGAATGCTTCCGTCCCTCGGTATCGTCGTTTTTTTCTTCTTTTTGGCGCAATCCGGACTTCAATTGTTGATATTTTCGGGCCCCCGCCCCTTTAGAAATAAGGCTCCACTTCTCCCCTTATTCCGGACAAATCGCTTTTCTTCCTTGCTAGTAGCGGTTGTCTGAAATCGCGACTTAATCCCTCTCCAGCATTTTTAAGTGCCCCCCTTGTTATAACTTCGAAGCCGAGGTCCCCCTCCACCCCATTCATTAGCGCGACCGAAGACCCGACGCCCCTTTATTCTGAGTTTGGCCTCTCATACCATGTGGAACAAGTCCCCCTCTCTTTCTTCATCTTTCCCTGCTGGCTGACAAGAATACCCCTTTCAGCCCCGCTTCCTTTGACGAACGAACACAGCAACTTAGGATTTTTCCTCCAAGAAGTAGTCCTTAACTCTCAAACCAAAGAGCTTAGTTCTCCTTTCCCCCCATTGGCCTTAGTAGCACGTCCCCCTACTTATCTTTTCCCCCTTTCATCGAGGTGCGAGTTTCCTGTCTCGGATGAGTTGCCAGCTTTAGTAGGAATTTGCGCCTCCCCCTCCCTGCAATTTTGATTTTCTCAGTCACGTTCCACCGGACCTTTTGTTATAAGTTTGGATCCTCTCCTTGTCGTCGCCCAGCTGCCTCAACCCCCCCCCCCCCTGATTCATTAAGCGTAATGTCCCCACACCTTCCACTTCACGTGCTTCGATTACATGTTGACCTCTCTTACCCGCTCGACGAAGACCCCTCCTCTACGGCCCCATACTGGTCGCCTTTTTTTTCTCTCTCCCCCGACCACTCCAAGCCTTTTTAATATTTTCTTGATACCTTGTCGCTGAAACCCGAGGCCCCACTCTTTGACGACCGCCACGCCGCAACCCAGTAAGGTCTTTTTTCTCCTATCGCGCCACGGGGGCACATTTCCCCCTCAAGTGACCCCAGCTCCTCCCCCCCCCTAAGATTCTCTCCCCGGCGAGACAGCCACGGACCCTGTTCCCGTCCTCGATAACTTTGACATTGTCGTAGAACCCCATGCTCAAAACTCCCCGACTCCTCTTTGCGATCGACCGCCCCTTTCTCCTCCGGTGATTTTGTCTCGATTATCCCTCGTAAGGATGATTTTCTTTTTTTTTTTCGATTCATGATTTTTCCTAGGAAATCGGCCCTTCGACCCTTCATTTTAATGCAGGGCAGCAAAATCGCCCCCCCGTTCTTTAGCCCTACCCCTGGGCTGACTACTGTTTTTCCCTCTACTGCATGCAGCTCCGATCGAATTAGAGGACCCCCCCCACCTAAAAGTCCCTTATAATCGACTGATTCTCGCTTAGTCTTCTTCTCCCGAATGAGAGTCCCTTTTCTCTTGACCGGGAATCCAACACCCTCGCGATGACAGGAATTCCACCCCCCAAGGCATTTTTTCTCCCGGTTTTCCGGAAAGACGTAATAGACTCCCCCTCCCCCGGGCCAGGGAAATCACGCGATCCAAAGAGGCGGTCCTCTTCCCGGCAGTCCCGCTCCCCCCCTCCCCCACTGCACTAATTTCCCTTCCGATGCCATTGTCCCGTAGCCCCGTGGTAGACCCCTACTTCTTTCTTTCAGCGCGCATAGGTATTTTAGCTTATAAGAACGCACTGTTTTCTACCCCCTCCTCCCCGTTGGATCAGGTTGCTTCTCCTTTCCTGAGTTTTTCTTGTCCCGATTACGTTAGTCAAACGGTGTTAAGATGGAAGAGACGATCCTATTCATTTTTCAACCCCACTCCCTGCCTGTGCAACTCGTCAGTTCTCCGCCTTCCTTTATCGAGACTCTAGAGATTCGACCTCCCGCCCGCTGGTTCACAAGTTGTTGTTTTTTTCCTCTTCGTACAGGAATATAATCCTCGTTTTTTTGTTTCTCTTCTTTGGAAGTCGTTCCCCCCCCCCTTTTTCAAACCAGCGCTGCTTCTCAGATCTCTCTCTTCGCGCTTCTTTACGTCCTTCCCCGCTTGTCATTCCTTGGGACCTGGGTGCGAGTCCAGGTTCCCCGATTTCCTTCTTTATCAATGCTGCTTCTTTTTCCTCATCCCATGTTGGTATCCTCCCCCTTTCACTTTATTAGGACAATACACATTTCTAGGTTTTCCCAGCAACCTGATTTTCCTCTTGCAAACGGAATTAGTAGCTGACTTTTTTTTCTCCCTGAAACTGTGCGCGCGTAGAACAATCGATTTTAGAACAAAAGTTTGGTTTTCCCCTTCTTAGCGCCGCGGATTAGTGAATTGTTCTGAGTAGAGGGAAGGATTACGAGATTTCCCGAGAGGGGCCGCTTTCTTTTAGTTGATGTTTCCCTTTTTGGAACGGTTCCCCCTTTCCTGTCAGAGAGCTTGTTGCCTTTGAGCGTATAGACGAGCGTGGTGCTTGGAGTGGGCCTTCTCCTTTCGTTTTTTTCCCTTTCTTAACCGCGCGGATAATCCAAGTCTTTCCTGGACCCCCCTACCCAAGGGCCCCGATGGCTGGATTTCGACTTTTTCCTTTTTTAGAGGTAGCGCTGTTCCTTGACTCTGCGTGATGCAGTTTGCCCTTCCTTGCGATTCTTAGATGGGTTAGTTACCCGACCCCTTTTTTGTGAGGCCCTGCTTCCCCCCTGTGGATTTAGTGCTCTTTTTTTTTTCCGTCGAAGGTCGCGATCTCCCTCATTAGTTTGACAGCGGACTCCTTTCCTCAGCTTGCCCTGAAGCATTTAACCCCCCCCCCCCCCCCCCGAACTCCTTGGCAGTTTAGATTCGACCAATCCCGCTGGGCGGAGGTGCCCTCCTTTAGTAACGTTTCCGACTTCTTTTTGCTCGATTCCCCGACCCCCCCCTCCTGTGGCTTTTGCGCGCGGAGAGAATTTTGGAGCTTTGTCCTGTTTGTTTCTTTTAGAAGTTTCACCTCTTTTTTCGTGAGCGATCCAATTCTTATCGCCCTGACTGTTTGTTATTTCCCCTTTCCCCGAGATTATTGTTTTTGGCCCGATTTTCCCTCAATTTTCTTTCATGGTCCAGCTGCCTTTTTTTCCCAGGACCGCCGCCGCTACATTACAAGGAGTTTCCATACCTCCCCCCCCCCTTCGGACTCGTTGATAGATCCGTCTCTGTAAGAGACGATTTGATTTCCTTGGTTGATTTTTTGGTTTGGGTTTGGAACCTTCGTTCCTCCTCCCTGGGTGAAATGCGCTGGCTCTTTTCAAGACTTTTTCTTCGTAATTTCCTCCCTAAAAGCCGTCCGGTGATTTCCGACCTTTCTTCTCCCTCCTCATTACCTCCGACTCCCCGCCAGATCCGTCCGCGCACTGATCAGTCCGTCGGACCCTATCCTTTTTTTCCTCGTCCGAATTGCCGAAATATTTTCCTGTGTCACAGTATTTTTTTTTTGTTTGGATCTTCATACTCTTCCTCCACCCCCCGAACCTTTCCCCTTTGTTCGAGAGCCTTTTAGACATTCTCCCATGACACTATCGCAGTTCTTTTCTGCGCCATTTTTCTTTCGCTAGTTTGCGAGGATGACTCCTCTCTTTTGTTTCCACCTGGATGCGTTGTAGCCTTGGGCAGGTCTATGTCGTCGGTTTTTTCCTCGTTTTTTTAAATTGTAGGGCTCCCCCCACGGCTTCTTTACTTTTGAAGGTGTCTCCCCCTCCTTCTTTTCTAGTCGCGATTATCTCTTTTCCTTCTGGACCCCTCTATACAAGTGGGCCCACTCCCCTCGGATCTTAATGTACCTTTTCCCGGCTGGGTTAATTCTTTGTTCAGAAGCGTATTCCCTTTTGAATTCCTTCCCAACAAGTCTCTTTTTTTTGATGGATTCACGCCAGAACTCCCCCGTGCGAGCCCAGTACATCTTCCCCTCCAGCTTCTCCGAGACCTGATTGTTTTTCCCCTTTCCCCCTTGGGTTCAGGCCTTTCTTTTTTTTTTCTTTCTTGACAGCTTCGCGACCTTCCTTATTTCTGAGGGGTCTGCCCCTTCGAGATAAGCCCCCTTGGATGTCCGCTACCTTCCCGCCGCTGTTTTTTTCCCTCTTTTTGACAAATCGCCGAAATTGAACTCTTTTCATGTTCTTATCTTTGCTAAGTCCACTCTCCTTCTCGTTAGTTTCTATTAATTCGTTCGGTTTTTCGATGCCCTCTTTGTCCCTACCCTGCGCGGCGGTTAGAAACAAGGTTTTTACTCAACAGATAAGGGAAAAAACGTGCTGCCCAGTAGTAGGGTCCCCCTTCACCCTAGAATCTCGACGTGCTTTTCTTTCTTCTCTCTTTCCTCCTTTGTTGAGAGATGAAGAGTCCCTCTTCGAGATGCCTTTTGGCTTTTAGCTACGAATTTGCCCTTTAAGTTTTCCGAGCGTAGCTTTTCTTTCATTTCTTTGTTCCGCTCCCCTCCTCCCGTCAAAAGGTCTGTTTTCCCCCGCTTTCCGAGACGTTCTTAGACCTTCCCAGTTTTCTTCGATAGTGCCCAGTCCCTCTCAACACGAAGCGCTGGGCCTATTCCCCCCTCTGCAGGGCGTATTCTCTGTTTTCGCGTCGCCAACAAATACCTTTTCTGTGAAATCATCTTCCCTTATCTAGCCTTCCACCTACCCGGCGCAACACCCCCCCCTTTCAGGTGCGGAACTAACTTTTCTACCTCCGATACCTTTCCCCATTTCAGGTCGCACCCGTCAATGCCCAAAATATTCTCTTTTGTCTGTCTCACGATGTTTCCCGGATCCTTCTTTCCGGTGTTGGTCTCCCCCCCCCTCCCCTTGTTGCAAGGCAAATTCTTTTCCCCCCCCTCGCAACTCTCCCCAACGATAAAATTTCCCCTCCATCCTCGGCGTTGGCTTTAATTTCTGTCCGTACGTTCAATACCTCCAGGATCTATCGCGACAGTTATAATAAACTTTTGATAACGATGCCTTTACCCCGACACACTTCTTAAGTCGAAGAGGTTTTAGCTCCCCCCCCCCTTAAACTACCGACGACAAGAGCCCCTACCCTGCGCAAGGCAATTTTCCCCTCGCTGCACTGCTCGACTCGCTCCATACTTGCCTTTTGAGATATCAGGACGCCTTCTTCAGTTTCAGCCCTGAAAAACCGCCAGGTTAGCTTGGTCTGACTCCTTTCCCTTTACAAATAAGAGACCAATTGCTCTCCCTACTTCGCATTGTCCCCCGAACCCGCCCTCCCCAGCTAACCTCCTCCGGAATTTCTTTTCGAGGATTTTCCTATCAGGCCCGTCCCCTGGAGAATTTTTCGTAATAGCCTTTCCCGTTTTCACGGCCACCGGACCTGTTTTATCCCTTTCATTCGCCCAGGAGAGCGCCCATCGAATCACCCCTGCTTCGCGTTACTGGACAAACCCTCCCTTGATCCTTCGCCCTTCCGATTCCATGATTTCTCCACGCGCTTATTTCCCCCCCCGCCGCTGTCTTTTGTTTTGATTTATATCCCTCGGCCGCTCTTCGGATCTCCTTTTTTCTTCCCCCACATCATCTCCTTAAATTCTTGGAGAAATCTGGGACTGTCCCCCTACCACTCCTCTTGCCGCACTTACGGGCTTTTCCCTGCTATTCTTACGCGCAAATCTGGTCCCCGAGCTGGCCCCTTCCCCCGACCGCCATCCCTCCCCCCCCGCTCGTGAAAGAAGTAATTTATGCTCTCTCAACGTCACTCTGCCCTGATAACCAAGAATTGGAATGTCCCCCTTTGGCGCTCCCCATTTTCCTCGCAGGCGCGCATGGAGCACCCTTCCCCGACGGCCCCTGCTTGGATTTTGTTTCCTCTTTTTGTTAGTGAAGGCTTTTCAAGCTTAGCGCACGCTTCCAAGGCAACGGCACCTCGGCTAATTATCGCGTAGGTGGTCCCTTATTTCCCAGAAACCAGTCCCGACCCCGATTGTCTCTGACTTCTCTTCAGGAGATTGCGCTTCCCAACTCTGACCCGCGTTCTTCCCTTCACACCGAAATATCTCCTCCATCGACTTTGAATTGCCGCCTGACATATTGCTGACGAGACGATTCCTTTTTCCGCCCCACGTGAAGAAAAAGCCCCCTTCTTTTCTTAACTTCGTCCTTTCGTGGGACCGAAGTACTGAGTGTGTGCGGCGCGAAACGCGCCCTTCCCCAAGCCGTCCCTTCCTTTCCTCTTCTAAGCTACGCCCCGACCCCCCCGACCCCTAATCTCTTCACGCGACTAGCCCCCCAGTTTTACCCCTCTGCACGTGGTCGGATGTGTCTTTCTTTTGTGCTAGCGCCTCTCACTTCTTCCCGCGCTCTCTACCCATTTTACATAAGCCTTTTTTTCCCCTTCCGGCTTTGCTGGTATCCTCTTTATTGGTATTTCCCATTAACTTCCCCTTACTGGTAACAAACCAGGTTTTGAATCTTTCTTCTTCGCCAGGAAGGCAGATTTGATTACACTTAACAACTCCTGACCCCGGCGTCGGCCCCTTTGCGCACCAGACTAGCTTTCGACCCCCCTTCGATTAGATCATCCTACTAGTTCGGTGGGTTTTGCGATCTCCCTTCCCTTCTTTCTAATAATAAGGTGTTGTTTTGAGTTCCTTCTATCTCTAAAAACCCCTTTTGCAAAACTTGTCTTCCTCAGTCTTGTTGCTATTTGTTCTCTTTTTGGGTCCCTTCTTTTGACGCGGTTTTTTATTTTTTTTGCGATTGCGTTGTTGTTCCTTCCCATTCCTGCGTGGATGGATAGTATCTCCGTCCCACTTTTCCAACCTGGCCACGTATCCCCTTTTCCCCTTTCCCCCCTAGGGACAAGAAAAATGATCCCTCTCTTTTTTGCCCTTTTCTCGTAGCGGTACTTCCTTTCCTTCTTCTAACTTTAGACCTTAGCAATAGTACTCGACCCCCCCTGTGGGCGGCGGTATGAGCTGCGCGCTTCTTTCTTCTTTTATGGACAGGTCGTCACTCCTTGTCGCCGCTTGACTCGTCTGTTTCCTCCCTCCGTAGAAAGGGTCTCGGCACCCCCGGCGTTCCCCCCCCTTTAGATTGGTTGTGGGGGGTTCTCTCTTTTTCCTCCCCCTCTAGGCCCTTGGATGGTCCGATACCTTCCTCCCCTGTAACTCTGAGGTAATAATGATCTCTTCCCCCAGGTTCTCAATTTGCTTCATCCGATTTGGCTTTTTGGTTCAGACCTATACGCTTTACTTATCAGGCTTCCCCCTTCCCTCGTAAGTATTCTTTTCCCTCCGATCCTTTTACACGGGTGGCCTTTTCCCTGTCCTTGGCATCTTTACCTAGTCAGGTCTCTCTTTCTTTGCTTTCCCCTCGATAAGCGTTTTCTTTACCAGAAAGCATACTGAACTTCCCGCGCTCGGCCTCCAGAGTTCAGATTTTCCTCTCTCTTCTTGAATTTTCTAGACACCCTTTAAAATTTCTCTAGACGACCAGTGGAGGGGCGAGAAGGAGTATACTCTTGCCGAGAGTTTTTTCTAATTTTCTTTCTCCTTTGACCCTCTTTTTCTGATTTTTTCTCTTAGTGGAGACTCCTTACTTTAGAGATCAGGGGGTCATCTCTGAGGACCCCTATCCAATTTCCCATTATATTCTCGATTTCTTTTCCCGTTCCTCCCGGGATTCGTTCGAGATATTATTGCCTCTACGAGTTTTGATTTTTCTACGCTGCACAAGTGTAATAGAGTTCGCTTCCCCTTTTCTTCCTCTTTTTAAAGTCGCGGGATACTCTTTTTTGTTGAACGAGTCCTTTTTCCTCCCTCAAGTATGGGAGATCTACTCCTTAATGCCCCCCCTTCGTAATTGTTCCTCTTGACGGTTATCCAGTTCTCTTCTCACTTGAAATCTCCGATAACGCCTCTACTAAGTTCCTCTTAACTTCCGTAAGACTAGACAATGGACCTTGTTTTCTCGATCCCGACCCTGCGACCCCTTACGTTTTTTTCGCGTTTTGTATTCTACTCCCCTTCGCCCATCTAATATTGATTTTTTTAAACTTTAAGGAGAGATTCTTTTAAGCATTTTCTCTGAAGTTTTCAGTTTTTTTAAGCTTTGATGTTAGCCGCTATCTCTTAGTTTCTACACTGTATTGTCGCGATCTTTCTCTTTTTTGTGTTTTTTTTGTTTTTTTTTTTTTCTTTCCCTTTCATTTTTCGTCTCGTGTTCCCTTTGTGGAGGATTACTTTATTTCCTCCTGTGTGTCTTTTCCCCTCTCGTTTAGTACTGTACCTCTCCTTTTTCTTCATTTTCCGTATTCCTTATCCCCAACCCTGCATGATTGATTTCCCAGCTTGCGTCCCCTTCTGCGTGTTCTAGTCGAACGAGGCTTCACCCCTTTTTGCGCCCGACAGCCTTGATGTCTTCTCCCTTCTTCCTTTTGACCATCCGTTTTCCCGAGTCCTAGCTTTGTGCTCCTTTTCCCCTCCCTGGCCCTCTTATCGTGCTCCTCGGTTGCCTTCGGCTCACTGTTCACTTCTTTCTCCTGTTATACTTACTATTTTGTGGACTTCCAGTCATGAACTTTACCTCCTAGTTTTGGAGAAATAGTTCACCCCTTTTCTGCGCCCTCTTGATAGGGTCCGATCTTCTTCTGTGATTCATTGTTTCCCCCGAGAAGTACTTTTCTTCATTTCCTTTCTACTTTTTCGGTAAGATGACGCTTTTCAATTTTCCAGGCTGTTCTTTCTGAGATCTTGAAACGACCATCCACATCTCCTATGTGCCTTTTTTTTCAAATTCGTTCTCCCCGCATTTTTTCCGTGCCTTCGGCGAGTTGT
>Ga0179593_1545317_pt1 | contig 15975 bp, 24 predicted proteins | sample CZODoug2_1_08_16_FD_185931 | JGI IMG/M metagenome (GOLD analysis project Ga0179593, IMG submission 185931) | Vadose zone soil fungal communities from Angelo Coast Range Reserve, California, USA - CZODoug2_1_08_16fungal (PacBio error correction) | ecosystem: Environmental > Terrestrial > Soil >... | reverse complement strand
TAACTGCGCTTGTCCTCATTTTGACAACAAAATTTTTGATCTTCGGGGGGCTTTTTTTTTCTCCTTAGTCTTGACCCTCTTTCCTTTTCTCCTGTTCTTGTCCGTGATGGCCTTTCTCTTGTTGGCGGCCCACCCCGGGATGCTTAAAGCCCCTTTCCGGGGGAAAACTGTTTGGCTTTCCCCCCCCTGGATTTCCACTTCCCATTTCTACATCCCCTTCGCCAGAGTGCTCCCTCAGTTTGTCGCCCTTGACTTTTTTGCGGGAGGGCCCCCCCTCAGACATTATCCGCGCAACCTTTTCCGTATTTTTGCGAACAATTCGACATTCTTCTGCTCTGCCCCGGGAAACCCCCCCCGATGAGGCCCAACGACGGGACTCAGCCGCATTCGCCCCTCTTCGCCCACCTGAGCTTGTTTTTCTAGGGGAGGCTCCATCGTTGCCCCGGCCCCATGTGCTCTCCACATCGCATTTTGAACGGTACCCGTTTTTTCCCCCCCTCTCCCTGCGTGAACCTTCGTTCCCCCGTTATGGGACAAATGCCTCTTTGGGTCGCGCCCCGCGCCCATCCCTGAACGTCGAATATGTTTTTTTTCCGCTCATAGCGTCTGTTTCAATTTTTGAATTTGGCCCTGATGAATTTTCCCCTGAAACCTCGCTTCCCGCCGATCACGGTTAGGAGCCTCCCCTTTGGAAATTGAGTCCTTTTTTTTTTATGGCTTTGTCTGTTCATGTCTTCCCCATGATTCCTTTTTTGTCACTTTTTCGGGGATTCTCGCCGAATTTCTTTAATTAGTCGGTGTCCTGTTCTTGCAAGTTTTTTCTCACGCGGTTCCACGAAACACGGTCTCCCCAGCTTTTGCCCCCTGCAGCGAATTCGGCTTTTAAGAAGGCTTGGCTCCAGGTCGAACGTCCACGGCCAAGTATGTTTATTAAATTCCCGTCCTCCACCGTTTCTTGAGACATCCGGCCATTCTCGTGTCGAGAATGACGGTCGTCCCGTACGAATCCGGCGGGGACGTCTCTCTTCCGGTGAAAAGCGTATCCGCTGCTGTTCTTCCCTGTCCAGAGGCCCGACACGTCCCTTTTCTCTCGTTAGAGGTCCCAAAGTTGCTCCCCTTTTCCAAAAAAGACCATGCAAGCGCCGCTTTCCTCCCATTAAAGTAAGTGCAGGCTCAACCGCCAATTTCCTCCTAAAGGGCCTTTTTGTTACTCCGAACGATTCAGTTTTTAATAGAACCCACACCCTCCACCTATTTTCCAAAGTTTTTTTTTTCGAGGGATCAACCCCCTTCTGTTGCCTTAGTGACTTCCACCGAATGTATTTTTTCTGTTCCCCCTTCCTTTGCGGAATCTTTCGGAGTTGCTGCTTTACTTCACGCATGCCTTCGTCTGCTTGTTGGAAGACCAAAGCGCGTCTCTTCTCCTCTTCAAAGGGGATTCTGGCCCGTTCGACACCCCTTTCCCCCCCCAGGTTTTTGGTTCCTGATTTTCAGCAAGACTGGCTAAGAGGCTTTTCCCCCTTGGATGCCGTTCTCGGAAGATTTCTTGAACGTCCGACCTGTTTTTTTTTTCCCCCTTGGTGCTCCTGATGTCTTTTCTCTTCCATGGTCTTCCCTATCATGCGGGTCCTTTTTTTCTGATCAAATTTTGTTTGCGGCCTTTCCGAGTACCCCCTTACGTTGGGGACCCCTTTTTTACCGTATCCCACGCGTGTTCCCTTCTCTTACTGCTGAGGGAAAGAGGTTTCAGGTCGGCGATTCCCTGGGGCTTGTTCCATTGCTAAGCCAACCTTTCTTCACCGAAGATCCCCTGCATTTGGAGGTCCCCGAAACTGAAAGCATCCCCTGCCTACTTTTGAAAGAATTTCACCCCCCCCCAATGGGCAATGGTCCGGGCAAGTGACTCCCCTTACATCGCGGCTCTTCCTGGGTCCGGGTGCACCGCAATTGTTTATCAGGACCATCTGCCACCCGGGGCTTTTCGCTCCCCCCCGCCCCAAAATCTTCGCTTTCCCTGTTCATTGATCACGTCCCTTTGCAATTTTTTTTTTCTTGGCGCGACCCCCCGTTTGCACTTGGCCGCAGGGTCAGTTGTTCGAGGTTTCACCCTTTTTGTCTCCTCCCGGGAAGTTCAGAATGACCCTTTTTCGATATGTGGGTGTCGAGAAAATTGTTCTTTATTTTGAAGGCCCCCTCCCAGCCCAGTCCCCCCCCGGAGCGTGGAATGAATTTTTTTTGGATGCCGTCTTCCCTCTCACCCCACCGGCCTTCTCTCTCGGTTGAGGAATTTCGGCCACTATGTTTCTCCAAATTAAATATCTCCCCGTCTCGTCTCATGGTCTCGGGGTGGTCTCGGTTCGGGTGCGAGCTTTTCAAAGGGCGACCCCCCCCAACTGCGGAGCCGCGTCTCGCAAATCACCATTTTCTGTACGACCACTTTTTCTCCCTGGCGCCCGGCGCTGCCAATTTTTTTTTTTTCCCCCCACCGGCAGAACAAACACCTGTTTAATATATGAGCGTCAGCAGAACCCCCCAGCGTTCTCACCTGTTCCTGATGTCTTTTCTTTTAGATATTGGCGCACCCGCAAGGACTTTCAAAAATAACCGTTGTTTCCCCCTCCGGAGGTCCCAGGTGTTTCCTGGGTTGGCAGGCCTCCCCCCCCCTGCACGATTTTTTAAGGTCCTGCCATCGTCCCGGCTTTTCCAGCAGAAACCCTTCTCTTTCCTGCATTTTCGTTTCTCTGGCCGAGCCAAGCACTTCCCGGCGCGGCGGGTTGTAAGTTCAGGCTCTTTTCCCGCGGTTTTCATCCCCTTTTCCAAAAATTCTTCTGGCCTGTCCGTCTCTTGGGGGGTTCTTTTTCTCGGGATTCCACTGAACTTTCCTCTTGCGCCAAACGGATTCTTACTTTCTCTTTACTTGGTTCCTGTCTTGGCTCGCTTTTTTCTCTCTGTTTTTTATTCATAAGATCCCCGTTTGTATGTTTGACGACTCCTTTTTTGTTTCGCTCTTTTTCTCAAAAAAGGGTTTTCTTTCCAAAAAAAGTTGGAGCCCCTGCCCTTCCCGGCGTGATCCTTCCTGCTTCCCCCACCAAGCCATTTTGTCTGTCTATTCGCTTTGATTTCCTTTTATGGTTAGTTCCACCATTGTCCCTTTTTCAACCTCTTGCGGCTTGATCCTTAAGCCGAACCCCCCCAAGAAAGGTGCAAACCCCTCATGGGTGGGGCACTTTTTTTTTCCGGCATTGTTGAAGGCCCTCTTGGCACCCATTTGTGCTTAAAACTGGCCACCCTTGCCCCCCCTAAAACCGACAGGCGCACATCCTCTGGACATTCCAGTAATGGCCCCCCCCTGGACGTTATGTTATCTCTCCTCCCTCTTTTTAGTTTCGTTGAGGGTCGATAACAATACCTTTTTTCCTCGTTTCAGGCCAGGTACATTTTTCCTTTCGCTGGGGCGGTTCTGCCCCCCTTTTTTTGACCGTTTTGCAACCCCCCCCCCCCCGTGGCACAATATGTACAGGCCCACGTCCCCGTCCCCTTCCGGGTGAGCTGTTTTGTTCGGCTTATCGCCTCCTTTTATTAGTAGTGGATACCCTCACCTTAAATACAGCGTACCTCCTGCTTTTGCTTTTTTCTTCAGGCCCCCCGGGGCGGCCTTTTCCCTTGTCTCTCCTTTTTCATTAAAATGTGCTGTCCCTCCCCTCCCCTTCTTCACCATAAACCTTTTTTTTTCCTAGCAGCGAGCCTCCCCTTGGAAAATGCAGGTAGAGAACAATAATTCGTTTCCATCTCCATTCAGGCTCCGTTCCTTTCCCCCTCCCCTGATCCAAAACCAACTTCCCCAGATTCCGTTTCCCCCCTTTTTTGACGGCCTTCCTTTTCGGAAAACCCTTTGCCTTGGTGGGCTCGGGCCAGATCCCCCCCCAATGACGGGAAACTTTCCCAATTGTTCTGCTTTCCGGGGCGATGGCATTGGCCCCTTGCGGTGTGGCTTTTCCCCCCCTCCTGGTCGAAGTAGTTTTTTCACCCCAATTTGGAGTTTTTTCCTGTGAGACCATCCTTTTGAAAAACCTCTTTTCCTTCTTTGAGGATTGAACGGTTTTTCCCCCTGTGCGCGTTGTTTTCGGCCCGTACCATGTGATCTCGCCATGTTCAAAGCGGCTTGTCTGCTTTTTTTCCATGAACTTGGTCTTTTTGCCCGATTGATTGGCTGCTCTTTCTTTTTTGTCGTTTTCATTTGCGTCTAGCGTTGATTGACGTTTCACCTCGACACTTCATTAAAAAAACTGGCCTTTTTCTCCTTCAAAAAACATCGCATCCCCTGAGTGCTGCACTTTTCCCTTTTCTTGAGTCACGTTCCCCCTTCAGGTATCGTTTTTTTTTTCCTTTTTCCGCCAAGTATGCTTCCCTTCTTCTCCGCGGACCTGCACTGGGCGGCCTGGCTTCAATCGCCCCGGCCACTGTGCTATACACCCCCTTTTGACGGCGGACGGGTTCCCCCTCGGTTTTGACGGAACCCCTTCAAAACTCTAACCCTTTATGTGGGTTTTCCCCCAATGAGTTTGTCTTCAATTGGTTTTTCGCAATTGGGGGACTTCTTTCAACGTCGCCTCTGTTTTGGTTCCCCCCTTCTCTTGATCGACATCATTTCCTGGTGGGCTTCTGGGCCTGATTCCGTCTTTTTTTTGCGGCCCGGATCCGTTATGCCGATTTTCCCGTCTGGTCGCCCTCACTTGCTCAGGTACTCCCAGTCCCGGGGTTTGAAAAATTGTTCTTTTTTTTCTTCAAGCGAAATTTTGGGGGTTCAAGCAGTGTTCCCCCCTTTTGCCTCGAATCGGCTGCCAGCCTGTTCTTTTCAACGGCGGACCTTTCCCCCGGTTCACAGGACTTTGTGCACTGCAGAAACGGCTGCACGCGGAATGCGACGGGTTCCAGTCGGAAAGAACCAGGTTTTTGTAGGTCCGTTAAACGTTTTATTGATTTTCCCCTCTTCCTGCCCGTCATTTATAAGTTAGTGTTCCTGCGATACAGCCGCTTGTTACCAAGTTATTGCTTCCACTTTGTGGCGTTCCAGTCTCTTCTGCCGCGACGTGAGACCAACTTAGACTTTATTCATCCATTCTTATGATACCTCCCCTGGTCGCTTGCGTTCTCTTCCCTTTGGGGGGTCTGTTTTCCCCCGGAAACCTTTAAGAGAAAACGCGGTCCCTCTTTTCCCAAGAACCCCTGACCGTATATTTCCCCCTGTCCACGTCCCATTTTCAATATTCTTGACGGACGTCCCTGGACGCTTCGTGTGCCCTCCGCGAATCGACCCTCTATCTCTTTTTCATCCTTCCCTTGTTGTTGATTGCTCCCCCCCCTGCGTGGCGTCGATTCGCTTTTTTTCCACCCCACGACATGTGTGGGGTCCAAATTCCCCCGGCATTAGAAAACCTTGCGTTTTTTTCCTCTGCCGTTCACTGGAAATATCTCTTTTTCCTCGCTTGCTTGGGTTTTTCAAACGTGCGTCCCCCGGGAGCAACACTGTTTTTTTTTTCCCCTAGACAACACGAAACACCGGTCCCTCGGCCACAGGCGTTTGTATGTGCAATCTTTTTTTGATCCCCCTCCCGCGGCGATAATTTTTCTACGGGCGGATTCAACCGTTCTTTTTTTCCCGAAGGGGTGTTTCCAGACCTTGGTTTTCGACGGCATGTCCACCGTACGTTTCTTATATTGTCTTCATCAATGATCACCAAAGCCCTGTTGGACCTTTAAGTTTAAGTTTCCCAGGACTGTGCCTTTGTGGGACGTTAGGAACTTCGCGTGCAGACTTTTTACGCGAATTATCCTCCGTGCCAACCCGAGTTGTGTCTTGCGATTTAGATCCCTTTGCCCAATGAAACAGGCGGCTTTCGAAGCCAAATCTTCTTCATGCTTGACTTCGCGGAGGTCGTTTTTCCGACAAAAAGACTTTTCGGAATGGCAACCCGTGGAAAGGGTCTTTTTCCCCCGGAATTTTTTTTTTACCCCCGTCCCTTTGGCCCAGCATGGTCTCATCCTTCCGGAATCAGGCCCTTCTGGGCCCGGCCTCCCTGGGTCCTATCGCCAAACCATCTTTTTTCCGGATCCACGTCAAAAATGCTCCGGCGCGACCCCTTTGCATGTCTGTCCACATAAAGTTTTTCTTCGGGATGACCTTTGCTTCGGCGTGACCGTCCTCCTTGCCCAAAAAAAGATTTTGCCTTTTTGTGACGGGAGCAACTTCTTGAAGGCCAGCCTTCCCCCCCTGTTCGGGATTCCTTTTAGTGCGAATGCACTATTGGTAATCTCCCTCTGTTTGGACAACGGGTGGCCTTTCCTCCCCCCGATCTGTCGATTGCCCACCCAACCTATCTCCCTTTCCCCCCCCCCGGTCGATAATGTCGATGTTTTTTTGACCACCTTTCTTCGCGGCGGGTCCTTTTCCCCGTCACTCCGACAAAACTCGCGAGGCGCTTTCACCAAAATCAATTCTGTGATGTACAGCCCCCTCCTTTTGCGCAGCGTGTTTTTCCGCACGCGCTTTCGGTTGCTGGAGCCTCCATTTTTTCCCTCAAAAACTCCCTAAGCGTCCTCTTCAAGGGGCACATCGTCTCCCACGGAGGTGTTCCGGACGATTTCCTCAACCCGCAAAGGGGATATTTTTTCTTTTCCCCCTTGGTTTACCACTCGGCGGTGTCAGGGCCACGGACTCCCCGTCACGATTTTTCCCTCCACATGTTCCCCCGACCCTTTTTTCCCTTTCTTTTTTTGGCCGGTGGTCATTTTCGGGTTTTTCGGCCAGCTTTTTCCTTCTCCGCGGGGCGGAACGGTTCCCGCCCTCCCACCACCATATTTCTAAACCGTATTCCCCAAACCGTTATAATCCTTGGAATATTTGATCTGTTTTTCCGTGAGCTTTTTCTTCGCCGTTTTTGATTCACTTTTTTGTTCCTGCTTGTGCGATTTTCCCCCCCCGGAATTTATAATTCCCGCTTTCTCGTTACGTCAGGTTTGCTATTCATAAGACCCCCCCCCTCTTTTTTTCGTGTAACCCATGAATATCCCTTTTTTTCAGTCCTATTGTTCACCTGCAACGGCGAGTTTTTTCGCAGGGCCCCCGGGAGTGAGTTCCGCCTTGCCCAACAATCACCTTTTTTTTTTGTTTTCTTTTGAGTTTAGAGTTCAGCTGTATTACTTTTATTTTTTCCACTCCATCAAACCTGTCCCTGGCGGCGATAAAGCCTTCCACAAACAGCGCACTCCCCCTGGCGTTTTTCCTTGTGGCAGTTTGAATATTGGAACTTTTTGGTCACCCCTTTCCACGCCCATTGGGTCCGCGAAAAGTGCGATTCATGCAAAAATTTTCAGTGAATTATTGTCTCTTCTTTTAATAATACCTCCTTCGTAGATAACATAAACGTAACTCCTTCAGGGAATGTCATCCTTCCCCCATCCTGTCGGCGCAACCCTTGCTTGTCCCTTTTGTTCCGCCACCCCCATAGGGGTGGCCCCCTCTTTCCCCCTGCCCGGCACACGCCAGCTACGGGGAGCTTTTCTTTTTGTCGGCTTATCGTTCCGTCCCTTTGGATGTTTTGGTTGTTAAAACCATGTTGTGTTTCCCCATAAAAAGTAATACAGCTTCACCAATGCTTTGATGGTTTTTCTCTCAGGCCCCGGGGGATCCCTTTTTCCCCCTTGCTCTTTCTTCCCTTTTTATTGCCTTTAACCTAAGGCTGAACTTTCTTTCATTAGTCAAACATAACATAGATGGGTCTTATGCCCTTCTATTTCCCTCGAGGCATCCAAATGGGTTTCAACGAGATTTCGGTTTTCCTCGTCACAAGTCCCGGCTTTCCCACAGTGACTACCGATTCCCCAAACTTGCGACTGGCCCTCTCAAGATTTAGGATTCCCTTTTTTCCCGGAGATAGGTAGAACTTCCTGGAAACTTTCACGAAGAGTTCTTCTTTTCTTGATCGTGAAAGCTCAAAAATGCCCGGTCACCCCCAAGAGGAAAATGGTTCTGCGTGGAATGTTTCCTTCGTTTGGGATGTAGTGGCCCTGTTTCTATGCTTGGCACGGATTCTTTTGAGTTTTCTAAATATTTTCTTTGTGCCATCGACTCGGTTTCCCTCTTCCCGTGGATCCTTTTTTTCCCCGTGTGGGGGGCGGAACCTTCTTTGGGGCTCGAGTTTTGGCTTTTCCCATTGGAAAAAGCTGCCCGTTTCAAAGAGGGCTTGCTTGGACGTTCCCCCTTGGTCGTACATCACACCCCTCCTTCCTTTTCGTCCGCCTTCTTTCCAGTCCATTTTTCCTTGAATGAGGGATTTTCGTCACATACGACTTCCCCTAACTGGGCCTGGAGTTTTTGGCGAAACACTCCTCTTCGCGTCAGAACTCCCTGGATGCGCCGTGGACATTCCGAGGTCGCCCATATGGCCTTTCGTGAGCGGCGGGTCATGCTTTCCAATTCACCCTTACTGTTCTATACCAACTTTGGCGGGCGGACTTCCCCTCGGTGGCTTCCCCCCCCTTTCCCGGAGTGAAACTCGCCCCCGTGTTCCCGCGGGCATGCACCCGGTAGCTCCCGCCGGCAAGTGGACTCAGTCGAATATGTTTCTTTTTTTGATAACCTCTTGCTGCCCTTGGTGGGATTTCTGATTCCCGTCGATGAGCTTTTTTCACCCGCTTTGCCCGATTCACGGTCGGGGTCTTCCACTTAGGTTTACCGTCCTTTTGACAATTTATGTCGTTCTTTTCCGACGGAACTCCCTTTCCCCCCGTTTCCTCCTCCCCTGGGATCTCGGAGGTGTCCCCGCCGTTCGTGAAGGTTCTTTGGACATCGTCCCTCCCCTTAAACGAACGCGGTTTTTGCCCTGCATCTCGGGGCGAAGTCCCCACCGTCGGGAAATCCGGTCGAACTCCTTCTGCGGTTAAGCGGTCTTACTTCCCGTCCCTAAACCATTGGAAATCTGCCGTCCCCTTTTTATACGTTCGCTTTGCCGGCACCCTCGCCCAAAAAAGGTTCTTTTCTTTCCCCGTTTGCGGGAACCTTACGGTTGAAAGCGGCCGAGACTTCCCTTAGCCGCTGAATGTGCTCAATCCCTTTTTCCCCACGCATGTTCGCTGTTCCTGTAAAAAGTTGCTCCCTTTTTTCTCCATCACCCTAGCCCCGTGCGATTTAAACATCCTTTCCCCCCCCATGACAGTATATCCCCCTCCTGGTTTCCAACACAATTTCCCTTATTATGCCGTACCGGGAATTGTTTTCCTTTTACGTGTGGCTGTCCCCCCGCATCGAAAAAACCCCACGCAGGTTTTGACCCCTTGTGTGTTGAGGGATACAAAACTCCTGATTTCGCGGCTAATCACTTGAGCTTCTTTTCTTCCCCCCCCCCCCCCTTGACCGGGCTTCTCTAATATTGGGAATGGCTGGAGGCCTGATGACGTACTGAACCTTTCCGATTATTTTTGGAAAAAAGGGCGCTCCTTCTTCTCGTTTTTTTCTTTCTTCTCTTCCCCTGGTTTCCCCCTTTGTTTGAACGCAGGAGAACCTTCGATGTAGCAATATTTGATTTTGCCCGAACATCAGCTTTTCTGCTTTTTTTTTTCTGCTTCAAACCGGTCCCCTGGAAACTTCCCCGCACTTTTTTTTTTCCCCTGGACCTTGTGCGTCCCCGGGGATTGCGCCGTCCTTTCTTTTTCTTACCACTCATTTCTCTTCCATGGCCACCCTTTCAGATCAATTTGCCTCCCCTTTTGAAAGGAACCCTTTTTGCGTGATTTTTTTCAAAGCTACTACCCCCAAACCCCCAGGTTGGCACAGTGCTTCTTCCAGGCAATTTTTTTTGCAGACGTTTTCCTGGCTTGCAGTGCGCTGTCCGTGTTTCTTTTGGTTTTTTCAGCGTGGCGACCCTTTCCCTTTTTCAAAAAGACTCCTCATCGGGCGCTTCCTTTCTTTCGTTCGGCGGATCCCCTTGGAACGCCGACTTCCACCGGACTGTGTCTTTCCCCGGGTGCAAAACTTTGTTGAAGGCGCCCTTCGCCCAGAAAAAACCCCCCCCCCCCCCCCCCCCCCTTGAAATCTTTCAACATGGGGTGTAAGGTCTTTCATACTCCGGAATTCATGCCCAAAACCCCCCAGGGGAAGAGCCCCCGGTCCCTTCCCTCTCCCAACATATTTTCTTTCAGGTTTCAATTGGGCGCGGAGTTCCCCCCCTTTAATTCTGTCCACATACCCTGTTCTGGGTCTTCACGCCTTGGATGATTTTTTTTTTTTTCACCGCGTGAAAGTACGCATCCCCCAAACTTTGTTGTTTGGATTTTCCCATTGGGGCCCCCTTGCGTAATTGACTTTCGCAGTGCGGCCTTTTTAGTGCGAAGGAATCCCTTTTTTTTCTCGAGAAAAGGCGTTCAGAAGAGGGGTGTTTTGTTGTTCTAAGAGACGTTCCTTTTTCAATTTTCCCCAAATAAAATATCTGATATGTCTTTTTGCACCTTTTTCGGCGCGCGCCCCCTCCGTCAACCCCAAACTGCGTGGTCCTTGTTCGCGTCCACCTTTGTTTGATGTAAAAGTGACCTCCTTGAGGCAGTTTCCCCAAGGGCACCGCTTTCCGTCCCCCTGGGGATGAGCATCCCATTTTTTTTCCCCCCTCCCCCCCACCGATCCTGTTCCGGTGCCCCCTTCGGCAAGGGCGCAAGATTTTTCTTCGAGGTGTTCCGGTGCCCCCTCCCGTCGATTTCTCCAACCCGCAGACTGGTTTTTATTCCTAAAAACTCCAAACTTTGTGTCCCCCCTCTGACTAGAACCCTTCGTTTTCCTTTTTTTCCACGGACAGCCCCCCCCCTCCCGATTTCAGGGTCCCCTTCCACCGGCACGCAGAACAATTTTTTTTTTTAAAGGTTCTTTTTTCTGGCCCCTGAGCCACATCCTCCGCGGCGGCTGCTCCTGGAACAGTAACTATTTCTACCTTTCGGTTTTTCTCCATTCCCCCCCCCCCCCCCAGTATAATCACGGATTCCTTCAGTTCCCTTTTGGGCTTTACTTGAAGCCGTGGATCTTCCACTGAAGGGCCTTTTTTGCGATTTTTTGCCCCTATATCCCTGAAAACTTCACTGTCAGTCCCAGTTGTTTTCGATCCCCTTAAACCCCTCGATAAACCCGTTGTGGTCCCCCCCTTTTTTCCCTTGGAGTCAGGCCTATTGTTTTTTCTTTTTCCCGAAAAAATGGTTTTTTTTTCCTGGGAGAAGGCCCCCAGTTCCCTCCTCTTCCGTGGCCTGCTACCACCCCTCCCCTTTTGGAGAGATCTTTTTGTATACTTTTATTGGTTTTTCCCCCCCCTTGTTAACCCAAATCCTTGCGGAGTTCCCAGGCGGGTGACAACCACCCCCCCCCCCCCCCCACTGCGCACCGTCGCTGGCTCTTTTGTGTGGGCCTTCCCCAACCCACTGGCTGGTTGCCTCATGCCCCTCCCTTTTTTTTTCCCCCCGAAAGCGGAAGTAAGTGTCCCCGTGAATTAACTTTATGTCCTTTCCCCTTTCCTTTTTCGTTATTGTTTCTCCCCCTCCGTTTTTTGGTGGTTTGTTGAGATAGCAATAATTCATTGGAGTTTCAGGGCCAGTAACTTCTTTTTCTTCCCTTTCGGGCACAATTTCCTTTTTTTTTCCCGGGCGTGGGACTTTGACCCAACAACCCTATGGGTTTTCACAATTGAAACTTTTCCGTTCCCCCAGACGGGTGCCCCCTTTTTTCCTTCTTTGTCCCTCCCGCCAAGGTTGGGAGTGGCCATTCTGGAACTCCCTTTGTGAGGACCCCCTTTCCAAAGTAAATACAAGTCCAAAATGATCTCCCCAATGCTTTTGACTTTTTGTTTGGGAGCCGTCACTTCTGGAAGAATCCCCCCTTTTCTCTCTTCTCCCTTTTTCGCCCCGTTTTCATTCTCAGGCTGACTCCTCTTCACCCATACAACCGGTTTTTTTCTTCTTCCTTCTTTCCTTAAGCAGAGACGTTCTTTTCCCAGGTAACGAGATTTCTTTTTCTGGACTATATTTCCCCCGCAAGGGGTCCATTGACTCTTTTTTTTTTGCTCTATTCCCCCCCCACGGCGCCCTTCTCAAGATTTCCTTTTTTTTTTTGACCCGCGGATCTTCCTCCCAATATTGACTTTCTTCCCGGGCGCGGATTCTTGGGCCCGTAGGCCCTCAACCTGGCCCGGTCAAAAAGGAGGTACCCTTTCTTCCTTTCCCTCTTTTTTCCTGAAAAATCGGTGCGTTTTTTGCCCGTTGCATTTTTCCTCTGAAGATGTTGTTTGGTTTGAGTTTTTTTTTTTTTCTTAAATAACCCTTTCGGTCTTTTTTCTCCCCATTTAGATCTTTTTTCTCCTTAAGTTGGAGACCTTTCTTCTTTGGAAGTGATCCCTGGGAGAGGTTGGCCGTCCCCCGATGGGAACCTCATTTTTCCCAACGGGGACCCCCAGGAGGTTGCTTTGCGCTGAGCCACGGCCCTTTTTGTATGTACCCCTTTTACCGATTGATTTTTGGGTGTTCGCGGCATTCAAGTTTGGTCTCCCTTTTCCTGCGGGTTTTGCGCCCCCTCCCTCCTGTCCGTTCACATTTTTTTTTTTTATTATCCGCGAACTGGCCTTCTGAATTTCTTTATCTTAACATCCGTCCCGTGTTTTTTTCTGACCATGCATCTCGGAGGAAACATGAGGGCAGTTGTTCCACCAAGATTTCGATTTCGAGAGTTCTGAATTAGGCCCCTGAGCCTGACATTTGCGCCACTGTTTTTCTTTTCCTTTTTCCAAAACCAACCCATGTGCTTCTCACAATTAGCCTTGGAGGTCCGTTTCCCTGTGGCGCAAACCCCCTGTCTTTTTTGAAAAAGCTTTCGTGGGACCCCCTTGCCCCAAGTGGTGGTATTTTCGTCAATTTGGCACCTTTCTCCTGCTCTTTTTTGGCGATATCTTTGAATTGAGGGTCCTGGTGTTTTATGGTCCTGATCCTTTGGATGAGGGCCCGTTGGCCCTTCCCTCATCCTATTCAAAGTTCCCTTTCCCCGGGGAAGGACCAATGGTGGGGACAATTTTTTTCTTTTCCTTTCTTTTTCCCCCCCCTGATGTCCTTCCTCCCTTTTTGCTCAAAGCCCCCAGGGCAGACCTTTTCTAATTCGCTTTTCACCCCAGGGACTTTTTTCCCCCCTTTCCCTTGGATTCTCCTTTTTCGGCCTCCCCCGTGAACCTCCGCGGTGCACTTCATTCGGCGAACGGTTCCTGCGGAAATTGATTTTTTGTTTTTTTTTTTTTCCTCAACCCTCCCAGGATGTTTCTCCCCGGTGAAACAGTTATTGATCAATTTGCCTTTGCATGGCGGACCGTCGTTGTCTTGAGGCCCCCCTTCTTTTAGGCCGCTCGCACCCCCTGTCTTTCTTACCCTTTTTTTTTTTGGATTATCCGGTTTGACTTTTCCGAAGACTTCCCCCCTTTAGACGCTTTCTTCTTGCTAACTCGGCCCCTTTCCCCTCTGTTAGATGGCTTTTTTTTTTGCCGGGGAAACCAGTTTTTTCCTTTTGACACCGGGAAAAACGCCCCCCCTCGCTTTTTAGCGCCGGCATGATTATCTTTTCCGTACGTCCGAAATTACCACCTCTTCCTGGCCTGTTACCGGGACGCACTCCTCCTTTGTGTGCTGTAATTTCCGACCCACGCCGGTTTTTTTTCTTTTTTCCTAAATTTTCTTTTTGAGAGCTGATTTTTCCCCCTGAGGGGGGTCGTTTTTTCTTTTTTTTTTTTCAAGTTACAAGTTTCCCAGAGTAGTGGGCGCAGGGCCTCCACATTTTGGGAACCCACTTTTTTTTTTTTTTGGTCTTTTTTTTGCGTACCTTTCCTCTCCCTTTCCGGCTTTTTCTTGGGAAAAGCCTCCCGACTTTTTTTTATTCAAGGTTTCTCCCCCTTTGGTTTTCCCCTTTCCTTTCACGCAGGCGTCCCTTTGGCGGGTTCTACTGGGATGTACCCTCCGGGCCTAAGGTTCTTTGCACGGTTTTTTTTTTTCCCAACCGGAATATTCTGTTTGTCCCTCAGGGACCCAAGCAAGGACCTTGGTCCCTCCGGCTTCCCGGGCCGGCCTTTTTTTCCTTTTTTTTTACCACGACCCCGGGGGGCAGATTCACTCCCTGTGGAAAACTTTTTTTTTCCCCTAAAAACATTTTCTTTCTTGCTTTCAGTCTCCCCCTCATTTCTCTTTTTTTTCGGCCCGCACTTTTTTGGCATTTGCCACGGGCCGGGTTCGGTCGTGTTCTCGTTGCCTCCCCCTGCACCCCCTTCACCGCCGATTCGAATTCCTCTTTTTCTGCTTTTCTCAAAAGTTTCGCCGTAGTTTTTTCCCCTTAGATGGGACTCGACCCCCTTTTCTTTCCCCACCGTCCTGTGGCAATGTTCCTTTTCCTTTTAAGGGACGGAAGCGTCCTGTACTCAGCTCGTACCATTCGTGTTCGGGTTTCGCCAGCTTTCTGAAGGCTTTTGAAAATACGAGGTCCCCCCCCCTTTGGGATCCGCTTCGTTGTCGAGAAATATTCCCAAAGATGAGAAGCTCCCCCCCCTTTAACATATTTTGGCCTCTGGTGGGCCCTCCTTCCAACCACATTGCATTTTCCCTGCCACCTTCCCCATAAAGATGTTGAGTTTTCACTCCTGTTCCCTTTGCGGCCCCCCCGTCTTGACAGGTACGCACCCCCCCTGTTGAGTCTGTGGATCCCACATTTGGCCTTGTAGATTTGACACCCTTTCTCCACCCGTTTTTTTTCTCTCTTTCCGACCATTGGTTGGAGGCCTTTTTTTTTTGAGAATGATTTTCTACCATCCCGTTTTTACCCCGGTTTCCCCCGGTGGGGGACGTTCTCCCCCCTTCGTATCCGGCCCCATTCCCCGATGTTCGCCAACCCTCCGGCCCATTTTTTTTTCCTCCTGTGCTCCTGGTCGTTTACCGTTTCCTGGCGAGCGGGTCCTTTTCCCCCCTCCTTTCAAAAGGCCCCTCCCCCCCCTCGGGAGCGATTCCCTGGCAAAATCCTTTTTGATGTACAGACCAATTTTTTTTTTCCCCGCATTGGTCGGCAAAGAATTTTTTTTTCTTCCGCTTGGCCCTGGCATCCCCCCCCCCGTCCGCCAAAACGGTCCGTCAAGCAGCATCCGCACGCGTTCCAGGGGAAGTTTTTTTTTTTCCCCCTGGCCCTTTTTTGGCGAACCCGCCCTTTTCTTTAGAAACCTTGTCCAAACTCCCCTTTTCCGTCCTTCACTTGGGCACGGACTTCCCCTTTCCACCTTTTCAGTTTTTTCCCCCCCTCGCCCGTGCCTCCGACCCCCCATTTTAAAGGTCATTTTCGGTCCCCTCTTTTCCCCAGCATTCACTCATTCGCGCGGCTGAGTTTTCTCCCCTTCACTCGTTTTCTACCCCTTTCCGCGGTTCACCCCCTCTAATCCCTTGTTAAGTCCCGTCCTTTTTTTTTTTTCAGCCTTCGTTCTGGATTCACTTGGACTTTTTTTTTCTGTAAACGGAACTCCCTCTTACCAGGTGGATGGGCTAGTCTTTTCTTTCCCCCCCCCCATCGATAAAAACCTTTTTTCACGAAGGAATCCCCCTTTTCCTTAATCCGTTTCAATGAAAAAATTTTTTCCTTCCCCGGAGAAGATTTTGCGTGATCCGCGGGGGCCTGCCCCCATAAACTCCTCGAGATAAGGGCTTCTCTGTATTATTTATGGTTATTCTTTTCCCCCCCATTTCATCAAAGGCACCCCTTTTTCCTCTAATCCTGGAAACAAAGACTTTTTTGAAACGTAGATGGCCCGGTATTGGCACCATTGTTGGCGGACTTTTCCCCCCCCGATGTTTTTTGACGTACAAAACTCCCCCTGCATTCTGAAAAAACGACAGTTCCAGGATTTCCCCTGTTTATGCCTTGAACACTTTTTTTCCTTT